>Ga0335081_10004611_pt1 | contig 21755 bp, 17 predicted proteins | sample Lox_Sample_35_FD_206713 | JGI IMG/M metagenome (GOLD analysis project Ga0335081, IMG submission 206713) | Soil microbial communities from Loxahatchee National Wildlife Refuge, Florida, United States - Lox_Sample_3.5 | ecosystem: Environmental > Terrestrial > Soil > Wetlands | place: USA... | reverse complement strand
GGTCAGCCTGAGCCCGTATCACTTCGCCCGGTCGTTCCGCGCGACGACCGGCATGACGCCGCACGCCTTCGTCACCGAGCACCGGCTGATGGTCGCGCGGGACCGGCTGCTGCGCGGCGACGCCAGCGTGACCGCGATCGCCCTGTCCGTGGGGTTCTCGAACATCAGCCACTTCCGCAGGCTGTTCCGGCGGCGCTACGGCCTCGCTCCCGCCGGCCTGCGCGCCGTGGCACGATAGGGGCGTGCCGCGCGGACGTCAGAGCGCTGAGCCACTGTGGCGGGCGATCGCGGTGTTCCGGTTCGCCGGCCTCGGCTATGCCGTGCTGCTTACCGTCATCAACCGCGCCGACTATGCCCGGCTGGGGTGGGCGTGGGTGGTCATCGCCGTGATGACGGCGTGGACGGTCGCCACCACCATGGCCTACGCCCGCCCGGAGCGGCGCACCAGGCTCCTGCTGGGCACCGACCTCGTGGTCACGGCGGGTCTGCTGCTGTCCACCGCGGCCCTGCAGTATCCGTCGGCCATGGCGCGCGGGGTGATGCCGGTGACCGGGATCTGGGTGGCGGGGCCGGTGCTGGCCTGGGCGGTGCGGTACGGCCGGCGAGCGGGCGCGGTTACCGCGCTGATCCTGTCCGGCTGCGACTTCCTGCTGCGCAGCGAGGCGATAACCGTGGTACTCAACGGCGTGGTGCTCCTGCTGCTGGCCGGTGTGGTCGTCGGCCACCTGGCCAGGCTCGCCGCCGAGGTGGAGACCGAGCGCCAGCACGCGGTCGAGGTCGAGGCGGCCAGCCGGGAACGGGAACGCCTGGCCCGCGACATCCACGACTCGGTACTGCAGGTGCTGGCGATGGTGCAGCGGCGGGGCGCGGAGGCGGGCGGGGCGGCGGCCGAGCTCGGCCGGCTGGCGGGCCAGCAGGAAGCCGCGCTGCGTTCCCTGGTAGGCGGCGGCGCCGCGGCCAGCCCGTCGGGAGAGGTGGATCTGCGGACACTGGTCCTGCCCATCCAGTCGGATCAGGTGACGGTGTCGGCACCGGCCCAGTCCGTTCGGCTGGAAAAAGAGGCGGCCATGGAGCTGACCGCGGCGATCCGTGCGGCGCTGGACAACGTACGGCGGCACTGCGGGGAACGGGCCCGGGCATGGGTGCTGATCGAGGACGAGCCGGGCCTGGTCACGGTGACGGTCAGGGACGACGGCCCGGGCATTGCCGAGGGCCGGCTAGCCGAGGCGGCGGCCGCCGGGCGGCTCGGGGTCAGCCATTCCATCTGCGGCCGGCTGCGCGACCTGGGCGGCGGCGCCACCATCAGGTCCGTGCCCGGCGAGGGCACCGAGGTGGAGCTGTACCTGCCGCGCGGGCCGGTGGCGCGGGACCCCGGGCCGGTGGCGCGGGGCCCCGCGCCCGGCTAGGGTGCGGACGTGGGGCAGGACGCGCCGGTCAGGGTCATGGTGGTCGATGACCACCCGATGTGGCGCGACGCGGTGGCACGGGACCTGACCGAAGCCGGATACGCCGTGGTCGCGACGGCCGCCGACGGCGCGCAGGCGCTGCGCGTGGCCGGGCCGGCCCGGCCGGACGTCGTCGTGCTCGACCTGCAACTGCCGGACATGTCCGGGGTCGAGGTGACGCGCGGCCTGCGCGCGGCTCATCCCGCGGCGCGTGTGCTGGTCCTGTCCGCGAGCGGCGAGCAGCAGGACGTGCTGGATGCGGTGAAGGCCGGCGCGGTCGGCTACCTGCTGAAGTCCGCGGCCCGGCCGGAGTTCCTCGACGCGGTGCGGCGCACGGCAGGCGGCGACGCGGTATTCACCCCCGGGCTGGCCGCGCTGGTGCTCGGCGAGTTCCGGCGGCTGGCTCTGGGGGCCGGCCGGGACGACGCCGACACGCCGCGGCTGACCGAGCGGGAGACCGAGATCCTGCGCATGGTGGCCACCGGCCTGTCCTACAAGCAGATCGCCACCCGGCTCGTGCTCTCCCACCGCACGGTGCAGAACCATGTCCAGAACACGCTGGGCAAGCTGCAGCTGCACAACCGGGTCGAGCTGGTCAGGTACGCCATCGAGCACGGCCTCGCGGGTGAGCCCGAGGCATAGCGCTGCTCGCTTGCGGTCCTCCCGTTAGAAGCTACTCATGAGTAGCAATAGCGTCCTGGTTGAGTACGAGCGCCGATGCCGCGCGCGCCGCCGGCCCCGAGGCTGATGACCATCGGACTCTAGCTCGGGGAGATGCCATGACTGGACTTTCATCTGGCGCGGAACTGCGCAAGCACCTTGATCACTGGGTAGCCGAGGGGCTGATCGACACCACCCAGGCGGCCCGGATCGAATCGGCCGAGGAGCTTGCGGCCGGGTCGCCTGCGGCCGGGTCGCCGACTGCCGGGGCACGGTCCGGCGGGGCACGGGCGCCGCTGGTGGCCGAGGCGCTCGGCTACGCGGGCGGCGTCCTGGCCATCGCGGCCGGGCTCTACACGGTCAGGGATTTCTGGCCGAACCCGTCGACCGGGGCCGTCCTCGCCTTCGCGGCCGCCGCCTGCGCGGCCCTCGGCGCGGGCGGCGCGGCGGTGCGTACCACCAGCGACCCCGCCCTCAGGCGGCTGCGCAGCGTCGTGTGGCTGATGTCCACGGTGAGCCTGGCGGGGTTCGCGGGCACGCTCGCGGACGAGGTCTGGGGGTTCGGCCCGGCCAGCACCACCCTGGTCGCGGCGACGGTATCCGCCGCGTACGGCGCCGCGCTGTGGCGGCGAACGCGGGCCGCGCTCCAGCACCTGGCGGTCTTCGCGAGCCTGGCGGTCCTGGCCGGCACCGCCGTGGCCCGGCTGGATCCTGGCCTCGGAGCGTGGGGCCCGGGCCTGGCGATCTGGGCCTTGTCGGTGCTGTGGGGCGCGGTGGTGATGCGCGGCTATCTCCCGCCCGGCGCTACCGGGTACGTCGCCGCCGGGATCGGCGTGCTGGCCGGCGTTCAGCTCGCCATGCAGGTGGCAGCCGGTTGCGCGCTCGCCCTGGCCACGGTCGCGGGCCTGCTCGCCGCCGGGGTGCTGCTGCGCCAGGCCTGGCTGGTCGTACTGGGCGCCCTCGGCGTCTTGCTGGTGACACCGCAGCTCACGACCCGGTACCTGCCTATGTCAGCCGCGACGCCGGTGGCGATCTTCGTGGTGGGCGTGGTTCTGCTCGGTTCCGCGGTCTGGCTGACGAGGCGCCGGGCCGGATCCCGCTGACCGGCGGCCCCGCCAGGCCGGGCTGGGCGATACCCTGGCCGGCGAGGCGATCGGGATCGGCAGCGGCGGCGTCATCAGCGGAGACTCCTTTGTTCGGCAGGCATCAGGGCCCGGGCGGCTCCGACGGCGAGGAGCAGGCGGCGCTGCGGGCCCGGCTCCGCGACGTCTACTGGATCGGCGGCGGGAGCGGGGCGGGCAAGTCGACCATCGCCCGCCGGCTGGTGGCCCGGCACGGCCTGCGCCTGTACGCGACGGACGAGGTGATGGCGGATCACGGCCGCCGCAGCTCTCCCGTTGACAGCCCGCTCATGGCCGGGTTCGCGGCCATGGACATGGACGAGCGGTGGGTCAGCCGGTCACCGGAGACCATGCTCGAGACGTTCGGCTGGTTCCGCGGGGAAGGCTTCGGGCTGATCGTGGATGACCTGCTCAGGCGGCCGGCCGGACCCGGCGTGATCGCCGAGGGCTTCCGGCTGCTGCCGCACCTGGTGCGGCCGCTCCTGGCCGAGCCCGGCCGCGCGGTCTGGCTCTGCCCGACCCCGGGCTTCCGGCGCTCCGCGTTCGCCAGCCGGGGCTCGCTGCTCCAGATCGCCGGGAAGACCAGCGATCCGGGCAGGGCCCTAGCCAACCTGCTCGAACGTGACCGGATGTTCACCGACCGGCTCCGCGAGGAGGCCACAGGTCTCGGCCTGCCCGTCATCGACGTCGACACCACGATGACCGAGGACGACCTGACCGGGCGGGTAACCCGGGCGTTCGGCCTGGGTTAGAGCACGCCGACGATCTCGGCCAGCGCGGGGAGCGCGCTCTCGGCGGCGACCAGGTACGACAGGCCGAAGCGCGCTCGGCGGGCCAGCAGGTCGTCCCGGATCTGGGCCGGGCTGCCGATGAAGGTGGTCGGCATCTGCCACACCGTCTCCGCGTCGATGCCGCTCCAGCCGCGCTGCCGGATCAGCTCCTCGGTGCTGGCGCGCCGGGTGTCCGTGATGATGAACGTGCCGAACGCATTGATCTCCAGGCTTCCGAAGCGGCCGCCGGCCGCCTCGCGGAGCACGGCGAGCTTGGCGTCCCACGCCGGCGGCAGCCGGTCGGCGGGGTCGTCGCTGTCCTGCGAGTCCTTGATCGGCGCGGGCAGTACCCCCACGATGTCCGCATGACGGGCGGCCAGGCGCAGCATGCGCGGGCCGCCCGCGCCGACTAGCAGGCGCGGGGAACTGCGCGGCGCCGGGAGCACGTCGAGGTCCAGGCCCTCCACCCGGTACCCGGCGCCGGCGTGGTGCACCTCGGTGCCGGCGAGCAGCGCCCTGATGATGCCGAGCGACTCCTCGAGCCGGCCGATGCGCTTCCCCGCGGGGTCGAACGCGATCCCGGCGGCGTCGTACTCGGGCTGGTACCAGCCTGCGCCGAGGCCGAGCTCGAACCGTCCCCCGGACACCAGGTGCAGGCTGGCGGCCTCGTGCGCGACGATCGCCGGATGGCGGAAGTCGTTGGAGAGCACGATCGTGCCCACCCGGAGGCGGGTGGTCACCGCGGCCGCGGAGGCCAGGGCGGTGAACGGCGCCAGCTGCTGGCCGAACGCGCCCGCCGAGAAGTGATCCCGGATCAGAAGCACGTCGATCCCGGCGTCCTCGATGCGGCGGGCGTGGTCCAGCCACGACCGCCCATGAGGTACCGACTCGCTGACCACGCCGAATCGCAGCTCTGCCATGGCATCCTCCCGTGGTCAACCACGGTATTGGAACCGGGGCCCCGGACGGCCGCCCAGCGGTCGTTAAGTCCGGAACGCGCGCATGGCGCTCGCGCGGGCCGCGCGCGCGGCGGCCCGGTCCAGCGCCGGGGAGGGGACGGCGATCACCGGGCAGCCGGCGTGGGCCAGGCAGTACCGGCTGACCTTTCCGTGCCGCAGGCGGCCGAACGTGCCGCGGCGCCCAGCCCCTACGACCAGCCTGTCACCGTCCTGGCTGGCCGCGCCGACCAGGATCGGGCCCGGGTTTCCCCGCATGAGCAGCGGCTCGGCTTCCAGGTCCGGCGGGAGCCCGCCGAACGCCGTGTCCAGGGCATGCCACATCCGCTGCCAGGCATCGTCCTGCCACTGCAGGACCAGCGGATCGGAGGGGAACGGCCAGGCCGCGAACTCGGGGCCGGAGGGCAGCCAGGCGTGGACGAACGTCAGGGCGGCGTCGTAGACGCGGGCCAGGTCCGCGGCGTGGCGCAGCGCGGGCAGGTTGCCCGGGCTGCCGCTGACGCCCGCCACGATCCTGCGGGTGCGGGGCATGCCGGCCTCCTTCCGCCGGCAGGCCCGTGCTGGCCGACACCGGGCTGATCGGCACTGCCGCCAAGCCAAACCGCTTGCTGTGGACGGCGGATGCCGCCGGTGTGGTGACCAGATGAAGATCGGCGGCCGAGATCCTTATTACCGGAATAAGAGAATTCGCCGTATTCGGCGGCGGGGAGCGCGCCCGGCCGGTATAACCAGCGGGGGCGAGGACGCGGACGCATCCTGCCGGCTCCTGTCCGACTAAGCCTGAAGCGGAAGGAGGAACTGGGCGTGAGACCTGGTCACCCTCGGTTCCCGGGAAACGTATTCGCCATGACCGCCGTGACCGTGCTCGGATTGAGTGCCCTGGCCGCGTGCACGGGCCCGAGCATCTCGAGCAGCACTCCCGCCTCGACGAGCCAGCCTACGGGCCCGGTCACCATCGGCGCGTCGCTGTCGCTGACCGGAGACTTCTCCGATGACGGCCAGGCGTTCAAGCGGGGGTACCTGCTGTGGGTCAAGGACGTGAATGCTCACGGCGGTATTCTCGGCCGCCAGGTCAAGCTGACCATCCTCGACGACGGAAGCTCGCCGAACCAGGTGGTCACGAACTACCAGACGCTGTTCGGCGAGGACCATGTGCAGCTGGCCTTCGGGCCGTTCTCTTCGCTGCTCACCAGCCCGGCTTCGTCGGTGGCGGCGCGGTTCCGCATGGCGCTGGTGGAAGGGGCGGGCGGCGCGCCGGCGGTCTTCGACACCCCGTCCAACCAGGCCGACCACAACGTGTTCGACGTGAGCCTGCCGATCGCGGACGAGATGCTCCCGTTCGTGAACTGGATCGCCTCGCTGCCGCCGACCGAACGGCCGAAGACTGCGGCCTACCCGATGGCCCAGGATCCCTTCGCCGATCCGCCGGTCCAGCTCGCCCGGACCGAGCTGCAGAAGCTCGGCGTCCAGACGGTGTACTCACATACCTTCCCCGAAGAGGTCGCGGACTACAAGGGCCCGGCCGACCAGGTGGCCGCGCGCGGCGCCCAGCTCGTGGTGCTCGGGTCCACCGACGTGCCGACCGTCGGCGCCTTCATGCGGGCGTTCGAGCAGCAGCACTACACGCCCAAGATTTTTATCGCGGCGGCCGGGCCTGACCAGGGCGATGCGTTCACCTCCGCGGTCGGCACCGGCAACGCCGACGGGATGATGGTCCCGGACGGCTGGTACCCGGGGTACGCCAACCCGGCGAGCCGGCAGATGGTCAAGGAGTACGTGACCCAGTACGGCGGCACCGCGTCTGGCGTCAACGCCGACGTGGCCGAGGCCTACTCGGTGGGTCAGGTGGTCGCCCAGGCCGTCGCCGCGACCCGGGGCACCGACAACGCCAAGATCATCGCCTATCTGCACAGCGGCGTGCCGCTGACCAGCGTGCAGGGTCCGGTGAAGTTCGACGCACTGGGCGAGAACGGGGCTGCGGCGGCCTTCATCTTCCAGTGGCAGAAGGGCGACTTCAGGCAGGTCCTGCCGTCCGCCACCACAGGCTCGGTGTCGATCGCCGACACGAAGCCGCCCTGGACAGGCTGAGTCTCCGGTCGCGCGTCAACGTGCAGGAACAACGCCAGAAATGGCATGGCCTCCGCGGAAGGCCACCGCGGCCAGCCGCTTGCCTGCCTCTAACAGGGCTCCGCATATCGAATGAGCTGGGCGCATTACCGCACGACGCTATGTTCGGCGCCTCGCCGATCGAGCCAACCCGAACATTAATGAATAGGAATCCTAATCCGGGTGCACGTGAATTAGTTCACCCGAACATGGGAGAAACACGCCCGGAGCCGGCCGACGGGAATTCGCCCTTTCGGCAGGTCCTGGCAGCGCCCGGGGGTGACGCCGGACCATTGGCCTGCGGTGCGCCGGCGAATTCGACTGTCCTGGCGGGGGTTCCTGGCTGGCGAAGTACGGGGCGGCGGCCCGTTCCCCGGTATACTGTTGCGAGAATCTCAAGGTTGTATCGTTTGCAGCGACCTCGCAGGCGACCATGGCAATCTGGGCCGCCGGAGTCGGCATACTGCCCCGGCCACCTCTCGCCGGGGCGCCGGAAACTCATTCACGATTATCCTCGCCATTTTCCGGAATTCCTGCCGTTAGCGTCTTCCCGCAGGCGGCCGGCCAACTCGCGGACGGGTGCGGCCAGCCGCCGTGATACGGGCTGACGCCGGGATCTAGGGGCCGCGCAGCGGCATGATCGGCACGGCCAGAATCCGCGGCCGCCCGCCCAGAGCGGATCTAATCTGCCACGCGGGGCGCCGAGGTCGTCAACTGCCAGATATTTCATCCTCTACCGCACTAAAGTGACGTAGCTCAATATTTGTGCCGCCGGAGGCCAATGGTCCGGAGGATCAGTCGCGCTGGCCGTGCACCCGTTCGAACAGCAGTTTCAGACAGAGCGCATCGCCAGCAAGGACGTTGTAATGGGAAGCCATGGAGTAGCGAGCGCCAGACTGAGCGCCGGCCGGACCAGCCAGCACGCCAGGGAGCCGGCGGCATCCCAGCTGAGGAGCCCGCGCAGGCGCACGCTGCGGGACTGGCCGGTCCTCTGGCGACTGGTCGCCGTGATCGTGCTGGCGCTCATCATGGGCCTGGTCTTCGGCGGCCTGCGGGTGGCCTCGGCGGCGGACAGCGCGGCTGAGTTCGGTCGCGTATCTCAGCTCGCCAGCCTGGGGCAGCAGGTCACCCGCCTGGTACAGGCGCTGCAGGACGAGCGCGACGAGACGACCGGGGTCAGCTCGGGCGGTAACCGCGGCGTACTCCAGCCCTGGTACGGCAAGACCGATGCGGCGGCCGCCAGGGTCCGGGGGCTGGCCGCCGGCGTCGGCGGTTCGTTCCCGGCAAACATCCAGGCCAGCGTATCTACCGTGTTGTCGGTGATCAACGACCTCGGGGACCTGCGCAAGACGGCCCGGGCCAGCCAGGACGCGCTGGCGGTGATCGCCAACTACGCGGCACCCATCGGCGACATGATCACGCTGAACGACCTGATCGCGCAGGGGATCTCCGACCCCAGCCTGGTCAACGACGTCCGGACGCTGAACTCGCTGTCCCTCGCCAAGGACGAGGCCGCCCAGCAGCGCGCGCTCTTCTTCCACACGTTCACGGACCAGTTCTTCGGCGACGGCGAGCAGCAGGCGCTAACCACCGCGCAATCCGAGGAACTCAGCGAAACGGCGTCGTTCGAGACGACAGCCACGCCGGCGGAACAGAAGTCGTTCATCACCGTCGTCTCCGGTCGAGGGGTGGACCTGGCCGAGGGTATCGAAGATCTGATCCTCATCGACGGGAACCCGCTCGACATCACGCAGGTAGACGGCATCAGCCTGAACAAGGCGCCCGCGCGCTGGTACTCGGCGATGTCCGACAAGATCGACAAGATGCAGACCGTCGAGCTGCAGGTAGCCAGGACCATCGTCGCGCGCAGCCTGGTGCTGCGGCGGGGCGCGGAAGAGTCCGCGCTGTTCAACGGCATCCTCACCGCGGTCATCCTGTTCCTGGTGCTGATCGCGACGCTGGCCGTGGCCAGGTCCCTGGTCCGGCCGCTGCGCAGGCTGCGGGAAGGCGCGCTCGACATCGCCACGGTGCAGCTTCCGGAGCGGGTCCGGCAACTGGGCGAGGATATGGATCCGGCCGTGAGCCTGGACGTGGCGCCGATCGACGTGGTGTCCGCCGACGAGATCGGCCAGGTCGCCCGAGCGTTCGACCAAGTGCACGCGGAGGCGGTGCGGCTGGCCGGCAACGAGGCGCTGCTGCGCAGCAGCTTCAACGCGATGTTCGTGAACCTGTCCCGGCGCAGCCAGTCGCTGATCGAGCGGCTGGCGCGGGTAATCGACTCCCTGGAGCAGGACGAGGCCGACCCCGACCGGCTGTCCAACCTGTTCTCGATGGACCATCTGGTCACCAGAATGCGCCGGAACTCCGAGAACCTGCTCCTGCTGGCGGGGCACGAGACCACGCGCAAGTGGAGCGCTCCGGTTCCGCTCGCCGACGTGGTACGGGCCGCGACGTCCGAGATCGAGCAGTACAGCAGGGTGGCGATGAAGATCCAGCCGGGAATCTCCCTCACTGGCCCGGCAGTATCCGACGTCGTGCACCTGCTGGCCGAGATCGTCGAGAACGCCACGATCTTCTCCGCCAAGGACACCCCAGTGCACATCTCGGGCCAGGAAATACCCAGCGGGGGCGTGCTGATCGAGGTCAGGGACAGCGGGGTCGGCATCCCCGAGGCCCGGCTGGCGGAGATGAACCTGCGGCTAGACAACCCGCCCGTCATTGACGTATCGGTCTCCCGGCACATGGGCCTGTTCGCAGTGGCCCGGCTGGCCGAGCGGCACGGGGTCCGGGTCCGGCTCCGGGCCAGATCCCCGCGTGGGCTGACCGCCCTGGTGTGGCTGCCGGACGACGTAGCCGAGCGCGGAGCCGCCCGGTCAGGATGGCCGGGAAGCCGGCCGAGCCGATCAGCGGGCGGCCAGGCGGCTAACGGCTGGCAGGCCGCTGCCGTACCCACGCCGGCCATGACGCCGATGCCGGCTACGCCAACCATGCCGCCGATGCCGTCGGGGGCTGCGGCGGCGGCTCAGGCTGCGGCCGCACCGCGCGAGCCCGCTCAGGCCGCCGACTCGGCGGTGTCGGACTGGTTCCGCAGCTCGCGGTCTCCCGCGCCGGATAGCGGCGGATCGCCGTCGGCGGCCCCGCCCGCGGGCGGCGGCTGGCGGGCCGGGGCCGACGGGTGGGCCGAGGGCAAGCACGCCGCACAGATCGTCGCCGACCCAGTCCGCGGCGACCATACGGCCGCCGGATTGCCAGTGCGGGTCCCGCGGGCGAACCTCATCCCCGGTTCCGCCGGAGGCCACCGGGCCGGGAGCGGTGCGACCAGCCGCCCGCCGGACGGCCGCCCAGCCGATAGCCGCCCAGCCGATGGCCGTGGAGCGCAGGCGGCTTCCGCCGCACGGGCACCGCGGTCACCTGAGCTGGCCCGCCGCCGTCTCAGTGGCTTCCAGCGCGGAACCCGCCGCGCCAAGGGCCAGACACCCCATGCAGGAGAGGGAGCCGATCGTTGAGCTACGCATACCGCCAGGACCTGAACTGGCTCGTCACCGACTTCACCACCCGGGTGGCCGATGTCGCGCACGCGGTCGTGGTGTCCGCGGATGGCGTGCCGCTGGCGTTGTCGGAGCACATCCCTCACCAGTTCGCGGAGCAGCTCTCGGCCATCACCTCGGGGCTGACCAGCCTGATGGCGGGTGCCGCGCGGATCTTCGAGGCGGGCCAGCCGACGCAGGCCCTGGTGGAGATGGAGCGCGGGCTGATGTTCGTGATGGCGATCAGCGACGGGTCGAGCCTAGCCGTCCTCGCCGCCCCGGACTGCGACACGGACCTGGTCGCCTACGAGATGTCCCTGCTGGTCGAGGCCGTCGGGGACGTGCTGACACCGGCAGCCCGCGCCCAGGGGTTAAGCCGTGTTAGCTAGATCTCGCCGCGACCACGCGACGGAACCACACCCATGTCCCATCGTCGTGGTCAGGACCACTAGGGGCAGGGCACGGTCGCGCAACCCGTGTATCTCTAGCTTCCCTCACATCACAGCCCTCGCGGATACCGGTCAGGTGGCGATCGTCCCGGATTAACGTGGTGGATCGGGGCTTCGTGGCTGTTCTGGTGCACTATAGACCCCCAAATCCACCGCATAGCCCGAATCAACCACGATAAGTTGCCACGAGCATCGTACTGGTGAGCGAATGAGAGGCGGGAGAGTCGGACGGGACGGATGTTTTCCTGGCTAGACAGCCGGGCCAGGGGATCTGCCCGCGCGGTCGGAAAAAGGCGTCGGGGCAGTCAGCCACTGCTGGCACGCCGCACTCACCTGACTCAGGAATCACTGGTCCAGTGTGGCGTGGTCAAGGATTCCGGGCGGTGCGGACGACGCGGGCGTGCTCGCGCATGGTCTCGGTGCCGTCCGCGCCGGGCTGGCGGCCGAACCCGCAGTACATCGCCACGCCGAAGTCCGGAAGGTACCGCGACGCAGTGGCCTGCCTGCGGCGCAGCCCCGCGACCCCGTCGATCGGCAGCACGATGCCGAGGAAGACCCTGGCGTCGCCCGGCTCCAGGTCGGCCAGCGGCCGGAAGAAGCTGCGGTCCTCGCTGCGCAGGTAGCGCGGACCGGCCAGGTGCAGCCAGTCGACCGTTCGGCCCGAATGCGCGACCGCGAAGTTGGCCATCCGCACCAGCAGCCCCATGTCCCTCGCCTCGTACATCGGCCACTCGGGGAACGTCCCGTAGCACAGGTGGTAGCCGACCAGGACCTCCTCCGGGATCAGCCGGGTCAGCCGGGTGACCGGCCCGGCGAAGCGCTCCCACGCGCCTTCCGGCATCCAGGCGAGCACGCCCTCTAGGTCCTGCGTTTCGTAGGCCAGGTCCCACTGGATCGCCAGCTCGTTCGGCGGGATGGCCGCGGTCAGCCGGGTCAGCTCGCGGGCCACCAGGTCCTCGTAGGCCTGGGCCGCGACCGGGTAGTCGGCGGCGATGTCGGCTTTGAAGCCGCTCAGCGCGCTGGACGGGAACGGCAGCCCGACCTGGAAGCGCAGGCCGGCCGGGATCACCCCGTCCGCGCGCAGCGCGCGGAACACCTGGTAACCGGCTATCGCGTCGTCGATGCGCGGCCAGGAGTCCCAGTGCAGCCCGGTGGCGCCGGGCCGGATGCCGAACACCGGGGTCTCGTACGCGTGCCGCGGGATGCCGGTCGGCGACTCGGTCTCCTGCACCACGATTACGTCCGGGTTCGGGCGGACCAGCCGCTCCCGCTCGTAGCCGACCCAGGCTGACCGGGGGCCTGTCTCGCCGTCCGGCAGCGCGAACACCAGGCCGTCGTAGAACGTCGCGGCGGCCCGCAGCGCCGAATCGGCCGAGGCGGCCGGCAGGCTCCCGACCAGCAGCAGCTCACTGTTCACCCGCGGCGCCATCGCCGCCTCCTTCCCTTCATCCGGGCCACGACGAGGCCGCCTGCGCTAGCGCCGCCCGCTGTTGCACCGGTCTGTTGCATCGGTCTGTTGCACCAGTCTCCACACAACCACCACACGTACACCAGACGGCCTGCACAGCGGCCCGGTTTCCTGAGGTTGCCGTTGCGGTGCCGCGGACGCGAACGAGTCCAGCCCGCGGCGGTTCCGGTCACCCTCGGTCGGCCACCGCCGTCGCCGATCCGAGGGATGACCGGGCTTGCTCCCCGGTGACCGCCATGTCCTGCGGCCGGGCCTATTCCGCTCGCCTGCATTCCCGTGAAGGCGCGGTACGAACCACAACGCCAACGGTCTGATCCTGGAATACACCCCGAAAGGGACAGAAATTCCCGGCGCCATAAAATAACTGCGGGTCATAGTGGCGAGCTGAACGACCGGCGGGTACCATGCTCGGATCCAGGAAACATGCGAAGAGTTCACGGGACCGATGCCCAGGAAGCCAAGATTCCGTCGGCATGAATTGATTCGGTCGCCTGAGGCTGTCCCCATTTTACGTAAGTATCACGATTTACCATCCGCCTACCGTCGATGATGGGAAATTGGTGTGAATGCCTTATGGGCAGATTTACAGATTACCGGGACCGGGCTGTCGGCAATAAAGCCCGGGGCATGCCGCTGGCCTGGCCGCCGTCCGGCTGGCCGAAACGCTGCTTCGGCAGACTCGTGGGTGCGGGCAGCCTGGCGGCAGCGATCGCTATCGGCGGGGCGTCAGGCCCAGCGTCCACCGGGCCGGCACCCCGAACCCTTACTGCATATTCGAGCGGGGCGGCCGATACCGGCAACCCGAACGGGAATGCCTACGTTCCGCCGGCCGGCCAGGCGGCCAACACGACCCACCCCAACCACGTCATCGGCACCGGCAGGCCCGCAAGCTGCACGTCCGCCGCGGTGGTCAGCGCGGTCGCCAAGGGCGGCATCATCACCTTCAACTGCGGCCCCAGACCGGTCACGATCACGATGACCGGCACGGCCAAGGTCGTGAACACCAGCCACAAGGTGGTGCTCGACGGCGGCAGCAAGGTGACGCTGAGCGGCGGCGGCAAGATCCGCATCCTGTACATGAACACCTGCGACCGCAATCAGAAATACATTACACACAAATGCTGGGAACAGCGGTGGCCGCAGCTCGTCGTGCAGAACCTGACGTTCAAGGACGCTTACTCGGCCGTACGGCAGAGCAGGGCGTCGAATTACGGCGGAGGCGCCATCTTCGCTGAGGGCGGCCAGCTCACGGTCGTCAACTCCGCGTTCCTCGACAACCGGTGCTACGCGTATGGTCCCGACCTCGGCGGCGCGGGAATCCGCGCCTACGGCATGTATACGGGCAGCCCCGTCTACATCACCCACGACACCTTTAGTGGCAATACCTGCTCCAATGGCGCCGCGCTGAGTGGCCTCGACGCGAATTTCGATGTCACCAACAGCCTGCTGACAGCCAACAAGGCAATCGGCTGGGGCGCGACTCCCCCTCATCCCCGCACCCCCGGAGGGGGCAATGGCGGTGCGATCTACACCGACGGCGTCCACTACAACCTGATCATCCACGGCACGGTCATGCACGACAACAGCGCACGCGAGGGAGGCGGAGCCATCTTCTTCGTGGTCAACGCCGGCGGCGGGAGCCTGAGGATCGAGCACTCCAGGCTGTACCACAATCGCAGCGGAGTGTTCCAGAACGCCCCCGGCATCTTCGACCACGTCGACGGCCACGACACCGCGCCGGCCGTGATCGGCTCGACGATCAGCTGAGCCGGGCGAGTCCCGTGCACCTCACCCTCCGCGCCGACCCGGAGTCTTGGCCTGACACGCGGAGGCGGACAGCGTGCGGATGCGCAGCGCCAGCTGCAGCTCGAACCGCCGGTCCGGGTCGCGCAGCTGGTCACCGAACAGCTCGTGGATCTGCCGCATCCGGTACCTCACCGTCTGCGGGTGGACGTGGATCCGCTGGGCCACCTCCGCCGCGTTCTCGCCGAGCTGCAGCCAGGCCAGCAGGGTCTCGGCGATCCGGTCCCGCTGAGCCGGCCTCAGCCGGGCCAGCGGGGCCAGGCGGCGGGCGCGCAGCGCGGCGGCCAGGTCCTCGTCGGCCAGGATCAGCAGAGTAGAAAAGTGCTCCTCGCAGCGGATCGGGTCGGCCAGGATGACTCCGGCGCGGGCCAGCGCCAGCGCGTGCCTGGCCCAGCGCAGCGACTGGGCGGCGCGTGCGAGCGGGACGGATGGGCCGATCGCGGCGGGCCGGCCGCCCATCGCCCGGTCACCCGGCGCCCGGTCACCTGGCGCCCGGTCGCTGAGCGCCCGGTCGAGCGCCGCCTGCCGTCCCGGGCCGTCCGGGTCCGGCACGAGCAGGCATGGCTCGGGGCCGGTCCAGTCGGCGAGCACGCCGGGCGGCAGCACGAGCCCGTCCTGCTGCCGCCCGCCCAGGACGACGACCGCGACGCGGGCGGGCAGCACCCAGGCTGCCGCCTGGGCCAGGCTGGCCACGAGTTCGGCGCGCGGCGGCGGGTCGGACACGATCGCGCCGAGCAGCCGGCGCTGCCGGTCCCCCGTCGCCTGCACGCGGGCTTCCGCGTAGCCCTGAGCGCAGGCCGCGGCCAGCTCGTCCAGGTACGCGAAGACGGCCTCGCCGACACGGCTGAGCTCGCGCCGGTCGAGCCCGGCATCGGCCTCGCACAGCCAGCGCCAGGCCACCCGCGCGCCCAGGCGCAGCGCGTCCTGCAGCGCGTCGAGGGTGCGGCCCTCGCGGGCCGCCGCGCCGCCGATGACGCGGAACTCCGTCATGATGGCCTTAGTCGACTGGTCCGGCCCGGCGACGTGGGCGATGAAGCAGGCGACGGCGCCGGTCACCGCGTCGGCGAGCCGCTGCTTGTAGTCGGGGCCCGCCCGCCCCGCGTAGCCGGGAACCCCGGCCGCGATGGCCTCGATCATCTCCGGGATGGCACCGCCGAGCCTGGCCCGGACCACGGCCGCGGTCTCCGCTGAAAACACCGTACCCGGGATGGACACGGTCTCCGGCCGGGAGACCTCGGCAAGCTCTCGCACCCTCATTCACCGCCCGGACGCCAGCTCCGCCCCGCGACATGATCAGGCCTTACGTTACCAGTAAGTAACTTCCGCTGTCACGCGGCGGAACGGGCGGGTACGGTCACGCGGGCGCGGGGCGACCGGGCGGGCGGGCAGGGTCAGGCAGGCGCGGGGCGGGCGGGCCGAGCATGGCCTGGGTGGCCCGGACGGCGACGTCGGTGATGCCGCCGATGTCGCCGCCGTCTTCGACGGTCGCGGCGATCAGCTCGCGCAGGCCGCCGAGCATCAGGATCATGAGCTGGCGAGACGGCGGGGCGACGCCGGCCGCGCGCAGTTCCGGGGTGTCGGTGAGCTCCCTGACCAGCACGATGAAGGCCTCGAGCCACTCGCGCTGCAGGTGGCGGGCGTCGGCCCCGAGCGAGGGGAGGTCCCGGATCCAGCTCAGCGTGAGGGCGAGGTCGGATTGCGCCACCGCGATCCACGCCTCGATGGACTGACGCACCTGGATGTCCCATCGCGCGCGCCGGTCGACCGCGGCCCCGATCTGCCGGACCATGGCCGCGTTGGCCTCCCGGAGCAGGTCGATGAAGCAGGCCTGCTTGCTGGGGAAGTGCTCGTAGAACGTGCGGCGTGAGGTGCGGGCGTGGCGCACCACGTCCGCGACCGTCGCGTCGCGGTAGCCGGTCTCCCGGATGGCCACGGCCATGCCCTCGAGCAGCCGGCGGCGGAATTCGGCGGGCGTGGTTCCCTGAACGCCGGCTTCGGCCCTCGTGGTACTGGCGGCGGTCACGTTATCCCCTCCTCTTGCCGATCATGGTACTCTCGCGTACGTCGATCTGGTACGCATGCGTACCACGCCTCGAGGAGCACAGCCGGAGGATGCCGATGGCCACGAAGCGCAGGCCGCTCGCCGGATGGCCGGCCCGGCCGCTCGCACGCAAGCCGGTCAGGCCGCTGGCCGGCCGGCCGGTGATGATCACCGGCGCGGCCTCGGGCATCGGGCGGAGCCTGGCCCGGCGGCTGTCGGGTCTGGGCTCGCCGGTGGCCATCGCCGACATCGACGAGGCCGGTCTCAAGGAGACCGCGAGGACGCTGCCGGGGCCGGTGCTGGTCCGGGTGCTCGACGTCCGGGACGCGGCGGACCAGCGCCGCTTCGCGGCCGAGGTCGTCCAGTGGCTGCCCTCGCTGGCCGACCCCTCGCTGGACGACCCCTCGCTGGACGACAGGGCACGGCTGGCGGCCGTGTTCAACAACGCGGGCGTCGCGGTCGCCTCGTCGGTGCTCGACGCCGACCCGGACGACGACGAGTGGCTGCGGCAGATCAACTTCGACGGGGTGGTCCACGGCACGCGTGCCTTCCTGCCCATCCTGGTCGAGCAGGACGAGGGAGTGATCGTCAACACCTCGAGCGTGTTCGGCCTGCTGGGCATGCCCTATCAGAGCGCCTACTGCGCGTCCAAGTTCGCGGTGCGCGGCTTCACCGACGCGCTGCGCCAGGAACTGCGCGGCACCGGCGTCCGGGCGGTGACCGTCCACCCGGGCGGCGTCAGGACCAACATCGCCCGCAGCGCGCGGGTCAGGAAGGACCCGGAGGGCCGCGGGCGCAGCCAGGAGCAGATGGCGGCCGAGTTCGAGGCGCTCCTGCGGACCACGCCGGACCGGGCGGCCGAGATCATCTGCCGCGGGGTCGACCGCGGCAAGGCCCGCATCCTGGTGGGCCCCGACGCCTACGTCTTCGACGCCCTGGCCCGGGTCGCGCCCACCCACTACTACGACGTGATGGAGCGGCTCGAGAAGCGGCTCAGGACGGGGGCCCGATGACAGAGTCCGAAACAATTGAACACTGTGACGTCCTGATCGTCGGGGCGGGGCTGTCCGGGATCGGCGCCGCGCACCACCTGCAGACCGCGTTCCCGGCCAGGACCTACGCGATTCTCGAGGCCAGGGACGCCATCGGCGGCACCTGGGACCTGTTCCGCTATCCGGGGGTGCGGTCCGACTCGGACATGTTCACGCTCGGCTACCGGTTCCGGCCGTGGACCGAGGCCAAGGCGATCGCGGACGGCCCGTCGATCCTCGGCTACGTCCGGGCCACCGCGGCCGATGCGGGAATCGACAAGCACATCCGCTTCGGCCACCGGGTGACGCGGGCCAGCTGGTCGGGCGAGCAGGCGCGGTGGACCGTGGAGGCCGAACTCCCCGGCGGCGAGACGGTCACGCTGACCTGCAATTTCCTGCTGATGTGCAGCGGCTACTATCGCTACGACCACGGATACCAGCCGGACCTGCCCGGCCTCGGGGACTTCCGCGGGCAGGTCGTGCACCCGCAGCACTGGCCGGACGGCCTGGACTGGGCGGGGAAGCGGATCGTGGTGATCGGCAGCGGGGCCACCGCGGTGACGCTCGTCCCCGCGCTAGCCGAAACGGCGGAGCAGGTGACGATGCTGCAGCGCTCCCCCACCTACATCCTGGCCATGCCGGCCGAGGACGGCATCGCGGTCCGGCTGCGCAAGCTGCTCGGCACCCGGCGCGGGTACGCGGCCGCGCGGTGGAAGAACGTCGCGGTGACCACGCTGATCTACAAGCTCAGCCGGCGCCGGCCCGACATGATCCGCGGCTGGATCCGGCAGATGGCGATCAAGCAGCTGCCGGACGGGTACGACGTCGACACCCACTTCAAGCCGTCTTACAACCCGTGGGACCAGCGGCTGTGCCTGGTACCCGACGGCGACCTGTTCAAGGCCATCCGGGCCGGGCGCGCCTCGGTGGTCACCGATCGCGTGAAGACTTTCACCGAACGGGCCGTGGTGCTCGAATCCGGCACTGAGCTGGCGGCCGACATCGTGGTGACAGCGACCGGCCTCCAGCTGCTCGCGTTCGGCGGCGCGGAGCTGACCGTGGACGGCCAGCCGGTCCGGCTGCCCGAGACCATGGCCTACAAGGGCATGATGCTGAGCGGCGTGCCGAACTTCGCGTTCACCATCGGCTACACCAACGCGTCCTGGACGCTCAAGGCGGACCTGGTGAGCGAGTTCGCCTGCCGTCTCCTGAAGTACATGGACGACCGCGGCTTCGACACGTGCGTGCCGGTCAACGACGACCCGTCCGTCACCCCGCAGCCGCTGCTCGACTTCCAGGCCGGCTACGTGCTCCGGTCCGTCGACCAGTTCCCGCGGGCCGGCTCGCGCACCCCGTGGCGGCTGGGCCAGAGCTATGCCCACGACGTGGTGACCCTGCGGCACGGCAAGATCGACGACGGTTCTATGCGGTTCGGGCGAGCCGTCACCCCGTCCGTTCGGTAATAATTTGTTCGATAGTGACAAACTATGGCGCTAAATCGTTACCCGGGCGCCTAGGAACCCGCCGCGGCGCGGCGTCTACTGCGACCATGTCCCGCATCCGCCTTGCTGCCACCATGCTCGTCACGGTCGCCGCGCTCGTCGCGGCGCCCCTGTCCGCTCAAGCCCGGGCTCTTCCGGTCAACTACGACTTCGCCACGGGCGCGCTGGCCGGGTTCTTGTTCCCGCAGATGCCGCCGCCGGGAGCGGACAACTTCGGCTGCCAGCCGTCGCCGGCGCACCCGGACCCGGTCATCCTGGTGAACGGCACGTTCGGCAGCCAGGACGACAACTGGCAGGCCGCCTCGCCGCTGCTGGCCAACCACGGGTACTGCGTCTTCACCTTCAACTACGGCGGGAGCTCGCCGTCAGCGGTCGTCCAGGGCACCGGGGACATCGCCGCCTCAGCGGGCCAGCTGGCCTCGTTCGTGACCCGGGTGCGCGCGGCGACCGGCGCAGCCAAGGTCGACCTGGTGGGGCATTCCCAGGGCGGCATGATGCCGCGGTACTACCTGAAGTTCCTCGGCGGCGCGGCCTTCGTGAACCGGCTGGTCGCGCTGGCGCCGAGCAACCACGGCACCACGCTGGACGGGCTGACCGCGCTGGTCAGGGCGTTCGGCGCGGCAGGGCTCGTGAACAGCGCGCTGAACGCGTCGTGCACCGCGTGCGTGCAGCAGGAGGCGGGTTCGGCCTTCCTGGCCAGCCTGAACGCAGGCGGCGACACCGTGGCCGGGGTGAGCTACACCGTCATCGAGTCGAGGGACGACGAGGTGGTCACGCCGTACACGTCGGCGTTCCTGTCCGGCCCCGGCGTCAGCAACATCACGCTGCAGAACCAGTGCGGCCTGGACCAGACCGACCACCTGGAGATCGCGGCCGACCCGGTCGCGCTGGCCGACGTGCTGAACGCGCTCGACCCGGCCCACCCGGTGCGCGTGCCCTGCCTGGTAGTGCTGCCGATCACCGGCCCGGTCGGCCCGGTGCCGTCGTTCTAGTCTTCGAGTAGGTCCTCGACGGGCTTGACGCCGGCGGTGCCCTTCTTGAGCCGCCAGAGCAGGCCGCCGAAGTACCACAGCGCGGCCAGGGCCAGCCCGTAGCCGAGGACCTTGTCGGCACCGTGGAACGGGGCCGGGAGGGACAGCACGATCATGATCAGCACGGTGTAGGCGAGCACGAAGATGATGACCGGCCAGGCCCACCGGCCCAGGTTGAACGCGCCGGGGAGGCTGTCGGTGGTGCGGCGCTTGACCGCGTAGGCCAGGGTGATCAGGAAGTAGATGATGTACGGGATGATCGCGGTCGCGCCGACCAGGGTGCCGAACGCGCTGGGCTGGTTGTACCCGTAGATCATCACGCCGACGTCGATGACGCCGAAGACCAGCAGGGCCACGACCGGGGTCTGGCTGCGCACGTTGATCTTCCGCAGGGAGCCGGAGAACGGCAGCATGTTGTCCCGGGACATGGAGTAGACCAGCCGGGCCTGGGCGCCCGAGCCGACCACCAGGATCGCGAACATCGAGAAGACCACGAACGCCACGAACACCTTTACCAGCCACGACGGCAGCCAGTAGCCCGCGATGACGAGCAGCGGCAGCGGGGCCTGTTCGACTGTCTTGAGGTCGGGGATGGCGAGGGTGAAGCCGATCAGGGCGATCATGCCCAGGACCACCGAGCCGCCCACCGCCCACAGCACGCCGCGGGGCACGCTGCGCACCGGGTTGACCGCGCCGGGCGCTCCACTGGTACGCGTAGCCGGCCAGCGGGATGCTGGTACCGAGTTCGGCCACGACCAGGGCGATCGTCATGTTGCCCACGCCGACGATCAGCCAGGTCCAGATCGAGGCCGGGCCCCAGTACGCCAGGCCGAACCCGTAGTTCAGGAAGATGCCGGTGGTGATCGAGATGATCGAGAAGGCGATCGCGAACATGGAGAAGAACCGGAGCGACCGCCGGAGTTCAGGCTTGTAGCCTGCCCTTTCGAGGATCACCTCGGGCCTCGGCTACGTCGGTCAGGGGTGCGGGCGCGGATCTGCCTGGTTCGGCGGCTGTACTGGACATGGGGGTCCTCCTGCTAACTGGCCGAGGTGCTTGCGGACGGCGGCGAAGGCCTGGTCGGTCGCCTCGAGCACCAGGGCGAGGTCGTCCCCGGTCATGGCGGCGGACACGAACCAGTTGTGCCGGGGGTGCAGGTAGGCGCCACCGCGCAGGGCCTGCGCGGCGAACACGCCGGCCAGCTGGTGGTCCTGATCCCCGGCGAAGGTGAGGTAGGGCATCACCGGCGGGCCGGTGTAGTTCACGGCGAGGTCCCAGGAGCGGGCCTGGTCGACGATCCCGTCGCGGAGCGCGGTTCCGCTGCGGTGCATCGCCTCGATGGCGTTTTCGTCCGTCAGTGCGCCGATGGTGGCGATGGCGGCCGCCATCGGCACGGCGGAGAACCAGAACGAGCCGGTGACGAAGACGTTCTTCGCGCCGTCGCGGAACGCGTCGTTGCCGAGCACGGCGGCGAGCGCCCGGCCGTTGGCGATCGCCTTGCTCCAGGCCGACAGGTCCGGGTCCACCCCGACCGGCTCCCAGCTGGACCCGAGGTGCAGCCGGAAGCCGGCCCGGACGTCGTCCAGGATCAGCGCGGCCCCCTTTTCGTCACACAGGGTGCGGAGCCCGCGGGCGAAGGCGGGGTCGACCAGCTCCTGGTCGAAGCCGGCGTCGTGCTTGAACGGGCTGACCAGGATTCCGGCCAGGTCATCGCCGGCCTCGGCGGCGGCCCGCTGCACGCTGGCCAGGTCGTTGAAGGTGTAACGGATCAGGTTTTCGTGGTCGGCTGTGGTCACCCCGGCCGGGCGGGGGGTGCACCACGGCGCGGCGCCGTGGTAGGCGCCCTT
>Ga0335081_10004610_pt1 | contig 21756 bp, 17 predicted proteins | sample Lox_Sample_35_FD_206713 | JGI IMG/M metagenome (GOLD analysis project Ga0335081, IMG submission 206713) | Soil microbial communities from Loxahatchee National Wildlife Refuge, Florida, United States - Lox_Sample_3.5 | ecosystem: Environmental > Terrestrial > Soil > Wetlands | place: USA... | reverse complement strand
GCGGGCGGGCCGCAGGCGCAGCTCAGTCGGCCAACGCTTTCAGGTCGCGGATCAGCGCGGCGCGTCCGCGGTCGAGCTGATCGAGCCGCTGCGCGGCGCTGCGCAGTGCGCCGAGGTCCTGCACCGGCGCGTCGTGGAGGCGGCGGTAGGCGTTGCGCGCCGTGAGCCACAGACGGTGGATCCGGGCGTAACGCGCCGCCACTTCGCGGCGCAGGGTAATGACGGCCAGCGGACTTGCCTGCATCAGGCCTCAGCTCGCGGCGCCACGGGGAGGGGTGCCGGTGCGCGCCAAGCATGCCGGCAGCTCATGACAACAACGAGACAGCGCTCCCACACGGCGCGCTATGACGCTTGAAAACCGCGAGCGGTGACAGTGCAGGCGTCACAGTTCGCCCGCGACGATCCCTTCCAGCGGCCTGCAGGCGGGGGGTCCAGGGTCGTAGCCGCGAGGTCGCCGAGCGCGCGTAACAGGCGCAGGCTCACTGCACAATCGCCCTGGGAGTAGAGGCGGATCTGTCCTGCTCCGGCGCAACCTGCTGGTCTACGGCCTGGGGGCATCGTCATTCCCTTTGCGGGGATCAAGCTCATCGACATGGGGCTCGTGGTGGCCCATCTCGTCTGACGCTCGCGGACTTGCATATGCCCTCACTCTTCCGTCCAGCGATCATCCTGTTCGTGATCCTTACGGCGATCACCGGCATCGTCTATCCGCTCGTGGTCACCGGAATCGGGCAGACACTCTTCCCGCATCAGGCGAGCGGCAGCCTGATCTTGCGGGACGGCAAGCCCATCGGCTCGACCCTGATTGCGCAGAGTTTCACGGATCCGAAGCATTTCTGGAGCCGGCCCTCGGCTACCACCCCTCAGCCCTACAACGGCACCGGGTCCACGGGGTCGAATCTGGGGCCGCTGAACCCCGCTCTGACCGATGCCATCAAGCAGCGCATCGATGCGCTGCACGCCGCGGACCCGGAGAACAAGGCCCCGGTCCCGGTCGATCTGGTGACCGCCTCTGGCAGCGGCCTCGACCCCGAAGAGAGCGTCGCGGCCGCGAGCTATCAGGCGGCGCGCGTGGCACGCGCGCGTGGCTTGCCCGAGGCGCAGGTGCGGGCATTGATTGCCGCGCATGCAGAGGGTAGGTTGTTGGGAGTTCTCGGTGAGCCGCGCGTCAATGTCCTGGAGCTCAACCTGGCCCTCGATGCGCTGAAATGACCTGACATGGCCGAAGCCCGGCCTGACCCCGACCAGCTGCTCGAGCGAGTCAAGGCCGAGGAGGCGCGCGAGAAGCGCGGACGGCTGCGCATCTTCTTCGGCGCCTCGGCCGGCGTCGGCAAGACCTTCTCGATGCTCGAGGCGGCGCGCGTCATGCACGCCTCCGGCCACGACGTCGTGGTCGGCTACGTCGAGCCCCACGGGCGCGTCGAGACCGAGCGGCTGCTGGAAGGCCTGCCGCGTCTGGCGACGCTGCCGGTGAGCTACCGGGGCATCGTCCGCCAGGAATTCGATCTCGACGCGGCGCTCGCCCGCCATCCCGAAATCCTGCTGGTCGATGAGCTGGCGCATTCCAATGTGGTCGGCGGCGAGCCCGCGCCGCGGCATCCGAAGCGCTGGCAGGACATCGAGGAGCTGCTCGCTGCCGGGGTGAGCGTCTGGACCACGGTCAACGTCCAGCACCTCGAGAGCCTGAACGATCTCATCTATCAGACCACCGGCATCCGCCAGCGCGAGACGCTGCCCGATCACGTGTTCGACGAGGCCGACGACATCGAGCTCATCGACCTGCCGCCGGATGATCTGATCGCACGCCTGCACGCCGGCAAGGTGTACATCGGCAGCCAGGCGGGCACCGCCATCGAGCGCTTCTTCCGCAAGCAGAATCTCATGGCGCTGCGCGAGATCGCACTGCGCCGCGTGGCGGACCGGGTCGAGGCGGCAGCGCGCGAGCTGGCGGCGGAGCGTCCTGAGGCTCGCCGCGCCCGCGACCGCGTGATGGTTGCGGTCGGCCCCGACGAGCAGGCCGAGCAGCTGGTGCGCGCCGGCAAGCGCATAGCAGACGCGCTCGACGCCGAGTGGACCGTGGTCTACGTCGAGACACCCTCGCTGCTGAGTCTCTCGGATGTACAACGCAATCGGCGCATCGACGTGCTGCGCCTCGCCGAGTCGCTCGGCGGGGAGACCGTGACCCTCGACGGCCCTTCGGCGGCGGATGCGCTGCTCGAGTACGCCCAGACCCGCCACGCGACGCGCGTGATCGTCGGGACGCCGAAGCGGCGCGGCTGGCGCGCCTGGCTGCGGCCCTCGACCGCCACCGAGCTCGCGCGCCGCGGGCGCGGCTTCGACCTGATGCAGATCGCTTCCGCCGGGCGCACGCCGCCCGCCGCACGCGCCGCTCCCGGGGTGCAGCCGGCGCCCACGGCCATACGCTGGGACCGCTACGCGGGGGCGGTCGCCGTCACCGCCGCGTGCACGCTGATGGCGTGGGTCATGTATCCGCATTTCGAGCTGTCCAACCTCGTCATGATCTACCTGCTCGGCGTGACGGTGGCGGGCCTCAAGCTCGGGCGCGGCCCGTCGGCACTCACCGCGGTGCTCAACGTCGCGGCGTTCGATTTCTTTTTCGTGCCGCCGCGCTTCTCGTTCGCGGTGTCGGACGTGCAATATCTGGTGACCTTCAGCGCCATGGTCACTATCGCGCTCGTGATCGCGACCCTCACGGCGAGCGTGCGGCAGCAGACGCGCGTGGCGGGCGCGCGCGAGCGGCGCACGGCGCTGCTCTACGCCATGAGTCGCGAGCTGTCGGTCACCCGCGGCATTACCAACATGGCACGGGTGGCGGTGCGGCACGTGGCGGAGGTCTTTCAATGCCAGGCGACGGTGCTGCTGCCGGACGCCGACGGCAAGCTGCACTACCCCGCGGAGGCGCCGCTCGAGGCCTCGTTCCGCGGCGCGGATCTCGCGGTGGCGCAGTGGGTCGCGGATAACGGCCGCCGCGCCGGACTCGGCACCGACACGCTGCCGGCGGCGCGCGGCCTGTACGTGCCGCTCGGCGACGAGCGGCGCACGGCGGGCGTGCTGGCGGTGTTGCCGGATAACGCGCGCCGCGTGCTGCTGCCCGAGCAGAGCCACCTGCTCGAGACCTTCGCCAGCCAGGTCGCGCTCGCCATCGAGCGCGCGCATCTCGCCGAGGTCGCCGTGCAGTCGAGTCTGGCTGCCGAGCGCGAGACACTGCGCAACACGCTGCTGTCCTCGATCTCGCACGATCTGCGCACTCCGCTCGCCGTGATGGCCGGGGCCGGCAGCGCGCTCGCGCAGCACGGCGCGACGCTCGATGAGGCGACGCGTATCCAGCTGGCGCGCTCCATCGAGACCACGGCGCACGAGATGTCGGAGCTCGTGTCCAACGTGCTCGACCTGGTGCGGCTCGAGTCGGGTCAGGTGACGCTGCGGCGCGATTGGCAGACGCTCGACGACCTGGTCGGCAGCGCGCTCGCCCGTTACCAGGAGCGCCTCGCCGCCCACCACGTGGAGACGCGCCTGCCGCCCGATCTGCCGCCGGTCTGGGTCGACGCCACGCTCGTCGTGCAGCTGCTGTCCAATCTGTTCGACAACATCGCCAAGTACACCCCGCCCGGAACGCGCGTGTCGGTGTCGGCGGTGCCGGCCGGCGAGTTCGTGCAGGTGTCGGTCGAGGATGACGGGCCGGGGCTGCCGGCCGGGGATCCGGCGCGCCTGTTCGACAAGTTCCAGCGCGGCAGCGAGGAGGGAACCGTGGTTGGCGTCGGACTGGGACTCGCGATCGTTCAGGCGATCGTGCGCGCCCACGGCGGTGAGATCGAGGCGCAGCGGCGCGAAGGCGGCGGCGCGCGCTTCGTATTCACGCTGCCGGCGACCGAGGAGGCCCCGGCCGCCGAAGTGCCCACCGCGCTCGCGGGCGCGCGCGAGACGCCGCCATGACGGAGGCGATGCACCAGGTGCTGGTGATCGAGGACGAGCCGGGGATCCGCGCCGTGCTGCGCGTGCTGCTCACCGCCGAAGGCTACCGCTGTATCGAAGCCGATACGGCGCTGCGCGCCGAGATCGAGGCGCGCAGCCACAAGCCGGACCTGCTGCTCGTCGATCTCGGGCTACCCGACGGCGACGGGCTCAAGGTGATCCGCCGCGTGCGCGCCTGGTCGCCGGTGCCGATCGTGGTGCTGTCGGCGCGCACCATGGAGGAGCAGAAGGTGGCAGCGCTCGATGCCGGCGCCGACGACTACATCGTGAAGCCCTTCAGCGCCCCGGAGCTGCTCGCCAGGCTGCGCGCCGCGCTGCGGCGGGTGACGCACGCCACGCCCTCGGCGGTGCTCAGGTTCGGCAGTGTGCACGTCGACCTGGCACGGCGCGAGGCCCGCGGCGCGGACGGTGAGATCCACCTGACGCCACTCGAGTACCGGGTGCTCGGCTGCCTAGCGCGGCAGCTCGGCTCGATCGTCATGCAGCGTCAGCTGATCCGCGAGGTGTGGGGGCCGGGGCGCGAGGATGACTCGCGGTCGCTGCGGGTGTGCATCAAGAACCTGCGCGCCAAGCTCGAGCCCGACCCGCGGCAACCGCGCTACCTGGTCACCGAGACGGGCGTCGGCTATCGGCTGCGCGCCGACGAGGACGCGGCGCCCTAGGTCAGGGAGACGACCAGCTTGGCCGAATGGCTGCGCCAGTTGATCGGGATGATGAACGAGCGCAGGCCCGGCTTCTGTGGAATCTCGGGCCGCTCGCCCGACAGCACCGCGGGTACGGAGATCACGAACTCGCGGCCGAAGTCGCGGCGCGCGTTGCCGGAGATGGTGTTGGCGACCTCGCCGACCAGATCGCGCATGGTCTCGTGGCTGAAGTCGTTCTCCTGCATCTTCATCAGCAGCACCGTCAGCATCGCCTTGGGCGCGGTGAAGAACACCACCCCTTCGCGCTTGCCGGAGATGTTGATGACGCCGGTGTACTCGTGTACCTGCGGCGTGCCTTCCATCAGGTAAGGGGAGCCGATCGAGGCCGGCTGCTGAGCCGCTACCTCGAAGAAGTTCGTCGTGCCCTCGACGAAAGTCTTCAGCTCCTGTTCGTGCAACATCAGCGCATCAGCTCCGCGATGGCCTCGTTCAACTGCCGGTCGGTAAACGGCTTGTTGAGGAAGCCATTCGCACCCTTTTCCATCGCCTCGACCGCGGTCGCCTTGTCGGCGAGCGCCGAGACCACCAGGATCCGTACCTCGGGCTTCAGGGCCACCAGGTGACTGATGCACTCGATCCCGTCCATGCGCGGCATGGTGAGATCCATGGTGACCACGTCAGGATCGGTGCGCTTGAACAGCTCGATCGCCTCGACGCCGTTGCCGGCGGTGCCGACCAGCTGCAGCTCGTCGAACTGCTGCGAGCGCTCGATGCGCCGGCGCATGATGTTCGAGTCGTCGACGATCATCAGCTTCATGGGCCGCTTGCCGTTCATCGCGTCTGCCTCAGGCGACCGCAGTAGCCTGGCCGGCCGGGAGCGAGATCTTGAAGCGCGTGTATTTGCCGGGGTGCGTGCTGACGCCGATCCTGCCGCCGAGGGCGTAGACGCTGCGCGCCACCACGTCCATGCCGACGCCGCGGCCGGCGTCCATCGACACCTCGTCCTGCGTGGAGAAGCCGGGGCGGAAGATGAGCGCCATCGCCGTGCGCGTGTCCATGGCGGCGGCCTCCTCCGCGGTGATCAGCTGCTGACGCACGGCGGCCGCCTTGAGCATATCGGGCGCGATTCCGGCGCCGTCGTCCTCGAACACCAGGTCGAAGCCGTCGCTCGAGCGGCTGAACGTGACCGCCACGACGCCGACGTCCTGTTTGGTGAGCGTGCGCCGCACGTCGGGCGCCTCGATGCCGTGCACCGCGGCGTTGCGCAGCATCTGGATCAGGCAATCCTTGATCGTGGCCACGTACGGTGCCGGCACGTCGGCGAGGCCGGCGAGCTTCAGCCGGAACCTCTTACCCTGATCCTGTGCCAGGCGCTCGGCCAGGGAGTGGAGCGTCGGCGCGAGGTCTTCTGCGCGCCGGGCGTAGGGCTGTGCGCCGCGCGCCGGGCTCTGCTGGGCCGGGGCGGCGGGCGCGGGCGCGGGCTGCCGCGCGGTCACGGCGGGCGCGGTGAAGGCCGTGGTGGCGGAGCCGGCGACGCTGTCCTTGAGCGCCGTGAGGCGTCCCGCCATCTCGCGTACCGAGCGCAGGTGCGCGAGCAGCTCGTCGAGCTTGAGCACCATCGGCAGGAAGTCGTTGCCGGAAAGCTCGGCCTTCTTCTTCAGCTCGCTGACGATGTCCTCGAGCGAATGTACGCGGGCGGCGATGCTCGCGAGGTTGAGCGCCGAGGCCTCGCCCTTGATCGAGTGCAGCTCGCGGAACAGGCCGGAGAGCTTCTTGCGGAACTCGGCGTCGGTGCGGGCCGGCTCCTTGAGGATGGTGTTGACGAGCTTCAGTCCCGTCTCGGCGCCGTCGAGGAACGACACCAGCTGCAGCGGGTCGACGTGCATCATCGCCAGCATCATGTCGACCTGCGCGTTGGCGTTGTCCTGCGACTCCTGCAGCTCGCGCGCCAGCAGTACGCTGGAAGTGATGTCGCCGACCGCGCACAGCACGTGCTTGATGCCGGCCGGGCCCATGACGCGGTGGAAGTCGAACTGCAGATAACGGGTCTCGCGTCCGCCGCGCCCGTTGTCCATGTTGACTTCGAGCTGGCCCAGCGGGTTGATGCTCTTCATCAGGTTCTCGTGGGCGCGCTCGCCCCACAGGAGCTTGATGTACTTGGTGGCGGTGGCGAGCGTCGCCGCCGGCACCAGGTCCTTGAGCAGCTCCTCGAAGGACAGCCCGGCGAAGTCGTCGCGCCCGAACATGTGCGTCAGGGCGTCCGACCACACCGCGCCGATGCGGTAATTGGCGTCGAGCAGGAAGAAGCCCTCGCGCACCGTCTTGAGGATGTCGCGGGTCTGCTCCTGCGCCTCGCGGGCCGTGCGCTCGTGGCGCGAGCGGGTGAACTGGAACCAGGCGGCCGCGGCCGCCAGCACCAGCGCGGCCAGCACGCCGATCGACAGCAGCGCGCGCAGCTGCGCGGCGGCGTCCGAAGCGTTCTTCTGCAGCGAGGTGGCGAGCGTCGCCAGCTGCGCCTGCAGGACCTTGGCGTTGTCGGTCGCAAACAGCTGGGCGCGCTTCACCTCGGCGTAGTGCTGCCGGCCTTCGCGCGACAGCGAGCTGCCCGAGGTATCGGAGTCGACGTAGGGCTGGGCGGTGAAGCTGACCACCGGCTCGAGCACCGGGCCGTATTCGTGCCACAGCTGCAGCGAGCGGCTGAGCTCGGTCGAGTGAACGTAACCGGCGGCGTTGAGCTCCTTCAGCTGCCGGTCGAAGCGGCGCACGGTGCCCTGCAGGTCCTCGAGCGCCTGGCCGGAGTAGGCGCGCGCCTCCAGCCGGTCGCGCAGCGAGGTGAGCTGCTGGGTGATGTCGTCGGGATAGTTCTGCAGAGCGCTCGCCGTCTGCAGCGCGGTGATGTTGGCGCGCATCTGCGTCGCCAGGCGGAAGCCGACGAACAGCACCGCGCCCATGACGAGCGTGAGCACCGTGCCGACACCGGCGGTGACGAGTTGGCGACGACGTTCGGTGCCGCTCGGGGCCATCAGGGGTTCTCCGGTTCTATTGCTTCGGCAGCTCGAAACGCACCAGCGTCCTGGTCGGCACTTCGACCGCGGCGCCGTTGACCATCACCGGCGCATACCTCCAGCGCTTCACCGCGCTCACCGCGGCGTGATCGAACACGCCGGCGGGCGTCGACTGCAGCACCTCCACATCGCTGGTATTGCCCCTGGCATCGACGGTGAAGGACAGCAGCACGCTGCCCGCGACACCCCTGGCAAGCGCGCTCTGCGGATACTCGGGAGGCACGGTCTTCACGGGCTTGAGACTGGCGGCGAGGGTGGCCGGATCGACATGCGCACCGGCCTTGCCCGAGCCGAGCTGCTGCACGGCCTGGACGTCCTTGGGGTCGGCGCCGAAGCGGCGCGCCTGTGCGAGGTCCTGATCGGCGCTCTTGCCGGACTGCACCGCGGCGCGGGCCCGGTCGAGCAGCCTGGCCGCGAGATCGCGGCTCACCGTGGCGAGCGACGCGCTGTCCGGATCGGCGGACTGCAGCTGCGTCAGGTAGTACGCGGCGCTGTCCTGGGCGGGATCGGTGAGGCGGCCGTCGCGCAGGCGCTCGCGTGCCAGCTGTGCCAGACGGTCGCCCTCGGCGCGGGCGGCTTTGGCCTGGGCGCCGGCCAGGTCGTGCTGGAAGGCGCTGACGTCGGCGGCCGATGCGCCGGCGGCACGCGCCTCGTTGAGCCAGCGGTCCGACTCGGCGGCGTTCCTGGTGATCCCGGCGTCGCGCGCCTTGTGCATGTAGGCGCTCACCAGACTGTGCTGGGCGCGCGCCGTGCTCGGGCTCGACGGATACGATGAGAGGAGCTGCCGCAGGTAGGACTTGGCGCTGTCGTCCGCGGGGTCGACCAGCTTGCCGTCATGAATGCGGTCCTCCACCAGGTCCGCGAGGCGCTGCACCCTGGCCTCGTCCTGGCGACGCGCTAACTCGCTCTTCCACTTGGCGAGCTGCTCGACCGGCAGGAGGCCCGCCTGTTGTGCCTGGCGGAGGAGCGCGGCCGCGCGCTCGAGGTTGAGCTCGGCGACGGCCTTGCTGATCTGGGCATTGGCGAGCCGGGCGCCGAGCTCCGCGACGCGCGCGTCGTCGGGCACCGCCGCCTTGAGGTTGGCGAGGTTCTGCGCCGCCTCCTCGAAGCGGCCGGCGTTGAGCGCCTCGTCGAAGCGGCCGGCGAGCACGCCGGCGACACGCTGCAGGCCGTCGCGCGCCTCGCCGTTGGCGGCATCGGCCGCGGCGGCGGAGCGGTAATAGATCAGGGCGTTGTCACCGGCGGGCTCGGTGTAGCGGCGCTCACGCATGGCGAGACGGGCCTTCTCGAGCAGCTCGTCCACCTTGCCGTGCACGATCGAGAGGTCCGCGCTCGGCGCGGGCGCAAGGGCCGCCTCCGGGGCCGCCGCAGGCGCCTCCTGAGCCGGAGCCGCAGGAGCCAGGACCGGCGCGGTGCCCTTGCCGCGCGTGAAGAGCCACGCGCCGGCTGCGAGCGCCGCGATGACCGCGAACGCACCGGCGATCAGCAGAATGCGGCCCTTGCCGGCGCTCATGCCGGGAACCTGGAGGGCTGCGGCGCTGCGCGTGGATTCGAGCTCGAGCTCCGCTGCCGCAACCGGCGTCGGAGCCGGTGCGGCCGGCTTCCTGCGCGCGGCCGCTTCCTCCATCACGCCGGCGAACACCGCGTGAGTCTTGCGCGGGTCGACCGGCGAGGAGGGCAGGACTGCGAAAACCTTCGAGCCCTTGACGGCCGCAGCCACCTGCCGCTCGAGCGCCGCGGCGGCGAATACCACGATCACGGCGTGCGCCGCGCGGCCCTGCACGGCATCGACCGCCGGGCGGACCTCGTTCGCCTGCAGCGCATCGATCACCAGCACCTGGCCGCGCTTGGCAGGGGAGCCGAGGCTCTCGAGCGCGGCCGCGACCGAATCTACGGGGCGGATGGAAGCCTGGCCGCCGAGCGCCTGACCGAGCTCGAGCAGAAAATCGTCGCGGGTGGTGATGGCGGTAACATCGACCGCAGGCTGCGTGCTCGCCGGAGCACCGGCGGCGCCCGCGGGCGTCGCCGGGGCGGGATTGCGCGATGATCTGGATGCTGCACTGGCCACGGGGCGTCTCTCCCACCTTTTGCTGTCACGGACGAAGCTAAAGAGTCCCCTCAGTCCGTGAAGTGAGGTTGCCACGCTCGCTCAAATGCGCAGCGCGCGATTCCTCGCCGATGGAGGATATGTAGCGTGGCAACAGGCGCAGTGCGTCAGTTCACAATAACGACAGGGCGCGTCGGGAGGCTGCGACGGCGATGCCCAAAGTCAGAGCCACTGCTCGCTTCGCGCCGCGGGTCGGGAAGTACGCGGCCGTCAGCCGCGATCCGCGCCCTTGCGGCCCTCGCGGCCGGCGACCGGGGCGTACCCGGGGCGGCGCGCCCCGAGGCCACCGGCACCTGAAAAATTAACGTGATCCGGGCAGCGAGGCGTGCGGGACGGGGTCTGCGGCGCGGCAAGCTTTGCAATCAGCCACTTAAGCCGTGCCACCCGTATCGGCCGCCGCGCTTTGCCTCGCGGGCAGCGGCCTGCAGCCTCTGGTGTGAACAATCCGTTGCTGTGACACTCTTAACGTAATCAGTCCACGGGGATCGGAAGGCCGTCACTTTTTGCGGCGGACGTTGGGACTAAGTTAAGCGCCAACGCGGATCCGCCGGCTCAGCGGCCGGCATCCAGGGATTGGTGACTGGAGAGCTCAACGGAGGGTAAGGACGATGCGACCACTCGGAGCCGACTCGGAATCTCACGGCACAAACGCCACCTTCATCGACAGTCTGAGCTCCTTCAGCCGGCTGCACCGCGCGCAGCGCTGGGAGGGCACTTTCGGCGACTTCCTCGCCAACATTCTGCCGACGAATCCGAGCGCGCTGGCGCGCACCAGCCACGAGTACATCTGGGACATGCTGCGCTGGCACGGCCAAGCGGCGGCGCCCGAGGCCGCCGAGAACGTGCGCGCACGCGAGCTCTTCAAGCACGAGCTGTTCGGCATCGACGAGCCGCTGTCGCGCCTGGTCGATTACTTCAAGGCCGCCGCCGCGGGCTCGGACGTCGGCCGCCGCCTGCTGCTGATGCTCGGCCCGCCCTCGGGCGGCAAGTCCACCGTCGCGATTCTGCTCAAGCGCGGGCTCGAGGAGTACAGCCGCACCGACGAGGGCGCGCTCTACGCGATCCGCGGCTCGCCGCTGCGCGAGAACCCGATCAACCTCATTCCCACGAGTCTCCGCGCCGAGTTCCGCCAGCGCTACGGCATCGCCGTGCAGGGCGAGCTCTCGCCCTGGGCGCGTGATTTCGTCGAGCGCGAGTACGAGGGCGACTTCGTGCGCGTGCCGGTCGAGCGCGTGTTCCTCGCCGAGGCCTCGCGCGTCGGCATCGGCACCTACGCGCCGCACGATCCCACCACCGCGGACATCGCCGACCTCGTCGGCTCGGTGGATCTCGCCAAGGTCGCGCAGATCGGCGACGAGGGCGACCCGCGCGCCTGGTCGTGGTCCGGCGCGGTGTACGCCGCGAGCCGCGGCGTGCTCGAGATGATCGAGATCCTGAAGGTGAAGCGCGAGTTCCTGTATCTGCTGCTCACCCTCACCCAGGAGAAGAACGTCAAGGTGTCGCGCTTCCCGCTGATTCACCTCGACGAGACCATCCTCGCCCACACCAATCTCGCCGAGTTCCACAAGTTCCTGCAGGAGAAGGAGAACGAGGCGCTGCTCGATCGCATGGTGATCATCAAGATCCCCTATGCGCTCTCCTATCGCGACGAGGCGCGCATCTACCAGAAGCTCACGTCGGGCGCGCCGGCGTTCCGCAACGTGCATCTCGACCCGCACGTGCTCAATCTCGCGGCGGTGTTCGCCATCCTCACGCGCCTGGTGAAGCCGGAGCGCGAGGGACTCGACACGCCGAAGAAGCTGCGGATCTATGCCGGTGAGGCGGTCGAGGGCATGCCCGAGAACGAAGCCACGCGGCTGCGTACCGAGGCGCCGGACGAGGGCATGACCGGGGTGAGCCCGCGCTTCGTCATCAACGCGATCTCGAATGCCATCACCCGCGGCAACACCCACAGCCTCACCAGCATGGAGCTGCTGCTGGCGCTCAAGGACTCGATCGAGAGCGATGCGCGCATGGACGCCAAGCAGAAGAAGGCCTGGATCGATCACCTGGTGACGGCGCGCAAGGAGTTCTACAACCGCTGGGTGAAAGAGGACGTGCACCGGGCGATGTTCGCCTCCTTCGAGGAGGAGGCGCAGCAGCTGCTCGAGAAGTATCTCGACGAGGTCGAGGCCTCGCTCGATCACCGCCAGGTCACCGACCCGATCACCGGGGAGACCCGCGCGGCGGATGAGCGCTTCCTGCGCTCGGTCGAGGAGAAGATCAAGGTATCGGACTCGGGCAAGCTGTCGTTCCGCCAGGAAGTGGTGCGCAAGGCGATGGTGGCTTTCAAGGCCGGCGAGAAGTTCAAGCTCGCGAGCCATGCGCGCATGCGCGAGGCGATCGAGCAGTACCTGTTCGAGGAGCGCCGCGACGTGCTGCGGCTCGTGACCTCGACCGCGCGTCCCGACGAGGAGGCGCGCCAGAAGATCTCGGTGGTGCAGGAGCGCCTGGTGAGCGAATACGGCTACGACGAGCACAGCGCCAAGGAGGCGCTCAGCTACGTCACCACGCTGCTCGCGCAGGAGTAGCGCCGCCGCCAAAAAAGGAGTACCAGTAATACCATGGAAGAGGAGGGCGGCAGCAGCAACTCCGGCGGGCAACCCCCGCTGAGCGCCGCAAAATGGTACGAGCTGTTCTCGCGCGGCGCCCGCGACTGGCTGCGCCACGACGAGAAGGTGCGCGAGGCCGTGCGCGCCAATCTCCCCGAGATCATCGCCGGCGGCGAAGTCATCAACGACGGCGCGCGTACGGTGCGCGTGCCGGTGCGCATGCTCGAGCACTATCACTTCCGCCTGCGCCGTCCCGAGGAGAGCCAGGGTGCCGGCCAGGGCAAGGCCAAACCGGGCGATGTGTTCTCCGATCCCTCGCAGCAGCAGGGCCCCGGCGAGAAAGGCGCGGGCGGGCGCGACGAGGGCGAGGTACAGCTGCTGCTCGAATTCAAGGTCGACGACATCGTCGACTGGCTGTGGGACGAGATGAAGCTTCCCAATCTCAAGGCGCGCGTCGGCCCGTCGGACGAGACTGACTGGACGCGCGAGGGCTGGGACCGCCGCGGCGCGCGCTCGCGGCTCGACCGGCGCCGCTCCTTCAAGGAGATGGTGAAGCGCCGCGGGGCACCGGGTGCCACGCCGACCTTCACCGACGAGGACCTGCGCTTCCGCCAGCTGGCGCGGCGCAAGCAGCCGGCGATTCACGCGGTGGTGTTCTTCATGCTCGACGTCTCGGGCAGCATGTCCGACCGCGACCGCAAGCTCGCCAAGACCTTCTTCTTCTGGGTGGTGCAGGGACTGCGGCGCCAGTATCGCTCGCTCGAGACCGTGTTCGTGGCACACACCACCGAGGCCTGGGAGTTCAACGAGCCGGACTTCTTCCAGGTGTCCGGCACCGGCGGCACGGTGGCCTCGACGGGTCTCAACAAGGTGCGCGAGATCATCGACGCGCGCTACAACCCCGGCCGCTGCAACCTCTACCTCTTCTACGCCTCCGACGGCGACAATTCGGTGAGCGATGCGGGCGATGCGCGCGCGGCGCTCGCCTCGATCGCCGCCGACACCTGTTTCACCGGCTACGTCGAGGTGTCCTCGGGCCTCTCCAGGCAGCTTGCCACCGAGACTGGCAAGCTCTGGGCGGAGCTCTCGGGCGCCGGAGTCGCCGCCGGCAGCTACGCGCTCAACGACTTCGACGACGTCTGGGGGGCGGTGCGGCACTTCTTCTCCGCCGAGACGCAGACGCCGGCGGACAAATGACGCGCCCATGAGCAGCGACTGGCGCGATTACATCCGGCGCACCGAGGAGCTCGCCACCCGCTCGGGGCTCGTGTTTCATCCGGTCGACTTCGAGGCCGTCCCCGACAGCTTCATGATGGAGATCGCCGTCTACGGGCTGCCGGTGCGCATGCCGCACTGGTCGTTCGGCGTGCGCTACATCTACCAGCTCATCCAGCGCCGCATGGGCCACTCGCGGCTGTTCGAGGTGGTGTTCCCGGGCAATCCCGGCCACGCCTACCTCGCCGCGAGCAACGGGCTCGCCGAGAACATCCTGGTGACCGCGCACGTGCTCGGGCACGCGGACTTCTCGCGCAACAACCTGCTGTTCCGCCGCTGCCAGGAGCAGGTGAGCGAGCACATCGTGGAGCACGCCGCCAATCACGCCCGCCAGATCCAGCAGATCATCGAGACCCACGGCGCGCAGCGCGTCGAGACGGTGCTCGATGCGGCGCTCGCCCTCGAGCAGCACATCGATATCGACCAGTCGCTGCGCCGCGAGCGCTACCCGGAGTACCTCGAGGAGCCCAAGGCACTCGCCGACGACACTTTCCGCAAGCGCTTCGCGGCGCTCGACCCGATCGCCGCCGGCACCGTCGAGACCAAGAAGCGCGCGCCGGTACCGCCGCATCCGGAGCGCGACCTGCTGTGGTTCGTGGCGAACTACGCCCCCGAGATGGAGAGCTGGGAGCGCGACATCTTCCTCGCGGTGCGCGAGGAGTCGTTCTATTTCTATCCGGTGTTCGCCACGCAGATCATGAACGAGGGCTGGGCCTCGTACTGGCACGCGCGCCTCCTGCGCGAGGCGGACTTCATTCCGCAGCAGTCGTACCTCGACGCGGTCAAGTGCCACTCCGACGTGGTGCGACCGATCGCCGCCGACGCGCAGGTGTCACTCTCCATCAACCCCTATCATCTCGGCTTCTCCATGTGGGAGAAGATCGTCGAGCGCGATGGTCTCGAGGCCGCGCGCCACATCATGGAGCAGGACGACGATTTCGCCTTCGTGCGCAACCACCTGACGCGTGAGCTGGCCGACGAGCTCGGCCTGTTTCGCTTCAGCGCGCGCAGCGACGGCCAGATCAAGGTGCTCGAGCCCGAGCTCACCTCGCTCCACGAGGCGATACTCGCGAGCAAGTACAACTTCGGTGCGCCGGTGGTCTCGGCGCAGCACGTGCGGACCGACGGCACGCTCGAGCTCATGCACGACAGCGGCACCGACGGCCGGGGGCTCGACCTCGAGCGTAGCCGCAAGGTCCTCGATTACCTGCAGCGCGTATGGCGGCGGCCGCTCGTCCTCACGACGGTGAATCAGGCCGGCTCGACTTTGGAGCTGACGGCTCCTTAGCGCCGGGCGCTTGGGCGCCGCCGGGCTGGTCCGTTTCCGCTCCCCAATCCTCCTCGTCCTGCGAGGTCACGATCGAGACCGGATCGCTCGCGGGAAAGCTGTCCTCCAGCGCCTCATCGAGCTGGCGCTGGATCTTCTCCTTCCTGCGGCGCTCCTGCGCCGCGTCCGGCTGTCGTTCGCTCATGGCTGCAAGCGCTCCTGGCGGCGAAGCAAGCCGCCTTCTGTCGCATGGTACTCCGGCGAGTAGCCGCCGGTACGCCCCCGGAGTAGGCTTTGAGGCACCGGTGATGCTCCTAGCGGGCGTCCGAACATTCATAAGCCGGGAGCATCCGCCATGGGGAACGCGACTTCGGGCATCAGAAATATTGCGCTGGTCGGACCGGCCGGCGCAGGCAAAACCTCGATCACCGAGACGCTGCTGCTGCAGGCCGGCGCCATCCGCGCTCGCGGCAGCCTCGCGCGCGGTACCACGGTCTCGGATTTCGACCCTCAGGAGAAGCGCCTGCAGCACTCGCTCGACACCGCGATCTGCAGCTTCAGCACCGACGGCACCCGCATCAACCTGATCGACACGCCGGGATACCCGGACTTCCTCGGCAAGACGCTCTCGGTGCTGGAAGCGGTCGAGGCGGTCGCGATCGTAGTGAGCGCGGTGAGCGGGGTCGACACCCTCACCCAGCGCCTCATGGACTTCGCGCGCGAGCGGGGGCTGTGCCGCCTCATCATCGTCAACAAGATCGACAGCCGCGACGCGCGCTGCGCGCAGGTGCTGCAGGAGCTGCGCGAAGCCTTCGGCACCGAGTGCCTGCCGCTCAATCTTCCCGCCGGCGGCGGCGACTCGGTGGTGGACTGCTTCTTCCAGCCCCACGGCCGCGCCGCGGACTTCTCCTCGGTCGAGGCCGCCCACACCCAGATCATCGACCAGGTGGTCGAGCTGGATGAGAAGCTGATGGCGCTCTATCTCGAGCAGGGCGAGGAGCTCTCACCCGAGCAGCTGCATGACCCGTTCGAGCAGGCGCTGCGCGAGGGGCACCTGGTCCCGGTGTGCTTCGCCTCCGCCGAGACCGGCGCCGGGATCCCGGAGCTGCTCACGGCCATCGTGCGCCTGATGCCGAACCCGGCCGAGGGCAACCCGCCGCCGTTCCTCAAGGGTGCGGGCGAGGACGCCGAGCGCGTCCCGGTGGCCCCGGATCCTTCCAAACACGTCATCGCGCACGTCTTCAAGGTGAGCATCGACCCGTACGTCGGCAAGCTCGGCGTGCTGCGCGTCCACCAGGGCACGGTAAGACAAGGCAGCCAGCTGTTCGTCGGCGACGCGCGCAAGCCGGTGAAGATCGCACACCTTTTCAGCCTGCTCGGCAAGGACACGATCGAGGTCGCGGACGCGGGCCCGGGCGACATCATCGCCACTCCCAAGGTCGACGAGCTGCATCTCGATGCGGTGCTGCACGACTCGCACGACGAGGACAACTATCACCTGAAGCCCGTCACCTTCCCGCCGCCGATGCTGGGAGTGGCGATCGAGCCCGATCGCCGCGGCGACGAGCAGCGGCTCGCCGACACCCTCCACAAGCTCACCGCCGAGGACCCGTGCGTGCGCCTCGAGCACCACGCCGCGGTGAACGAGACCGTGCTGTACGGCATGGGCGAATTCCATCTGCGGGTGCTGCTCGAGCGCATGACCGAGCGCTACGGCGTGCACGTCAAGACTCACCCGCCGAGCATTCCCTACCGCGAGACCATCACGCGGCCCGCCGAGGGGCACTGCCGGCACAAGAAGCAGACCGGCGGCGCCGGACAGTTCGGCGAGGTGTACCTGCGCATCGAGGCGCTCGGGCGCGGCGCGGGTTTCGAGTTCGTCGACGACGTGGTCGGGGGCGCGATTCCGGGGCAGTACATCCCCGCGGTCGAGAAGGGCGTGCGGCAGGTGCTGACCGAGGGCGCGCTCGCCGGCTTCCCGATCCAGGACGTGCGGGTCACCGTCTACGACGGCAAGCACCACGCGGTCGACTCCAAGGAGGTCGCCTTCGTGTCCGCCGGGCGCAAGGCGTTCCTGGATGCGCTGCAGAAGGCGACCCCGATCGTGCTCGAGCCGATCATGCGCATGGAGATCACCGCTCCGGCGAGCGCCATCGGCGACATCACCGGGGACCTCGCCACCAAGCGGGCGCGCATCTCGGGCAGCGACACGCTGCCGGGCCAGCGCGCCATGCTGCAGGCGCTGGTGCCGCTCGCAGAGATCTCCGAATACCAGTCGCGGCTCAAGGCGCTCACCGGAGGCCAGGGCGCCTACACCATGGAGCTGAGCCACTACGACCCGGTGCCGCCGCGCAAGCAGCAGGAGCTTGCCGCAGCGTGGAAGCCGCGCGAGCTGCAGGACTAAGTGACCGCCGCCAGCGCTTCGCGCACCGCGGCCAGCAGGATACTGCGAGACTTGTCGATCACGCGCGCGAAGTGCCACAGCGCCGGCAAGGTGCGCGCGCGAGCGAGGGGCGAGAGCGGTGTCGCCGCGAGCGCCGCGAGCGCCAGGCGCATGAACTTCCGGTAATGAGCCGCGCGCTCGCGGGCGGTTTTCGGCGCGTATCTGAGGTAGGAGGTAGGGCGGCCGCGCCGGTTGTAGAAGATCGCCTCGTTGCTGCCCGTCACGCCCCCGGCGAGTAACACGTGCAGGATCGTGAGCACGTCCTCGCCCCAGGGCTGGTCGAACGCGCTCGCCTGCTGCACGGCGCCCAGGAGCGTCTCACGATGGAACAGGCTGTAGAACCAGCTCGGCCGCGAACGGCGCAGCGCGAGGCGCAGGCGCGCAGCGCCCGCCAGCCGATCGAGCCGCTCCGGGTAGCGCCGCACCTTGACGGGCCTGTCCGGGGACTCGAGGAAGCTCACGACCCGCGGTACGGCCATCACGAGTCCGGGCCGTGCCGTAATCACCCGGTGCAAGGCTTCGACGCAGTTCGGGCTCCACGCATCGTCGTCCGCCGCGTAGGCGAACCAGGGTGTGTCCGCGGCGTCGAGGACCCAGCGGAAATTGGCCTTGGCGCCGATGTTCTGCGGCTGGCGGTGCACGCGCACACGCGCGTCGCGCGCCGCCCACGAGGCGATGATCCGCGGCGTCTCGTCGGTCGAGCAGTTGTCAGACACCAGGATACACAGGCCCGAGAACGTCTGAGCGCACAGCGACCCGAGCGCCCGATCCAACGACTCGGCGCCGTTGTAGACCGGCAGGCCGACGGTGACCGCGCTCATCGTCTGCGCAGCGGCTGCCACCCGGCGCTCAGGCCCAGGTCTTCCAGGGCGCGTGGCCGCTCGCCCACAGCTGCTCCAGGTAGTTCTTCTCGCGCAGCGTGTCCATCGGCTGCCAGAAACCCGCGTGCTCGTAGGCCATGAGCTGACCGTCCGCCGCGAGACGCGTGAGCGGCTCGAGCTCCCAGATGCACTGGTCTCCGGCGAGGTAGTCGAGGCAGCGCGGCGAGAGCACGAAGAACCCGCCGTTGATCCAGCCACTGCCGTCCTTGGGTTTCTCGATGAAGCCGCTGACCGCGCGCCCGGAGAGCTCGAGCGCACCATACCGGCCCGGAGGCCGCACGGCTGTGATGGTGGCCGAACGTCCGTGGGAGCGGTGAAAGGCCACGAGCTGCGTCACATCGACGTCGGCCACGCCGTCCCCGTAGGTGAAGCAGAAGTACGGTTCGTCGCGCAGGTAGCCTGCGACCCGCGCGAGGCGGCCGCCCGTTTGCGTGCTCTCACCGGTGTCGACCAGCGTCACGCGCCACGGCTCGGCCTTGCGTTCGTGCACGTGCATCGAGTTGTGTTCCATGTCGAAGGTGACGTCCGCCATGTGCAGGAAGTAATTGGCGAAGTACTCCTTGATCAGGTAGCCCTTGTAGCCGCAGCAGATCACGAATTCGTTGATGCCGTGCGCCGAGTAGATCTTCATGATGTGCCAGAGGAGCGGGTTGCCACCGACCTCGACCATGGGCTTCGGGCGCAGCTGCGTCTCCTCGGAGATCCGGGTGCCCATGCCGCCTGCCAGTATGACCGCCTTCATCGACCGCGCGTCCCCCAACTCGAGCGCCGCACACGGGCATCGACCCCGTGCCGCGCCGCATGCAGCCACGATTCGCTTACAATGCGCCCGCAGGGCGCACCCACTAACATTATAGCTCCGGGGGAAAGAACGGTTGTTGCCGCGGCGCGATTTCTGGCAGGGCCGGTCGGTGCTGCTGACCGGGCATACGGGCTTCAAGGGCGCCTGGCTCACCCTGTGGCTCGGGCACCTCGGCGCACGCGTACACGGCTTCGCGCTCGATCCGCCGACGGAGCCGCATCTGTTCGGCGCCGCGCGCGTCGGCGCGTTCCTCGCCAGCGATACGCGCGCTGATCTTGCCGACCGTGCGCGACTCAACACTGCCGTTGAGCGCTGCCAGCCGGAGCTGATCGTGCATCTGGCCGCCCAGTCACTGGTGCGCGCCGGCTACGCCGATCCGGTCGGCACGTTCGCGACCAACGTCCTCGGCACGACGCACCTGCTCGAGGCCGCGCGGCACTCGCAGACGGCCCGTGCAGTGCTGGTCGTGACGAGCGACAAGGTGTACGAGAATCGCGAGTCGCTGCACGCCTATTGCGAATCGGATCCGCTTGGCGGTCACGACCCCTACAGCGCGAGCAAGGCCGCGGCCGAGCTGGTCAGCGCTTCGTACCGTGTCAGTTTCGGCTCGCCTGCGCGTATTGCCACGGCGCGTTCCGGTAACGTCATCGGCGGCGGCGACTTCGCGCCGGACCGGTTGGTGCCTGACTGCCTGCGCGCCTTCGAGCGGCGCGTACCCGTGCGGCTTCGCTACCCGGGGGCGCTGCGGCCGTGGCAGCACGTGCTCGAGCCACTGGCGGGTTATCTGCGCCTCGCCGAGTTGCTGCATGGTGACGCGGCCGGCCGATTCGCGCGCGCCTGGAATTTCGGTCCCGACGCGAGCTGCGATGCGACGGCGGCACAAGTGGCGCGCAGCGTGGCGCGACTCTGGGGTGAGGATGCGCGCGTCGAAGACGATTCCGGTGCGAAGCATCCACACGAGGCCGGGCTGCTGCGACTCGACAGCGCGGCGGCCCGCGCGGCGCTTGGCTGGGCGCCGCGATGGCCGCTCGAGGTGGCGATCCGGCGCACGGTCGAGTGGCATCGGGCACGCGCGCGCGGCGAGGATCCGCAAGCGCTCTGCCTGCGACAGATCGACGCTTATGAGTCGGTGGCGATTCCGTGAGCACCAACTTCGAGATCATCGATACCGCTCTCACCGGGCTGAAGGTGGTGCAGCGCCGCCCACACGTCGATGCGCGGGGCTACCTCGAACGCCTCTACTGTGCTGAGAGGTTCGCGGCCCTCACCGCCGGCCGGGCGATCGCCCAGATCAACCATACGTCCACGACGCGACGGGGCATCGTTCGCGGGATGCACTACCAGCATCCTCCGTTCGATGAGTTCAAGCTCGTGAGCTGCCTGCGCGGCGCAGTGTTCGACGTCGCGGTTGACATCCGGGCCGGGTCGCCGGCGCTGCTGCGCTCTCACGCCGAGCTTCTCAGCGCGGACAATCACCGTAGCCTGCTGATTCCGCCGGGCTTTGCACACGGCTTTCAGACCCTGACCGACGACGCCGAGCTCCTGTACCTGCATACCGCTCCGTACGTCGCGGAAGCCGAAGGCGCTCTGAATGCCTGCGATCCAGCGCTCGCAATCCCCTGGCCCGAGCCGATCACCGGGCAGTCCGACCGGGATCGCAGGCACCCGATGCTGACGGGCGAGTTCACGGGGGTGGCGGTTTGAAGTGCCGGCACTGCGGCGCGTCGCTGCATCTGTCGCTCGTCGACCTCGGAACGGCGCCGCCATCGAATGCCTATCTCAGCGAAGCGGCGCTCGCCGCGCCCGAGGCCTGGTACCCGCTGCGCGTGCTGGTGTGCACTGACTGCTTCCTGGTGCAGACCGCGGACTTTGCGCGGGCGAGCGACCTCTTCGATGCCCGCTATGCCTACTTCAGCAGCTACTCGAGCACCTGGCTGGAGCATGCGCGCCGCTTCGTCGACGACATGGTCAGGCGTTTTTCGCTCGATGAGCGCTCACGCATCATCGAGGTCGCCGCCAACGACGGGTACCTGCTGCAGTACTTCAAGGCCCGTGGCATCCCCTGTCTCGGCATCGAGCCGACTGCGAGCACCGCGGCGGCGGCGCGCGCCCGGGGTCTGGAAATCATCGAGGAGTTCTTCGCCGTGCCACTCGCCGGGCGGCTGCTCGCCACCGGCCAGCAGGCGGACCTGATGGTGGCGAACAACGTGCTCGCGCACGTACCCGACATCAATGATTTCGTGCGCGGCTTCGCCCTGCTGCTCGAGCCCACCGGGATCGCGAGCTTCGAATTCCCGCACCTGCTGCGGCTCATCGAGCAGAGCCAGTTCGACACGATCTACCACGAGCATTTCTCCTATCTGTCCCTGCTCGCCGTGCAGCGTATCTTCGCCGCCGCGGGCCTGCAGGTGTTCGACGTCGCGGAATTGCCTACGCACGGCGGCAGCCTGCGCGTGCTCGCGCAGCGTGCCGACACGGGTGCACGGCCCGTGACCGCCGCGGTCGCCGAGCTGCTCGGGCGGGAGCGCAGCGCCGGCCTGGCAACGGCCGGGTTCTACGCCGGCTGTCAGCCGCGTCTCGAGGCGCTCAAGAACGCGTTTCTGCGGTTCCTGCTCGACGCGCGCGCGCAAGGCCTGCAGGTCGCCGCCTATGGAGCGGCGGCCAAGGGCAACACACTCCTCAACTATG
>Ga0335081_10004609_pt1 | contig 21759 bp, 21 predicted proteins | sample Lox_Sample_35_FD_206713 | JGI IMG/M metagenome (GOLD analysis project Ga0335081, IMG submission 206713) | Soil microbial communities from Loxahatchee National Wildlife Refuge, Florida, United States - Lox_Sample_3.5 | ecosystem: Environmental > Terrestrial > Soil > Wetlands | place: USA... | reverse complement strand
AGTTGAATGCTTTCGGAAACAAGCTTCGGACTATTTCCCTTGCCCTTCGCGGCCTTCAGCGCCTCAATGTTCATCTTTAGCGCCGCCAGCTTCTGGCCGGTCGAATCGTGCAGTTCTCGTGCGATACGCCGCCGTTCGTCGTCCTGGATGCGCATCAGATAAGTCGAGAGTTCACGCAGGTTCTGTTCTGATCTCACCCGATCCGTTACATCGATGTTGATCTCCAAAATCAATGGAATGCTACCGGCCCCAGGCTGAATGGCCCAGCGGCTGCTCACGATTCGTTCCTCACCGTCGCGCCGCGCATGCACCAGCTCGCCTTCCCAATGGCCCGCGCGCTGCAATTCTTCTTGGATCCGCTCAAGCGGCTGCGGGAACTTCGTTTGCAGCAACTGGTGAATGATCTTGCCCTTGGCCTCATCCGCCCGCCATCCATAGAGCTCTTCCGCCCCTCGGTTCCAGGAACGAATTTTGCCCTCCCGATCGCGGACAATCACGCTCTCATGCGCGAGCTCAATCAGCGCAGCTTGCTGTACAGTTTCCTCAGCGTGCTTTCTGCTCTCAGTGACATCATCGATCGTCACAACGATTGCGCCTCCCCCGGGCTGGACGTCAGTTCGACGTGCGTTGATCAGCAGCATTCTTTGTCCTAGGCCGGGAAAATCATGGGCAATCTCGTAATCGTGGATCGACGTACCCGCGTTGAGCACTTTCTCGAACAGCTGATGCAGTTCCGGGATATCCCACTGACCATCGACTAATTCATAAATCAGCTGCCCGTCGGTACTTCCTCGTGAAATTCCAAATGTGCGATAGAACGCTGGATTTGCCGCCGTCACGCGTAAATCGCTGTCCAGAATCAACATGGATTCCCGTGAAGTCTCAATCAGGGTATCGGCATAGCTACGGCTCTGCTCCGCAGTCGCCTTGAGCGCGTTGATATCTTGCAAGCTAATCACCGCGCCATCAATTTTGTTGTCCCAAGTCTTGTACGGCCGTACCCGTAACAAATACCAGTGCTGCCCCTCCTTCTCGCGGACCTCTCGTTCCTGAAGTGTCGTTTCATCGATGGCCTCGCGCGCAAGCTCTTCGAGCTGGTCAAAGTCGATGTTGGGTCGAACCTCGCCCAAACGCCGGCCAATATCTCCCGGCAACAAATTCAAAAACCTCTGGGCCGGAGGAGTAAAGCGGCGAATGCGCAAATCATTGCCGACCATGACCACCGGGATGTTCACGTTCCCCAGCAGATTGGTAAGGTCGGTATTGGCCAGACCCAGCTCCGCGTTGCGGTTCTGCAATTCCTCATTGAGCGTCGTCAACTCTTCGTTACTGGACTGCAATTCCTCTTTCGCGGTCTCGAGTTCCTCGTTTGTGCTCTGCAGTTCTTCGTTAGCTGAGCGCACCTCTTCATTGGCCGATTTGTATTCTTCGGTAGTGCTTTCGTTCTCTTCAATGAGAGTTCGCATCTGCTCCTTCATCGAAGCAAACTCGCGCTTCAAACGCTCGTTCTCTCGTGCGATCTCGGCTTGTTTTGGCGACAGCTTGGCTTTACCGGGCTTTGAGCGCCTGCTTTCCTGGTGCGAATGCGCATCATGAAAAGCCACGACATAAAATCTGTCGTTCACGTTGTGACCCTGTATTGGAATCACATCGATGTTCACGTCCCGAGTTCCGCCGTTGCTCTTGACCCGAACATTTTCAACGTGAGCCGGCGTATTTTCCTTCTTTGCCCGTTCAATCGCCCGTCGCAGATCTACCAGCAATCCTTCCCGCGCCATCTTCACCAGGCTGGAGGTCGGCTGCCCCTCCGCTGGTTCGAGATAGGCCCCCGTACGTCCACGGAACTGGACGATCTCCATCTGGCTGTTCACCACAATGCTGGTGGGAGCATAGTGCTGCACTAAGGTGCGCTCCACCTCTTTTTCGGTGTCGACCGCAGAACCGGGGCGAGTAGCAGCGGGTTCTTCAAAACGCCGAACTGTCGACGGACCGGGTTCCGTGAAATAGGAGAGTACGCGAGTGGCCGTCGCTTTCTTATGATAGATTTTTTGTTTCTTGTCGATCAGCAAGAAGTGTTCGGCGAAAGATCCCAAGCTCTCTGAGCTGCCCAGCAGCAAGTAGCCATCCGGCTTCAGCGCGTAATGGAATGTTGGAATCACGCGTTTCTGCAACGTCGGCCCAAGGTAAATCAGCACATTGCGGCAGCTGATCAAGTCGAGATTCGAAAACGGCGGGTCGCGGGTCACATCCTGCTTTGCGAAAATGCACATCTCGCGCAGCGATTTGTTGATTTGATAACCGCCATCGAGCTTTATGAAAAATCGATTGATCCTTTCGGGGGACACTTGAGCCAGTGCGGATTGCGAGTACAGTCCGGAGCGCGCGCGATTCAGCGCAAGTTCGGAGATGTCAGTGCCGAAGATTTGTACTGCGCTGGTGGTGATGGACCCTTGCGGCACACTGCGGGATTCCCACATGTATTCGAGCAGCGCAATGGCGATGGAATAGACTTCTTCGCCGGTCGAACATCCCGGAACCCAGACTCGGACAGGGTTGACCTCCAGCTTTCGATTCTTCAACAAACGCGGAAAAACATGCTCGCGCAAGGCATCGAAAGCTTCTGCATCCCGGAAGAATTCCGTCACGTGAATCAGAATGTCGCGATAGAGTTCATTCAGTTCTTCCGAGTGTTCCTGGATAAACTGCCGGTACTCATGAAGCCTCTCCAAATGATGGACAACCATCCGCCTTCCAATGCGGCGTTGCAGCGTGCTCTTCTTGTACTGAGTGAAATCAACTCCAGAGTTCTCCCGTAAAAGCTGCAGAATCTGATCCAGGTCGCTGGTCTTATGAACCAGGGCTTCGGCTGCCTCATCGTTCACCACGGTCCTGATGTACGGATGCCGGCTGATCCTGGCCAATTCTTTGGCAATCTCGTCCGGACTCATCACGAAATCGATGCAGCCTGCCCGGACCGCATTGCTGGGCATGCCGGTAAACTTTGCGCTTGCCTCGTTTTGGGCGAAAGTAATTCCTCCTGCGGCTTTGATGGCCCGGCATCCTTCTGTACCGTCTGAAGCCATCCCGGAGAGGATCACGCCGATCGCCCGATTGCCACATTCATCAGCCAATGACAGAAAGAACTCATCCACTGGCATGTGTTGACCGTGCCTTACTACGCGCGCTCCCAGGTGCAACGCTCCGTCCCTTATCAGCATGGTTGTGTTCGCTGGAATTACATACACGTGGCGCGGTTCGACTAGCATCCCATCCGCAACCTGGACCACCGGAACTTTTGTTACTCTCCCGAGAATCTCAGGCAATACGCTCTGGTGAGTGGGATCCAGATGCTGTACGAGCACAAATGCCATGTCGGCATCTTGGGGGAAATTCCGCAGCAACTCGGAGAACGCTTCTACGCCTCCAGCCGATGCTCCGACGGCGACGATGGGGCAATCCAGCCTTTCACTAGAGGAACCCTTCCGTTCCACCACGTCCGGCTTCTCGCGTTTTGGAGTTGCAGACTTGTGATCTTTGGGGCTCTTGGATGCCATGACAGCACCCCCTGGGAAGAGAGAATGACTGTAACTCTATTCAATGATACCGCAGAGTTTCCATCCCGGTCTGCGGAGGCCAACGAGGCAGTGGATCGAATGCGAATCTCAAATGAGCTCTCAAAATGCTAGCGGTTGGCCGGCGCATGTCACGATGCACGTCGCAAGGGCCCGCGTGCAGCTTGGCCAAATTGCAAGCGGTCGTAAATTGACTGGAACCGACCACGCGCCCTCTCTGCCCTGAGCCGCGCCGCCTCACATCGGGCAGCCAAATCGCCTGCCAACGAAGCGGGGATTGAAGTTATCGCCAGCGGAGGTCTTTCGCTCGATTCGGAATACTCGCTCGCAGCACGGGTCATCAGCCATTTCTGAATCTCAGGCGCGAGCGCGAACACCGTGCCACCCCGGCTGTGTCTATGCCGATGAACGGGCAAACCCTCCTCACGCTCCCAGCGCTGGACGGTGCGCACGCCTCGCTGCAAGAAGACGGCGATCTCCTTCCAGGAATCCAGAAGCTCCTTGGGTGGGCTCACGCCCCGATCGCGCTGAAGCCGACGCTCTGTCTGTGGTGCAATCGCCTCAACATCTTCAACGTGCTCTCGAAGTTCCAAGGACGTACCGCTCTTCAGTATGAGTTGGTGCGAGGATTTGGGGGAAACATCGGCTAAGGCGAGTTGATCACCCGACGATCGAAGCCCTTGGTTCGTAACCTCGGGTATCCGAAACTGCCTTGGCGAAAGCATTGTAGCTACAACTAGAGTTCTGACTGAACACAAAAATTATCGCAGAATTCTTGGGTCGTAACAGTTTATTTTAAAGATTTGAGGATTGGATGGTTCTCCACGCCGCAGGCACTCGTCGGGGCCAACCCACCCCACCAACGCTGGTAATCTGCTCCGCTTACGCAACCTTCCTCTTTTGCGTTGTCGTCGGCGCATGCCCGCTCAGGTGCTCATTTACAACTCTCCCCACCTCGAACATGCTGATCTGGCTCTTGCCGAACACCTGCTTTAACTTTTCATCGGCCAGGATCTCACGGCGGTTCTGCGGGTTCTGCAAATCATGGGTTTTCACGTAATCCCATAGCCGCTTCACCGCTTCAGCACGCGTGAGCGGATCCGAACTGCCAATGATTTCTGCCAGCTTGGCCGACGGTTTTAATTTCTGATTGAGTGCGTTATTTACCATCTTCAGCTCCCGATGAATTCGTTTCGTAAGCAATGATGACGGATTCAGCGGTGAGGGTGGTTTCTATTAGGAACATTTCGCTGAGCCATCGCGACTTTTAACAGCTTTTCGAAGGAATCACTACGGTGGACGCTGTAGAAATCTCGCCTTACTGTTTCTGCCAATGCTGTCCCGCGTCGTCGGTTGTCCAGGTTTCGAGAGAAGAAGTGCTGATCTTGCCGTGCTGCGGGTCAGGAAATTCCACGCCGATGATGTCGGCCGTGAGAGCTTCGCCATCGGCCACAGGCCGAACCTGGCTCCAATGCTGTCCGGCATCGACAGAATGATAGAGAGCGCCGCCGGAGCCACCAACCCAGATGTCGAAACCGATTGCAGCTAAGGCACGCAAGCGGCTTTGCGGAGCCACGGACACAATTTCCCACGTACTGCCGCCATCCCTTGATCGCTGGAGGCTCCCGTCGGAGTTGAGGGCCCATCGCGGCACCAGGCGTGCTCTGCTTGCAACTATGGCGCTACTGCCAGAGAGTGCCGTTGCCTGCCGCTTTGCTGCCTCTGCGATGTTATCCATCGCGATTGTCGGCTCAGCCAGCTTGGCACGCCCCGGCACGATTCCTTCGTTGACCGGCGGAGCCGCTGCGGGAGGGGTTCGCGCTTCGAGAGTCTCGGCGCCTTGCAACTGCGCCTCCGGTTCTGGTCCACCCTGCGCGATATCCGCAGTTTGGTTAATTGAGATTGAATTGCTATTCGCACCTTCAGTGGCTTTCTTTTTTCGAACAGGTGCAGGATTCCGCTCAGGATTCAGACCTTCTGCAGTTTTGTTGGTGGGCTGATCAATGGCAGGACCAGGGGAGGGGGGCTCGGCCACCTTACCATCCAGGGTTGCAACCTCCACGGGTTGGGTGTTGACTTGGGCAGATCTCGATCTGGACTCGTAATGTAGAGTCACTGCCATGCCAACCACCACAACACATGCCGCAGCTCCCGCCCAGCGCAGCACTGGCCAAGACAACCATCGACTCGCTCCTCGCGATTTCTCTACCTCCATCCGTTCGGGCAATGCTAGCGACACAATCTCGCGGCACTCATAACATTGCGCAAGATGATCGAGAATGTCAGTCCTCTCTCGTCTTGTGGTTGAGTTCTCGATGAAGGCGGCAATGAGCTCTGCATCTGGGTGAGCCTGCAATTCCGCCCCCTTTTGCAGCCGTTGCAGCCCGATCTTGGGGATTTGTGCCATTTTTTACTTGTTTCTTCTGCTATCGCACGCAATCGACGCAAACTTGGACCATCATGACGGCCCCTTGCCAGCGCTGGCTTCCGCCTTCTTATTGGAGAACGGCGGATGTGAAGTTTCTTGCAACAGGCGGCTGCGAAGATTGAGCCCTAAGTCACGGACGTCGATTTCTAGTGCTTCCTGAGCCTGTCGCCGGCTCATGCCCCGTTGTTGCAGTCCGGCCAAGATCCGCTTGCGCAGAGACTTAGCGATTTTGTCCAGCTTGCGACTGATGGTCGACTCATGAACTCGCAGGATGCGGGCGATTTCGGCCAAGGTGCGTGAATCCAGGTAATAGGACGCCAAAATAAAACGATCTTCGGGTGATAACTCGCCTAAAGCATCATCCGTAGCGGCCGCAAGCCGGTTATCAACTTTCGTTTCCGGCTCGGGGGTGCTGGCCGGAAACTGCGTACCCTGCTCGCTTTCCTCGTCCAGACTGACAAGCCGGCGCTGCCGGCGATAGCGGTTCACAAATTCCTGCGCCAAAACCGTGCGTAACCACCCCTCGAGTGAACCGCGGCCTGTATAAGAAGCCAGCTTGGATACCCGCTGCCCATCGCGTATGGTCGTGCCGTACAGATCTGCGTATAGTGAGTCGGCTAACTCGCGGGCTGCGGAGCTTTCCTTTGCAATGTAAGCGGCAATCTCGTAGAGCTTCTCGCGATAGCGGGTGAGGAACACTTCCCAGGCACGCTCGTGCCCTGCCGCGCAGCTCCTTACCAAAGCCAACTCTTCCACCCGCAGACTAAACACGAATTCCTTTATTTCTGCAGGGGATGCGTCTGCAGCCAAGTACTTCTTGATGACTTCCTGAAGAATGCCCGCGAAATTCTCGATGCTCAGGCCAAAATCTGCTGCTCGGCTCTTTTGGTAAATTTCGGCAAGAGATTGCAACCCAATTTGTTTCATTCCGGATTGGACACCGAGCTCGGGCATTGAGGGGATTACTCTTGGATGCTACCAATATTTTTAGACGCAAGTAGCCGGATTTTCGAGCTGTCGGTAATCACGATGGGTCAGAAACTCTGGATAGTGCCGGCAACTGCGGTGGAATGACTCATTAACGCCGCCATTTCCTCAACAGTTTCCACGCCTGCACAAGCTGTTGAATCGCACGAGCCGACGGAAACGTTTGGCGATTAATAATGGCGCACTCACGATACGCGCTCTGGTAGAAATCCTGGACTGCTGGCTCACTGAGAAGGGATAGATTATGCGCAAGCTCTTTCAGATCGTCACGGCTTAGAACGTCCTCATTGCCTCCGGAGCTCGGGCCTCCGCGCCATGGAGATCATGTTAGTTTATTCTCCTTATGTTCGCCAGCAAGTTCTCCAAATTCAGCCTTGGATCGACCGAAATGGCCAGAAACAGCGCTCACCCACGGGTGCTGAATCATCGTTCGACTTTGAAAGTCGGACGCGGACACCTACCGCGGTGAAGAGGGCGGCGCGACATTCTGGGAATACTTGTGCGCGGTGAGTTTGTGCACGATGTCAATCGCGAACTCACTGACCCAGTTGGCTGCTGAACCCCATGCCGCTTGCTCGAGCGCAGCATAGGCCCCATCTCTCCAAACATCATGAGATCGCGGAAACCAGACGCTTGAAATCATGCCACCGCTGAAAGAGCCCACATACAAGGGCAAAGCAGGCCGCAACTCGCGCTCGGTACGGTTATACGTCATAAAATTCCGCATGACTGCATGCCGCGTACGCGGCCAAAAACCGCTGCAACGGCAAAGATCGTAGCGCGACTCATATCCGAGAGCGGCATTGCCCACAGAATGTAAGGTGTTGCCAATAATGAATTGGCCGTACCGCGAAGCGAAGCGCTCCCCATAGCCGCCGATGCCGCCACCCCACTGCGAAGGCACCCCGCGTGCCTGATCGATGCCGGCGGTGAAGCCACGCAATACATAAGCTCCCGCCGTTAGAAACGTTTGGTGGAAATAGACGTCGGCTCGCTGTTCATTCGTGAGGGGTAATAGTTCCCTGCTGCTGGGGATGTACGGACCAATGAACCACTCGGCAGGGAGCTTACGTATTTGCTGAACTGTCGCTTTTGCCCGTTCCTGTGGGCTCGGGTGATTGGTTTGCGGATTGACGTCCTGTGCAACGACGGAAACTGTTATTGCTGAAAACGCAACACAAAGAAGACCTACGGAGATTCTTTTCACCCTATAAAGCAAAGTAGCATGATTTCGCGCTTATTGTGTCCAGCAGTGTCAATTCGCAAGGAGGTCTTAACAGCATTGGTTCAAGTCAAAGCTTTCGACATTACGATGCAGTGACACTGCGCTCCGCCTTTGAGCGGACGAGATGGGTGAAACTCTTCGGTACCCGATTCGAGGTAGCCCAATTTTCTGTAGAAAACAGGGAGTTCCGGGCGAAGGCTCAAAACTGTAATGTCCATACTCTTGCATCCATTCCGGATGCTGCATTCTTCTGCGGCTTTAACCATGGTCCGACCGAGGCCGCAGCGTTGGCACGATGGATTAACCGCGAGCATTCCAAAGTATCCGGTTTCACCGCGGAGTTCGACGTAAACAGAGGCGGCAAGCCGACCTGAGGAGTCTTCGGCAATGAGGAAATTGCCTTTCCGCATCATTTCCAAGATTTGGAACTGATCGGTGCGATCGCCTTCCAAAAAGGTTTCGATCACAAATGCGGCGTTCACAACGGCAACGATGGCAGGCGCATCGGCAGCAGTAGCCTGGCGAATCCGGAACGAACCAACCTGTTGGTTAGTGGCGGAGTTCAAGGAACACACGGTAACGCAATTAGCTTGCTCGGGACACAACTACGCAGCGATTTTTGGCTGCTCCTCGTGCAGGCCAACATGAAGTTGTAGGAATCGCAAGACCTGAGCTTGTGAAAAGATGCCCTGCAACTTGCCATCAGAAACGACGGCCAGTTGGGGCATGTTGTTGCGTGCCATCATCTCGAGTGCTTTCACTGCTGGCGTGTCAGGACCCACGGCAGGGATCTGATTCAGAGGCCGCATGACGCTCTGAACGCTGGTCTGATCCCAGCTATCGCGCGGAACTTTTCTTGTTTCCGCAGGCGTGATAATGCCGACCGCATGATGGTCCTGGGAAACGAGAAAACAACGGCTCGTGCTGTGCAAAAGATATTCATCTACAAAATCGCGCAAGCTCAGATAGGCCTCAACACTGGCACAATTGCTTTCCATGAGATCGGCGACGCGGCGGCCGCGAAGGCCTGACATGAGTTCCACCTGAAGATAGCTGCTGCGGGAGGCATCGAGAAGAAACCACCCGATAAAGGCGAGCCAGAGTCCTCCGAAATCTTGTCCCACGAAGAACATGTACAAGCCGTAGAGAATAAAAAGAAACGCGACGACTTGCCCGACCCGCGCCGCAATGCGAGTCGCGCGATCCATTTTCCCGGTGATCCACCACGCAATCGAACGCAAGACGCGTCCACCATCAAGCGGGTAGCCAGGAATCATGTTGAACGCTGCTAAGGCGAGATTGATGTATCCCAACCAGAACAGTACAGCGACGACCGGGCTGGCGAATTCGGCGGCACGGGATGGAGCCAGCGATCGGGCAACTGCGAGGCAAATCACCCCGATAACGAGACTGGTAAGCGGCCCAACGATACCGATCCAGAATTCCGATTTCGCGTCTGGCGCTTCTGATTCAATCTGCGAGACGCCACCTAGAGCAAACAACGTGATTTCACGCACCTTCAGCCCGCGGGACCTTGCGACCACCGAATGAGCCAGTTCGTGCAGCAAGAGAGTGACAAAGAAGAGCACAGCGGTTATGCCTGCCGCTGCCCATCTGACGTTTTGACTCCACTCCGGCCTGACAGTATGGAAGCGTGCGTCGAGAGAAAAAGCGATGAGAATGGCGATGATAAACCAGCTGTAGTGTAGGCCGATTTGAATTCCAGCAATGCGCCCGAGTTTGATCTGAGAACGCACTTATGAATCCCGGTTGAGCAGGGATCGTCCGGTTATTGGATGCAGGGCAACGCCGGTTGGGCCCACTTGATTTTCGGCCGGAATGTTGTCACAAAGCTACCCAAAAAGCGAACCTATTCGTAGGCCTATTCTTAAGTACGTTTTCCTCAAGGTTTCGTCGCCGTAACCTCGGTGACCGTGAGCTGCGGCAGTTGATGGTTCCAAGCGGCGGGCGTGTGTTCTACATAAATGCGAACCGGACGAATTTCGTTTGGCCTAATAGGGCGATCAACCAAGTCTTCAGATTTCAGGTCGGCGTGGCTGCTGAGCTCGCCCACTGGCCGGGTTTCACTACAACCCGTTATTGCCCCGAAAATTCACTTGAACCTGCACTCCTGTGATCTCAGTTGTCCAGCGATTAGAAAACTGGCCATCGAGGTAAAAAGGAATGCGACCTGGAAGCTTGGATGTCTGAGACCTCTAACGGTTTGCTGCCGACCAGTATGTCTTAAGGTCCAAGAGGTGCAGATGTGAGTTCCTGGGCTATGGTTTCCGACCATTCCATGACCGTTGCCACAGAGTTGCTCACCATCGAGATAACGAACCTAACGGAGCTTATTTGTGCTGCGTCGATGATGCGATGTTCACATCGTGTGCGAGCAAGAACACTCCAGAGCTTTCCCTCGCTCTTTTCATCTTGTTGTTCGAGGCGTTAGTTTCCGCTGCTTCGATGTCGCCAGCGGGATGAATCGTGCCATCGATGGTCACAATATCGCCCTTATGGAATATCTTCGCCAATAAGTTCGGATTGTCTTTGCTTTTCACGATCAGCAGCCGGTGGTCCTTGTCGGAACCGACCCAAAAATTTCCGGCCTTGTCCGCATCCTGGACCATAACGTTTTGAAGAATGACCTGCTTGCCAACCCAACTCGTCGGATCCTGGTTGTAAATCTTGCCCGGATCGACAATCATGATTGGCTGTTGCGCGCTTTTCTGGCTTTCCTGGCCCGCCATGCTTCCCTGATTAGGCTGCTGGTTCGCTGGCGAGGTCGCTTGCGAGCCATTCTGATCTTGCATATTTTGATTCTGGGCAACCGCTGATATCCCGAACAGAAGTCCTATTGTCAGCAGGATGCAAGAGAAAATTTTGCCGCTTGCCTTCATAACTCCATCCCTCCTTTGCTTCGCGCTACTTGGATGGGATCGTTGACATGAACGTTGTAGGCGAAGCCTTCCCAGATGACGAAGTGACTGACGCTCAAGAGTATGATCTGGTCTCCTGTTGAGCTGCACGCGTCAAGAAAACGCCACTTCGACTGTAACGAGTCAGCCTTGGATGTCTTGCAGCAAGGGGGCAAAAGCAGCACAAACATCTCTTGCCGTCATCGGCCACTGCCAGGCTTCGTAGTTGATAACCTCGGCCTCCGGCGGATTCGAAAAATCATAAGAAGCTTGCGGGCGGAAATGCTCGAATTTCAGATCAAATCCCTGCAGTGTCTGGCTCTGCGAGACGTGGGCGCGAAGCATACTCCGCTTGGTTTTGAGTTCGCCAGCAGTTCCCCGTACTAGCACCAAGTTGCTCGTAGGCTGCAGGAACTGCTGCCCGCGTATGCCTTCGCTTGTTCGGTGATAAAGGGGCATCTCCCAGACCGGCAGTCTGCTGTGAGAGCTCACAAGGTATGCGAGAAACGCGCAAGAATCGTGATCCGGGTGTCCACCTTCATAGGCAAGAGTGAGAAGGGCATCAGGTCTGAATTTGCGTGTGAGTTCCTTCAGTTGCTTTAACGCACCTCGCAGATTCTTATGGAGTTCCTGGTCACAGAAGTTAAAGAACACCGTTCGCTTCACGCCCGCGATTTTTGTCGCCGTCTCGGCCTCCCGGCGGCGCACGAAGACATAATTCTCCCGGGTTACGTAAGCGTGCCAAAAGTATGGATCGCGCGGGCCTCCATCGGTGCAGAACACAACGCATGATTCCGGCATCCTTTGTAGAAGCAGACCAGCCCCAACTGATTCATCGTCAGGGTGAGCAACAATCACCAGCGTGCGATTCAGAAGTTGTGAAATGTGCCCCACTGGCAACCGGACCTCCCCATTGCAGTGCTAAAGCTGGCCTCATTGTGCTCGACCATACGCTCGTAAAGGGTGAGATATTCGCGAACCATTCGGTCGGCAGAGAATCGCTCGGCGGCGGCTTCCTTGCAGATCTCAGGATTGATGTGTTTTGCCAAGGCAATGCCATCGGCCATTTCAGACGACGAATTGACTACAAATCCCGTCATGCCGTGCTCCACGATTTCTGGCAGTGCTCCAGAGTTCATAGCAATCACCGGAGTACCGCACGCAAGCGCTTCCATCGCCACCAGGGAACTACTTTCGGGTGCCAAGCTGGGCACGAGCAGGCATTTCGCTGTTCGCAGCAGTTCAATCTTTTCGCGATACGCGATTGGACCAATGAACCTGCAATCTTCATCCAGGGCTGGCAACACTTGCCGATTGAAATAGGTGAGATGTTCGGGGTAACCGTCCACGCGACCGGCGATCGTTAGCGGCACACCAGCTTTGTGCGCAGCCTGTATGGCGAGGTGTATGCCCTTTTCGGGGCAAATCCGGCTCAGGACAGTAACACCCTGACGGTCATTGACCGGGACGATATCGAGCTTCGTGATGGACACGCCATTGCAGATTGTTTGGATAATTCGTGGGCAGTCCGGAACTGCCATGCGCTGCGCCGCTGAGACACAGTTCATGAATACGTTCGGGCGAGGTTCTCTATAGATCCATTCGGGATACCATTTCAGTGGCAGGTGCAGGGTTACGAGTATGGGGATGTTGCAATCGGGAATGAATTCATGAAAGTCGTAGCCATGCATGTGAACCAGATCGATCGGTCCGCTCGCCAGTGCCGCGTCTATTTTTCTCTTATGCTCGAAATAGCGGTATCGATAGTACTCCGGACTAATTTCCTTTGGCTGGCAAGGAGTGCCCAACAAAGTTCCACAGATACGGGAGTTGGCGGCCGCCACGACCAGCGATTGATGTCCGGCGCCTACCTGACCCTTTTCAACATGCGCCAAGACTTGCTCTGCGCCGCCGACAGCATCATCTCCCACGTATGCCAGCGCGAACGCGATGTTCAGGATTCGCACAGTCGATCTCGACATTGGATGTAAGAAGGTTGGACTCCGTTTTCCACTGCAAGGCGATTGATCGCTGCTATTAGTCTCACACGGTAGCAATCCCCTGTGTGGGGAATCGCAACAAAGTAAGAAACGGGAGCCAATACTCCGAGCTATGCGCAGCAACTCGACAGTGTTCCAAGGGATGGGAGGTGTGGCAGGGCAACCAGCATCCGGACTAAAGGTTGAAGTGCTTCGCGATCTGCGTGGGATTATTCCCGAATGGTGGGAACTTTTCACGCGGTGCCCGGATGCAACTCCTTTTCAGGCACCGGCATGGTTATTGCCATGGTGGAAGTACTTTGGTCGACGTGAGCCTTTGGTGGTTGCCGCACGTCGGGACAATCAGCTGTGCGGTCTCGCTTTGTTTTACATCTACAAGACCAAAAAGAAAGGCCGGCAGCTATTTTTCATCGGCAAGGCAGTCAGCGACTACCTGGATGTGCTGATCGCCCCGGATGAGCAGCGCGTCCACGTGGCAGAAGCACTTATTAACTGTGCTTCTGCAAGTGCGGGCATCTGGGATTCGGCCGATTTGGACCGCCTACCCCCACACTCTCCATTTCTGCAGATTGAACATCGCGCCGGGATGCGAGTCATGCAGATTCGAGAGGGAGTCTGTCCCCAATTGGCTCTCGGCGGTTGCAACCTAGAAGATTTCGTGAAAAAAAAGAGCACGCTGATAAACATGCGAAATCGCAGGCGCCGAGCCCGGGATGCAGGTGCCGTCGAGTTTGTGACCGCTGATGTCACAAGCATTGTCGTGCTGATGCACGATCTGCTCGGGTTGCACTCCAAGCGATGGAATTCGATCGGGCTCACAGGGATGTTCGCTGATGAGAGCATGACTGGTTTTCTCACGGAAGCCGCACACGAACTCCTGGCGGGAGGCATGCTCCGCCTACATGCGATGCGGCTGAACGGCCAAAGCATTGCGGTCTCATTTGGAATGCTCCACGCCGGTCGTGCTTATCTCTACAACTTCGGCTTCGATCCGGCGTACGCGGCGATCGCCCCGGCGACCCAGGTCATAGCATTTGCCATGGAGCAGGCGGCGCGAGAAGGTGCCCGCGTATTTGATTTCCTGCAGGGCGACGAACCCTACAAATTCGAAACTTGGGGAGCTGAGCCCCATTACACGTACAGGCTCAGGTATTTCCCCCAGAGCGCTCAGGCATCTAATGCCTTGTTTACCAAATCCATCGCAGAAGGAAATGAAATGGCCGGAGATCCACGAAAACAACAAGACGAACGCTCACCCGAGCGAAAAGGTGATCTCGAAGCACAATGGGACGAGTTGGGTACCGATCCGGCCCAGGTTGGCTTGGACAGTGCGGGACAAGACGGCAGTCTGCAGCGGGTTTCTACCGTGAGGGAAGCGACGGAACACTCTCCAGGGCGACTGGCCGCAGTGGACGGAATAGAGGATGCCACTGACCATCCGGAACGTCCCGTGCACACGCACGAGGACTACGGCAATCCTGAGGACGTCCCACCGCAAAATCGCGAGGATGAGGCCGCCTGATCGATGTAGCTACAGATTTGGAGGGTTCTTATTTCCAACAATAAGCGTCTCCGGCAAACACACGGGCAGGATTCGAAGCGCGATCCCGAGGATCGCGGCAACTCCGTAGAGCACGAGCTTCGCGAAAAAATGCTGGATAAAACTCTTTCGGATTCGTTTCCAGCCAGCAATCCACTATCAACCATTCCAGACCCCGGTGCGGAGGATCCGCTCACGCCGGCGCACAAACAAGAGCGCCTGTTTGCCGGGCTAGCGCCAGGTGCCTGGGTCGCGCTGTCGGTAGATAACAGGGAAGTTTTGGCCACCGGTGCCACGCGCCATGAAGCGGAACAAATGCGCACATTGGCGGACATTGCAATATAAGTCTGACGAAAGTTCCATCCGACAGCGATACTCCCCTGCAATCCTCTACCCAGGCAGCTTGAGTGGGTGACCGCCTGGCTCGGTTACTGCCGTTACGTTTGCAAACCGACTGCCGGCGCATAGCATCGCGTTAGCAACATGGGCTGTTAGGGATACCGCCGAATAGGAGCAGAATCAGGCGGGGGAAGCCTCAACCGGGGTGGCCTGCGAGGATCCTTCGCTCGAACAGAAACAGCCCTCGACTTTACTGCCCGGGTACCTACTTTGTGCCAAGCATTTCTTGCTTTTTTCTGACATAACCGTCCGACACTTATGCTCAAATGCTCCGGGGCGGGTCAGGTTCCGCACTGTACGATACTGCTTGCTGCAATCACTAAGAGTGAAATAGGAATGAACCTTCGGCTGGGCTTGCTTTTCTTAGTTGTCGCTTCCTCTACGAGTGCTGTGTCTGCAGAGCGGCCGATCGATGTCGCGCATAGCACGATCCGAATCCATGTGGGCAAAGCTGGAATGTTTTCCGTTGCTGGTCATGAACATTGGGTAGCGGCTCCCATTGCCGAAGGCAAGATGCAAGAGGCTACGCCAGCCAGCATTTCATTTCGAGTCGAGGCTGCAAAATTGAAGGTTGAAGAAGACAAAACCTTGTCTGCCGACAAGCAAGCGGAAGTGCAGCGAACGATGCAGACGCAGGTACTCGAGAGCGAGAAATTTCCGGAAATCACTTTCCAGTCCACATCAGTGCAGCAATCTGGTGCCGAGGCGTGGCAGGTGCGCGGCGATTTGACGCTCCACGGCCAGACTCACCCGCTGACGACCACCGTTCATAAGCAGCAGGATAAGTATGTTGGGCGATGCGAGCTGAAGCAAACTGATTTCGGTATTCAGCCCGTTCGCGTGGGAGGCGGCGTGGTCAAAGTGAAAGACCAACTCGAAATAGAGTTCTCGATTCTATCCGGTCAATGAAGGTGCTCCACTCGAGTGGCTCGTTTATTCCTCCCCAGATTGGCACTCCTGTCTACAATGAGGCTGGAGGGACTTGATATGAGCAGCTATGGCACTGGACCGCGAGTCATTCACGCTAACTCGGGGCCGTTTCTTCGCTTGGTGGGCCTCGCGGTGGCAGCGTTTATCGCGATCATTTTCTTTTTCGCTTCCGTGACCCGGGTGGAATCAGGTCATGTTGGAGTGCTTACGTTGTTTGGCCGCGTGACCGGAGAAGTTCTGCCGGAGGGCATGCACTTGATCAGCCCGTTCAAAACGAACAATGAGATGTCGATCCGTACGCAGGAAATCAAGGAATCTGCCAGTGTGCCGTCGAGTGAAGGATTAGTTATGAACCTTGACACTTCACTGATCTACCATCTCGACCCAGGAAAGGCGGCGGACGTTTATCAAAAAATCGGACCTGCGTACGAGAATGTGCTCATCGAGCCTAACCTGCGCGCCGCCATCCGTGAAGCTACGGCTTCCCATACAGCCAATGCGCTGTACACCGGCGAACGGGAGATGGTGGCGAAGCAAGTCTATGATGAACTCGTGAGTACGCTCGGGAACCGCGGATTTTTCGTGGAAAGCATTCTGCTTCGCGACATCCAGCTTCCTGCAACGTTGAAAGCTTCGATCGAGGCTAAGCAACAAGCCGAGCAGGACGCGCTGGCAATGAATTTCAAGTTGCAGAAGGAAACCCAGGAAGCGCAGCGCAAACGCATCGAGGCGCAAGGCATACGCGACTTTCAACAAATCGTAGCGCAGGGGATTAGCCCCCAGCTTCTGGAATGGAAAGGCATTGAAGCCACGGAGAATCTATCAAAGAGTCCGAACTCAAAGGTTGTCGTGATCGGCAACAGCAAAAATGGGTTGCCGCTGATTCTAGGGCAATAACAGCGCGATTTGTAGCACTCCTTTGCTGCAAGTTGATACGATGCAGTTGTGTCAGCGCTTCTCGAAGTGCGTCACCTTTCGATCCAGGTTCCCGCCCGCGCACGGCGGAATTTCGCTTCAAAGGCCAAGCTGGCCGACGAGCACCGCTCTGGTTCTGCTGAGGCTACTGTATTTCCCGTACGTGACCTAAGCTTCAACATCGCCAAGAGCGAGGTGCTTGGGCTCGTCGGTGAATCCGGCTCGGGAAAGTCCCTCACATCACTCGCGATCATGGGACTACTGCCCCCAGGTTTGCGTCCAAGTGGAGAAATCATTTTTCAAGAAGACAGAGGGCCACAAAACCTGCTTGAGCTGCCCGATCCAGAGATGTGCCGGCTGAGGGGGGCGAAGGTTGCGATGATTTTCCAGGAGCCCATGACGGCCTTAAATCCGGTCATGCGTGTGGGTGATCAGATTGCCGAGGCCGCAATAATTCACCTAAAGCGCAGTAAGAAGCAAGCTTGGGATCAAGCTGTCCAGGCAATGCAGGATGTGTCGATCCCCTCGCCGGAGCGGCGCGCGCGTGACTACCCACATCAGCTTTCGGGTGGCATGCGCCAGCGGGTCATGATCGCAATGGCACTTGTAAACCGCCCACAGATGCTGATCGCGGACGAACCGACGACCGCGCTGGATGTCACCATTCAGGCACAAATCCTCGATCTGTTGGCGGAACTGCGGGATAAATATGAGCTCGCAATGCTTTTTATTTCACATGATTTGGCAGTGGTTTCTCAGGTCGCTGATCGCGTGGCCGTGATGTATGCGGGGAACCTGGTCGAATTGGGGTCGAAACACGATATTTTTACCTCGCCCGCCCACCCCTACACACGAGGGCTGCTGAATGCTGTCCCCACTCTGAAGACTGACCGTTCACAGCCGCTTACGACAATCGAGGGCACGGTTCCTGCGCTGCTAGAGCCAGTTCCAGGTTGTCCCTTTGACGCTCGATGCGATTACAGGATTTCGCAATGTGCTTACGATTTGCCGCGTCTGGCCGAAGTTGCGCCAGGACATTGGGCAAGATGCCCGGTAATAAACTCACAGGCAACCTCCCACCCCAGTTTTTCCGTTCACCGTGCCTGAAGTCAGTCTGAGGTCTATAATCGCCAATTCATCAGGTGAATCTTGCGAATTTTGGTTCTCAGCGATATTCACAGCAACCTCGAGGCACTAGAGGCTTGCCTGGCAGCAGCGCCCCCCTACGACGCTGTGGTCAATCTTGGAGACGTGGTGGGATACTGCGCGAGCCCGAACGAGGTAATCGAGATCTCGCGTCGTCTCGGAAAGGTGTTTGTTCGCGGCAATCACGACAAAGCGGCATGTGGACTAATCGAGTTGCATGACTTCAATCCAGTTGCTGCACTTGCCGCCGAATGGACGCGCCAGCAGTTAACGTCCGAGAACCTTGACTGGCTTCGCAATCTCCCCCAGGGGCCTGTCCAGGTTGCGGGCCTTTCCGAGATTCAATTCGTGCATGGCTCCCCGATCGATGAAGACGAATATTTGATTACAGTTCGTGATGCAGTGGAGCCCATGATGGACACCGCAGTACCTATAACTTTTTTCGGACACACTCATCTGCAAGGTAGCTTTGTTGCAAATGCCACGCACCTCGATGCCTTTCGTCCAAGCTACAAAACAGTAGGCCAGGCTGAGAGCTGTGAAGTAGCTCTTAAGAAAGGCAACCGGTTTCTGGTCAACCCGGGATCTGTCGGTCAGCCGCGTGATGGTGACTGGCGAGCAGGATTTGCCATCTTTGATGCGGATGCACGTGTACTGACTTTCTGCAGAGTTCCATACGATCTCAAGTCAGCGCAGGACCGCATCTTTGCAGCGCAATTACCGACTCGATTGGCTACACGCTTGGCAGCTGGAAGATAGAGGCTGATCAGAGATTTCATTCCACAAACATGCAATCTCCGTAGGAATAGAAGCGGTATTTTTCCTGAACTGCATACTGATACGCTTGCAGCACTTGCTGTTTTCCGCCTAACGCGCAAACCAGCATGAGCAGGGTAGATCTCGGCAGGTGAAAGTTCGTGAGAAGCGCGCCCACCACGCGGAAGCGATACCCCGGATAAATGAAAATGTCCGCCTCACCTGAACCCGCTGCCAGTTTTCCGGACGCCGCAGCATGCTCCAAAGTTCGTACAGTTGTGGTTCCGACGGCAACAACGCGGCGGCCAGCTTTGACCGCGGCATTCACTTGAGCGGCTGCTTTTTCGGAAATCGAGTAATGTTCCGAATGCAGGCGATGGTCCTCAACCGTCTCAACCCGGATTGGCTGGAATGTTCCCAATCCCACATGCAGGGTGATTTCTGCTGTTTCGATCCCGCGCTGCCGAAGCCGTTCAAAGACATCGGGTGTAAAGTGCAGACCTGCAGTGGGTGCCGCTACCGATCCGCGCTCGCGGGCATAGATCGTCTGATAACGTTCGCGGTCGGCTGATTGATCTGGTCGAGCAATGTATGGAGGCAGAGGCACATGTCCAAACTGCTCAAGTAAAGCAAAGAAGTCTGGGACCGGTCGAAATCTAATCCGCCGCTCTCCGAACGTTCCTCTGCTAACCACTTCTGCTTCAAGTTCATGGTGATCGCCAAAATAAAGGTGCTCGCCGACCCCGATTTTACGCCCCGGATGGACCAGGCACTCCCAATCGTTCGGCTCTTGCGTGATCTGTCGGGTCAGTAATACTTCAACGCGTCCCTTAAGAAACTCCCTGGCCGCCGGATTCTGTTTGCTCAGCGATTGTGCTTTGACGCCGCTTCTGTGGCCATAAAGGCGAGCAGGAAATACCCGTGTGTTGTTGAAGACCAGCAGATCATCAGGGCGCAGAAGGTCGGGAAATTCGCAGAACCAGCGATTGAGAAGAGCTCCAGAGTTTTGTTGCAAATGTAACAGTCGAGATGCAGCACGCTCTGCAAGCGGCTCTTGCGCAATCAATTCGGTTGGAAGATGGTAATCGAACTCAGAAACGAGCACCGATTTTCATTATAGAATTCCAATTGTTGAAACAGCGGCGCCCTACGTGAATTATTGGATTGTGCTAGGCCAAACGCGTGGGTTACTATACGCGGACAGTCTGCTCACCCGTGTTGAAAGCCATGTCTACCCCATATCGCGCACGCCGTGAGATTGTATCCTTCGGAAAGATGCTGCATGGCCGTGGCTTCGTAGCAGCTACGGATGGCAATTTGTCCGTGCGCTTGAACAAGCATCATATCCTTGCCACTCCAACCGCCATGAGCAAAGGTGCGTTGCGAGCCTCGGACCTGGTGACTGTCGATATGGACGGCAATCTTATTTCCGGAAGTCGTCACGTCTCCAGCGAGATTGCCATGCACCTGCTGATTTACAAGCTGCGACCGGAAATTGACGGAATTGTGCATGCCCATCCTCCTACCGCAACCGGCTTTGCCGCCGCGGGGCTGGCGCTCGATCAGCCGCTGGTTTGCGAAGTGGTAATTGGTTTGGGGTCGATCCCACTGGCGGAGTATGGCACTCCAGGTACACCGGAACTATGTGAGACGCTCCGGCCGCTCGTATCGCAATACGACGCGATTCTGATGTCGAATCACGGGGTAGTGACCTATGGCGAAACCCTGAGCGATGCTTACATGAAGATGGAAACCGTGGAACACTTTGCACAGATTGCACTCGTCACCCACCTGCTCGGCCGAACGCAACCACTTGGCGGTGAAGATCTCAAGAAACTACTTTTGGCTCGCAGCAAATACGAAGGTACGCATTCGGCTGCACCTCTTCCTCTCGCAAACTCATATGGGTCCAACAATGGCGATGGTCGGAAGAGTTCCAGCAGCGTCGGCGAAAAGCGCGAGAGCCAAAGAGATCTGCAAAAAACTCGCAGCTGATTAGCGGCTGGATTTTTGCCCCGCGGTAAACGTCGTCCACGGCCCAGCTTTCATATCTCGAAGAACTGGCTTTTGCCAGGCGTATTCCGGATGCTGCCCCAGAAAATCTTTGGCCAGGAAGTCGGCTCCGCAGGGATGACCAGCCCGCGCCACGAAGCTCATTCTCGCAGCCATGGTGCTATCCGTAGCCTTCCCGTCAATTGACACAATCATCGGTTGTGACCGATATCGCTGCACCTCAAAGCGCATTGCTAACACGCTCTATATCGCGAGGTCTACAATTCTCTGCCAGGACCAGAGAAGAGGAGCTGATTGACGTGCCAGCTACACTGTTGACCTCCCTGAAATCTAGTGGCAAGAGTGTCTTTATGCCAGCTAGGTGCTTGTTCTCCCCTTTTTCCGTGATTTTGACGACGCTTTGTCTCACTGCCTGCAGCGGGCGCGGCGGTGGGAAAATAACGCCCCCGATCGCCTACACGATCAGCGGCACCGTATCGGGACTGTGGGGAATGGGGCTGGTGTTACAGAACACATTGTGGTGCGACCATCGGTGTATCACAGAGTTATCAGTCGGCGCTACGGTGGGCAATGTTGATCCCGTCCCCATTTATCCTCTACGCGCTCGGACACGTTGGTGGCTGCTAATACTTTGCTGGCTGCCGCTGTCAGCGTTCCTCGTCGGCCTTTGGACATACGCGGGCAAGTACTTCATCCCACCCAAAATAGTCGCCGCTGATTCTAATCCTGAGTAGCTTTCGATTCTGGGCCTAGGTCCTCGGTGAGAAACAAAGTAGCCGCAGGCTTGCGTTCGCGGTTGACGATAAATCCCCCATCTCTAACAATGTCGGCAGTGTCAAGCACTATCTGCACACACGACGGCATGCACTCAATGAAGAGCGCCATTTCGCTCTCGTGGATGGTTTGCGCTTTTCAACCTGGGCTCGCTTC
>Ga0335081_10004606_pt1 | contig 21762 bp, 14 predicted proteins | sample Lox_Sample_35_FD_206713 | JGI IMG/M metagenome (GOLD analysis project Ga0335081, IMG submission 206713) | Soil microbial communities from Loxahatchee National Wildlife Refuge, Florida, United States - Lox_Sample_3.5 | ecosystem: Environmental > Terrestrial > Soil > Wetlands | place: USA... | reverse complement strand
CAAATGTTCATCGTCATGGAGTTTGTCGATGGGCAGACACTCCGGCAGAAAGCGCCGTCTCTCAACCTCAAGCAGGCAACCGATGTCGGCACTCAGATTGCCGATGGATTGGCCGCGGCCCACGAGAAAGGCATCGTCCATCGCGACATCAAGCCGGAAAATATCATGATTCGCAAAGATGGCATAGCACAGATCATGGATTTTGGCCTGGCGAAGCTCCGAAGTGCCTCCAGCAAGATCAACCGCCTGACGAAGGAAGGGAGTACTGTTGGCACCGCGGGCTATATGTCTCCCGAACAGGTGCAGGGGCATGATACTGACCACCGGTCGGATATTTTTTCATTCGGTGTCCTTCTCTATGAACTGTTTACCGGGCAACTTCCGTTTCGGGGAGTTCACGAAACTGCCTTGATGTATGAAATCGTGAACGTCGATGCGGCGCCGATGTCGACGATAAAGCCGGAAATCGACGCAAGCCTCGACGCGATTGTGCTGGAGTGTCTTGAAAAGGATCCGCAGGACCGGTATCAGTCTGTTGCTGAAGTCGGGAAGGATCTGCGAAAGTTCAAGCGCGAATCGAGCAGGCAACGCGTGAGCAGGGTAACCTCCGCCCAACCCGCATACCAATCTGCAGTACCACAGTCTTTTGGAATCCGGTCTTCTGAAGATTTCACGGGTTCGGAAGGGTCAGCAAAACCAGGTCGCTTACCCTGGATCATTGCCGGAGTCTTGTTGTTGTCAACGGTTGCCTCGCTGGCGTTTCACTTTTTGACTCTACCGAAACCGGAAGATAAACGCGTTACACGCGCGATGATTCTTCCTCCTGCAAGAACAAACTTCAACATGCTGAACGGAGGACATCTCGCACTATCTCCGGACGGTCAAACGGTAGCATTTGTCGCAACAGATACCTCCGGTGTTGACTTCCTGTGGGTTGGACCGGTGAGCTCTCTTTCTGCAATCCCTCTTTCGGGAACAGAAGGAGCTCTCTATCCTTTCTGGTCGTACGACAGCCGCACGCTCGCGTTCTTTGCCAAAGGAAAACTCAAAAAAATAGACGCCAAAGGCGGACCGACTCTTACGATCTGTGATGCAACGAGTGGCCGCGGGGGATCGTGGAATCAAAGCGGCGTGATAATTTTTTCTCCTGATGCGCTTACTCCCCTTTCCAAGGTATCAGCGGCAGGAGGTACTCCGGAGGTATTGACCGTGCTTGACACAACGAAAAGGGAGGTCAGTCACCGATGGCCCTGTTTCCTTCCCGACGGCAAGCACTTCTTGTATGTCACTCAAACTCAAACCGCCGCCGCAAGTGAGAACGATGTTGTCAAAATTGCATCCATCGATAAAGGCGTTGATTCAGTGCTCATGCAAGGGACCTCAAATATCGAGTATGCCTCCGGCTACCTTCTCTTTGTTCGGCAGTCAACTCTCATGGCGCAGCCGTTCGACACTGTCAAACTCATGGTCACCGGGGATGCTGTGCCGATAGCAGAACAGGTTCAATACAACACCGCCCGGAGCAGAGGAATGTTTTCTGCTTCCCGGAACGGCATGTTGATTTATCAAACCGGCGATGTCCAGGAACAACAGCTTGCCGTTTTTGACCGTATCGAGAACCGTGTTTCGCTGATGAACGAACATGGTGCGGGGTGGGTGAGATTTTCGCGCCACGGGAAATCGATTGCGTTTTCTCGTTTTGACCTTCAGTCGAGACAAAGCGATATCTGGATCCGGGAACTTGTACGGGGGGTAAGTTCCCGATTGACGTTTGAGCCATCCAGTGAACTTGCGCCGCAATGGTCACCCACAGATGATTCTGTTGTGTTCAGCTCTGACCGGAATGGGAGATATGATCTTTTCATCAAGAATTCAAATGGGACAGCCAACGAACAACTACTTCTCAAATCGAACCTCGATAAGTACACCAGTGATTGGTCTGCAGACGGCAGGATGCTTACGTTCACGACAGTCGGCGATCCTAAGACAAAATGGGACTTGTGGCTTTTGCCTCTCGATGGAGACCGCCAACCAATTGCATTTCTTCGAACAGAATTCAGTGAAGGGGCGGGAAAGTTTTCACCGGACTCAAAGTGGCTCGCGTACCAGTCAGATGAGACCGGTAGATACGAGATCTATGTTCGTCGCGTTACCGGCGAGGGGGGAAAGTGGCAGGTGTCAACGAATGGGGGAGTCGGTCCTAACTGGTCACCTGATGGAAAGGAAGTCTTGTTTTCTTCTCCCGACCGGAAACTCATGAGTGCAAAAGTGAACGGATCTGGTTCGACATTCTTAGTTGACAGCGTGCGTGCTTTGTTCGACTATGAGTCGAGAGGTATTGTCGGCAATTTTGAAGATGTCAGTCCGGATGGAAAAACATTTATCGCCCGTGTTACGGAATTACGGCAAGCGTCTCCACCTATCACGCTGGTAGTAAACTGGGATGAGGAATTGAAGAAGAAATGACTGGCCAAAAGATTTCTCATTATACGATTTTGGCGAAACCAGGAGAGGGTGGTATGAGCATGGTGCATAAGCCTCTGGAATTTTTGCTTTCAACCCCTTTTTCCCTTTTCATATTTGCCACAAATTTCTATCCAGACTTCGATATTGTATCGCCTCGCTGATATGCTCTGGCCTTATGTCGGTTGAGCATGCGAGATCGGCAATACTTCTCGAGACTTTGAGGATTCTGTCATAGGCCCTGGCAGAAAGTCCCAGTTTGGTGATCGCCATCTTCAACAAATCTTCTCCTGCACTGTCCAGCTTGCAGTGCATTTGAATCTCCTTCGACTGCATATCTGCATTGCAGTACATTCCATTCCTTCCTGCAAACCTTTTCATCTGAATTTCTCTCGCTGCAACGACGCGCTCACGAATCTTCTGTGACGATTCTCCTTCCGCTTTGCTGCTGAGTTCTTTGTATTTGACCGCGGGAACTTCAATGTGAAGATCGATCCGATCGAGAAGAGGTCCACTGATCTTCGACATGTACTTCTGAATCTGTAATGGTGTACATGTGCATTCCTTGGATGGATCAGTGAAGTTTCCACAGAAACATGGGTTCATTGCACAGACCAGCATGAAATTTGCGGAAAAATCCAGAGACATTTTCGATCTGCTGATGGTCACATGACTCTCTTCGATCGGTTGACGGAGCACCTCCAGGACGTTACGAGCAAATTCCGGCAGCTCATCGAGAAATAACACGCCGTGATGGGCGAGCGAGATTTCACCTGGCCGCGGTATGCTCCCTCCTCCCACCAGCGCGCTGTCGGAGATCGTGTGATGCGGTGACCGGAATGGACGCGTGGCGATGAGTGCAACTTCCGTCGGCAGGAGGCCCGCCACAGAATGGATCTTCGTCGTTTCGATTGCCTCATCAAACGTGAGAGGGGGGAGAATCGTGGGAAGGCGCTTCGCGAGCATGGTCTTTCCCGAACCAGGCGGTCCAATCATGATAATATTGTGGCCACCCGCCGCGGCAACCTCCAGCGCGCGCTTGACGTTTTCCTGACCTTTCACATCTGCAAAATCGAATTGATATTTCTGATCCTGACAGAAGACGTCGTCGAGGTTGACGTGAAACGGCTTAAGGAGGGAATGCTCGCCATTGAGGAATCCAATCGTTTCCGATAAAGATTCCATCGGGTAGACTTCAATATTCTCTACCATTGCCGCTTCTTTAGCATTTTCTGTCGGAAGGATAAGCCCACGGAATTTCTCTTTCCTGGCCTCCAATGCCATCGAGAGCGCACCCCGGATCGGTCGGAGTCTTCCGTCTAACGCAAGCTCGCCGAGAAGTATGAACTCCTTCAACAATTCCACCATGACCTGGTTCGTTGCGGCAAGAATTCCCACGGCGATCGGCAAGTCGAATGCCGACCCTTCTTTCTTCATATCCGCCGGCGCAAGATTGATCGTAATTCTCTGCCCGGGCCATCGGAATCCGGTAGTCTTAATGGCGGCATAAACTCGATCTTTGCTTTCTTTGACGGCATTATCAGGCAGCCCGACGACCGAAACACTGTGTGATGCTGGCGCAATGTGGGTTTCTACCTGGACGAGATGTGCATGAATGCCGATCGTCGCGGCACTGAAGACGTGCGAAAACATGGAATGACCCTCCCTCGACTAATAGTAGCGAAATCAACCCAAATGTGCAAGAAGCGAAGGGCGACGGGGACGTTTGTCGTCTCGTGATTGTTCCATTAGTGGTATTGCTTTTGCGGCGTATATTCTGTATCATAGTACAGGTCGATGAAATCCCCAATTTGTCCTGTCTCAAGAATCGTGCGTTCTCCAAGATTGCTCCCCGGCGTTGTCGTCATTTTTGCACTTTTCCTCCTCTCTTCCTGCTCCACCTACCGAAATGTCACGGCGTATTTCAACACCTACTATAACGCCAGCAAGCTCTTTTCGGATGCTGAAAGACAGATCCAACAGTCGCCGCAACCTGCCCAGGATACGAATCATTTTGCGGAATACAGCGTTCCGAAGACCATAACCGATAATCTCGACAAAGTCATCGAAAAATGTTCCAAGATCATCCAGAATTATCCGAACACGACATGGATGGATGACGCGATCATGATGGTGGGGAAGTCCTACTTCTACAAGGGCGAGAATCAATCAGCACTGCGGGAATTTGAAGAGCTCATTACGAACTTTCCTGAATCGGGTTTCAGGTTTGAAGCAAAACTCTGGGCCGCAAAATCGCTCTACCTGATGAAGAAGGGCGACGAGGTCATCAATCAAACAAAAGAACTATTCGGCGAAGCACGACAGGAAGGAAAGAACGACATTCTCCTCGAAACACTCCTTCTGCAGGGACAAGTGTACTATGAGCGGGGAGATTATGATCTGGCGTCGCAGGCATACGCCCCGGCCGTGGAAGTGTCCGGTGACGATAACCTGCGGGCTCTTGCGGCTTTCCGGCTGGCGAGCTGTTATGAGCTTTCAGGCGACAAGACGAAAGCAGAGAATGCGTATGCACGCGTTGCGAAATTTCATCCAGATTTTTCCGTTGAGTTCCGTGCACGCCTGAAAGAAGCGACGCTTTATTCTTCAACCGGAGAATATCAGAAGTCTCTCGATCTCCTCGAAGATCTCAAGAACGAACCCCTGAAGAATGATCAGCGGGGTCTCGTCGAGCTTGGAACCGCAAATACGCTCCGGCACCTGGGCGACACGGCGCGGGCGTTCCAGTGGTACACGTTTATCGATACCGCGTACGCAAAAACTGATGCCGCGGCACGCAGCTATTATGAGTGCGGGAAAATCTATGAAAAGGAGTATCTCGACTTCAAGAACGCGCTCAAGAGCTATGACAAGGCACGAAACGAATTTCCCGCGTCCGAAATTACACCGGTCGCTTCTCAGAAATACATCACGCTGACACATTATTTCAATCTCTACGGCGACTACCACAATTACGACACACTCCTCGTACAGGCGATCCGGCGGGATTCGATGGCAGCGAAAGGCGATACGCTCACCGGCAAACTCGATTCGCTCGGCACACACGCAGATTCTCTGCACGCACCTCGTCTCGGATCGAATCTTGCGGCAGGGCCGGGCGGGAAGATCGATTCGGTGAAGAAGGAGATTGCGAAGGGGCCTTCGGATACGACGGCACAGAAATTCCTGCCACCGAATTTCTCGATCGGCAAGGGACAGATGCCTCCGGAAGAGGATGCAGAACGCGATGCTCAATCCCGCCACAGAAGAGGAGGAGGTCCTCCGGATGCGCGAAACCCTGGAACTCAGGGTCGACTCGAACTCGCGGGAGGATCGCACAGTCCTGCGGATTCACTCGGTCGACTGCGCGACTCGCTGATGGCTCGCCAGCGGGCTGTTGCGAGCATTGCCAGGCTGCGTACCCTTTCGCCGGATTCGCTGCGGTATTTGCTTGCGATGACGAAATTCGAGCTTGCGGGATTATTTTATCTGGAATTCAACGACGTTGACTCCGCAACATACTGGTACAAGCGGGTTACGGAGGAGGATACCACTTCACCGTTCGTTCCGAAAGCTCTCTACGCTCTTTCCGAAATATTCCTTTCGAAACAGGATTCCGCGGCGGCGGATTCGGTCTACGACATCCTCCTGAAAAAATACACGAAAACCGAATACGCTCACCAGGTCAGGGTGATTCGTCACCTCCCTGAGACAACCGCAGTCGAAGATTCTGTCGCCATGAGATTTATTGCCGCTGAAGGGCTCCTCCGCGACAGCACGATTCACGATGCCCTGCGCGAGTTTGAGGAGCTAGCTGCCGGAGACACGAACTCCTCGTACACACCCAAAGCGATGTATACCGTCGGATGGATTTTTGAGACAAAACTCGTCCGGAACGACAGCGCGGCAAAATGGTATAAGCAGCTTCTCGCACGCTACCCCTCATCGGATTTTGCCGCAGCCGTCCAACCAAAAGTTGCGGTCCGGGAAAATCCCAAATCACTCTCCCAGTATGTGAAGATCAAGGAGATCATACCCCTGAAAGCGGTTGAGAGCAAGGCCGATTCTTTGGCGGGCAAGAAGGATCTGAAGAACATCGAGACGCAGGATGAGGATCAGAATGTAGACGACAATCAGGACGATGAGGAACTCCAGCAGGGGAGACACGGAACCCATGATGATTCGGATGAGGACGACAATTCCGATGACACCGATGATTCATCCAACACGGACGACAACAATAATTAATCCCATTTTCGCTCGTTCATGATGCAGCAAATCTGCCGGGTGACGGACAACCGGCACGTCGGAGGCGATATCCATGTCCTGACGTTTCATTCCCCCGAGATAGCCCGATCAGTTCTTCCCGGTCAGTTTGTCAATCTCCGGGTGGATGATTCATACCTTCCCCTGCTCCGCCGCCCTTTCAGTGTGTATCATATACACGGAGACGACGTTTCTCTGATTTTCAACATCGTTGGTCCAGGCACACATATCCTTTCCCGGAAACACGCGGGGGATCTGCTCGATGTCCTGGGTCCGCTGGGGTCTCCATTTCACATTGAAGGCGAGTATGCAACCGCGATTCTTGTCGCCGGAGGACTGGGAGTTGCACCTCTTCCGGTGATAACGCGTGCTCTTCATGTCGTTCAGAAACAGATCGTCACATTCCTTGGTGCCCGCACGAAAGAACATCTTATCACAACATATCTCGAAGATGTCTCGGCAGCGACGGACGATGGCTCCGCGGGTTTCCATGGCACTGTTGTCGATCTGCTCGTGAACTTCCTCCGGGAGAAGCCGGCGGCGAGCCGCAAGGTCTTCGCCTGCGGGCCGACGCCGATGCTGGCAAGTCTGTTTCGGGTCATTGAAGAGTTTCAGATTCCCTGCGAAGTTTCTCTGGAGAGCAGCATGGCCTGCGGCATCGGAATCTGCCAGGGATGCCCCGTAGAACGAACCGCCGGCGGCAAACGGTATGCCCTGATCTGTAAAGAGGGGCCAGTTTTCTCAAGCACTGGAGTGAAACTCGAATCATGGTGAAAACCGAGACGCTGATCGGACCCCTCACATTGAAGAACCCTGTGTTGGTTGCCTCCGGGACATTTGGATACGGTGATGAATGCAGGGATCTTGTGGATGTGAATGAGCTGGGCGGAATTGTGACGAAGTCGTTATCTCTCAAACCGCGCGACGGCAATCCGCCTCCACGGATCGCAGAGACTCCGGCAGGAATGCTCAACTCCATCGGGCTGGCAAATATCGGTGTCGAACAATTTATTCGGGAGAAGCTCCCTTTCCTGAAGGGTCTGAGCTGCGCGGTGATTGCAAATATCGCGGCAAGCTCCATCGATGAGTACTGCAGCGTACTCTCCCGACTCGAAGATACCGAAGGTATCGATGCCTATGAAATAAATGTATCATGTCCGAATGTGAAAGAGGGCGGCCTCAGCTTTGGTACTGATTGCCGGATGACTGCGGAGATCACGCGCCGGCTGCGTGTTCTGACAAAAAAGGCCGTGATCCTGAAACTCACGCCCAACGTCACGCGCATCGCAGATTTCGCGCGGGCCGTTGCCGACGAGGGAGCAGATGCTGTTTCGCTGATCAACACCATTGTCGGGATGGCGGTGGATGTCCGAACGCGGAAGCCAAAGTTGTCGACTGTTACCGGGGGACTTTCGGGACCGGCTATCCGGCCGATTGCGCTTGCAAAGGTTTACGAAGTGGCGTTGGCGGTAAAGATCCCGATCATCGGTATCGGCGGAATCATGACAGCCGAAGATGCTATTGAATTTCTTCTCGTCGGCGCATCCGCCGTTCAGGTCGGGACGGCAAATTTTATCGACCCCTCGGCGGGAGTGAAGATCACGCGCGGAATTGCAGACTACTGCGAACAGCATCGCGTGTCTTCCGTGACGGAGATTGTCGGCTCGGTCCGGGCCCCGGAGGGAAATACCGTACTCGCATCCTGGCTTTGAACTAATGCCGGCACTTTTCTCTTGTCTTCGCTGCACTCGACAATAGCGTATCTCTATAGTCTCCAGTTCTTCGGCATGAAGATGGGGCTGGAGAATATCTGGAAACTCACCGAGTCGCTGGGCAACCCGCAGTTGCGGTTTCCGTCTGTCCACATTGCCGGGACAAACGGCAAGGGATCGACTTCATCGATGATTGCATCCATGCTTCGTGCCGCGGGGTATCGTACCGGCCTGTACACGTCGCCTCACCTGGTACACTTTACCGAGCGAATCCGTGTCGATGGGAAACCGATTTCGGAACGAAAGGTGGTCCGCAGTGTCGAAGAGTTGAAACCGGTGGTGGATCGGCTCGAGGCAACATTCTTCGAAGCGACGACGGCGGTGGCATTCGACCATTTTGCCGATGAACGCATCGATATCGGTGTCATCGAAACCGGACTTGGAGGTAGACTCGATGCAACAAATATCCTTTCTCCGCAGTTGAGTGTGATTACCACGATTGGATTTGATCACACTGAGCACCTCGGGCATACACTCCCGGCAATCGCAGGGGAAAAAGGGGGGATCATCAAACCGTTCACTCCCTGTGTGAGCGGCGTGAGTCAGGTTCAGGCCGATCGGCGATTGCGGCAGATTGCGAAAGAAAACCGTTCGCCATTCATTCGAACCGCATCGGTCTCTGGTGTGGCGATTCGCGAATACTCGACGAAGGGAACCATCTTCGATTTTACGTCCAGGTCGCACCGCTACCGAAACCTGCATCTCTCTCTCCCAGGTGCGCATCAGGTGGAAAATGCCAGAATTGCCCTGATTGCCGTGAATGAGCTGGCTGACCGTTGCGGATTTGATCGGATATCTGAACCCGCAATTCGGGACGGTCTCGCGCACGTGCAGGAGTATTCAGGCCTCCGCGGGCGGCTCGATTTTGTGGATCGCCGACGGCGCATCGTCATGGACGTAGCGCATAATCCGGACGGAATCGGAGCGCTGACCAAAGCTCTGCATTCGCTGGTCGACGGAAGATTTCTCGTTGTGTTTGGTGTCATGTCCGACAAGGACTTTCCGGTGATGTTAAAAAAATTAAATCCCGTTACTCGCCGTCTCATCGCGGTCTCACCTTCAACCGGACGGGCCTTGTCGTGTCAGAAGCTTGTGGAGGAGGCACGTCGACAGGGAATCTCCTCACTGATTGGAGGGAGTGTGGCTGAGGCGATGGGGGTTGCTCGTAAGGATTTGCGGAGGGGCGAAACGATGCTGGTTACGGGTTCACATTATGTCGTCGGGGATGCACTGAAGTGTATGAAATTTGAAAATACTTGACTTTTTTGAGGAAACAATTTATATTACATGAGGATTCAACGAGGACGCATCGAACCTTGATGCGTACCAGCAGATAACCTCCTTTTCGCACATCAAGCTTATCCTCAATAATCAAGCTCATTAACACAGAATCATCGCTGAGCAAATACATTGTTCGTGAAAGATTCTTTCGTACTGATACCCATCATTAATTAATAAGAAAGTGGTAGTACCATGCCTATGGACATTACCGAGCTGAAATCCAAGAAGATTTCAGAACTCACCAAAATTGCCAAAGAACTGAACATATCCGGGTATACGGATCTGCGCAAACAGGATATGATCTTCAAGATCCTCGAAGCGCAAACCGAAAAGGACGGATTGACGTTCAGCAAGGGTGTCCTTGAAGTTCTTCCCGACGGATACGGATTCCTCCGTTCTGTCGATTACAATTACCTCCCCTCTCCGGATGATATCTACGTCTCACCTTCGCAAATCAAGAAATTCAACCTCCGGACGGGCGATTCCGTCAGCGGTCAGGTCCGTCCTCCGAAGGAAGGGGAACGCTTCTTCGCACTCCTCCGCGTTGAGGCGGTCAATGATGAAACACCCGATGCCATCAGGGACCGCGTGCTGTTCGATAATCTCACGCCTCTGTATCCGAACGGTCGTATAATGCTGGAGACATCGCCGGGTGAGTATGCGATGCGCATCATGGATCTGCTGACGCCGCTTGGTAAAGGCCAACGCGGGATGATCGTTTCTCCCCCGAAGGCAGGCAAGACTATTCTCCTTCAGAAGATTGCCAACAGTATTCTGAGAAATCATCCGGAAGTTTTTCTCATTGTCCTGCTGATCGACGAGCGCCCTGAAGAAGTGACGGACATGGAACGGTCGGTGAACGCAGAGGTGGTCAGCTCGACATTCGATGAGCCGCCCGAACGGCACGTGCAGGTCGCAGACATGGTCCTGGAAAAGTCCAAGCGTCTGGTTGAAGCGAAGCGCGATGTTGTGATCCTTCTCGACAGTATCACACGTCTGGCTCGTGCGCACAACACCGTCGTCCCTCACAGCGGAAAAATTCTCTCCGGCGGTGTCGATGCCAACGCCCTTCACCGTCCGAAGCGGTTCTTCGGTGCAGCCCGAAATGTGGAAGAAGGGGGGAGCCTGACGATCATCGCTACCGCTCTGGTCGAGACCGGCAGCAGAATGGACGAGGTGATCTTTGAGGAATTCAAAGGCACCGGCAATATGGAAATCATTCTCGACCGGAAGCTCGCGGATAAGCGTATTTTCCCGGCGATCGATGTCAATCGTTCCGGCACGCGCAAGGAAGAACTCCTTCTGGATGCCGACGAGCTTAACCGTGTCTGGATTTTGCGAAAATTCCTCAGCGATTATTCTACTGTGGAAGCGATGGAGTTCCTTATCGAGAAAATGCGCGGTACAAAATCGAATAAGGAATTCCTCCGTTCGATGAACAGCTGAACGGGACAACCCAAAAGCGGGGAAATTGAGGAGTAATGGGGCAAATACCTTGACTTTATCTTTCCCATCGCTTACATTGCGCTGTCATCCTGTGCCGAGCTTATGCGCCTTCCCACATACCGGCTGATCCTCTTCTTGGTCCTTTGCGGAGCGACGTCCGCATTTTCACAGGATGTTACGAATGCCGTGGGATTCGGCGCAGCGTTCGGCACGGCAATTGCCCGTACTGACATCACCAAGCCCGATAACACCATGTTCACTCGGGCATTCTTCCGCTATTACGCAACTCCGCACCTTTCTCTCGAAGCCGGTGTGGGCCTCGGCACACTTGAGGCGGATGACGGAACGAATTTTTTCACCTCCCCCATTTATCCCGTGGACTTTCGCCTGGTCGCGCGTCCTGTTGCAGAAGGAAAAATCCAGCCGTATGGCTACGCGGGTATCGGGCTCATGTATTTCAATCCGAAAGATCATTCAAATCTCGCTCTTCCCCGTAATGCTGCCGGTGAATATAACCACTTCACCAACTGCGTTCCCGTGGGAGCGGGAGTGGAATTCCCCGTGAGCGACCAGACCCTTCTCGGCATCAGCGGCGGGTATACGATGACCACAACGCCGAATCTTGAAGACATCAAGACAAATTCGAAAGACGGATTCTGGTCGGTCGTGATCAGTTTGTTTGCTTTTCTGAAACCACAGAATCCGGATCTCGACGGCGACGGTCTGCTGAACGATGAAGAGGTGAAGATTGGCACCGATCCTCTGAATCCCGATACGGATGGCGATGGTCTGAAAGACGGCGACGAGGTGCACATCTATCACACCGATCCTCTAAAGAAGGACACCGACGGTGACGGCTTGACGGATGGGGAAGAGGTCCTGAAATACCACACCGATCCATTGAAGAAGGATACCGATGGTGATGGTCTGAGTGATGGTGATGAAGTAATGATTTACCATACCGATCCGCTGAAAGTCGATACCGATGGCGATGGCTTGAGCGACGGTGATGAAGTGCTGAAATATCACACAGATCCCCTCAAGGTCGATACAGATGGTGATGGCCTGAGCGATGGCGAAGAGGTGCTGAAATATCATACCGACCCGTTGAAAATGGATACGGACGGTGACGGGTTGAGTGATGGTGATGAAGTTTTGAAGTACCACACCGATCCCCTCAAGATGGATACGGACGGTGGAGGTATGCCGGATGGAAAAGAGATTCAGCTGGGTTTGAATCCGCTCGATCCGAGTGATGATGTTCCGATCATAAATGTGGGGGAGCGCATCATTTTGGAAGGTGTGAATTTTGAGACGAATCGTACCACCTTGCTGCCGAGCGCGCGAGGAATTCTTGACCAGGTTGCAGCAAGCCTGGACGCTTATCCTTCGGCGGAAGTGGCAATTTACGGTCACACCGATAATGTCGGCGGTGCAAAATACAATATGAAGCTCTCCATCGGCCGTGCCGATGCAGTCAAGGCATATCTTGTGACCAAGGGAATCGACGGCCGCAGGATTACCACCAAAGGATTCGGATTCACGAAGCCGGTTGCTGACAATTCCACCGCGGACGGCAGAGCGAAGAACCGTCGCATCGAGTTTGTCCGCCTGAAGTAAGGGTCGATCGAGTTACCCTCCGCTTCTTCTGCAGTCCCGCTCCTCTCCTCAATTGCATCTTTCTCCGATTTGTCGTATGTTTGCACAGAAATCTCTCTGACTCCGGAGTATAGACCTTCCATGAATAACGAAGCAGTCATTGTGAGTGCCTGCCGCACGCCGATCGGTTCATTCGGTGGAGTGCTGAGCAGTTTCACCGCACCTCGCCTCGGTGCGCTGGCAATTCAGGAAACACTCCGACGCGCACATGTTCCCGGCGATCGTGTGCAGGAAGTCATCATGGGATGCGTTCTCACTGCCGGTGTTGGTCAGGCACCCGCCCGTCAGGCGGCCATTTTTTCCGGCCTTCCCGTTACTGTTGAATGCCTTACCGTGAACAAGGTCTGCGGTTCCGGCCTCAAATCCGTGATGCTTGGAGCGCAGGCGATCGCCCTCGGCGACGCCGATGTGATTGTTGCCGGTGGGATGGAGAGCATGTCGAATTCTCCCTACCTTCTTGAGAAAGCCCGTTCCGGATATAAAATGGGACACGCCCAACTTACCGACTCGATGATCAAAGACGGCTTGTGGGATGTCTATAACGATTACCATATGGGTAATGCTGCGGAATTGTGCGCACGCGAGTGCCATATTCCCCGTGAGGCCCAGGACCAGTTTGCCATTGAAAGCTATAAACGTGCGCAGGAAGCACAAAGGAATCACTGGCTCGATGAAGAAATTGTGCGGGTGGAGATTCAGCAAAAGGGGGGAGAGAGCATTGTTGTTTCGGAAGATGAAGAGCCGAAGAAGGCCAAATTCGAGAGGATCCCGCAGTTAAAACCGGCATTCCAGAAAGACGGAACCGTCACCGCGGCGAATGCATCGAAGATCAACGACGGAGCCGCAGCGCTGCTCGTGATGTCTGCCTCGGCCGCTCAAGAGATGCGACTGACGCCTCTGGCGAAAATCGTAGCGTATGGATCCGCGGCGAAAAAACCCGAATGGTTCACTACCGCGCCCGCGGATGTGATCACCAAAGTGCTGAAGAAAGCGGGGCTCACGACGGCAGATATTGATCTCTTCGAAATTAATGAAGCTTTTGCTGTCGTCAATCTCGCGGTCATGAACTCGCTTGGGATCGATGGCTCGAAAGTCAATATTCACGGCGGCGCCGTGGCATTCGGGCATCCGATCGGTGCGAGCGGTGCCCGTATTCTCGTCACACTTCTTTCTGCCATGAAGCGACGGAACGTCCGTCGGGGTATGGCAGCAATTTGTATCGGCGGCGGCGAAGCTGCTGCCATGATCGTGGAACGCCAAACATGAGCATCCAGTCTGTTACAGTCATCGGTGCGGGAACAATGGGTAACGGCATTGCCCATGCCTTTGCACAATACGGTTTCTCTGTTACTCTCAACGACGTGAAATCCGAATTCCTCGACCGCGGCTTGTCGACGGTGAGAACAAACCTCGACCGCCAGATCAAGAAGGGCATACTTACCGAGCAACAGAAAGCCGAAATCCTCAAAAGAATTTGTCCTGTCCTCTCGATCGAAGAGGCGGTGCGGAGCGCGGATATTGTCATCGAAGCTGCCACGGAGGACAGGGCAATCAAGAAACATATCTTCCAGACTCTCGACACGGTTTCGCCTCCGGGTGCGGTCCTTGCATCAAATACGTCTTCCATTTCCATTACGGAGCTGGCCGCTGTCACCAAACGGCCGGGGAACGTGATCGGCATGCACTTCATGAATCCGGTGCCGATGATGAAGCTGGTAGAAATTGTACGGGGGCTCGGAACAAGTGATTCGACTCTTGGCGCAGTGATGGAACTTGCCAGGAAGCTGGAAAAAAACCCGGTAGAGGTGAACGACTATCCGGGATTCATCTCCAACCGGATTCTGCTTCCGATGATCAACGAGGCAGTCTATTGCGTCATGGAGGGTGTTGCAACTCCGGAGGCGATCGATACGGTCATGAAGCTCGGGATGAACCATCCGATGGGACCACTGACACTTGCCGACTTCATCGGTCTCGATGTCTGTCTTTCCATTATGAATGTCCTCTACGAAGGTCTCGGGGACTCAAAATATCGCCCTTGCCCGCTGCTCAAGAAGATGGTTGCTGCCGGACGGCTTGGGAGAAAATCCGGTCAAGGCTTTTATTCCTATCAATTGTAACCACCTTTTCCAGACATGAGGATTGAGTTTACCGAAACGCAGCTGATGATCCGCGAGATGGCGCGGAAATTCGCAGACGAGGAGCTGGCTCCGTCTGCGGCGGACCGTGACGAACGCGAAGAATTTCCCGCCGCAGCGGTGCAGAAACTCGGCGAGCTTGGATTCATGGGAATGATGGTGCCGGAGGCGCACGGCGGCGCCGGCCTCGACACCGTAAGCTATGTGATCGCTATGGAGGAAATATCCAAAGTGGATGCTTCCTGCGGCGTGATCATGTCGGTGAATAATTCACTCGTCTGCTATGGTCTTCTGGAATGGGGGACCGATTTTCAGAAACAGAATTATCTTCTTCCGCTTGCATCCGGAAAGAAGCTCGGGGCGTTTGCACTTTCCGAGCCGGAAGCAGGGAGCGATGCCACGAATCAGCGGACGACTGCGGTGAGAGACGGCGACTGGTACATCCTGAATGGTGCAAAGAACTTCATTACGAACGGCGCCCATGCTGATGTTGTTCTGGTAATGGCTACAACTGATCGTTCAAAGGGAGCGAAGGGGATCAGCACGTTCATTGTTGAAAAATCAACACCGGGGTTTACCGTTGCGAAAAAGGAGCGAAAGCTCGGGATACGCAGCTCTGACACTGTGTCGCTGGCGTTCCAGGATTGCCGGGTACCGGCAAAGAATGTCGTCGGCGGTGAGGGCTTCGGATTCAAGTTTGCGATGAAGACTCTTGATGGTGGCAGGATCGGTATTGCTGCGCAGGCAGTTGGAATTGCCCAGGCGTCACTTGAGGCCTCCCTCCGCTATGCGAGGCAGCGCAAGGCATTCGGCAAGCATCTTGCAGATTTTCAGGCAATCCAGTTCAAGATTGCGGACATGGCAACGCGCATTGAGGCCGCGAGACTTCTCGTATTGCGGGCAGCGTCGCTCAAGGATGCCGACAAGCCGTTTTCGCAGGAAGCTGCCATGGCAAAGCTCTTTGCGTCGAAAGTGGCCGTAGATGCCGCCCTCGAGGCAATCCAGATCCACGGCGGCTATGGCTATATCAAGGAATATCCCGTCGAACGATACCTGCGGGATGCGAAAATTACCGAGATTTATGAGGGAACCTCCGAGGTTCAGCGAATCGTTATTTCGAGAGGACTCTTGAAAGATTAGTCATGCGTACATTATTCCATCAACTCATCAAAGGAGAAGCATCGATGAAAAAGCTCGCTTGCGTGTTAGCTCTCGCTGCTCTTGCTGTTCTTCTGACCTCGTCAACTCTGCACGCCCAGGAATGGGCTGTCGGCGGCAGGGCCGGAATTTCGAGTTTCAACGACGCCGGCTTCCAGTTTGGACCGACACTCGATTACCAGTTCCAGAAAGATATGCTTCTCGGGACGGATCTCACAATTAACAGCCAGGGCGGGACGCCCATCGGCTTGCATAATTACTTCAAATACCTTCTTCACGTACCGAAAGAAGATGTTACTCCTTATCTCGACGGTGGATTTAACCTCTGGTTCGTGACCGGCGGACCGTACTTCGGACTGCAGTTCGGCGGTGGTGTGTATTTCAAAGTTGCTCCGAACATGTATGTTCCGGCGGATATTCAGTTCGGGCCGATTTTCACAACCGGTTCGAGTACCTTCTATTTTGCGGCTACCTCCGGAATACGCTACATTCTTCCCAAATAGAGAGTTCTTCATTTCTGAGCTTGTGCCCTCCCGCTATCAGCGGATGCTGGCAGCGGGTAGGGTATTCTTCCGGTTTCAGAGCATTCAATTCTATCACGACTCCCCGTTCCGTTTATCCAATTGAATGTTCAGGCGGATCTTTCCGGATTCCGGATCGTTAAATTGGTGGCATCTCGTATAAACTGGTAACACTGCGGGAATCGTAAATTTACCGGAGTGCGCCATGCTCAAACGAGGATGGTTCAATTCAGAGGAGTGAGATCGAACTGCCACTTATGTGAGAGCCGCAATATTTTGGGGGATTTCGGCCTCCGAACCGTGTGAAGATGGTATGAATCAGAAAGAACACAGATCCTGAACGAAAACGTGGCAATCCGGAGAGAAGTATCCTGAGGCATCAATTCGCACAGAAATTCCGTTGATCTCTATTATTAATGCAATTGAAAAATGTTTGCGAAAGCGCCGAAATTACACTTATTTAAAGGATAATTAAATTCTATACATTTAAGGGGTTTACCTCAAGAATGTAATTAACCCAGCACTTGACAAATGATTCTTTTTTTGCTATACTCTTGACGTTCTTTAAAGGGTTTGAATTTAACAGAAAGAGAACAATTAAATAATTCAGCCGTAATCATTGGAGTGAGAAAATCATGAAGAGAGCAGTGATAACAGTTGTGCTGGCGGTGTTTGTCCTGAGCGCGCTTTCGTACGCACAGACGACATCAACAGTTGGAAATTGGCGTGTTGGAGTCGGATTGGATGCGGGACTTCCCACAGGGGACTTCAATAATGTGTCCAGTTTTGGAATTGGCGGGCATGTTGGAGCCGGATACGTCGTTGATCCGAATGCCGTTCTCTCGCTAAAGATCGGATATCTGCACTTCAGCGGGAAGGATGTTACGGTGACGGTAGATACGCCATTGGGTCCGGTCACGGAGACTGCCTCGGGCGGATCGCTCAGTGTTGTTCCGATTCTGGTGGGTGGAAAGTATTTCTTCTCGCCTCCCGGTGACATGCGTTGGTATGGTGCGGCTGATATCGGACTTTATATCATCAGTGCAAGCGGAGGAGGAAGTAGCGCCAGCTCGTCGAAATTCGGGGTATCCCCGGCATTTGGCGGACAGTTCAAAGCAGGCGACAATATGTGGGTTGATGCCCATGTGAATTACACGGATGTATTCACCGACGTCAGTTCCTCAAGCTGGATCGGGATTGGAGTTGGGCTCATATTCGATTTGAAGCAGTAAACCTATAAGCGGTACGAATGCACGATTTTGTGCGGCTTTGGAGATCATAGGTTAGTTCGGTGAGTAATAACAAACAAATAATTTACAAACATTTTAAAGGAGAGATATGAAATACATCGCTATCGTGTCACTGCTGGTGCTGGCAATAGCGGGTAGTCTGGTTGCGCAAACGGCGAAACCGGGCGGTCAGGCCCGTGAAGCTGCACTCGGTGGTTCTCAGGCAGGTGCTGGGTTGGTTCTCAACCCGTTCATTATCGATGATCCTTCGATGATGTTCCTGAATCCCGCCTACCAGGCAAATTACCATGATTATGGTTGGTCGAACATCGCCGGTGGTAATCTTGCCGGAAGCACGGGAACAAATCAGGACGGTTATGGGCTCCAGAATGCCGGAATCGCCTTCAGTCTCAATAGTGATTGGAATCTCGGCGCGATCCTGAGCTACGATCCTTCCGCTGCGAATTTCGTTTCCGCATCGATCGGAGCGTCGAGCGTCATCCGTCGTCCTGCGCAGAACATTCCTCCCATTCAGAATGTGATGGAACTTGTTGCTTCCACGCACACCGGTATGCTGACTCTCGGCTTCGGCGTGATGTACGGTTCGTCCAAGTCGGATTTGACGGCGAATACCGTCACACCCGCAGTATCTTCAGAGAGCGATGAAGCATCTTCTCACCTCTGGGGATTCCGTGCCGGTATGATCGATGATTTGGGCGGCGGTTCCTCATTGGATGGAAGTGCAGTTCTGCGTCTCGATAAAGCAACGGATAACGAGGACGGAAGTCCTGCAGCGACGTTTGCGAATGGCGACTATTCCGCCTCCGGAACGGAGTTTCAGTTAATGCTGCGCGGTAAGTTCAAGGCCTCCAGCAAATTCAACTTTGTTCCATATGCAGAGTTCCTGAGTCTGTCCGCGGAACCGAAGGAAGACACGAAACCGAATGCCTTCGCAAATACAGTGACGACATCAGATAAATTCTCCGCAACGCAGTATGCAGTCGGCGTCGGCGGTGAATACCGGAATCAGGGCTTCTATATTGCCGGCGGTCTTAGCTGGCTCTCAGCCCAGGCGAAGCTGGAACATGGTGATTCACAGACTCCGGCGAATGCTTTCACGCAGACCTATACGTACAGCGCACTTCCGGTCATCAATCTCGGTGCGGAATGGTCGTTCCTCGACTGGCTCACAGGCCGTATCGGTTACTTCCGCTACAACGGCAACGTGAACTCGAAGAATGAACAGACTGCCGGTACGGTTGAAACCAATAACACGGCGGGTCAGTTCATCAATCTTGGCGGACTCGGCGGATTCTTTTTACCGGGTGTGACAAGCAACCTTACGACAGGTAACCTCAACGGCGGTACATGGGATGGTGTGGTAACGTTGGGCGTCGGCCTGAAGTGGGGCGGATGGGCAATGGATGCGACGGTGAGTGATGAAGCACTCCGACGCGGTCTCGGCCTTATTGGCGGTGGATCGGATAACATCAACACCTTCGGCTACGTCACCGCAAGCTACAACTTCTCAGAATAATCATCCCGAAAGGATGAACGTCAGGGGCGACCATTGCGAAATGGTCGCCCCTTCATTTTTGTTGGACACCATCTGATTTCTTCGTACATTTCTTTCCATACCAGATGATCCCGATGCAGCAATCATGACCTTCCGCCGATTTTCCTCCGGTCTGCAGCAGTTTGATGACGCCGTAGGAGGGATAGTTCCGGGCGATTCCATCGTTTCGTTCGTATCTTCGGGCTCTTCCTTCAGTGAACTCCTTCTGCCGTTTGCCGAATTTGCCGGACATGCCGGGATTCCGATCGTCTATGTATCCGTCAACGGTTCAGTAAGCAGACATCTTCCCCAAATTGCAGACTGCCTCAGTTTTCATCTCGAATCGAGAAAACAAATTCCCCCACTCATGCGGTTCCTCTCGACGAGGGGAAAACGGTCCATCATTATTCTCGACGACCTGTCTTTGTGGAAAAAGCCCGCCGCTGGAGAACGGCGGCTGATTGCCGTATTCCAGGATCTCGTCCGTCTAACGGAACGTGCTAGATCGCTCCTCCTCTGTTCTGTCATCCGCACCGAATTTTCGCGGGATACACTTGCTTCGTTCAAGGAGGCGGCAGCGGTATCCGTCAATTTGTCGATGCACGAGGGAAAGGTCTATTGTGCAACGCTCCAGACACGCGGAAGATACCCGCTCACGAATGGATTGCCATTCCTTCTCGAACGCGGGAAGCATACCCGGAGAGAGGAATCGGATACAGCGACGGGGACTGTGGAGGTGTCCCCATCTCAGAGAGCGGCAATCCATGCCGGCGAGGCAGTCGCTGCCGTTGATTATGAATCTCTGTTTTACGGTGCCGGAGTACCGATGGTGCTCTTCGATGTTGAAGGTGAAACAAGAATTCTCAATGAGCACTGCGAGCGGCTCCTCGGGTATACGCGGGCCGATTGGAATCTTCTCGGCATCCGCTCCGTGGTCTCCACGGGAGAGCAATTTGCGGCCATTCGTTTTCTCGTTTCCCTCAGGAGAAAAAAACGGGATTCGATTACACTGACGCTGAAAAAGAAAGGCGGTCAATCGGTTCGTTGCCAGTTCGTTGCAACACATCTCACCGGTTCTCTGTATGCAGGTATCCTGCATGATGTATCCCGTCAGGAAGATCTCATTTCGCAATTGAAGGGGTGGGAGGAAGAATACCTTGCGATACTTGATCAGGCATCCGTCGGCATCGCCGTTCTGCGGGACAGCCGAATCGTCTTTGCAAATGGGCAACTGAGCGGGATACTGAAATACGGTGCGGCTTCGGACCTGCGTAACCTGCCGTTACGACAGATTCTCACCCCGCAGGGAGTTCGTGCGATACAATCGGCGTCACGATCAGATTCCGCAGCGATTGAGGCTTTCGTTAAGACAAGAGACGGTCAGGAGGTCGCAGTCCAGATCGCCGTCCACCATCTTCTCTTCAGGGGAAAAAAAGGGCTGCAGCTTTCGATCAGAGATATCACGGAACAAAAGAGAGTTCTCGATGCCCTCGTCGGATCGGAACGTCGTTTTCGGATGCTCGCCGAGGGATCACGTGAGCCGGTGGCCGTGCTCATTGCTCAGCGCATACAGTATGCGAATGCAGCATTTCTCGGATTTGTTGGAAAGGAAACACCGGAATCGTTGATCGGAACGGAATTTATATCGATACTCGTCGAAGCTGACCGTCCGAAATTTCTCGAGTTTTTCCAGAAGCGCCATTCGTCGAAACATCAGCACCAGGTCTTCGAAGGAGTGATTGCCGGCAAGGACGGAGACGAGGTTCAGGCGGAAATTGCGATCCTTCCCGTATCCGAAAGCATCGGGGCAGATTACGTGGTTTATCTTCGCGATATCTCTCGGACGAAGGGGATGGAGATTGAACTCGGCCAGATGAGGGAGGAAGTGGATCTCCTCCGGGACATCATGCCGAAACTGCAGAGCACTCTGGATTACAAGAAGCTGGCATTCACCGTGTTGCACAGGGTCATGGAGGTTTTTGGGTGGGGCATCGGTGCAATATTCATGCGGGATGCCAAGGAAACAACCCTTCGGCTGATTCACACTCGCGCATTTCCAGAGTCCATTCTTGACAAACTGCGCACTCTTGAGACAGATGAGGGTATCGGCGGCTACTGTGCGAAGACCCTCGAGCCGCATCACTTCCTGATGAAAAAGTATCCGTCATTTCTACCCTATCGGGCACTCTTTCGCGATGCTGGCATCACCGAACTTTTATTCATTCCTCTGGTGAGCGGCGAGTCTCTTGTCGGTCTCATGTTTCTTGGCTCGAAGAA
>Ga0335081_10004605_pt1 | contig 21762 bp, 17 predicted proteins | sample Lox_Sample_35_FD_206713 | JGI IMG/M metagenome (GOLD analysis project Ga0335081, IMG submission 206713) | Soil microbial communities from Loxahatchee National Wildlife Refuge, Florida, United States - Lox_Sample_3.5 | ecosystem: Environmental > Terrestrial > Soil > Wetlands | place: USA... | reverse complement strand
GACGCGCAGGTGCGTACGGCCCGGGTGGCGGCAGCCGCGGCCGGGCCTGCGGCGGGTACCGCCCACGCGCTCGGGGTGCCGCAGTGACCGCCGCGCAGCTGAGCAGCCCCGCCGACGCCGGTCCCGCCTCGCCTGGCGAGGACGCTCCCGGCGGGACGCAGGAAGCTGCACCCAGGCAGCGCGGGCGGGCCGGGCGGGCCGGGCGGGCCGGACCGGCCTGGCGGCGCTCCCGGCTGCCGCTCGCGCTGATCGGCATGCTGCTGCTCGCCGGGCTGCTGATCGCCATGCTGTCGCCGCGCCCGCAGGTCAACAGCTACCTGGATCCGGCGAGCGGCGCGCCGAACGGCGCCAACGCGCTGACCGACATACTGGGCGAGCGCGGGTTCGACGTGGTCAGCACCTACGCGCCGTCCGACGCCCTGTCCGCCGTGGGCAAGGTCGCGGTGCGGCAGGCGGAGGCCGGGCGGCCGGGCCGCGGGCCGGACGTCACGCTGGTCATCACCAGTCCAGGCCTGCTCACGGCGGGGCAGCGGCGGCAGCTGGCCGGCGCGAGGGCGGACCTGTTCCTGGTCGCGCCGGGACCGGCGGTGCTGGCCGCACTGGCCCCTGGGATCTTCGTTGCGCATCAATCACGGATAGCCGACGGAACGATCGAGCGGCCTGCGTGCGGTCTGCGGCAGGCCGCCCTGGCCGGATCGGCCAACGTCGGCGGGCTTGCCTACCAGATCCCGGCAGGCGCGACCGGCTGCTACCCGGCCGGCGGGCACCCGAGCGTGGTCAGGTACGCGGCCGGCGGGCGGACCATCACGATCGTCGGCAGCGGCGCCGCCCTGACCGACGGTGACCTCGCCGGCAACGGCAACGCGGCGCTCGCGCTGAACCTGCTCAGCGCCCACCGCGAGATCGTCTGGCTGACGCCGGAACCCCCGGCCGCCGTGTCGGTCGCGCCCGCCACCGGGCCGCACCGCTCGGCGCCTAGCCTGCTGCCAGCCGGGGTGTGGCTGCTGATCCTGCAGCTGCTCATCGTGGTGGCGCTCGCGGCGCTGTGGCGGGCCCGCCGGTTCGGCCCGCTGATCACCGAGCGGCTCCCCGTCGTGGTGCGGGCGTCGGAGACCGTCGAGGGCCATGCCAGGCTGTACCAGTCGCGGCGGGCCAGGGACCGGGCCGCCGCGGCGCTGCGCCAGGCCATGCTTGGCCGTACCCTGCCCGCGCTAGGCCTGCCGCCTGGCGCGGCGCGCGAAGCCGTGACCGACGCGCTGGCGGCTAGGTCCCGGCTGAGCCGACCCGAGATCGAGGCCATCGTCGACGGCCAGGCACCGACGTCCGACGCCGACCTGGTTCGACTCGCCCGTAATCTTGACGAACTGGAGAAAGAGGTGCGCGCGCAGTGACCGCCGAAGATCCGCCCGCCGTCGGCGGCTCCCGCCACGGCGAGCCCAGCTACGGCGAGCAGAGCCCCAGGGCCGCGCTGGCCGGGGTTCGCGTCGAGGTCGCCAAGGCCGTGGTCGGCCAGGACTCGGTGGTCACCGGTCTGCTGATCGCGCTGATCTGCGAGGGCCACGTGCTGCTTGAGGGCGTGCCTGGCGTGGCCAAGACGCTGCTGGTCCGCGCCCTGGCCGACGCGCTGTCGCTGCACAGCAAGCGGCTGCAGTTCACCCCCGACCTGATGCCCGGCGACGTGACCGGGTCGCTGATCTACGACGCGCGGACCGCCAGGTTCGAGTTCCGTCCTGGTCCGGTCTTCACCAACCTGCTGCTGGCCGACGAGATCAACCGCACCCCGCCGAAGACTCAGGCAGCCCTGCTCGAGGCGATGCAGGAGCGGCAGGTTTCAGTCGAGGGCGACCCGCGGCCGCTGCCGACGCCGTTCCTGGTGGCCGCCACCCAGAACCCGGTCGAGTACGAGGGCACCTACCAGCTGCCTGAGGCGCAGCTCGACAGGTTCCTGCTCAAGCTCACGGTGCCACTGCCCGAGCGAGCGGACGAGATCTCGATCCTCGACCGGCACGCCGCCGGGTTCGACCCGCGCGACCTGGCGGCGGCCGGACTCGTCAGGGTCGCCGGGCCAGGCGACCTCGCCCAGGCGAAGGACGAGGCCAGGAAGGTGCACGTGTCCGCCGAGGTCACCGGGTACATCGTGGACATCTGCCGGGCGACAAGGACGTCGCCGTCGCTGCGGCTCGGCGTCTCGCCGCGCGGCGCCACCGCCCTGCTCGCCACCAGCCGTGCCTGGGCCTGGCTGTCCGGCCGGGACTACGTCACGCCGGACGACGTGAAGGCGCTGGCCAGGCCCACCCTGCGGCACCGGATGCAGCTGCGGCCCGAGGTGGAGCTCGACGGTGCCACGGCGGACGGCGTGCTCCAGGGGCTGCTCGCGGCCGTGCCGGTCCCGCGATGACGCTGACCGGCCGGACCGCCCTGGTGGCGCTGGCCGGCGGCCTTGTCGTGCTGGCCGCTGGGACCGGCCTGGCGCTGCTGATCGTGAACGCCGTGCTGCTCGCCGCCATCGCCGCCGACCTGCTCCTGGCGGCCAGGGTGACCGGGGTAACCGGGCTCGTGGTGAGCAGGTCGGGCGATGCCAGGATCCACCTTGGCCAGTCGGGGACCGTCCTGCTCGCCGTCGCCAACCCGGGCCGCCGCCGCCTGCGCGGCCAGGTCAGGGACGGCTGGCGGCCGAGCGCCGGCTCGTCGCCGCGGCTCGCGCGGGTCGACCTGCCTCCGGGCGGGCGGATGACGCTGACCACCACGCTGACCCCGAAGCGCCGTGGCGACTGCCCGGGCGGCCTGGTCACCGTCCGCTCGCTCGGCCCGCTCGGGCTGGCCGGCCGCCAGCGCAACCTGCCCGCGCCGTGGACGGTCCGGGTGCTGCCGCCGTTCCTTTCGCGTAAGCACCTGCCGGAGAAGCTGGCGATGCTGCGCGAGCTCGACGGCCAGCACCGCTCCATGCTGCGCGGCCATGGCACCGAGTTCGACTCGCTCCGCAGCTACGTGCTCGGCGACGACGTCCGTTCGATCGACTGGCGCTCGTCGGCGCGCCACGCCGACGTGCTGATCCGCACCTGGCGGCCCGAGCGGGACCGGCGGATCGTGATCGTGCTCGACACCGGCCGTACCTCGGCGGGCAGGGTCGGCGGCATCCCCAGGCTCGACGCTTCCATGGACGCGGCGCTGCTGCTCGCGGCGCTCGCCGTGCACGCGGGGGATCGGGTGGACCTGGTCGCCGCCGACCGGCGGGTGCGCGCCAGGGTGGTGGGCGCGCGCAGGGACGGCGTACTCGCCTCGTTCACCGGCGAGATGGCGCTGCTCGAGCCCGACCTGGTCGAACCCGACATCGGGCTGATGGCCGCCACGGTGCTCGGCATCGCCAGGCAGCGCTGCCTGGTCGTGCTGATGACCGACCTCAACCCGGCCGCGATCGAGGATGGCCTGCTGCCGCACATCCAGCTGCTCGCCGCGCGCCATCAGCTGCTGCTGGCCGCCGTCGCCGACCCGCGGGTGGCGGAGATGGCCGCGGGTCGCGGCGACGCGGCGGACCTGTACGCGGCTGCCGCCGCGACCGGCGCGCAGGCGGCCAGGGCCCGGGTCGCCGCGCTGCTGCGCCGCAGCGGGGTGGAGGTGGTGGACGCGCCGCCCGCCGGGCTGCCGCCGGCCCTGGCCGACGCCTACCTGGCCCTGAAGGAGGCCGGCCGGCTCTGAGGCGCTCGGCCCCGTCTGCGCGCGCCGATCGCATCACAAGAAGTCCCGCGAGGCCCAGCGACCACCCTCACATGCCGGCCCTAGCTAACCGGCGACCGGCGCGGTGTCCGGGGCCTGCATGATGTCACCGGTCTCGCCGGCGCGTGCCGCCCGGCGGCCGACCAGCAGCACGTAGCCAAGGAACGCCGCCTCGGCCACGCCGCCGATTCCGATCCTGGCCCAGGTCGGCAGCGGTGACGGGGTGACGAACGCCTCGATCAGCCCGGACACGAGCAGCACGAACACCAGGCCGATCGCGATCGTGATCAGCGACCTGCCCTCCTCGGCCAGCGCCCTGGCGCGCGGCCGCTGACCGGGATCGATGACCGCCCACCCGAGCTTCAGCCCGGCCCCGGCGGCCAGGAAGACGGCGCTCAGCTCAAGCATCCCGTGCGGCAGGATCAGGCTCCAGAACTCACCCGACCTGCCGTGGGAGGCCATCAGGCCGCCGATCACTCCGATGTTCAGCGAGTTCGCCAGCAGCACGTAGAGCACGGGCACGCCGAGCAGCAGGCCGGACAGCACGGTCTCGGCGGCGACGACGGCGTTGTTGGTCCACACTTTCGCCGCGAACGACTGGGCGTCATAGGCGGAGTAGTAATGCCGGAATTGATGTTCAACGAGATTTGCGGCGGCCGATCGGGACAGCAGGCTGGCCTGAAGCTCGGGCGAGTGAGCAACCCGCCATCCGACCAGGACCGCGAACAGGGCCGAGCCGAGCGCGCAGCCGAACCACCACCAGCGGGTTCGGTAGGCGGCCGCGGGAAAGGAGATCGCGGCGAACCGCCCGACCGCCTGCCAGGTCGACGCCTGGGCGCCGCTGACCGCGGCCCTCGACCTGGCCAGCTGGCTGGACAGCCGCCCGGCGAGCACCGGGTCGAGGCCGGCCGCCTGGACGGCCGAAAGCTGCGTCGCCACCCGCTGGTAGAGCCCGACAAGCTCGTCCACCTCGGCACCGGACAGGCGGCGGCGCCGCCGGGTCAGGGTGTCGAGGCGAGCCCACTCGGCGCGATGCTCGGCGACGAAGACGTCCAGATCCACGGCTGGAGACTACAACCGGGTTCGCGGATAGTCTGGGCCCCGGGCGCACATCCCGACGATGCGGTCGGATGCGCCGGAATCTAGCGGAGGAAATCGCGTGGCCGAGGTGGTGACCGGCGAGGCAGTCGTGCTCGACCTCACGGTCGCCCGCTTCCCCAGCCGCATCCTTGCCCTGCTGCTCGACGTGATCGTGCAGCTGGTGATCATCTTCTTCGTGGCGACAGTGGCGTTCGTGGCCGGGGCGAGGCACCTGAACGGGGCGTCGGCCGCGGCGGTGTTCCTGTCCGGGCTCGTCGGCGTCCTGGTCGGCTACCCGGTCATCTTCGAGACGCTGAGCCGCGGTAAGACGCTCGGCAAGCTGGCGCTCGGCATCCGGGTGGTCAGCGACGACGGCGGCCCCGAGCGGTTCAGGCAGGCGCTGATCCGGGCGCTGTCACTGGTCTTCATCGAGTTCTGGCTGCCGCCGTTCAACGTGATCGGGCTGCCAGCTGGGCTGATTACCTCGATGGTGTCGGCGAAGGGCAAGCGACTCGGTGACCTGTTCGCCGGAACCTTCGTGATCCAGGAGCGGGTGCCGCAGCGCAGCGACCTGGCGCCCGCGTTCACGGTGGTGCCGCCCGAGCTTGCGCAGTGGGCTCAGCACCTGGAGCTGTCCAGGCTGTCTGACCAGACGGCAGCCGCGGCAAGCAGCTACCTGCGCCGGTTCTACCAGCTGGTGCCCGCGGCCCGGGCCCAGATCGGGTTCCAGCTGGCGTCGGCGGTAGCCGCCCAGGTGAGCCCGCCGCCGCCGGCGGGCACCCCGCCGGCCGCGTTCCTCGGCGCGGTGCTTGCCGTCCGGCGCGAGCGCGAGCAGGCGCGGCTGCGAGCGCGGCTCGGCGCCCAGACGCAGGCCCAGTGGCAGGGCGCAAGGCAGCCGCAGCCGCCGGCGCCGGCGCAGGCCGGGCCTGACGTTCCTGGCGTGCCGTCGGGGACCATCCCCTACTCAGGGCCGGTCCCGCTGACGAAGGCGTCGGCCGACCTCACGTCGGGCGGCGGGCCGCCTGGTAGCGCGGGTGAGGGCGCCGATGGCTCGCCTGACCAGGTGGTGACCGAGCCGGACGACACCGTGACGGTGGGCCCGCCCGAGCGGCCGCAGGGCTCGGGCGGCGAGGACTACGGCTTCGCGGCGCCGTTCTAGCTCATCTAGCTCAGGAGTGTGCTGTCGACTCCGCACCCGCATCCGGCGCCGGGGCGCGGCCGCCGCTGCGGCCGGGCATCAGGAACGGAGGGACAAGGTTCCCTGTCGCGGCGACCGCGAGCGCCAGTCCCTGCTCGATGGGAACATCCTTGACCGAGTAGTGCTGCTGCCCGGCCGCGGTGGTCGCGGTCAGCGTCACCAGGCCCTGCCGGCGCTGGAACCAGGTCTGGTGGATCCGCCAGCCGATGATCGCGTCGACGCTGATGATGCTGCGCCTGCGGGACAGGGTCCCCGTCCTGGTCACCAGCCATTCGCTGGTGAGGCGGTGGCCGAGGCTGCGGTACCTGTCCGCCGCTAGCATGATGGCGGCGGGCAGCAGCGCGAACGAGCCGACCCAGACCCAGGTCGGACCGTGCTGTCCCAGCGTGGCGGCGCAGATCAGCGCGACGATCACGGCCGCGCCAGCGAGCGCCCTGACGTACCTGCGCCGCCGCGCCATCGGGCCGTGCGGCTCGAGCGGGCCGGAGCAGAGTTCCTCGGGCAGCCCGAGTACCGAAGCGGCCACGTCCCGCACCACGACCGCGGGCGCGGGCGGCAGCAGGATCGAGCCCTCGTGCTCGGCGCCGCGGCCCACGTGCAGGCCGGTCGTAATCGCGATGCAGCGGGCACCGCGGGCGGCCCGCAGCAGCAGCGGCTCGCTGATCTCGACACCGCGCAGCCTGCTGACAGAGATCGTGGTCACCCGCACCGACAGCAGCCCGCGGGAAACCCGCAGCATGTCGGTGCCGTCGCCGACCAGCAGGAAGTTCCAGAACACGGCGATGTAGCCGATCACCGCGACCAGCACGTACCCGGCGATCACGACCACGCCGCCGACCAGCACGCGCTGGACTACCGACAGCGAGGCATAGTCGGCGACGATCAGCCTGGCCGTACCGGTCTTGGCGATGTTGATCTGGGTCGCGTTCGTGAGCTGCACGATCGCGCCGAACAGCACGCCGAGCACGACAAGACCGGTCAGGGTCAGCGGCGCGAACCGCAGCCAGGCCAGTCGCAGCCGCGCGATCTCGGCCGCGCCGCCCGGCATCGCGCCGTCGGCCCGGCCTGACCGGGCGCCCGGCCGTGCCCTCCATGGCTCGCCCCCGGCCCGCGCCGGCGAGCCGGCCGAGGCGGGCTGGCCGACCGCCTGACCGGCCGCCTGACCGGCCGCCTGACCGGCCGCCTGACCGGCCGCCGGACCGACCGCCGGACCGACCGACGTTGTAGCGGGCTGGCCGACCGACCCCGCCGCCGCCTCGGTCGCGCCGTCCGGACCGGCCGCCGCGGCCACTTGCTTGCCGGCGGTCCCCGCCCCAGGCAGCAAGAGCACCCGCAGCGCCTCGGCGTCGGCCCTGGTCAGGCCGTCGAGGTGGAAGCTCTCGCCGGACCGCAGGTCGTTGCGGCCGGTGCCGATGCTGACCCGGCAGACGCCGAGCATCCGGTGCAGCAGGTGGGCGGTCACGTCGACGGTCCTGATCCGGTCCCTGGCGATCGAGAGCCGCTTCTGGTTCAACAGGCCGTGCCGCAGGTAGACCCGCTCGTCGGTGATCAGGTACCTGGTGGTCGCCCAGTGCACGAGGCCGGTCACCACCGCGGCGGCGGCCGCGGCGATGCCCCAGACCAGGCCGCCGCCAGTGCGCGCGTGCAAGATCACCAGCCCGGCCAGCAGCGGAAGCAACCTCGCCAGGTCGGTCAGCGGGCGGACCACTAGGCTTCGCCGGCTCAGCCGCTGCCAGCGCGCATCCGGGTCGGCGAAGCCGCCGGCTCCTGCCCTCCCGGCCGTCTCGCCCCAGCCCTGGCCGGGTTCCGCCGCCCTGCCGGGCCCGGCAATGCCCGGCTCAAGCCTGGCGCCCGCCATCCCCGGCGCAGCACCCGCCAGCCCCGGCGCAGGTCCGGCGCCCGCCAGCCCCGGCGCAGCACCCGCCGCAGCGGGCGCGGCGTCCGCCGCGTCCGGTGCGGTCATGTGGCGTCCCCGTGCGCCTGACCGGTCGCCACCGTGAGCTGGTCGAGCAGCTTGTCGGCGAGCGCGCGGTCGAGCCCGTGGATACGCACCGGGCCGGCCGCCGACGCGGTGGTCGCGGTGACGTTCGCGAGCCCGAAGATCCGCTCGCCGAGCGAGCGGTGGCTGTCGATGGTCTGGATCCTGCTGATCGGCGCGATCCGCCAGTGCACCGAGAACCAGCCGGACCTGGTGTAGAGCGCCTCGTCGGTCACCTCCCAGCGGTGCACGCTGTACCGCCAGCGCGGCATGATCAGCGCGTGTCCGCCGAGCACCACGAACGTGACGACGATGACGGCTACCCACGCCGCGTCGAAACCGCTGGCGGCCGCGGCGGCGATCTCGCCAACGAGGACGACGAGGCCGCCAAGCCCTGCCCTGGCGGTCCAGTAGGTGACCGCACGGCGGCTGACCCGGTTGCCCGGCACTCGCAGCCCGGGCAGCAGCGGGTCGGCGCCTGCGGCGCTCTGCGTGGTCATGCCTTCTAGGGTGCCATCTGCGGGCCGTGCGCCGGAAACGCTAGCTGCCGCGGTGCCAGGAGGCCAGGTACTCCTCCTGGGCCGCGCTGAGAGTATCGATCCGCGCGCCGACCGCGGCCAGGGTCAGCCTGGCCACGTCGGTGTCAATCGCGGCAGGCATCGGATGCACCCCGGCCGCCAGCCCCGCCGGCCCCGCTCCCCCGCTGATCAGCCAGACCAGCGCGAGTGCCTGCGCCGCGAACGACAGGTCCATGACGGCCGCCGGGTTGCCCTCGGCGGCGATCAGGTTGACCACGCGGCCCTCGGCAAGCAGGATCAGCCGCCGGCCGCTGTCGAGCACGTACTCGTCGGCGTGCGGGCGCACTCCCTCGTTGACTTCGACCGCGAGCCCGGCCAGCCCGCGCACGTCGATCTCCACGTCGAAGTGCCCGGCGTTGGCCAGGATCGCACCGTCCCGCATGACCTCGAGATGAGCCGTGGTGATCACGTCGCGCGATCCAGTTGCGGTGACGAATACGTCGCCAAGCCCGGCCGCGTCAGCCATCGGCAGCACCCGGTACCCGCGCATGATCGCGTCCAGCGCCCGCACCGGGTCGACCTCGGTCACGATCACGTGGGCGCCAAGGCCCGCGGCCCGCTCAGCGATCACGCTCCCGCACGATCCGTAGCCGGCTACCACCATCGTCTTGCCTGCCAGCAGCACGTTGGTCGCCCGGAACAGCCCGTCGATCACGGACTGGCTGGTGCCATACCCGTTGTCGAACATCCGCCTGGTGACCGAGGCGTCGGCGGCGACCACGGGAAAGGCCAGCGTCCCCGCGGCCGCCATCCGGCGCAGCCTCGCGACCCCGGTCGAGGTGGACTCGCATCCGCCGATCACGCCAGCCAGCAGCTCGGGGCGCTCTGAGTGCAGCGTGTTCACCAGATCGCAGCCGTCATCGACGACCAGGTCCGGTGCCCCGTCGAGGGCCCGATGGATGTGGGCGTAGTAGGTCTCCCTGTCCACCCCGGCCCTGGCGCCCACGACGACCCCGGGCATGCCTGCCAGCGCCGCGGCGATGTCGTCCTGGGTGGAGAGCGGATTCGACGCGGCCAGGTGCACCCGCCCGCCGCCCGCCACGATCAGGTCGACGAGGACCGCGGTCTCCGCGGTGATGTGCAGGCACGCGGCGACCGTGTGCCCGTCGAACGGCTTCAGGCTCGCGTACTGGCGCCGCAGCAGCCCGAGTACCGGCATCGCGCGCTGCGCCCAGGCGATCCTGGCCAGCCCGCCGCCCGCCAGCCCGGCATCAGCGACATCCGACCCGATCACTTCACCCACTCCAGCACCTCCACCACCCCGACCCCCGTCGACGAAAACCACCGTGGCCCGTTGATGCTGCCATCAGCGACATCAACGGGCCACGGTTGCTCAGGCAGCCATCGGTGGCGAGCCCTGCGCTCGTCAGTACCGGTAGTAGTCCGACTTGTACGGGCCCTCGATCGGGACGCCGATGTAGTCGGCCTGCTCCTTGGTCAGCTCGGTGAGCCGGACGCCGAGCGCACCGAGGTGCAGCCGCGCCACCCGCTCGTCCAGGTGCTTGGGCAGCACATGCACGCCGAGCGGGTACTCCTGCGTCCTGGTGAACAGCTCGATCTGCGCAAGCACCTGGTTGGTGAAGCTTGAGGACATCACGAAGCTCGGGTGCCCGGTCGCGTTGCCGAGGTTCAGCAGCCGGCCCTCCGACAGCACGATGATCGAGTGCCCGTCGGCGAACACCCACTCGTCCACCTGCGGCTTGATGGTGGTACGCCGGACGCCGGGCAGCCTGGCCAGCCCGGCCATGTCGATCTCGTTGTCGAAGTGCCCGATGTTTCCGACGATCGCCTGGTGCTTCATACGGCTCATGTGCTCGGCCGTGATGATGTGCAGGTTCCCAGTTGCGCTCACGAAGATGTCCGCCGTGGACACCACGTCGTCGAGCAGGGCGACCTGGAAGCCATCCATGGCGGCCTGCAGAGCGCAGATCGGGTCGATCTCGGTGACGATCACCCGTGCGCCCTGCCCGCGCAGCGATTCGCAGCAGCCCTTGCCCACGTCGCCGTAGCCGCAGACCACGGCAACCTTGCCGCCGATGAGCGTGTCGGTCGCCCGGTTGATGCCGTCGACGAGCGAGTGGCGGCAGCCGTACTTGTTGTCGAACTTGGACTTGGTCACCGAGTCGTTCACGTTGATCGCCGGGAACAGCAGCGTCCCCGTCCTGGCCATCTCGTAGAGCCGGTGTACGCCCGTGGTGGTCTCCTCGGTTACCCCGAGGATCGCGTTCGCCGTCTTGGTCCACTTGCCAGGCTCCGCGGCGAGGCTGGCCCGCAGCACGCCGAGGATCACGTGCCACTCCTCGGGGTCGTCGTCGGCCGCGGCGGGCACCTGCCCGATCGCCTCGAACTCGGCCCCCCGGTGCACGAGCAGCGTGGCGTCGCCGCCGTCGTCGAGCAGCATGCTGGGGCCCTCGTTGTCAGGCCAGGTCAGCGCCTGCTCGGTGCACCACCAATACTCGGGCAGCGTCTCGCCCTTCCACGCGAACACCGGGATGCCGCGCGGGTCCTCCGGAGTCCCGTCCGGCCCGACAGCGACAGCCGCCGCGGCGTGGTCCTGGGTGGAGAAGATGTTGCAGCTTGCCCACCTGACCTGCGCCCCGAGCGCCACCAGCGTCTCGATCAGGACAGCGGTCTGGATAGTCATGTGCAGCGAGCCTGTGATCCTGGCGCCCGCCAGCGGAGCGGTGCCCGAGTACTCCTCGCGCAGGGCCATCAGCCCGGGCATCTCATGCTGCGCGAGCCTGATCTCGTTGCGGCCGAACTCGGCCAGGGACAGATCGGCGACCTTGAACGGCGGGTGTTCGGCGGGCATCTGCGCTCCTCGCTTCCTGGCGTTGACATACCGAAGGTACGGGACCGCGCGGCCCCGCCGCACCGCCAGTGGGCTGTTTCTGACAGAAAATTGTTAGAATCAGCATCGTGCGCATCACGGAGGCCGCGAGCAGGCTCGGAATCTCGGCCCGGATGCTCAGGTACCGGGAGACGCTGGGTCTGCTGCCCGCCGTTCGCGGCCGCGCCGGACGCCGCGCCCAGCCGGCGAGTGCCGCCTCCGCGGGCACCGCGCCAGCACGCCTGACCGGTGGCCAGGGGGCCCGCCCGGTCCCCGGCCCAGGCGTCGGCACGGCCTCCGGCCCAGGCGTCGGCACGGCCTCCGGCCCAGGCGCCCGCGCGCCTGGCACCGCGGTCGCCGCGCACCGCCAGTTCACCGACGCGGACCTCGATGCGGTCGCCATCGGCCTGGCGATCGAGCGGCGGTACGACATCAGCCCGGCCGCGCTGGCGTTCGGCCTGCGGGTACTCGCCGACCCGGCCGCCCGGTCCGACGTCGCTGAACTCGGCCGCCTGATCGGCCGGATCAGGCCGCTGCCCGCGATGGCGATGGACTTCGAGAAGGAACGGGCGCTCCGCCTGCTCGGCACCGCCTCCGACGCCCAGACCGGCCCGCACCCACGGTCGAGCCCGCACCCACGGTCGATCCCGCCACGCGCTGAACCACGCCCCCGCTGAACCACGCGCCCGATGAACGACGCTCATGCTGCCCGCGCCCGCGCTGAACCACGCTCGCCCCTGACCGGGTCATTGCCGTTGGCTACGCCGATCATGGCGCTATTTAGCCTGATCAGGCGATTGCTGTGAGAGGGCGTCGGGTAGCCAATCGCCGTGGCCCGGCTGCCTGATCCCGCCGGGCGTGGCGACCGCCGGCCGGTCCCGACCGGAGGGAGAGCGGCGTGAGGAACGGCAAGCACCCGGCCCATGCCGCACCGCACCAACTGGTGCGTGCCCGCGGCACGCTCGTCCTCCTGGCGGGCGCGGCGGCGCTCGCGGTCGCGCTTGCCAGGTTCGCGGTGCACGTGGAGACCTTCGCGTTCACCGCGCGGATGTTCGACCTCGGCATCTACCGCGACGGCGGCCTGATTGTCAGGCACACCTACCACTTCCGCTCAGGCCGGTCGACGCCGCTCTACGACTGGGTCTCACCCGGCGGCGGCAACCCGTTCACCTACCCGCCGTTCGCGGCCGGGATCTTCGCTCTGATGTCCTACCTGCCGCTGCCGGCCCTGCAGTGGGGGATGACGGCCGCCAGTCTCGCGGCGCTGGTCACGGCGGTCTGGCTGACCATCGGCGCGGTGGACGGGCCGTCAGGGCGGGCCAGGGCTGGCCTCGCGCTGGCGGTTTCCGCGCTCGCGCTGTGGACCCAGCCGGTCCAGTCCAACCTGGCGCTCGGCCAGATCAACCTGCTGCTGATGGTGGCGATCATCTGGGACCTGCGCCCGTCGGCCAAAGGTGCCCTCGGCGCGCCTGGCCGCACGGTCGACCGGTGGTGGACCGGCGCAGCCACCGGGATCGCCGCCGGGATCAAGCTCACCCCGCTGATCTTCATCCCCTATCTGCTGGTGACCCGCAGGTTCCGCGCCGCGGCTACCGCGGCAGTTACCTTCGCTGCCACGGTGGCGATCGCGTTCCTTCCGCTGCCTGGTGCCTCGGCGATGTACTGGGGCGGCGGCCTGTTCGCCAGGGCGAACGGCTCGTCGACCGCCAACCTGGAGTTCTACTTCGCCTCGTCGTGGAACCAGTCGCTGCGCGGCCTGCTGTCGCGGCTGATGCTGCACGCGGACCTGGCGACCGGCCCGTGGCTGATGGCGGCCCTGGTGACCGCGGTGGCCGGGCTGTTGTGCGCGGCCTGGCTGCACAACGACGGCTACCCGATGCTGGGCGTGCTGGCCTGCGCCCTGACCGGCCTGCTGATCTCGCCGATCAGCTGGCTGCACCACTGGGTCTGGGTGGCCGCCTGGCTGGCAGCCACCTTCGCAATGGCGCTCCGGGCGCGGGGAGCGGCCCGATGGGCCTGGCTGGGGATCACGGCGCTGGTCACGCTCGCGTTCGTTGACCTGCCCAGACTGCCGCTTCTGCGCGTGGGCGGACAGGGACTCGACCTGGTCACCAACGTGCCGAGGAAACACCCGCTGGCCTGGCACGGCCTTGAGATCATCGGCGGGAACATCTTCGTCCTGGCCGGCCTGGCCGGCCTCGCGGCGCTGTTCGGCTGGGGCATCGTCCGCGCCTTCCAGCCCGCCAGGACCGTCGCCGCCAACCCGCTCACCGCAGGCCCGCTGACCGCAGGCTCTCACACCGCAGGCCCGCTGACCACGGGCTCTCACACCGCAGACCCGCTGACCACGGGCCCGCTGACCGCAAGCTCGCCTGCCGCCCCCGGCGCGGCGGAGCCCAGCGAGTTCTGGCGCGGCGACTCCGGCCCGGAGGTCATGACCTACCGCGGCGACTAGGGCTCCGCCGCGTACCCCACCGGCCGCTTCAGCAACTTGTGTATCTCTGGCAACCGGATGCGGGCCCGTGCGGCAGCGAAGCCGCCGCACGGGCGCTGTCGATGTGAAGGAAGTCCCAGAATACGCAGTGGATGTGGCATACATTCCAGGCCGAGGGTTGCACGGGAGTTACAGAAGTCGCGGAAGATTCCCTAGCGGCGGCTGATGCGTCGTGCAGGGCCAGCGGCATCGGCAACGCGTTCTAGTCACCGCCGGCGCCAGGCTGACGGTCGCGTCGGCCGCCGCCGGCCCGCTCTTCGCCGCCGACCCGCTCTTCGCCGCCGGCCCGCTCTTCGCCGCCGGCCCGCTCTTCGCCGCTGGCCCGCTCTTCGCCGCCGGCCCCGGCCCCGCCCTGCCCGCCGCGCGCGGCGGCGCGGGCGTCCCTGACCGCGCTCACCGCGGGGTCGGACTCCTCCACCTTCGCCGGGTCATAGAGGTCTGGCTCGAGGAACACCAGGCCCGCGATCGGCACCGCGATCCTGATCCTGCGCTCGGCCTCGTTGATCCCGGCCACGATCACTTCGGCCGCCTCGCCGGGGCGGACCGCGACCTTGGCCGCGACCAGCAGCGACTCGGGCCCCACGTGCATGGTCCGCAGGTGAATGACCCGCTCGATCTCAGGTCCGCCCTCGATCGCCGCGACGATGGCCCGCTCGGCCTCAGGGCCGGCTGACTCCCCGAGCAGCAGGCTCTTCATCTCGACCGCGAATACGACGGCGACGAACCCGAGCACCAACCCGATGGCGATCGACCCGGCGCCGTCCCACCTGCCGTCACCGGTGACCGTTGCCAAGATCACGGCGCACAACGCAAAGCCCAGGCCACTCAAGGCGGCAGAGTCCTCAAGCAGCACGGCGGGAACCTCCGGTGCCTTGGCGCGCCTGATGAAGACGCGCAGGCTGATCCGGCCCCGGCTCTGCCTGGCCTGGCGGACCGCGGTGCGGAACGAGAATCCCTCAAGCGCGATCGCGACCGCGAGCACCACGAAGGCCACCATCGGCGAGACCAGCACCTCGGGATGCAGGATCCGGCTGACGCCCTCGATCACGGAGAAGACGGCGCCCACCACGAACAGCACGACCGCGACGATGAACGCGTAGACGTAGCGCTCGGCACCGAAGCCGAACTGATGCTCCCTGGTCTCCTCGCGCCGTGACCTGGTCCGGCCGATCAGCAGCAGCACCTGGTTGCCCGAGTCGGCGACCGAGTGCACCGACTCGGCGAGCATCGACGCGGACCCGGTGACCGCGAATGCCGCGAACTTCGTGGCCGCGATGCCGAGGTTGGCCGCCAGCGCCGCGATGACCGCGCGCGGGGAGTCGCCGTGACCGCCGCCTGCCTCCTGGCGGGCGGGCCGGCTACCCTGCCGCAGGGCTGCGCGCCTCGCTGATCAGCAGCACGGGAATATCGTCGCGCACCGGGTAAGCAAGTCCGCAGTCGGCGCCCGTGCAGACAAGCTCGCTGGCCTCGTCGTCCGCCCGAAGTGGCGCGTGGCACTTCGGGCAGGCCAGGATCTCGAGCAGCCAGTCGTCGATGTTCACCAGGTCTCCCTGTCTCGCTCACGGCCGGTCGCCCGGCCCGGGCTGGTCGGCGGACTGTCGGTCACCGCCGTGGCACTACGCATCATGCCGCACGATCGCGAGTACCTCATCGGTCACCTTAGCCAGCGTCGCCTCGTCGTCGGCCTCCACGTTGAGTCGCAGCAGCGGCTCGGTGTTGGACGGCCGCAGGTTGAACCACCAGTCGGGCGCGCTGACCGTCAGCCCGTCCAGGTCGTCGGCGGTCACTTCGGGCCGCCCGGCGAACGCCTGCCGCACCCTCGCCGTGGTGGCCGCCTGGTCGGCGACCTCGGTGTTGATCTCGCCCGAGGAGACGTACCTGGAGTACGGGGCGAGCAGCTGCGACAGCGGCTTGTCCTGGCCGCCGAGGGCGGCGAGTACGTGCAGCGCCGCCAGCATGCCGGAGTCGGCGAACCAGAAGTCCCTGAAGTAGAAGTGGCCCGAGTGCTCTCCGCCGAAGATCGCGCCGCGCTCGTTCATCACGGCCTTGATGAACGAGTGGCCCACTCTGGTCCGCACCGGGACCCCGCCGTGCTCGGTCACGATCTCGGCCACCGCCCTCGAGGTGATGAGGTTGTGGATGATCGTCGCACCCGGCTCGCGGGTCAGCTCCCGCACCGCGATCAGGGCCGTCAGCACGGACGGCGACACGACCTGGGCCCGCTCGTCCACCACGAAGCAGCGGTCGGCGTCGCCGTCGAACGCCAGCCCAATGTCCGCCGAGCTCTGCGTCACGGCGTGCTGCAGGTCGACGAGGTTCGCCGGGTCGATCGGGTTGGCCTCGTGGTGCGGGAACGACCCGTCCAGCTCGAAGTACAGCGGCACGAGCTCGATCGGCAGGCCCTCGAACACCTTGGGCACGGTGTGCCCGGCCATGCCGTTCCCGGCGTCCACCGCCACCCGCAGAGGCCTGATGCCGGACAGGTCGACCAGCGTCTTGAGGTAGCCCGCGTAGCCGGACAGCAGGTCCTCGCTGGTGACCGTGCCCGGCTCGGCCGCGACGGCGTAGCTCCCGGTGCTGGCCATCTCGCGCAGCTCGGCAAGGCCGGTGTCCTGCCCGACCGGCTTCGCGCCCGCGCGGCACAGCTTGATCCCGTTGTACCTGGCCGGATTGTGGCTCGCCGTGATCATCGCGCCGGGGATGGCCAGGCTGCCGCTCGCGTAGTACAGCATGTCGGTGGAGCCGAGGCCGGCCTGCACCGCGTCGGCGCCGGCCGAGGTCACGCCCCTGGCGAAGGCGGCCGCCAGCGGCTCCGATGAGGTCCGCATGTCGTGCACGGTCACGACGGCGGGCGCCTGGGTCATGGTCGCGAACGCGGCTCCCACGGCCTCGGCGACGCCCTCGTCAAGCTCGGCAGGTACCACGCCGCGGATGTCGTATGCCTTGAAGATCTTCGCGTAGTCACCCATTGCGATATGCCTCTCCCGACCATCCCCGTGCGGCACGCACTGCCGGCGCGCCGCTCTGCCGGTGCAGATCGCCAGACTATCGGTCGCCAAACACGCCCACCCGCGCGACTGCCCGTCGCCTGGGCGGCGATCAGGCGACACGGTCAGGAGCAGCTAGCCGGGACGGCCGCGCTCGGGCGGGGCCGACCTGAGCACGCGCAGATGGCCCCGCCTGCCCACTTCCACGCCCTGGCCGACTGGCTCGGCGGCGGCCTGCGGCCTGGACGCCTCGCGCACGGCATTGGCGAGCGCCTCAAGATCGTCGGCCGCCGACTCCTCGCTCGGGCCGAGCGGTAGCCGCACGATGTCCCAGCCGCGCGGGGCGGTCAGCCGGTCAGCGTGCGGGCTGCACAGGTCGTAGCAGTGCGGCTCGACATAGGCGGCCAAGGGCCCGAGCACGGCTGTCGAGTCGCGGTACACGTACGTCAAAGTGCACACGGCGTCCCGCTTACACGCCGGGCGAGAGCAGCGGCGAGAACTCAACGACCCTCCTCGCTCACGGCTCCATGCGATCGCTCACAACCGTTGACCGTATCTGTAGCTACGGCGGTAACGCCATCACCCGGGGCACTGCCGCACAATCGTGTCTCCGCCGCGGTGTTTCTCCCGGCCCGCCGCTCCGGCCTGCGGACCAGCTTAACCACGTGGATCTGGGTACGCTGTGTGATTGTGCACCCGGCGGATGGCCGACCCCCCGCAGCCGCCAGGATCAGGCGGCGGGACCGGCATGGCCGTGGCCTGCGCGGGCCGCTGGCCCCGGCCGGATCACCGCTGTACCGCAGCCGCGCCGAGCGCTTCGACGACCTCGTGCTCCAGGCCGTCGCGCAGCTTGAGCCGCGGTGGGAGTCCGAGCTGGCCGCCATCGAGTTCGCGGTGGAGGAGGTCCCCGCCGACGACGCTCCGGCCGACGACCTGGGCGGCGACCTGGACCCGGTGCCGCTGGCCAGGCTCGATCCGGCCTGGCCAGATGCGGGCGACCCGCAGCGGCCGGCCAGGCCCGCCAGGATCGTGCTGTACCGGCGCCCGCTGCTGGCCAGGGCCGACGGCGAGGACGAGCTTGGCGAGCTCGTGCTCGACGTGGTCGTTGAGGAGTTCGCCAGGCTGCTCGGGCTCGACCCTCAGCAGGTAGATCCCAGTTACCCGGACGAGGACTGAACGCGGCGAGGGCTGAGCGCGGCGAGGGCTGAGCGCGCGGCGCGGATTGGGCAGGCAGCAGGGACTGAGTGCGCGGTCAGGAACCGAGCACGGCCACCAGCGACGACCTGACCGACGGCAGCACGACCGTTGTGGGCGTCGAGATGAACGGCAGGACCGTCTGCACCGTGTTCCCGACGTCGGCCAGCCGCGCGGCGTAGACCGGGCCAGAGCCCGGCAGGGGCGTCACCAGGATCGCCACCAGCGTGGTCTTCGGCGTGTGCTTGGGCAGCAGCACCTTTACCTCGTAGGAGGACTTGGCCGGGATATGCACGACCCGGCCCTGCTGCCCGGTCAGCGCGGTCCCCGGGACCGCCTGCGAAATCCGCACGTTGGCGGCGCGCCACGGGGCCGAGAGCACCAGCTCGGTCGTGCCCGCCTTGCCGACCGGGCTCGCCGCGATCACGCTCTGGCCGACGATCGCGGCCGAGCCGGTGATCATCGCGCCGGGTGCGCCGGGCGGTCCGCCGGTGACCTCAAGTTCGGCTGTCACCGGCACGTTCGAGGAGACCACGATCGAGCCTGGCGACCCGCTGAGCGACGGGATCGGCTCTCCGGCGCTCTGGTGCGGCAGCAGGCTGAGCCCGTTGCCGCCGGTGGGCTGATAGGACCCGTGCGCGGTCACCGCTGTCACCTTCACCCGCGCCGAGCCGCCGCCTGGCACGGTGAGGTACAGCTCGCGGGTCCCGGCGATGCCAGGCATCCCCGGCAGCACCAGCCTGGTCGCCGGCTCGGCCGCCACGGGGAGCCAGATGCCCGGCTTGGTGGCGCTGGTGGACTCGCGTACCGCGGCAACCACCCGGCCCGCGCTGGTGGTCACGTGCAGGGCCACCGCCCTGGCGCCATGCAGCAGGGCGTCCAGCGTCTGTACCACCATGCCGTGCGGCGGCACCACGATCCCCGAGTCCGCCGCGCCGAGCAGCGGGCCGCTGTCGGTCTGGATGCTCAGATCGGCGTCGGCCGGCTGGTTGTCGGTGTTCATCAGGTAAAGCTCGGTGTGCAGCGTGGTGGAGCCAGGTCCGACGAACCAGAAGTCCGAGCCTGGCGCCTCGCAGCGAGCCGTCGGAATGCCCGCAGGGCTCAGTTGCTCAGCGTCGAAGCCCTGGGCGTCGGCGCCGTCGGCGGCCAGGACGAGGCCGCCTCGGCCGTCGCTGGTCGGCACCTTGCCGCCGGCCATGGTCGGCAGCGTGCTCTGCTTCGCAGGCAGGGCGCTGACGGTCTTGATGGTCCTGACGGTGAGCTGGCCGGGCTGCGGCGTCGTGCTGACCGGGCCCGCCGCTGAGGATCCGGCCGGCGACGCCCCGCCAAGCCGGGTGAGCACCACCCGGCCGCTGCCGGTCCCGGTCGGCGCGCTGGCCTCCGCGACATCGCCGCCGGTCAGCCCGCCCGATCCGGGGGCCGGGCAGGCCACGAGAGCCGAGGTGACGGGGAGGGCCCCCACCGGCCCGCCCCGGGTCTTGGACGCCAGGGCCATTGGGCGGCTGAGACCGGCGGCGCCGTACAGGCCGACCAGCGCGAGCACGACCAGCGCAGCGAGGACAAGCCGGTTCGCCAGCATCCGGTTCTTCGGCCGCCGGCCAGCCGGCTTTGTGGCGGGCCGACGGCCTGCGCCCTGGCCCGTACCGGGCCCGCGACCCGCTGACGGCCCGCTCCCGGACGGCCCGCTCCCGGACGACCCGCTCTCGGACGACCGGCCGACAGACGAACGGCCGCCGGACCGTCCTGCCGACCGTGTCTTGCGCGGCGTCACCAGGTCTCTCCCTCGTATTCAGTCCCGTAGCCGTCGGCCGGACCTGACCAGCGCCTGCTGGCGGCGCCGGCCTGGTCCAGGTCGTCCCACTCATCCTGGTCCTGCTCCGCCGGACGCCACGCGCTGCGCTTGCCCTGGGCCCGGACCGGACCGTCGACTGGCGGCAGCGGCTCGAGTGCGTCATCGCCGCCGCCCGACCACGCGGAGGCGGCCGGCCGACCGGCCGTGGAGTCGGTCAGCGGATCGCTGTAGCGTTCGTCCCGGTCGCGGGGGCTCCACCGGCCGCCTGAGGACCGCTGGTCACTTCCCGTCCAGCCGTGGCCGTCGGTCCACTCGCCGTCGGTCCCGTCGTCGTTGGCCGCCCGCTCGTCCTGGCCACGGCTCGCGCTGCGCCCGCGGTGGGCACCGCGCTGCCTGTCGCCTGAGTCCCGGAGGTCCTCGCGGCCCCGGAAGTCCTCGCGGCCCCGGAAGTCCTCGCGGCCCCGGAAGTCCTCGCGGCCCCGGAGGTCCTCGCGGCCCCGGAAGTCCTCGCGCGCCTGCCGGGTATCCAGGTCAGCCTGGTTGTCCGAGCCCGGCCAGTCCGCGCCACCTGGCCGGTCGGCCGGCGAACCCGGCCACGCGCCGCGGCGCGACGCCCCGAGGTCACGGTCGCTCCGGTCGCCGTTGTAGTCGCCGGCGGGGCGGTAGGCACCATCCGATGACGAGTCACGGACCGCCGGGTCGAGCGCCCGCCAGGACCCTGACGGCGATTCTGAGCGCGCGGCCATGCTGTCGTGGTCAGGGTCGGCGCCGTAGCCATCACCGGACCCATAGCCGCCGGCCTGGGACCCGCGGCCGGCCTGGTAGCCATCGCCAGCCTGGTGACCGCCGACCTGGGACCCGCGGTTAGCCTGGTAGCCATCGTCGGGCCGGTAGCCGCCGCCGGCCTGGTAGCCGCCGACCTGGGACCCGCCGCCCGCCTGGAAGCCGCCGCCCGCCTGGAAGCCGCCGCCCGCCTGGAAGCCGCCGCCCGCCTGGTAATCATCGCTGGCCCCGTAGTCACCGGGGGCCTGGTAGCGGCCGGTGTCGCGGTCACGGTCCGCGTCGTAGCCGCGACCGGCGTCGGCGCCCTGGCCGGTGTCCGAGCGTTCCGGCGGGAACGGCCATGCTCCCGACGGGGAACGGCCGGCCCGGGCAGACCCGCGGTCGTCATCGCGACCTGGCTCACCGCTGACGCCTGGGTACGGCCACGCGCCGGACGGCGACCGGCCAGGCGGCGGGGCGCCGGCCGGTCCCTGGCCGCTCGCCGCAGGCGAGCGGCGATCCTCGCCCGGCTCGACCGGGCTGGCGGCGTAGGGCCACCCCGAGGGTCCCGTTAGGCTGCGGTCTTTCTCGCGATCAGCCGGCGAGTCAGGCCACCCGCCGGTCAGCCAGGAGTCACCGCGCGCGTGGTCGCCTGAGGAGTGCGGCCTGGTGCCCGCCTCATCCGGCCCGGTGCCGTGCGCGGCCTGCGAGTACCGGTCCGGCCAGGGCCTGTCGGTCCGGCCGACGCGGGTCTCCCGGCCGCCGCGGTCGTCCTCCGGCCTGTCAGAGTAGTCGCGCGCCTTCGGCTCCGGACCGTCCAGGTCGCGGTCCGCGCCCCGGGAGCGGCCGTGCCGCCCCGCATCGGGACGCGCGGCATATATCTCCGTGGCGTCGAACTGGCCCGAGTCGGCTCCGGCGTCGAATCCGGCGGCGTCGTATCCGGCGGCGTCGAGTCCGGCGGCCTCCGTCTCGCCGCGGCCGAACCGGCCCGAATCGAACCGGCCCGAATCGAACCTGTCCGGATCGAGCCTGTCCGGATCGAGCCTGCCGGAATCGGATCGGCCCGCGTCGAACTGGGGCTCGTCGGCGTCCCGCGAGCCGTGCCGGAGGGCCGCCGGGCGCCGGGCGCCGCGGTCGCGGTCCCGGCCTGAATCG
>Ga0335081_10004604_pt1 | contig 21764 bp, 14 predicted proteins | sample Lox_Sample_35_FD_206713 | JGI IMG/M metagenome (GOLD analysis project Ga0335081, IMG submission 206713) | Soil microbial communities from Loxahatchee National Wildlife Refuge, Florida, United States - Lox_Sample_3.5 | ecosystem: Environmental > Terrestrial > Soil > Wetlands | place: USA... | reverse complement strand
GAGCTTCGCCTCGGCAGGCAGGAGGAGGTACTCGGGGTCGATGTCTGCCGGAGGAATCCCGCTACCCGCCACGGGCGGACGGTTCAGCCAGGCATCCAGCGTGCTGGAAGCGGGAGGCATCATGAGGACAACGGTGTCGACGTCCCAGGTCTTCGCCACCGTTGGCACCTCGTAGGCCGGCCAAATGCCCAGGGGCGCCGAACTGCCGTGTGCCTTCGTCAATACCTCGTAGGAGATCGGGCGGCCCTCCAGGGCCGCGCGCGTATTCAGGATCAGTTCGAGCCGCTTGGGGAACGTCAGGGCACGCGGATAGCCGCCATGTTCCTCGATCTCCTTGTCGGTGCCGTAAAAGATCCGGGAATCTCCCACGACCAGGAGCCGGTAGACCCCGTCAGGCTTCCGCTTCGGATAGGAGTCATCGTCCGGCTCGCCCGGCCACTCCGTCAGCGCGTCGCGGCGCACCCCCTGGTCGAGGTCGCGGATGGAAAGGACTCTGCGCAGAGCGGGCGAGGTCACGAACAGCGTTCGCTCGACCCGCGGATCGGCGGCGAAGCCGACGGGAGGACTGCCGGGAACCTCGAGATAGGGCTTTGGAGATCCCCGGCCCGGAAGGTCCTGGCCCCAGGCGGAGATCAGCGGCACGGGCTCCCCGGTGAGCGCCCGTACGAGCGGCTCCGCCGCCGCCCGAAGCCCGTAGAGCACGCCGCCCGCCGAGGCCATCGCCACGAGGCGGCCTGGAGCTCCCGCAGCGGCCAGGTCGGGCGAGCCTTTCTCGGAAGCGCCGAGTCGGAAGACTTCGGTCCCGTCCCGATCCGCCAGGTACAGCGTGGCATCGTGGAATGCGAGCGCGCCGGGGTGGGGCACACGCGGGTCCCCTTCGATCAGCACACGCGCCCGGCCCGAGGCGATGTCGACGCCCACGAGACGACCCGGTCCGGGTTGCGAGAGGAAGATCTCCTTTTCCGAGGCCGCGAGGCCCCAGACGTCCTCGAAGGGGGCGGTCCCGGCCGCGTGAAGAGTTCGCACGGTACCGCCTTCGAGATCCACGATGCGCAGCAGGCCCGAGCCCGCATCCCACACGACGAGCTGGCGGGGGCCGATGAACTGTACGTGTGTGGGCCGATCGAAGCTCGCGCTCGAAAGAGCACCGTCCGCGGAGCCTGGCTGTCCGGTCCCCGCCAGGGTCACGACCCGGTTCGCATCGTCCAGCCTGACGCCCCGCAGCCGGTGTCCCCCGCGATCCGCGACCACGAGGAGCTTTCCGCTCGGGCTCCCCGCGAGACCTGCCGGCTCCTGAAAACGGGCCTCGGCGAAGGGTCCGTCCGTCGTCCCCTGGTCCCCCGAGCCGGCGACGAGGGCCAGTCTGTGGTAGAGCGGCCGGAGGGTCCGCGCCGCGTCCGAAGGCATGACGCCCTTCCCGATCGTCACGAGGAGCGCGCCTGCAATCAGGCCGGCGACCCCCGACCACAGTCGCGTCCATCCCCGCCGGGGCATCAGCGCACCTCGAAGATTTCAAAGAGCCTCGCCATCTGCGCTTTCTCCGGCACCGCCCCCTCCTTGAGACCTTCCAGCAGAGCGTCGCGCGAGAATTCGAGGTGGGCGACTTTCTCGAGCGTGTCCCACCGCGGCATCCCGTACCGGTCGCGCTCGCGCACGAAGACGACGTCCATTTTCACTCGGTCGACTCCCGCTCCCACCTTCTCGGCCGCCAGCCTCCGCGCCACCCGGGCCAGCACCATGCGCTTGTCCGGACCGGTCAGCGGGCCCCGGGCCTCCTGGGCGTTCCAGAACACGTGCACATACCCTTCCTTCTTCGTCACGATCACGTTCTTGTCGAACCACGCCGCCGGGAACGGCGTGGCCGCGGCCGGCGCCGCCGCCGAAGCAGGCGGAGTTCCCAATGGAGTCACCTTTGTCAATGGCGCTGCCGGAGACCCGCCCGGGGCCCCGGTGGTGAACAGCGCGGCGAGGACGAGTGCGGCCAGGCAGCAGCTCATCATGGCGCCTCCGGAAAGCCGAGAAGAATTCGGGAGTACCTCACGACCGAAGCCACGGGATAGAAAAAGAGGAGCCATCCATACGCAACGAAGAGGTCCGTCATCACAATGCCAAGAAAGCGCGTGGCGCGGCGGGGCGCCATCCGCTGGCCGAAAGCAGAGCGCTCCCAGAGGCCGTGCACGGCGAGGCCTGCGCCATGGTAAAGCCCCCAGAGGCCGAAGTGCCACGCGGGTCCGTGCCAGAGGCCGCAGATGAACATCGTCGCCGCGAGGTTGAGCGTCTTGCGGGGCGTGCTCGTGTGTCCGCCGCCGAGGGGCACGTACACATAGTCGCGGATCCAGGAGGAGAGAGACATGTGCCAGCGCCGCCAGAACTCCGAGATGTTGCGGGCGGCGTAGGGGAACCGGAAGTTGGCCGGTAGCTCGAGACCGATGAGCCGCCCGAGCCCGATGGCGATGTCGCTGTACCCGGAGAAGTCGAAGAGAATCCGGACCGACATGAGAAAGATCATGGTCGCGACCGTGGCCCGGCTGGGCGAGGGGTACCGTTCGAGAAGCTCCACGAGGGCCGCGGCGGCGTCGGCAACCACGAGCTTCTTGAAGAAGCCCACCAGAACCTGAGCCGCACCCGAAAGCGATCGCTCCAGGGAGGGTCGCGCAAGACCATCCTTCACCTGCGCGAGAAAGGGCTGGAAGCGCTTGATGGGTCCCGAGACGATGGAGGGGAAGAAGATCGCAAAGAACGCGAATTTCAACGGGTTCCGAATGGGCGGCGAGCCGTGGTAAACGTCGGTCAGGTAGTGGACGAACTCGAAGGTGAAGAACGAGATCGCCAGAGGCAGCGCCGGACCGGCCGAGCGCGGCGTCCACACCGCGAGCGCCGGGCCGTTGTTCACGGTGGCTAGAGATCCCAGGAGCAACCCGCGGTACTTGTAGAAGACGAGGCCCAGGACCGGAACGAGAAGCCCTGCGGCGAAGGCAAGCGGGCGGGTCTTCGTGTCCGAGGGCAGACGCGGAAGCGTCAGCCCGACGGCGTACGTGATGACCCCCATGACGATGATGGGGCGGATTCCCGCCGGACCCGCAAAGTGGTAGTGAAAGATGGCGCTCGCCGCGAGGACGTAGAGAAAACGGAGGCGCGGCGTGGGAACGAGATGGAACACGACGTAGAAACCCGCGAAGAAGATCAGGAACCAGGCCGTGTTGAAGATCATGAAGCGTCGCCTGGCTTCCCGAAGCTCGTCTCAGAAGTCGACGTAGATGAATTTCGAGGAAGACAGGTCGCCCGCGAAAAGCAGCACCACGAGAAACACGACGAAGAGCAGGGCCCCGAGGAGGACGCCTCGCAGCGGGGGGCGAGCTCTCACGCCTGGCTCCCGAGACGCCGGTCTATCTCCTCCGCGAGCCGGAGGTTGCCTTCGGCCGTCAGGTGGCAGTGGTCGAGAAAGAGCGCCTCCCCGAATGCCGACGACAAGTCGACGAACGAGCCGGAGGCTCCCGGCCCGACGATCGTCCGGAGCAGGTTCGCGTTCGCGGCCTCCAGCTCCGGTCCCCCTCTTGCCATGTAAGACGGGTTCTGCGGCGAGAAAACGACGAGAAGCCGGGGGTCCGCGTGGCGCAGAGCCGGGATCAGCCGGCGGAGCGCCCGCACGGCCGGGGCGTCCTCCCGCCAGAGCTCCTGATAGAAGCCCTCGACGCGCATGCGAAGCGCGGCTTCCTCCACGTCGCCCGTGGGAGGCTTCCCGAAGACCACCTCGACGAGGCGTTGGCGCGCATCCGCCGGAGTGGGGTAGTACCAGAGCGCGCGGAGCTGCTGCGAGAGTCGAAAGAGGACCGAGGCCGAGGCGGCGGCGCCATAAAGACGCGTGCCGATGGCCTCTCCCCGAGACGTTGCCGCCGGCACCAGCTCCGCGCGCGACGACGGCGGAAGCGCCGGCAGCAGAAAGTCGCGCGAGACACGCTGCCCGTCGCGGTCCAGCTCCGACGCCAGCATCCGGACATTGACCACGAGCACGACCCGTGCTGGCCGGGCCGAGCGGCTGACGGTTTGATCGAGGACGTACGCGATGGCTTCCAGATCGCCGGGAACGAGCCCATCGGCGGCAAGGCTCACGACGCGCGAACGCATGGAGGCCCTCCGGCCGGCAAGGGCAGCGGGCACCGTGCTGCGGCGCGCGTCAGGCCGGCCGCGCTCGAACATCGCACTGGCACCCAGAACGCTGTCTCCCAGAAGCAGCACGGGCGGCGATTGGCCTCGCAGCCCCCATCGCACGCCGTCCTCCAGCCCCGGCAGGCTCGTGAGCACGCCGGAAAGGGAGATTCGCCCGTAGAGAGCTCTCGAGGACGAGAGGCCCCGGGAGACGAGCTCGGCGCATCCCGCGAGCAGCATGAACGTGAGCGCAGCCGTGGCGGCCGTCCGGCGATCCAGGAAAATCTGGCCCGCCACGGCCGGCGTGGTGTCCGCCACGACTCCACGGTAACACTTACTCCCGCTCGGACGAACTCTTCCCGTCGTCGTTGACAGCGTCGCGCCCCCCTCCTACGCTGTTCACCAGTGACCTCGGTGGCGAGCAAGGACGTGCCTTCGTGCAGGCTCTCGGTCATCGTGCCCGTCTATAACGAGGAGGAGAACGTGCCCCTCTTCCTCGCGCGAACGGAGAAGGTGCTGGCCGATCTCGGGAGCGATTGGGAGATCCTCTTCGTTCTCGATCCCTGCCCCGATCGCACGGAGCAGGTCATCCTCGAGCACCGCGTTCGCGAACCGCGCATCAAGCTGCTGAAGATGTCGAGGCGCTTCGGGCAGCCGGCGGCCACGCTCGCCGGGCTTCACTGGGCCACGGGAGACGCTTGCGTCGTGATCGACGTGGATCTGCAGGATCCCCCGGAGCTGATCCCCGAGCTGGTTGCGCGCTATCGAGAGGGTTTCGACGTCGCGTACGCCCAGCGCCTCTCGCGGAAGGGCGAACCCGTTCTCCGAAGGGTCGTCGCCACGATCGCGTATCGGGTGATCAACCGGATCTCCACGGTCCCGATCCCGCGCGACACCGGCGATTTCCGCCTCCTCTCCCGCCGCGTCGTGGATGAGCTGAAGAAGCTGAAGGAAGGTCACGGGTATCTGCGGGGACTCGTGGGCCTTCTGGGCTACCGTCAGACGGCCGTCCCGTACCATCGCGAGGAACGCCTGGCCGGACGGACGAAGTACCCGCTCACGGGCTCCCTGCGCATCGGCCTCAACGGACTGGTCTGTTTTTCCAGCGTGCCGCTGCAGCTCGTTTCGGCCTTCGGCGGGCTTCTCCTGGCCGCTGGCCTTGTGACGCTGGTTCTGTGGAGTCTCAGCCTCGCTTTCGGCTGGCCGTGGAGGATCCCCGGGCTCGTGCCCCTGATCCTCCTGCTGTCCGGCTTTCAGTCGCTCGCGCTCGGTGTTCTGGGCGAGTACATCGGGCGCATCTACGATGACGTGCGCGCGCGTCCGCTGTTCCTCGTCGCGTCCGCCCACGGCTTCACGCGGCGGGACACCGAATGACACCCGAGGGGGTGCCGGTGGCCATCCTCTGCGGCGGCCGGGGAACGCGCCTGGGTCCGCTGACCGACGCGTGTCCGAAGCCGCTCGTTCCCGTGCTCGGAAGGCCATTCCTCGCCCACCAGACCGAACTTCTCGAGCGTCAGCTCTTCCGGCGTTTCATCTACCTGACCGGTTACCACGGCGGCCAGCTGGAGTCCTGGCTTCGTGCCTCCTTCGGCGACAGGCTGGAGATGGCCTTTTCCCTCGAGACGGAACCGCTCGGCACCGGCGGCGCTCTCTGGAACGCGCGCCGGCACTTCGACGAACCGTTTCTCCTGCTCAACGGCGACTCCTATCTCGATCTCGACTACGGGGCCATGTTGGGAGCTTTGTCGTCGGCGCCATCGGCGGTCGTGGCGGTGGTGGCCGCATGGCGCAACCCGGACACGACGGCCGGGGTCGAGGCCAACAACCTCGCGCTCAAAGAAGACGGAACCGTGACGCTCTACCAAAAGCGCGGCACAAGCCCGAGACTGACGCACGTTGACGCGGGCGCGGGCGCCTACCGGTTGGGGATCTTCGGTTTCTTTCGGCCGGACGATCGCCCGCCGGTGTCGCTCGAGGAGACCATCTGGCCGCGCGCGATTGCCGCGGGCGGCATCCGCGCATTCCCGGCTCCGGAGCGTCCGTGGGACATCGGAACCCCGGACCGTCTTGCGGCCTTCGAGAGGCGTCTTTCCGGGAAGGCCGCCCTGACGGCATGATCATCACGCGAACACCGCTCCGTATCAGCTTCGTCGGGGGCGGAACGGACCTGCCCTCGTTCTACGAGCGCGAGCCGGGAGCCGTGGTTTCCACCGCCATCGCTCACTATGTCTACGTCTTTGCGCACCCGTTCTTCAGCGATCACATCCAGCTGAAGTATGCGCAGACCGAAACGGTCTCGTCCCTCGACGAGATTCAAATGCCCGTTTTCCGCGAGGCCCTCCGCCTTTACGACGTGCGCGGGAAGATCGAGCTGGGAATCGTGGCCGATCTGCCGAAGGAGGGCGGTTCGGGCCTTGGTGGCAGCACCGCGTTCTCGGTGGGCCTCCTGAATGCGCTTTCCCACTACACGGGCCGGCCGCTCTCGAACTTCGAGTTGGCCGGACAGGCCTGCCGGCTGGAGCTGGAGATCCTCCGGAACCCCATCGGAAAGCAGGACCAGTTCGCATCGGCCATGGGCGGCCTCAACTACATCCAGTTCAACCCCGACGGCACCGTCATGGTGGAGCCGATCTTCCTGAACCCCCGTACGCGGGCCGACCTGCGCTCCCACATGACCCTTTTCTACACGGGGCTCACCCGGGATGCGCGCGGCATCCTTGGCGACCAGCAGCGGCGCATGGCGACCGACGAAGAGAGTTTCACGGCGCACGTGCGCATGCGCGACTACGCCCGCGAGCTGCGCGACCTGCTGCGACGGAACTCCATTCGCGATCTGGGGCGCCTGCTGCACGAGAACTGGCTTCTCAAGAAGACCCTGGCGAGCGGGATCTCGAACGCGCGCATCGACGGCTGGTACGAGAAGGCTCTCGCGGCGGGTGCGGAGGGGGGCAAGTTGCTGGGCGCCGGCGGCGGCGGTTTCCTTCTGCTGTTCTGCCGGCCCGAGCGCCAGGATCGGCTGCGCGCGGCTCTCGGGGATCTGCGTGAGATGAAGTTCGAGCTGGATCCTCAGGGCACACGGCTCATCCTCGTCGAGAGCCGGGAGGCGGACGCATGACGAAACACGAGCCGGAGACCCTGGCGGCGCAAGAGGCCCGCGAATTTCGCGATCAGGCGCTGAGGCTCCTCGCCGCGCTGGACGTGGACAAGATCGCGGAAGTCTCCACGGTGCTTCACCGCGCCAAGGAGGCCGGTCGAACGATCTTCGTCTTCGGAAACGGGGGAAGCCACAGCATCGCGACGCACCTTGCGGCCGACCTCGGGAAGGGCACGAAAGGCGTTCGACTCGGGCAGACCTTGTACCGGGTGCTCAGCCTCGACAACGAGGCGTGGCTGACGGCCCAGGCCAACGACGGCGAGCGCGTGTTCCAGGACGGGGGATACCCGGGGACGTACCGCCATGGATACGACGGGGCGTTCGTCGGCCAACTGGAGAATTTTCTTTCGAAGGGCGACGTCCTCGTCGCGATCTCGAGCTCGGGCAACAGCCCGAACATCGTCAACGCGCTTCTCTTCGGAAGAGAGCGCGGTGCCGTGACGGTGGCGATCGTGGGCTTCGACGGCGGCCAGGCCGCGCGGCTCTCGGATCACGTGATTCTCGTGCCGACGGTCTCCGGGGCCTACGGTCTCGTGGAGAGCCTGCACAGCGTCGTCCACCACATGCTGTACGCGTGCGCGCGGCGCATCGAGGAGGCATGAGTCTTCGCTTCGTCTTCCTCGATCGGGACGGAGTCCTGAACCGGCGATCGTCCGTGAAGCGCTACGTCACGGCACCGGAGGAGCTCGAGCTTCTGCCCGGAACCAGGGAAGGCCTTTCCCTTCTTTCGGCGCACGGCTACGGGATCGTCATCGTCACGAACCAGCAGGGCGTGGCGCGGGGGCAACTCTCGAGCGAGGCCCTCGCGGCCGTCCATGACGAGTTGAGACGACAGGTTTCCGGCGCGGCCACCATCCTCGACATCCTGGTGTGCCCTCATTCCGAGTTCGAGGGATGCCCGTGCCGCAAGCCGCGACCGGGTCTGCTGCTCGAGGCAGCCCGGCGCCACGCAATCCCCCTGGTGCGGACCTTCTTCGTGGGCGACAACCCCGGCGACGTCGCGGCCGGTCGTGCCGCCGGCACCCGAACCATTTATGTCGGCGAGCCCGGAGCACTGGCGGGGCAGGTGCCCGATTTCATGGCCGGGGACCTGATCGCGGCGGTCAGGATCATCCTCGGGGAGGACGGCCTCGCCGAAGGGACGGCATGAGAGCGTTCGTCACCGGTGGCGCGGGGTTCATCGGCAGCCACCTCACGGACCGCCTCCTCGCGGAGGGCTGGGAGGTCGTGGTCTACGACAACTTCAGCACAGGCGCCGAGCTGTTTCTCGAAGGTGCTCGCGATCACGAAGGGTTTCGCCTGGTGCGTGGCGACGTGCTCGACGAGACAAGTCTCACGCGCGCCATGAAGGGCGCCGACCTCGTCTGTCACCTGCAAGCGAACGCCGACGTGCGTGGCGGGTTCCTGGCCCCGAGGCGCGCACTGGAGCAGAACGTCGGCGCCACCTTCAACGTGCTCTCGGCGATGCGCGAGAACCGCGTCGGGCGGATCCTCTTCTCGAGCTCGGCCACCGTCTACGGAGAGCCGGTCGTCTTTCCCACCCCCGAGTCCGCCGAGATGGTGCAGACCTCGGTCTACGGAGCCTCGAAGCTCGCCGGCGAGGCGTTCATTCAGGCTTTTGGCGAGTACGAAGAGATCCGCTCGTACGTCTTCCGTTTCGTTTCCTTCATCGGCGAGCGGTACACGCATGGTGTCGTCTTCGACTTCGTGAAGAAGCTCCGTGCGAATCCCCGAGAGCTCGAGATCCTGGGCGACGGCAGGCAGAGAAAGTCGTACCTTCACGTCGCCGACGGCGTTCAGGGAATGCTGACGGCCCTCTCGAAGGCCGGAGGGCGCGCGAACGTCTTCAATCTGGGGCACGACGGGTGCGCGAGCGTGCTGGGGGTTGCGGACCTCGTGTGCGAGGAGATGGGACTCACCGGCGTCCGCTATCGCACGACAGGCGGAACACGCGGCTGGAAGGGAGACGCCCCTCTCGTCCAGCTCGATACGGCGCGCCTCCGAGGCCTGGATTGGGCGCCCACGATCTCGATCGAGGAGGGCATCCGCCGCACCACGCGTTATCTCCTCGCTCACCCCGGCCTCCTCGAGCGGCGATGAGCGCGCCCTCGACGGCCGGACCTCGGGGGGGATCGCCGCCCGGCCGCGGCCTTCGGTCGTTTCTCGGAGTCTCGCTCCTTCCGGTGGCTGCCCTTCTCGCGGCCGGCCAGTGGATCCTGAACGTCCGTACCTGGACGACGCCCGCCCTTCGGGTGCCGTCGTGGGTCGGCCGCCTCGGTTCCCTCCTCCCGGCGGCGACCGCGTTTCCACCTTACGCGAACGTCGCCTTTGCCGCATTCGCGATCGCCGGGCTTCTCTTCGGCGGCCTCGTCGCCGTTCGTGCTTCGCCGGAGGCGCTCCTGGACCTTGTGCCCGTGCCGCCGTCTCTCGCGGGATGGCGCGCTCTCGGGCGGCCCACCGGGGTTCTCGTGGTCCTCCTGCTGCTCGTGGCCGAGGCGCGCGTCGTGCAACAAGCGTGGCGCGGAGAGGATGTCTCCCCGATCCCCTTTTTCATCGCGACGGCGTCGCTCGTCCTGGCGGCACTGCTCGTGGACCGCGCAGGGCCGATCCCGCACCCGACGCTTCGGGGTCTCCTTCTCCGTGTGGCGTACCCCTCCGGGGTCCTCGCGCTCCTCCTGGCCATTGCCGCCGGCCACGCCCGCCGTCCTGCCGTTCTCGCCATCTCGGCAGGAACGGCCACGGTACTTCTGGGCGTCGCGCTCGTCGGGCTTCTTCCGGAGGACGGGGCCGACCGCGTCGGGCTCCTCCTGATGCCTTTTCTCTGCACCGGGAGCTTCCTCCTGCTCAGCCACGGCATGGGCTCGTGGGCATGGGCGTTCCTCGGCGATGAGTACGCCTTTCACGACGCGGCGGTGGCGCTTCTCGACGGTGCGATACCGTGGACGAGGCTCCTCTCCGGCGCCGGCGCCTATGGATACCATCCCGTCGCGTCGTCGGCTCCACCCGCCGTCACGATGCTGCTCCTGGGCCGCGACGCTTACGGATGGAAGGTTGCGCACGCGTTTCTGCTCGCCCTCTCCCTCCTGCCCCTCCATGCCTTTGCGCGCCGGCTTCTGGGGAGAACGAGCGGACTCCTGGTCGCAGCCCTCTGCGGTGCCTCGAACGTCCTTCTCTCGTTCGCAAAGCTCGGCTCGAACAACGCACAGGCGGTCTTTTTCCTCAGCCTGTGCCTGTGGGCGGTCTCGAGGGCTCTGGAACGGGGGCTCCTCACGCACTGGGTGTTCGCGGGTCTCGCGGTGGGTGGCGGCTTCTACACCTTCGGGATCGCGCGCACGTTCAGCCTCGTCGTGGCCTTCTGGGTCGGGGTCTACGCCGTGAAGCGCGGCCGTTCGCTCCTGCCCTTATGGGTGGGTTTTGCGGCGCTGGTGGGAACCTCGATTCTCGTGGCGCTGCCCGTCCTCTCGACGCGGAGTGCCTGGACCGGGCAGGTCGGCAGCACGGTCTTCGGTCTCGACCTCTCCGTAGGCAGGAAGCTGGCGCTTCTCGCCTCGAACACGAAGCACGGCGCGCTGAGCTTTCTCGTGAACCAGCGGCCGGGTGTTTTCACCTTCGGCCCTCTGGCCGACCCTGTCACGGGGAGCTTCGTCGTGCTGGGTCTTGCGGCTCTCCTTCTCGGTATCTCCCGAACGACGCGAGCGCGAGTGGCACTCTTGGGCTCCACGTTCCTGCTGGTCGTGTTCCTGGCGGGCGTTCAACAGTACGACTACCCCAATATCACCCGGACTTTTGCTCTCGCCCCCCTCTGGGCTCTTCTGGCCGGAGTCGGCTTTTCCGCTCTCGCGAGCCTTTTCGGAAGGCCCGGGCGCGCGGCCGCCGTCGCGGCGACGTTGATCGCCGCGATCGTGGTACCTCTCGGAGTCTTCATGTGTGTCGACCTCTCGCAACGCCGGCTCGAGCAGCCCTCGATCGCGGTCATTCTCGAAACCGCCGAACGAACGGCCTCGCCGGGCGGAAGCGGCCCCCGGCTCGACATCGTCGTGCCGCCGGAGTTCCGGTTCTGGGTAGACCTTCTCTATGGGGTCTACCGCGTCCCCTCGACCCGTTACCGCGTCTTCACACCCACCGAGGCGCTCGACAGCCCGGAGCTGTGCCGTCCCGAAGGAGCCGCCGTCTTCGTGATGCTGGCTGCCGAAGTCCCGACGTCGGACGCCATCCTGTCGAGGGTTTCGACGTGCTGGCGAGGGTGCACCATGATGGCGGTGAAGGACGGCTGCGGTCGGCTGCTGGTCTACCGGGCGCTCACGCCCGAAGCTCTTCCGTTCGTCCACCCTGTGCCGGGCCGACTCGTCGAGGAGCCCGTCGGACTCCTCGAACAGAACGAGATGCGTGCTCTCGACAAGCCATAGGCCGCGGCGAACGGCCGCTCCAGCCGCAAGACTTGATCGTGTCGTTACCTGGGCTTTGGCGGGAGCGTTGCCGCCTTCTGGGGCTGTGCCGCGGCAGCCTCGGGCTTCTCCAGGCGATAGACCAGCGCCGCGTCCACGTCCATCACGAAGATGCGCCCTTTCTCATCGACCGCGATGTTGCCAATCCGGCGGAAGCGGTCCATGTCACCCGCAGCGAACGTGAGGGGCGTCGCCTTCTTTCCGTCCGGGTCGTACGCGATCAGGCGTCCGTGCTCGATGTCCGAGAGGTACACCCGGCCGTCCGGGCCCACCGCCAGGCGCGGCGTGTCCGTGGTGGAGGGGACGCTCGTGATCACCCAGGCCGTCTGATACTTGCCATCGGGATCGAACCGGTAGAGCGTGCCTTTGCCGTTCGGGCCGGTCGGTTGAATGACGTAAATGTTCCCTTTCGCGTCGAAAGCCGCGTCGGTGGGTTGGATCAGCTTGCCTTGAGGGGTCGACGCGATGGGCTCGCCGCGCATCTGCCCGTCCGGGCCGAACACGACCACGCGATTGCCGCCCGTGTCGGCCACGGCCACCGCACCGTCCTTCGCCACGGCCATCCCGGCCGGCGAGTAGAAACCGCTGCCCTCCCCGATCTTCCGCAGGTACTTCCCGTCGTTTCCGAAGATGCTGACCCGGCCTCTGCGTGGATCGAGAACATAGAGCTGTCCCTTGCCGTCCACGGCCGGAAGCCAGGGGCTCTCGAACTCGCCGGGTCCGCTCCCCTTCCGCCCGATGACGGCCGTCTCCCGGCCGGAGGCATCGAATTTCACGACGCGGAAATTGCCCGTGTCGGCCACGAAGACGTTTCCGGACGAATCGACGGCCAGGCCGCGCGGCGCCTGCAGGTGCGCTTTTTCGCCGAGATGCGCGGCGACGAGGAGAGGTTCCGCGGGCCCGACTGCCGGAACTCCAAGGCCGCCGGCAGACGATGACTCGGTCCCGGAGCCCTTCGTCGCTCCGCTTCCGGGGCCCGCGACGGGCGCCTCGGATTTCTTGCAGCCCGCCAGACCCCACACCAGCGGAGCGGCGAGCAGACCGGCCGCAACGGCCTGCCACGGGGTCGTCATGCGGATTCTGATCATTTTCTTCCTCCAGAGTGTCGCCGGTCCTCGACCGCGGAAACGAGCGGCCGACGCGTTGTTCGGACGAGAACGACCCCCATCGTTCTCCGAAGACTAGCAGGAATCAGAACAGCCGAAGGGGTGTCGCTCGGGGCCGATTCGGCCCGGTCTTTTTCGCCTTCCGCTCTCACGGTTTCCGTTCGGGTTTCGGCAGCGTTTTTCGGGCCTGCTGATACTCCCGGTCCGAAAGAGCCGTCAGGTCTTCGAGAGGGATCGACGCGTACCGCTGCGAGAGGGGCGGGCTCCAGAGGAATCGGATGATCGAAGCGTAACTGTTCTCGAGGTACCTCACGACGAGAAGGTGCTGGCCCGCGCTCAACGTGGCCGTCCCTGTGACCGGCTCGAGGTTCTCGAAGACCGACTGCCGGATCACCGTGTGACCGTCCAGAAGAACCAGGGCCGGGCCAGCGGCCACGAGGTCGAACCAATACGTCCCCGGATGCTCCACGTGGAGCCGTGCCGCCCAGTCGGCGCTGAACGGGTCGGGCAGGGCGTCCTGATCCCAATGGTAGTGGAACAGGATTGCCGGCTCGCGGCGCACGAGGGTGGGCTCGCCTTCCCACTCCTTGTTCGCGTAGAAGCTGGCAAGGTAACCCCGCGTGGAGTTGTCGACCGGCCGAAGGCGGTCGGCGGCGGGAACCTCGATGCTGACGAACATGACCCGGCCCCAACTGTCCACGTGCTGTCGGGCGCTGGCATGAGGGTACGCAGCCCGGAAGACCGGGATCAGGTCCGCGAGCGAGCCGTCGAGAACGAAGAGGGCCGGCCGCACCTTCCCGGTCCCGGTCATCTTCTGAATTGGAATGTGCTCGCTCAGCCGGAAGCGAGAGGAGACGAACCCCTCCCCGAGCGTGACACGGAACGTGGGGACGTCGAAAAAGCTCGGATCGATGAAGCTGTCGTGCCCCGCGGCACTGGCCGCGAGGAACCGGGCGATTTCGCGGTGGTCCCCATCGAAGGCCCGCCAGCAAACGGAGCTCCGGACCTGGATTTCGAAGTACAAGACGGCATTCCAGGCGGAAGTGGCGATCGCCAGCGCGGCCAGCGCTCCCCCGAGAGCGGGTGAGGCGCGCTTCGCGCCGGAGGCCATTCGGACGATGGTCTGAAGACCTTCGGCGATGAGGAGATAGACAACGGGAATCACGCCGATCGTCCGGTACGCCTGAGGGGCCTCGATCGTCAGGATTCCGGGTAGAAGCATGACGACGAACCATGCGAGCCACGCGGGGCGCGGCCAGCGGAAGCCTCTCCCGAGCGTGCAGCCCAGGCCGAAGGCGAGCAGGACTCCCTCGATCGACGTCAGGAGGGGAGCATCCGGAATGTTGTGGCGCGGGTTGCCGTCGCCGTGGAAATTGAACATCAGAAGGTGAGTCCGGATGTTCAGGAACAGGGCGTCCGGCATCTTCAGCCCGTGGACGGGGTTCCAGATCGCGACCGCTCCCGCGCGCTGGAAGAAGACTCGAGGGTTCCTGAAGGCGAACATCGCGAGCGGGAGGAGAAGGACCGCGGCGGTTGCCACCGACAGGGCGAGGCCGGGGAGAATTCTCCGGACTTCCCCCGGGAAGGAGCGGATCCCGAAACGGCACGCGAAGGCCAGGACGGCCACCGCGAGAACGGCCGGGAAGAGGTTGAACGCATAGTAAGTCTGAAGTCCGACGGCGACTCCGGCTCCGAAGAGGATCCAGTGAAGTTTCCGCCCCGTCTCGAGAGCCTTCACGAGCGCGAGGAACGTGAGAAGTTCCATCAGCGGGCAGACGATCCCGTTGAAGCCGATGCGAGAAAAGTTCAGGTGCCAGCGGCATCCCGCGAGAAGAATGGTCGCAGCGGCGGCGGCTTCCCGGCTGAAGAACCGGCGGGCAAGAAGATAGAAGACCGGAACGGCCGCCGAGCCGCACAGCGCGGAGACTCCCCGGACGCTGCAGATCGTCTTTCCGAAGGTGGCAATGGCCGCGGCCACGGGATAGAAATAGAGGGCCGGCATCTGGCTCGTGTCGGCCACGAAAATCGGCCAGTGGCCCTTCAGAATTCCCTGCGCAACCAGGATGTTCTGCACCTCATCGAAGAAACCGCCGGGAGGGAAGCGGTCCAGAGCCGGGAGCCGAAGGGCGGCCGCGCCAAGAAACGCAAGCACCAGGAAGACCCTCTCCCACACGACGAGCGAGCCGGCCACGGGGGCCGCGGAGTCCTCCCCGTCGGCTCGCCGACCCAACAGGAAGGCGGAACCGGCCGCGAGGACCGTGCCTGCGAGAAGAAGAGGGATTCCGTTCTCGGGCCGCTGCTGGCTGAACCGCCCCTGCGCGGCGGCGAGAATCCCCAGGCTGGCCAGGACGAAGACAGCGCCGAGAGCCCGTCGCCGGAAAAAAGGCACGATCACTTGCGCAGGACCGCGTACACCTCGATCGTCCCCCCCCGGCGAAGAAGCAGTTCGAATAGGAACAGGGCCGAGCCGAGCGGAATGACGAGCAAGAGTGCGGGCAGGAGGAGAAGGGACCAAATTGGGTACACGCGGAAGGGGTGGACGACGTTCCGTGCTGATTCCTGCTTCAGGAGGTCATAGAGAAGGTTGAACGGAAACCCCAGACGATTCAGAAGGCTCTGAATCCACCCATACGGGTTCTGCTCCAGCGAAAAATGACTGGTCTCCTGGATTGCAAATCCCCGCTCCTCGAGGAGTGCCCGCAGGTTCTTCTCACCGAAGTGCCAGTAGTGCCGCGGTACGTCGAGATGGAACCACTGGCGGCCGGCGAAGCGGGCCTGGAAACTCTCGAAATTGGGGACCGCGACGACGAGCAGACCGCCAGGCCGAAGAAGCGTTCTGCTCTTGGCGAGGACTGCCGTCGGGTCCGGGAGGTGCTCCAGAACGTGCCAGATGTTGATGACGTCGAACGAGTCCGACCTCCAGGGCGCGTCGAGCACGTCGCCGACGAAGATCGTGTCTCCGAGAACGCTCCGCGCCTGTGCTGCCGCCGTCTCGGAGATCTCGACTCCCGAGACCTCCCATCCGTCTTCCTTGAGCTGGCGCAACGTGATTCCACGCCCGCAGCCGATATCCAGAGCTCTCCCCTTCGCGACGAATCTCTCGATCTTTCGCACACGGCGACGTCTGAAGATCGTCACGAGCCACTCGAAGAGCGGATTGAATCTTCGGTTTCCGGTGCCGTAGTAGGCGGGAGGATAGTAGCGGCCCATCTCGTCGGAGGGGATGACCGGAAACGTGATGGCGATCCGGCAGGTGCGACACTGGACGATCGAGAAGCGGTCCACAACGGGAAAGAGCCGGTCCATCGGGCCGGCTCCACAGAGAGGACATCCCGCTGCATCTCGTTCGCTCCCGCGAATCATGCGCTCGCGCAATGTACCATGGCCATGCTCGGGATCTTCGAACGCCGGCGACGTCTCTGGTAGCCTGTCTTCGCCCGAGCAATGAGAGAGCGTTCCGCGTCCCCTCGGTGGCTCCTGCTCGCGGTGGCGGCGTTCGCCCTCGCCATCCGCCTCGTCGGGCTGGACTTCGACCAGAACCACTTCTTCCATCCGGACGAGCGTGCCATCGGCGACGCGATCCTCAAGCTCTCCTTCCACCCGCTCCGGCTCAACCCGCACTTCTTCGCGTACGGCTCGCTGCCGTTCTACCTCACGAAGGCCCTGTCGTCGCTCCTCGCGGCGGTCTCCGGACGCGACTGGTTCAACTCGTACGACGGCGTCGTCCACGTGGGCCGCTTCCTGTCGGCTCTCGCCGGCGCACTGACCGTCCTTCTCGTTGCCGCCGTGGGCCGCCGCCTCTACGGCTGGAAGGCCGGGCTTTGCGCCGGGCTTCTTCTCGCGCTCGCGGTCCTCCACATCCAGACCTCGCATTTCGCGTCCACGGACGTGACGCTCACGCTCTTCGTCCTCCTCGCGCTCGCGGCGTCGGGACGCCTCGCGCGCCGGGGACGCGGGCGCGACGCCCTTCTCGCCGGCGCTCTCGCCGGCCTTTCGCTCGCGACCAAGGCGAGCGCGGCGCCGCTCCTCCTGCCGCTCGCCGTCGCCGTCTTTCTCGCCTGCCGGCCGGCGCGCGCGTGGCGAAGAGGAGCGCTTCTCCTCGCGACGGCCGGCCTCGCGGCCCTCGTCGCGTTCTTTCTCGGCGAGCCCTACGCCTTCCTTTCTTTCCACGAATTCTGGAGCTCGGTCTCCGAGCAGGGCGCGATGGTCCGCCACGCGGGCCTCGTGCCGTACACGAACCAGTACATCGGCGTCCCGAATTTCCTCTACGAGGCCAAGGAGATCGTTCTCTGGTGCCTCGGGCCGTTTTTCGGTCTCGCCGCGCTCTGGGCGGCCGGCCGGCGTCTCGCCCGCTTTCGCGCGCTCTCTCCCGTCGAGTGGGTCTTCGCCTCGTTCTTCGTGCCCTACGTCGTCCTGACGTGCACGTTCGAGGTGAAGTTCCCGCGGTATCTCCTGCCCGTCTATCCGCTTCTCGCCCTCTGGGCGGCGGCCTGGCTGACCGAGAAGGCCGAGCGCGGGCGGGCGGGACGCCTCCTCAGGGCCGTCGTCGTGGGCGGCACGGCCGCGTGGGCGCTCGCGTTCGCGTCGATCTACACGCGCCCCCACAGCTCCGTCACCGCGTCGCTCTGGTTTCACGACCACGTCCCGGACGGGGCGCGGGTGCTCGAGGAGGACTGGGACGAGGGCTTCCCGTTCGGCTTCCCCGGCCGTCCGGCCGAGCGCTACAAGATCGTTGCGTTCGGCTTCTACGAGCCGGACTCGCCCGAGAAGATGGCGAGGCTCGCGCGAGAGCTCGCCGGGACGGACTGGGTCGTCCTCCAGACGAAGAGGCTTTATGGCGCCGTCACGCGCGCTCCGGAAAAATTTCCGCTCACGAACCGGGCCTTCCGTCTTCTTTTCGCCGGCGACCTCGGCTACACGCTGACGCGGGAGGTCGCCTCGCGCCCCTCTCTCCTGGGAATACAGATACCCGACGAGCTCGCCGACGAGTCGTTCACGGTCTACGACCACCCGAAAGTCCTGTTCTTCGAGAACACGAAGAGGCTCCCCGCCGAGGTGATCGAGAGGACTCTCCTGTCGGCCACGCCTTCGAAGACCCTGACGCGCGACGATCTTCTCCTCGCGCATCCCGCGGCGGCGACGTCGGCCGCACGGACCGCCGCGCCCGGCCGGGGCGTCCCCGGCCTGCGCTCCTCCCTTCTCGCGCTGCTCCTCTTCGGGGTGTGGCTCGAGCTCACGGGCCTCGCGGGCGCGGGTCTTCTCGCCGTCCTTCTGCCGGCTCGCCCCGGGCGAGACGCTCTCGGGCGCGTCGCCGGCGTCCTTCTCTTCGCGTTCGTGCCCTGGCTCCTCGTCTCGTGGCGCTTCGCGCCGTTCACGCGAGGCCTTCTCGTCGTCACGACGGCGGCGCTCCTTTGTGCCGGCTTCCTCGGCCGCCGCTGGGCGCGAGAGGCCACGCCGGCGCCCGAGCGCCGGAAGACGGCGCTCGTCTTCTGGGGCACGTTCCTCTTCTTCCTCGCCGTGCGCGCCCTGAATCCGGAGATCTACTCGGGCGAGAAGCCGATGGACTTCTCGTTCCTGAACACGCTCCTCCGGTCCACCGAGCTCCCGCCGCCCGAGCCATGGCTCGCCGGCACGCCGCTCTCGTACACGTATTTCGGTCATTTCCTCGCGGCGGCGGCGGGGAAGCTCCTCGGCATCCATCCCGGCATCCTGTTCAATCTCGCGATCGCGATGACCGCCGCGCTCTCGGCCTCCGCGATTCTCGCCGCCGGCGCCGCACTCGGCTCTCGCCTGCGCACGGGCGCGGTCGCGGTCCTTCTCGCGCTCGTGGTCGGGCCTCCTTCCGGGCCGCGAACGGCCTTCGACTTTCATTTCCATCAGGCGGGCCGCCCGCTCGACTGGCACTACTTCTGGGCGACGTCCCGCGTGATCGCGCCGAACGCGATCAACGAGTACCCGTTCTGGAGCTTCCTCTTCGCGGACCTCCACGCGCACGTCCTCGCGCTGCCCTTCACGGCGGCCTTCGCCGCGGCGCTCCTCTTCTTCGTGACGCGCAAGGACCGCGCGGCCCCCGCTGTCCGCCGGCCGGCCGCGCTCCTCGTGCTCGCCGCGCTCTTCTTCGCCGCGCTCGAGGTCACGAACGGGTGGTCGACACCCGTTTACGCGTGCCTTCTCCTCTTTCTGCCCGGAGTCCTCTGGCTCGGATCACCGCCGCCCGGGCTCCGGGCCGCCACCCGCTCCTTCGCGCGAGACGTTCTTTTCCCGGCGACGGGAGTCGCCCTCCTCGGGGCGCTCCTCGTGCGCCCGTTCTGGGCGCAGTTCTCGCCGCCGCCGCGGAACTGGGGCCGCGAGGTGGGCCCCTGGGCCCAGCCGTGGGACTTCTTCAACGTCTGGGGGCTCTTCATCGCCCTCCTCGTGCCGTTCGCCTTCGCGGCATGGAAGAGATCCTCCGTGCCGCCCGGGAGGGTCGCGCGCGCGTTCCTCGTCCTCGCGGCCGCCGCGCTTCCGCTCTCTCTCGTGTCCGTGACCCTCCATCCCCCGTGGCTCGCTCAGGCTCCTTCCGTGCGCTTCTTCACGGCGATCGCCTTTCTCGTCGCCTTGGGGGCGGCGCTCCGGGGCGCGACGGAGTCACGCCTCCGCCCGGCGCTCGCGCTCACCGCGTTCGGGTTCGCCGTCCTGACGGGCTGCGAGCTCGTCTTCGTCTGGGACCGCATGAACACGGTCTTCAAGTTCCATTTCGAGACCTGGCTCCTCTTCTCCCTGGCGGGGGCGCTCGCGTGGGAGACGTTTCGTTCCTCGAAGAGCCGCGCGTGGCGCCTCGCGGTCGCCGTGACCGGGCTCGCGGCGCTGTTCACGACCGTGACGGCGTTCGCCGGCTTCCTGCGCCTCGACCGCGGCGGCTGGCCGAAGGGCACGCTCGACGGGACGGCGTATCTCGAAAAGCACGCTCCCGGAGACTCGGGAGCCATCGAGTGGATCAACGCGAACGTCGCCGGCCTGCCCGTTCTCCTCGAGGCGCAGGGGCCTCCGTACCAGGAATTCACGCGCCTGTGCATGAACACCGGCCTGCCGACGGTGCAGGGCTGGGAGTACCACACCCAGCAGCGCGGTCACAGCCAGGCCGAGACCGACCGCCGAAAAGAGGACGTGAGGCTGGCCTACACCTCGGCGGACGAGGAAGCCGTCAGGCGGATTCTCCTTCGGTACCACGTCGCGCTCGTCGCCGTGGGAAATCTCGAGCGCCGGACGTACGCGGGCGGGAATCTCGCGCGATTCGAGTCCTGGACGGATCTCCTGACGCCCGTTTACCGGAATCCGGAGATCGTCCTTTACGCCGTGAATGGCGTCTTTGAGCCGGGCGCCGCCGCGGCACCGGTGCGCGTGGAGGAGCTGCCCTCCTCGCCGCACAAGGAGCAGGCTCCTCCGCCCGCTGACGCGCCCGGCCTCGTCCGCCAGCCCCGGGGAGCGGCCTCGGACGCGGCCGGGAGAGTCTGGGTCGCGGATTTCGGAAACCAGCGCATGCAGCTTTTCGGCTCGGACGGCGCTCCCCTCCTCGCGTTCGGGTCGCGCGGCAGCGGGCCCGGACAGTTCAACGACCCGTGCGGCATCGCGGTCGGCCCGACCGGCCTCGTGTTCGTGGCCGACACGTGGAACGCCCGCGTACAGGTCTTCGACGAAAAGGGCGGCTGGCAGCGCGAATGGGGCGGCGGCTTCTTCGGCCCGCGCGGCATCGCCGTGGATGCCGGCGGCTCGGTCTTCGTCGCGGACACGGGAAACGGGCGCGTCGTGCGCTTCGACGGCTTCGGACGCAAGGAAGCCGAGTGGGGAACGGCGCGAGGCCCCGGCAAGCTGGCCGATCCGCAGGGCGTCGCGGCCGGGAAGGACGGAAACGTGTACGTCGCCGACAACGGAAACGGCCGGGTCGCGATCTTCGACCGTAACGGAGTCTTTCTGCGCGCTTTCGACGTCCCCGGCTGGCGGCGCGAAGTTCTGTCCGAGCCTTACCTCGCGGTCGACTCCAGGGGCCTCGTGTGGGCCTCCGTGCCGCTCGCGGGCGAGGTGCGCGCCTACACGAAGGAGGGCCGTCTCGTCACGACGCTGAGCGGCAAGGACCAGCCGGAAGGCCGCCGGTTCGAGAAGCCGTCGGGACTCGCGTTCCTTCCGAAGGGACGCCTGTTCGTCGCGGACCTCGAGGGGCGGTTCGTCATCGTTCCACTGCCGAAGTGAATCTCAGGACGCGAGCGTCCGGCCGCGCAGCGCGTCGAGCTTCTCGCGATAGCGCGCGCTCATCGTGAGCTGGCGCGCGTCGCGGAGGACCACGAGGTACTCCCCGTGGAACCACGGTTGCAGCTCCTTGATGCGCTCGATGTTCACGATCGCGGATCGGTGAATCCTCAGGAACTGCTCCGGATCGAGGCGGCTTTCCAGCCCGCTCATCGTTTCGCGCAAGAGGTGTGATTCGGCGCCGACGTGCAGCCGTACGTAGTTTCCGGACGCCTCGACCCAGTCGATGTCGGCGGTTCTCACGAAGAAGAGCCGTCCGTTCTCCTTGACCACGACCCGCTTGAGGAACGGGACCTTCCGGGGGAGCATTCCCTCGAAGAGCGCGGTGAGCTGCCCGGAGAGGTCGCTCGATTTCACACGCGCGATCTGCGCGCGCGCCCGTTCGAGCGCTCTCTGGAGCCGCTCGCGCCCGAACGGCTTCAGGACGTAATCCACGGCGCGCACGTCGAACGCGCGGAGCGCGTACTGGTCGTACGCCGTGACGAAGACGACGGCCGGGATCCGATCCCCTCCGACGCTTTCGAGGATGTGGAACCCGTCCAGGTTCGGCACTTGGACGTCCAGAAAGACGAGGTCGGGCCTGAGCTCGTCGATCGCGCGAACGGCCTGGCAGCCGTCGCCGCACTCACC
>Ga0335081_10004602_pt1 | contig 21766 bp, 17 predicted proteins | sample Lox_Sample_35_FD_206713 | JGI IMG/M metagenome (GOLD analysis project Ga0335081, IMG submission 206713) | Soil microbial communities from Loxahatchee National Wildlife Refuge, Florida, United States - Lox_Sample_3.5 | ecosystem: Environmental > Terrestrial > Soil > Wetlands | place: USA... | reverse complement strand
GGGGGAAAGTAACGCCTGCGGAGATACGAGCAGCGAAGCGAGGCACTCGGCCCAGGAACCCAGCCGTACCGGCGGCGCAAGCCGCCCAGTCGGAATCTCCGGGCCTTCAGGCCGGAGAGGATGTCAAGGAGCTCCATCCGATAGCTCGGTGAGCGGGTAGCCGTCGGACGTCCGCGCGCACGGGATCGCATCGACACGCGGCCCGCGCGCCTCGGGCCACATCAGCCTCCTCGATGCCTCCTTCGGGAAGAGGGTGCCGCGCCCGCGGACTTCTGGGTGGTGCGCCGTCGAGGCCGAGGCGTGCGCGGCGTGCATGCCCAGCTGTCCTGCGAGCGCCCCACGTCTGTGTCGGAGGGGGCCCGCCCTCGTTCCTCCCAATCCGGGAGCCCTCTACGAAGAAATGAGGCTCAACAGGGCGCGCTGAGCTCCGATCATTCATGCTTGCACGCCCGGCCATACGAGCTGGTGGTGGAGGGTGGCCAGAGAGTCGGACGCTTGAAGAACTGCGTGGGGAAGGGGAGGGTGGCGCCACTTCCCACCGTCACGGGCGGATACCGCAGGAGCAGGCTTCAGAACGCGGTGGCACTGTACGAGGACGGTCCACGCGCTCAGGTGTTGCTCGGTGAGGTCATACGATCAGTTCCGTACAGCGCAGGAAACGCAGCCGCGCGCGCATCCGTTCAGGGGGATGTCGCACGTCACCGCTCGAACTCCCACTCCCCGCGCTCGAACTCACGCTCTTTCTCGCGCCTCTGCTCGTTCTCGCGCGTGACGCGCTCGCGCTGCTGAGCCTGGCGTGAGCCGCGGTACTCCCCGACCTGCCGCGCCAGCTCCGGCTCCTGGCGCTCCGCCTTCCGCTGGGCGAGCTGCGCTCCCTTGCCCGGGTACCACGTTACCGGCTCTCGGCCATACTCTCGGACCCAGCCAGCACGCTTCTCAAGCTGCCGGTACCGGTTCTCCAGGGCCTTGTGCTCCTTCCACCAGATGTCTCGGGCAGCCTCGTAGCGCGCCCGGCCGCCCAGCAGGCTGGTGATCGCTTTGGGCTTTCGCGGCGCCACCTCGCTGTGCTTGGCCATGCGCTCCCGTAGCTCCGCGATGTCCTTGCCCACGCGCCTTGCGATGCCCTCCGCCCTGGTCCTGATCCCGGCATGCTCCTTTGCGACGGCCGCATTCCACTTGGTCTCGAGCTGCTTCTCGCCCTGAGAGACGCGCTTCTGGTGCTCCACCACCCAGCCCTCTGACGCAGGAGCGTCTTCCCGCGCGCGCCCGACAACCGGCCGCGGATGTCCCTGTTGATCTTCGCGCCCCACCACGCGCTGTCCATCCCTCGCGAGCAACGTTCCGGGCAACGTCTGCTCGCGTTCCCTGGGGGGAACGACAAGATCGGCGCGGTGCTCAGCCTCGCGCTCCAGGGCGCGGATGCCCTCCATGGCCCGCTCGGCCCGGAGCCAGATCTCCGCCAACCGTTCCCGACCCCGCTCGACCCACGCCCTGGCGTTCTCGATGAAGGACTTGGGGGTATCGATGCCGCGCCGCTCGGCGAAATCGAGCGTGCTCTCCTTCGGCCTCGCCCGCGAGAGCCGCGCTACCAGCGCCCGGTGGTCCTTGAAGTCGTCCAGCCCCGCGTAGAGGGTCGCCTGCTCTCGGTGGCGCGTCATCGCGACGTACGCGAGGTGCCGGTCCATACCCCCGGACGCGAGCACGAGGGCGCGGTCCACCGTGACCCCCTGCGCTTTGTGGATCGTCACCGCGTAGCCGTGGTCGATGTGCGGGTACTCGGCCTCTCGAACCTGAACCATTCCCCCACCGTCAAGCCTCACCTCAAGCTCGCCCTGGCGCGCCCGCTCGACCGTCCCCAGCGTGCCGTTCTTCACGCCGAGGTCCCGATTGTTCTCGAGGAACACCAGCCGGTCCCCAGCCGCAAACTCCCGTACCCCCCTCGGGGCCGAGAACGGGGTCTCCTCTCCGAGCTCACCGGCCAGGCGACGCGCGCGACGCACCACCTCGTTGAGGTCGTGCACGTCCTGGTTCGTGTGCGCGAGGATGATGCTGGACCCGCTGGCACGCTGCTCCATCCAGTCGCGGGCCAGGGCCTCCTTCGCCTCCTTCCTGCTGCTCAAGAGCTCGACCTGGCCTCGGCAGCGGTAGGCCTCGAGCCCGGCGCTGATATCACCCCTGGCGAAGTCCTGGCTCGCCTGGCGCGCCCACGCCTCTCGCTGCCGGCGGATGGTCTCGATCTCGACCACCCCGACCCGCTCCGCAACTGCTCGGAAGGCGGCCCCGGCTTCTATGGGCTGCAGCTGCCGAGCGTCGCCAACGAGCACCACCTTCGCGCCAGCCTGGTCCGCCCGCTCGAATACGCGCCCGAGCTGCCGACTCCCCACCAGGCCGGCCTCGTCGATAACGAGCACGTCCCGGCTGGTGAGCTGGTCTCTTCCATTCTTCCAGGCGTACTCGAGCGAATGGATGGTACGGCTCTCGATACCCGCACCCTCCTGGAGCCCTTCGGCGGCTATGCCGGCCAGGGCCGCGCCACGCACTCGGTACCCCTGCGCCTCCCACGCCTCCCGTGCCGCGGTAAGCGTCATCGACTTCCCGGCTCCCGCCGCCCCGGCCACGGTCGCAACCCTCCCGCCAGCCGTCATGTGCACCACGGCCGACCGCTGTTCGTCGGAGAGTGATCGGCGCAATAGCGCCGCCTCGACGTGGCCCCACTCGACGGCGTACGACTGCATCGCCGCTATCCGATCCGCCGTCTCGACCATGCGCCGCTCGGCGAGGACCATATCCCGCGTCGAGTACCTGGCTGGCTTCAGCATCACACCTGTCTCGCTGCGATCCTCCGCCGCGAGCTCCACGCGCTCCCTCGAGGCCGAGAGCTGCCTCATGACCCCCTGAAGCACCTCTGGGTCATCGACGTACCGGCCGACTTCCCTCTCCACCTCTTTCCACGAAAAGACCGCCTGCCGGTGCGTGATGAGATCGAACACGTGCTCGGGACGCTCGCGGATCTTCTGCGCGTTCTCGAGACGCTCCGCCTTGTGTTCCTCCATCCGCTCGGCTGGCTTGCCTCGGCCGTTCATCCGGAACGCGCTCGCCCCGATGTGCGTGGTAGGCGTGAGCTCGATCCCGCACTCCTGGAAGCTACGGTGGTCTACCCGGACCTCGTGCCCGTTCATGGCCAGGCGGAAGTTCTGATACTCGGCCCATTTCTCCCGGAGTTCGAGAAGCTCCTCCTTTGTCCCCCACGCATCCCCAAAAGCGTATCGGATCTTTCCGCGACCATCGCGCAGCGGCACCCCCGTCTCGGGATCGAGCATGGGCACCTTCTTCGTGCCGAAACCGTTCTCGGTGAGGGGCCGCATCGTCAGAAGCACGTGCGCGTGATTGTTCTCGTTCCCGTTGCCCTGGTGTATCGACCAGTCCGCCACCATCCCGCGCCCAGCCAGCTGCTCGGTCACGAACTCCCGGACCAGCGCCACCCGCTGCTCGTCGGTGAGCTCCTTCGGCAGCGCGAATTCGACCTCGCGCGCGAGCTGGGCATCCTTCCTCTTTTCGTGCTGCTCGACCCGGTTCCAGAGCGCTTCGGACGCCCTCACCGGGTCGGCCGCATGCAGCTCGAAGATCCGACGCGCCCATGCCGGCGCGTTCTCTGGGATCGCGAGCTCGGAGTGGGTCACGTCCTTCTTGCGCTCGTAGTTCCACGTGCTGGCCGAACGCTCATCGGTCATCTCGGCCCCGCGTCGATACGCCGCCGCATTCACGACGTTTCGGCCCGACGCACGCGAGATGACCTTCGTGCTCAGGTGGTAGATCGCCACCGCCCACGGGTACCAGGGTGCTCTGACAGCGAGCCTTCGCACCGGTCGCGTCGCGACGGATAAGTGCGCCTTTCTATTTCCTGGGGCCTGGGATCAGCTCGAATTCACAGCTGTAAAGAAACACCGCCATCTCGCGCCCTACGAATCAACAGGCGGGGGCAACCATCCGGGGGGCCTGCGGGTCTTCTTTGCCCTGAAAGAAGGAAGGGATTCCTTGTGGCGCGCGGCGACGGCGGCGAAAGCGCCGCGTGAGTTCCCTTCGCGGAAATGGGCCGCTCGGTAATATGGCAATAAAGATCGAGAGATCAGCAAGGCCGAGGCGGTGAAGCTCCTCGCTCGTTGCCCCGTAGCGGCGCCGGAGGCGCCGTGGTGCCAGCACAGCACTGATCGCCGCTCCCCTCATGTCGCGCGCTTGGCGGCTCGGGACTCTCTGGCGACTCCGCCTGGTTTTTGCGCCAATGAATGTGCTGCATTATCCAGTTGATAAAGAATTGTAATCAAAGGGCGCTATTTCACGGACCGACAATAGACAGACGGTACTAACTATCAATAGGTATGCAGGTGTCCGCTTCCGCTACACGGACACGTCTCGCCTATGCACCAGCGCTGCCGGATAAGGGACATGAGCGCCAGCAGGGGGGCCGTAGGCCCCAATCTGGTACCACTCCAGCGCGACGGCGCGCCAGCGGAGGTCCACTCCACCTGCCATCGGGGCACCCGCTTCGAGGCGTGAGCAGCGACAACCCCGAGAGCCCGCGGTTCACCTGGCTCTGGAAACGCTTGTGCTGTCCAGCTGATAAATAAGATCACAACAACTATAACTAATCGGCGCTATTCTGTGACCGCGTGAATAACTAAGTACCGCTAACTATTCGTGTAGAATCATCAACAGTAGAGTTTGTGAGGGGCCGCTCGGTCTGTGGTCGATGCTGGGAAACGATGAGCCGTCAACAACCACACCCAACAGAAGGGGGAACGGGGCGCAGGCCGCGTCTGTGTTCTTCGCCCAGATCGACGATCGCCACGGGCTGACCCCGAATGGGTAAGCGCTACCCTATTGCCGCGCAGTGCGCCCTGCCAGAGCGTGAGCTTGGAGGGCAGTGAAGCGTGGCGAGCGGGCCGTAGTCCGCTCCGACTTGGCTTTCGATGTAGGCGCGGAGTACTTCCAGGGGCGCGTCTCCACTGGAGACCAAACAGCGGGACCGGCTGGACCGGCTCCAGAGCACCGGGCGGCGGAAATATCGCCGCACCTCCTTGCCATGGTCGCGGCGAAGCAGGCGGGACGAGACGGTCTTGTTCACCAAGACCGAAGGCTTCACGGCTGGGTGCAACGCAGCAGCAGGTGGACCTGGTCGGGCTCGCCATTGAACTCTCCGAGCTCGCAGCCCCAGCGCTCGAGAAGGAAACCGAAGGGGCGCGCAGTTCGTCGAGCATCGCGGTACTAAGCCAGCGACGACGATGCTTTGGCACTAAGAGCCAAGCGGTAAGAGAGAAGTGATGGAGCTTTCCATAGCGCGTGCAGTGTCGAAGCGACCTGCTACCGTGTCGCTTGCATGGATCGCAAGGTCACGTACCGTCTCTATCCGACGCTGCGGCAGCAAGCGGTGATGACGAAGACCTTGTGACTCCACCAGCAGCTGTACAACGCTGCGCTCCAGCAACGCCGCCAGCAACGCCGCGAGGCCTGGTCCCGCCAGCGCCTGTCCCTCGGGTTCTCCGCGCAGTGTCGCGAGCTCAACCGCTCTTCGCCGCGAGGACAAGACGTACCTGGACGAAACGTACCTGAACGCTTTAGAGCGTGCAGGTGACGCTCAAGCGCCTTGGCCTGTCCTTCCAGGCGTTCTTCCGGCGCGTGCGCGGCGGCGGAGAGGCGCCTTTTGTTCTCGCGCTTCAAGGCGCTCGAGCGCTCCAGCGGCTGGGGGTACAAGACGCATGGCGACGGCTGGCGACTTGTGCCCGGCGAAGGCGGTCGCCATGGTCGCCTCCGCGTGGCCGGGGGGCTCGGGGCTCGTGAAGATGCGCGGCAATGAGGGCGAACTGAAGACCTGCGAGATCGCGTCCACCGCCGAAGGCGCTCTCACGCCTCGGTCACCGTCGAGTGCACCCCGAAGCGCTGCTGCGGCCAGCAGGGCGCCGGGCTCGACTGGGGTATCGAGACCCTTGCCACGCTCGCCACTGAAGCGGGCGAGACGGCGCGCGTGGAGAACTCCCGCCTCCTGAAGAACGCTCTGGAGCGAGCTGCGTGCGCGCCAGCTCTCGCTGGCGCGCACGCGGCGAGGGGCTCTCGCGTAACCGGGCCTCGGTGGGCACGGATTGGAAGGTCGTCGCTCTAAGACCGGATCACGCTTTTGTTTACCTGGGCTTCCTCAATGAGGACGAAAGATCTCGACGAGCTCAGCAGCGCTCTTGAGCACCGAGGAAGGCGTTGCCCCGGATGCGGGAATCTGCCTCGGTGCCGTCGGTGCGCCTCTGCTATTGCAAGAGCCTCCGCACGCCGGAGCGACCAGAGCCAGGTGGAGCAGGGCTGCAATACCGGCCGCATCTGGGTCCACTCCCCCCGACTCCACCCGCCGTCGGGGGCGCCCGCATCGAGGCGTGAGCAGCGACAACCCGAGAGCCCGAGATTCACTTGGACCGTTGCTTCGCGCTGGAAACGCTGTGTTGTCCAGCTGATAAACAAGATCGCCGAGCCTGTAAATTTTGCGACGCGCGAGTGATCATGCGGCACGAATCATCCGCAACTGTTCGTGCAGGATCATCAACAGGACCCTTGCAGGCGAGCGTTCGGCCGATCGATGCTGGGGAACGATGAGCCGTCACCCACCACAGAAGAAACGGGAATGGGGCGCGGGCCGCATTGCGTTCCTCGCGCAGATCGACGAACTGCGAGCGCTCGTCGCCGCGGGCTGGCCCCTCAAGAAGATCTATCGGGACCGACGAATGTCACTCGCCGACATCAGCTACCAATGGTTCTGCCGGTACGTACAGAAGCACATCGGGAGCTTCGATGAAGCCGAGAGGGAACAAAGAGCTGGCGCGGCCAGGAGCGCCCACGAAGCGCAAACCCCAGCCGCGGACAGAAGAGGTGTCTCACCATCGGCGAGAGCAGCACCGCATGGAACCAGCAGTATCGGAGGCCCACGGCACATCGACGTCCGACCAGGATCCGTCACAAAACACGACACCAGCGCTGACGCCGACGCGGAGCGCGAACGGAAGTTCTACGGAACCGACGGGGGATAAGGTGATGAAGAAGGTCCACCTGATCATGCAAGGGAAGGGCGGCGTGGGAAAGTCGTTCGTGGCATCGCTCCTCGCGCAGCAGTTCATGCGTGCTGGGCAAGGCGAGAACCTCAGGTGCTACGACACCGATCCCATCAACAAGACGCTCGCCGGATTTCGGGCCATCGGCGCGGTACGCGTGGAGCTCCTCGAAGGCACCAGGGTGAAGGAAAAGAAGTTTGATGAGCTGATGGAAGAGGTGATGCTGCAGGACAAGCACGCCGTGATCGACAACGGGGCCAGCTGCTTTCTGCCCCTGACCGAGTACCTGCGAATCACCAACGCGATCGATCACATCTCCAAGGCGGGCAAGAAGGTGATCATGCATACCGTCGTGACCGGCGGCGTGGCGCAGCTCGACACGCTCGCTGGCCTCGACAGGCTCGCGACCGATCTTTCCCCGTTGGCGGACCTCGTCGTGTGGGTGAACGAGTACTTCGGCCCGGTGGTCACACCGGACGGAAGACCGTTCGAGGAGATGCCCATCTTCCACCAGCACAAGCAGCGCATCGCGGCGGTGGTTCGCCTCGCAGCGCCCGAGAGCGAGATGTGCGCCGAGGATCTTCGCGAACTCAACTCGCGCAAGCTCACGTTCGAGGAGGCGAAGACGGCCTCGGGGTTTGGGTTCTGGTCGCGCGTTCGGCTCAGCGAGATGGGAGATGCGCTTCTCGCTGGCGTCTCGCAGGTAGTCTAAGGAGGAGGCAGCCATGGCGATCTCGCGAAGGACCATGCTCGCAAAGCTCGCGGCCGATCACGGGATTGTTCGAGAGAATGAGGACGATCCCATGCTCCGCGTGATATCGCTTCTTGATCTGGTCGTGGAAGAGCACGAGCGGCGCGTGACCAAGCAGCTCAAGGCTCTCCTCGAGAAGGCACAACGCGAGATGGCGGACGTCAGTGCAGCTCAGGCCGAGAACGCGAAGGAACTCTCTTTGGAGGTCATACACGATGCGGGCGATCTCGCGGGCGAGCAGGTCGAGGTCGTGGGGAAGTCGCTCCGGGACGACCTCCAGACGGCCGGGAAGTCGCTCCGGAACGACCTCGAGACGGCCGGGAAGTTGCTCCGGGATGACCTCGAGACGGCCGGGAAGTCACTCCGGGATGACCTCGAGACGATGGTCGCGCGAACCTCCGCACTGGCGTCGACTCGGAAGGCCCGCATCTGGCGCTGGACGCTGGTATGCCTCGCGCTCCTGGCCATCGGGAGCTCGGCCCTCGGGGGGTTCCTACTTGGCGGCGATTACAGGCTCGCGGCGGCGCAAGACGAGAACGCCGCCGCGTCTTGGGCAAATACGTCGGATGGGCGGCTCGCGTACCAGCTCGCGCAGGGCGGCGATCTCAAGAACCTCGCGCGCTGCCGTGGGCAGGGGTGGACCGTCGAGGACGGGGTTTGTATCCCATACGCGACACGGGAAGGAAAGACCTATGGGTGGCACCTGGGAGGGCAATGAACGCGAAGTGGAGTCAGTCCGGCATGCCAGACTGTGCTACCCCCGCGAAGGAATTCGAGGCTATCGCCGGCGTGCCGGCGATGCGAAGCCGCCTGCGAAGAACCAGGGCGCTGCTGTACAGAGCTGAGCGCACCCTTGCCTTCGTCCGCACTGTGACCCGGAAGGGGCCCGCCGCAGAATTCAGCTTGGGGCATGGACGGTAGGTGGTGCCACGCGAACTGCTCTACGATGACCAATAGACCCGAAGAAACGAAGACACGCCGATTGCTGGGCACTCTGTACCTTCTCGAGAACGTCATTCATTCGCTTCCCGGCGACCGGAGAGCAGCAGCGATCGACCTCGTGACCGAGCGCGTGCGTCGCCTGCGAAAGAGGCACAGCGCTCCTGCGACCTTGTCGGACCCAGGATCGGCCCAGATCGATCTCGACGAATTTCTCAACGGATGCAGGCCGTGCCCGTTGGGTCAGGCGAGACGCAAGAAAACCAGCGACTCCGGGGGGAGACCTGGTGGTGCGGCAGCAAAATAGCCGAGTCGTGATGGTCGCCGTCCTCGCGTTGTGGATAGCCCCAGGCAAAACGCTCGCCCAAGGCGATGACGTCACCAGGCCGCTCCCGGTCGGCAAGGTCCATCGGCATACATCTGCACCTGCGACCAGGACGTCGGTCGCGGTAACTCGTCATGTCGCGCCGGAGCCCGAGCAGACCTCGTGGAGGAACCGCGCCAGGAGTGCCTGGGAGATCATCACCGCTATGTTCGTGCTCGCCTTCGCGGTCGGCGCGTGGGTCACCTGGCGCTGGAAGTGCTTGGAGTCGATCGTGATGTTTCCGGTGGTGGTGATGGTTCCGTTTTCGGTCGCCGCCCTGCTTCACATCGCGACCCCGCTTCCGATCTGGCTCATCGGTATGCTGACTGTGGCGGGAACCGTTCCCACCTATCTCGTCTGGGAGCGCGTGTTCCACCCCCGGTCATCGAAGGCGCACGGGTCGGCGCGATGGTCCACCCTCGCGGACATGGTGAAGGCGGGTCGCATTCAGCGGCGAGGATTCGCCCTTGCCAGCTCGCATGAGTTCGCTCTCGGACGAGCGCGCGGCGCTCGCTGGCCTCGGGACGCCCGGTTCCGCTATCTGGGACATGTCGTTACCTGCGCACCGACCGGCGCCGGCAAGGGCGTGAGCGCGGTCATTCCGAATCTCCTCGAGTACCCGGGTTCGGCGGTGGTGCTCGACTTGAAGGGCGAGAACTCGGCCGTCACCGCCCGCAGGCGGCGCGAGATGGGGCACGAGGTCTTCGTGGTTGACCCTTTCGGCGTCACCGGGATGCAAGATCACGCCTGCAACTGGCTCGACCACCTCAACCCATCGGATCCCGATGTGGTGAGCGAGTCGGCTGCGCTGGCCGACATGCTCGTCATCCCGGACGGTGGCGAGAACGCTCACTTCGACGATACCGCGCGCGACCTCTTGCGCGGATTGCTCATTCACGTTGCGAGCCTCCCGGACAAGAGCCGTTGCCACATGGGCGAGGTCCGGCGGCTAATCACTGGCACCCAGAAAGACCTTACGACCGTCCTGGCGGACATGGCCTTGAGCAGTGCCGCCTTCGGTGTGGTGGCGAGGGCCGCGAACGTGTTTCTCGCCAAGGCCGACAGGGAGCGATCGGCCGTCCTTTCCACGGCCGCTCGCCACACCTCTTTCCTCGATGACCCCCGCGTGGTGGCGTCGCTCACCCATTCGGATTTCCGCCTCGCAGATCTCAAGCGCCGCTCGATGACGCTTTACGTGGTGCTTCCGCCAGCAAGGGTCACCGCCTACAACCGTCTTTTGCGCGGGTTCGTCGGGTTGTCGCTCTCCGCGATCACGAGCACTCGCGATCGCCCCAAGTTCAAGGTAGCGTTTTTCCTCGACGAGTTTGCACAACTCGGCCGCATGTCGGCGATCGAGGAGGGGATCTCGCTGGTACGCGGCTACGGTGCGGCGTTCTGGATCTTCGTCCAGGATCTGAGCCAGCTCCGAGCCGTGTACCCGAAGTGGCAGACATTCTTGGCCAACTCCGCAAAGCAATTCTATGGGACTGCCGACATCGACACCGCCCACTATGTCTCGCGGTCGCTGGGCAAGGAAACGATCGACTTTTGGTCGAGGAGCAAGAGCACACAATCGTCAGGATGGCTCTCGGGCAATTTGAGCTCAGGCAAGAGCAGGCAACAGCAGTTCATCGGCCGTTCGCTCCTCACGCCGGACGAGGTCATGGGCCTCGGCCGCCGCCCGATCGTATTCATCAACGGCGAACGCCCCTACTTGCTGGAGCAACTCGACTATCGGCGTGATCCCGAGTACGCGCGGCTGGCGGATTCGAATCCGTACTATGCATGAGTCAGTGCATGAACCGCTCCACTTGAGCAAGAGCTCCAGGTAGAGTTTCGTGCTTCGGCGGGACCGCTTCTGCCTCCCTCCACACCTGGCCGGCTCCCGGCCAGAGGCGCTGAGCGCCCAGTTCAGCATCACCCGCACTGCGTTCTCGTCCCAGCCGAGCAGGTCTGGGACGGCTTCACGGTGCGGGTGGGGACCTTGATGTAGGCGCTCACGCTTGATGGCGCTTACCGCTCTCGATCGATGTCGCCGCCGGCCGGAAACGACACAGGGCCTGGGCGACGTGGCCGGTTGCCGGCTCTCGCCGTGGCCAGACGCGTCGCAAGCTGCCGCTTGCCCGATCTTGCCGCCCGGCTGATCAGCTGCTAACCGTCAGGTTCTCACCCCTGCTGGCGTGGAGGCGCGCTGGATGATCGAACGCATCGGAATCTCGCTCGAGAAGGAGCTCCTGGAGAAGTTTGACGAGCTCATCGCGGCGAAGGGCTACGAGAACCGCTCGGAGGCCGTCCGCGACCTCATCCGCGATGCCCTCGTCCAGCGCGAGTGGTCGCGCGCAGCCGGGAACGAGGAGAAGGTGGCCGTCGTGGCGCTGGTCTACGACCACGACTCCTCGAGCCTGGCGCAGAAACTGGCGCACATTCAGCACGAGAACTACGGGGCGATCGTGGCCGGGCTCCACGTCCACATGGACGAGCACAACTGCCTCGAGCTGCTCGTGCTCCGAGGGCGGGCGCGCGAGGTGGTACGCATGGGCGAGGGCCTGGCCGCCACGAAGGGCGTAAAGTTCGGGAAGATGGTCCCGACCACCACGGGCCAGGACCTGCGTTGAGGCCGACTTGATCTCGGGAGCCGGCCCTTCGGAGCCTCGCGGGCAGAGGGAGGAGACCAGCTCGCGGGCCCCGGAGGGTGGCGCTTTTCCCTGCTCCAGGTCCAGCATCCAGAGCAGGGCGAATCGTCCTAAGAGCTGTCCCGCAATTCGTTGCCGCGCGCGACGCTCCGCAGATTGTGGAACCGCCGGAAAGGAGTTGCCTCGTCGGCGGCACTCCCGGAGGACACGTGAGATCCCCTTGAAAAAAACATTCATTACCTGCTAAAGTGTTCAGCGTGTTGTAGCAGACTGGGGCGGCAAGACGCCCTGTCCGAGTAAAACTGCCGGTAGATGACGGCACACGCCACCTGGCGGCTCGGCGAAACGTCGGTAGGGCACTGTGCCCAACCTCGGATGAGACCGGCCCTGCGGCCGGACCACGTCGAAACGGGCATCGATGCGAAACGACCTGTCCTATTACGGGACAGCTCTTAGAACTCGACGGTGACGGTCCCCCGGAAGCTCCGCTTCTCGGCCGGGTGGAAGTGCACGTCGTTGCTGCCCCCGGCCGGTTCGCCCTGGAGGCGCGACTTGTAGAAGTACGAGATGTCGTCCACCTGGGCGTTGGCCAGGTTGAACACATCGGCGGTCAGCTTGACGAATCGATTGATTCGGTAGGCGACCTGGGCGTTGAGGAGGGCGGACGCCGCGGAGCGCACGCTGTCGTCCTCGATGAGGGGTCGGGGCCCGAAGTAGCGCAGGAAGAGGCTCGCCGACCACGGCCCCAGCTCGTGGATCGAGGCGCCGGCGGAGACCGCTGTCTCGATGGCCCCGGGGATGTGGTCTCCCGTGACGCTCGGGTCCGCGTCCGGGCTCGTGAACCGCGCGTGCGACCAGGCGACGTCGAGGTCGAAGAGGAGCCAGCGCAGGGGCTGCCAGCGGGCGCTCCACTCGACGCCCAGCCGCCGCGAGGCCCGCGAGGGCTCGGTGGTGCCGGCGTCACCGGTGAACAGGAGCTCCGAGTCCATGTCGAGCCCCCACAGCGCGAGCGAGGTCTGGACCTGCGGGATGATCTCGGTCCGCACCCCGACCTCGGCGCCGCGCGTCTGGACGAGGGGCGTCACCGGGTTCACGGCTTCGCCCGTGCCGGGGTCGAAGCGGGTGGTGACGCCGCGCGCGTCGTTGGAGTGGAAGCCGAGGCCGAAGTTCGCGAAGAGCTCGATCGAGGCCCATGGACCGAAGATGGCGGAGAACTTGGGGGAGGCGCGGCCGGCGGTGTCGTCGCCGGAGTTGCGCGGATCAGGGCCCTGGACCGCCTTGGAGAAGTCGTTGCGGACGTGGAAGGCGTATTCATCGTACCGGAGGCCGACGATGGTGCGGAACCACGAGGTCCACGCCAGGTCGACCTGGCCGTAGGCGGCGCCGCTCGTCTCTAGCACGTAGTCCTGCCGGGTGGTCGCGAGCCGCTGCCGCGCCGCGGTGTGGTAGAGGCCGATCGGGTCGATGCGATCCTGCCGCACTTCCCAGCCGACCTGGCTCTTGGCGCCGATCCCCCAGAGCTCCCCTGCCCACTTCCAGCTCCCAGAGGTGCCGTAGTACCAGCGGCGATCGAACTGCTCGAACTGGTCACCGTTCGCCGTATCGTCGAGGAAGTAGGTGAAGTTCGAGAACAGGTCGAGGTCGTACCGGACGGCGTAGACGTTCGCCTGGAAGGTCCCGGCGCCGAGCGGCTGCTGCCAGTCGGCGGAGAAGCTGTACCGGTGCGAGGAGCCGCCGGTGGTCGGGTCGAGCGACCCGAACCGATCGATGAGTCCCTCCTGCACGGCACGGAGCGGGATCTGGTCGGTCGCGTTCCAGTTGCCGACGTAGAGCATCGCGGTGGCGCTGAGCTTCCCGTCCCCGATTGCGTGCGTGTAGCGCAGGACGCCGTTCCAGCGGCGGTAGTCGTCGGGGTGGTCCCACGGCCCGTCGTTGTGCATGTACTCGAAGCCGTAGAGGAGCCTGCCGCCCGCGAGCTCCGGCGAGCCGGCCGCCACGGCGCGGGCGTAGCTGAACATCCCGCCAGTTCCCTGGAAGAGATAGGCGGGGAGCTTGTCGACGAAGTGGACGTCGGCGGCGCCAGCCGAGGCGAAGTCGCCCTTGGAGGCGTAGTACGGCCCCTTGAAGTACTCAAGCCGCCCGATGAGCTCCGGGATGATGAAGTTGAGATCGGTGTACCCCTGGCCGTGCGCGTGCGTGCGCAGGTTTACCGGCACGCCGTCGAGGGTGGTCGCGAAGTCGGTGCCGTGGTCGAGGTTGAATCCGCGCAGGAAGTACTGGTTCGCCTTCCCGGCGCCGCTGTGCTGGGTGATGATAAGCCCGGGCACGAGCTCGAGCACCTCGCCCGGGCGGAGGATGGGTCGGTCCTCGATGAGCTGCTTCGTCGCGGTCCCCGAGCTCGCTGCGTCGGACGTCCCCACCTTGTTCTGGTAGTGGCCCTTGACCTCCACCTCCGGGAGCTCGACCTCATCGGTGGGCCGCTCCGCGGCGGAGGGAGGCGGCTCTGCCTTCGACCCAGGAGGCTCTTGTGCCGCTGCTGCTCCGGCCAGGGCGAACAGGGGCAGCAGTAGCACGGCGCGCTGAGGCAGGCGATGCATGGCGAACTCCTGAGAATTACGTGGCCCTCGTGGCTGGTGGATGGGGGCCGGCGGAGAGAAATCACCGGATAGCACGTGGCACGCAGTTGTGCTACGTACCCCGATTCCACCGGACGAGGCAAGCGTGTTCGAAGAGGTCACGAGGCGACGGACTGGAAGAGACGCAGCGAAGCGGGTGGGCTTCGCCTTCGGCTCTGCCGTCTTTCAGGTCGGCGTGGTGGCCGCCATCATCGCGATCTCCGCGGCGATCCGGACGAAGGTCGTCGAGCCGCAGCAGGTGGAGGTAAAGTTCCTGAAGGCGCTCTCGCCGCCACCACCGGCGCCGGAGAAGGCCCGAGCAGAGCGGGACAGGCCGGAGGAGCGAAGGACCCCGCCGACTCAGGTCCTGGCCCAGCCGCGGGAGATCCGTCCGGAGTCGAGGAGGGATCCGGACCCACCCGAGCCGGAAGAACGGGACTCGATCGCCGAACCCGGCACCGTGGGCGGCGTGACCAGCGGCCCCGCGAACGGCGTTGTGGGCGGTGTTCCAGGATCCGCAGTGTCCAGCCCTGTCGTCGAGGAGGGGCCGGCCTACCCCACGGCAGGATTCCGCAAGCCACAGATGGCCGAGGCGGGCTGCGTACAGCGCTCGTTGCGCATCCCCGAGGAGTGGATGGATCGGCTCGGCGTCGTGACCGTGAAGTTCGCCATCGGCAAGGATGGCGTCCCCAGCCGCTTTCAGTCGATGAGCCATGGCTTCGCAGACCGGATCGCACCCGCGATCTGGCGGGCCGTGCAGTCCTGCCGCTGGATCGCGGGCGCCGACGCGCAGGGCCGGCCGACGGCGATCTGGGTACTCCTGCCCATCCGATTCACGTTGGAGTGATTGCCTTCACAGGCCGAAAACAAGCAAACCAAGGAGAGCTGCATGTTCCATGAACTCACCTCCATCCAGCAGTTGCTCCTGACGCACGCTGAGGTCTCGTTCGACCTCGTCCACATGTGGCGGGTGATGGGGCCCTTTGCGCGGCTGATTGTGGTCGCGCTCGCCCTCATGAGCGCCTACTCGATCGGGGTGATGGCCGAGCGGCTCGTCACCTTCTCGCGGGCGAAGAAGGCCTCGCGAAGCTACACCGAGGCCCTCCGCGAGCTCCTCCCGTCCGCCAGGTTCGCGGATGCCGTGGAGCTCTCGAAGGACCTCAGCCGGGGGCACTTGCCCCGGGTGCTGGGCCTCGCGATCGCGGAGTACAACCGCGGCCTCGAGGCGCTGAAGAACCCGGGGCCACGTGACGTGGGCTCGTTCGACGTGACCGCCGCAGTGAACCGCGCCGTGGAGCGCAGCGCGCTCCGGACGGTGAACGACCTGCGGCGCGGCCTCGGCGCCCTCGCCACGGTCGGCTCGAGCGCGCCGTTCGTCGGGCTCCTCGGCACCGTCGCCGGGATCATCAGCGCCTTTCAAGCGATGGCCGCGACGGGCTCGGGCGGGCTCGCCTCGGTGTCGGCCGGAATCGCGGAGGCGCTCGTGACGACCGCCTTTGGACTGCTCGTCGCCATCCCGGCGGTGATGATGTTCAACTTCCTCACCAACCAGGTCGAGGACATGCAGGTGGACATCACGGACGCGGCGACGGAGCTGGTCGACTTCTTCATGAAGGAAGGGCGCGACGCGCGGTAGCCGTCCTCCTCGCACCCGGGAGATGGACCGATGGCGATGAACTTCGGCGGCAGGGGGGTGAGGAGCGACATCAACGTGACGCCCCTCGTCGACGTCGTGCTGGTGCTGCTCATCATCTTCATGGTGGTGACCCCGATGCTCCAGCGGGGAAAGCCGGTCGTGCTGCCGGAGGGGAGGCGCGTGTCCGCGCTCGAGCGCGGCGGCGATCCGGTCGTGGTCTCGGTGACGAGGGACGGGAAGATCTGGGTCGACAAGGCCGAGGTGGCGCGGACCGCGCTCGCCGGCGCCGTCACCGCCGAGCTGCAGGTCCACCCGGGCGCCCCGGTGCTGGTGAAGGGCGATCGCGACGTCGAGTACCAGGTCATCCGCGAGGTGGTCGCCGAGCTCGCGAAGACCCATCTCACGGGCGTGAGCCTGGCCGGGACCGAGGTCAAGGAGAAGGGGTAGCCCATGGCGATGGAGCTCGGCTGGAAGAAGAAGCCGGTCACGGACATCAACGTCACGCCGCTCATCGACGTGGTGCTGGTGCTGCTCATCATCTTCATGGTGCTGACGCCGCTCGCGGAGAAGCAGAAGTACCTGCGCGTGCCCGAGAGCGAGCAGGCGCAGGTCGTGCCGCCCGAGCAGACGGTCCTCACCGCCCTGGCGAACGGCCGGGTCCTGCTCGACGCACAGGAGATGGAGATCGCGGACGCGATGCGGGCGCTGGAGAAGGCCTACCGAGGTCGCCCGTCGAAGCCGCTCTTCTTCAACGCCGAGAACCGCGTCCGCTACGAGCAGGCGTTCAAGGTCCTCGACGCTGCGCACGAGGCCGGGGTGAACACGGTCGGCTTCATGACGGAGCCGCCGATCGCGCGGCGCACCGCGGGCAGCCCTGGAGCCGCAGCGGCCGCTCCAGCCCCGAGGCGCTGAGGAGCGCGTCGTCGGCGAGCAGCTGGGCCGTCGGCCCGTCGGCGGCGACCCGACCCTCCGCGAGGACGATGGTGCGGGCGCAGACGTCGAGCACCAGGTCGAGGTCGTGGGTGGCGATGATCTTGGTGTGCTCGAACGCCTTGAGCTGCTCGATGAGGCGGCGCCGCGCCCGGGGGTCGAGGTTCGAGGACGGCTCGTCCATCACCAGCACGTCGGGTGACATAGCGAGGACGCCCGCGATCGCCACCGCCCGCTTCTCGCCGCCGGAGAGGCGGTGCGGCGTGCGGCGCCGCAGGTGCAGCGCGCCCACGCGCTCGAGCGACGCGACTACCCGCGACTCGATCTCCTCGGGCGGGAAGCCGAGGTTCTCCGGACCGAAGGCGACGTCGTCCTCGACCGTGGGCATGAAGAGCTGGTCGTCCGGGTCCTGAAAGACCATGCCCAGGCTGCGCCGGACCTGCGGCAGGGTCTTCGGCGTGACGGGCCAGTCCCCGATCCGCACCGTCCCGTGCGCGGGCATCAGGGCGCCGGCCAGGTGGAGGAGCAGCGTGGACTTGCCCGCGCCGTTCGCCCCCACCAGGCCGACCGACTCGCCGTGGTGGAGGGTGAAGTCGATGCCCCGCAGCGCCGACGTGCCGTCGGCGTAGGCGAAGCGAAGGTCGGAGACGACCACGAGGTGATGGCTCAACGGAGGGCTCCGGAGAGGGCGGCGTCCACGAGGCCCGGCAGATCGAAGGCCCTCGCGGCGAAGAGGAGGAGGAGCACGGCGCCGACGAAGAGCGCGTCGAGGCGGCCGAAGCTCCAGCGGCGACGCATGGGCAGCCGGCCGTCGAAGCCGCGCGCGCGCATCGCCGTGTGGATGCGCTCGGCGCGGGTGGTCGCGCGCAGGAGGAGGTGCCCGAGCAGGGAGCCGGCCCTGCGCAGCGTCGGGCGTGGAGCGTCGGGGGCGCGCAGGCCGTGCGCGCGCACCATCCGGCCCGCCTCCTCGCCGAGGACGAACAGGTAGCGGTAGGTGAGCGAGAGCTGGGCGACGACGACGCGCGGGGCGCCGAGCTTCGCCAGGGCGAGGCAGACGGCGTCGAACCCGGTGGTGGCGACGAGGAGCAGCGCCGCGCACAGCGAGAGCGCGAACTTGGCCAGGATCACCATAGCGGCTAGCTCGCCGCGTGAGAGGGTGACGGCGCCCAGCGTGGCGACGGGCGCGCGGTCCAGGAAGGGCTCGAAGGCGGCGATCCCCAGCGCGAAGGGAGAGGCGAGGGCGAGGCGCGCCAGGACGGGTCTCCACGGCACGTCCCCGAGCGGCGCCAGCACCAGCGGGAAGACCGCCAAAGGCGCGAGCCTGCCCAGGTCGAGGCGGCCGAAGCTCGCCACCACGACCACGAACGCGAGCGTGGCGGCCACCTTGGCTCGCGGATCGAGGCGCGACGCGGGGGTGTCCCGCGCCGCCATCTCGTCCAGCCTCCCCAGCCGCGCCAGGCTGGACTCGATGTGACCCATCTCCGACTTTCCCGGGTGTGGAGTGACCGATCGGTGGGACCGGTGCGGGCGAGGGGCGCTGGAGCTCTTGCCGCCGGCCGGGCGACAGAGTATCACGAAGCCCTAACTCGTCCGCACCGCCGCGCTGCCGCCCGGGAATCCATCATGCACATGTCCGACGCGCTCCTCTCGCCAGCCAGCGGTTGGCGGGGCGATGTGGGCCGCCACGGCGGCGGTCGGCGCCCGCTGTGCCGCCAAGGTCCGGAAGGACGCCGATGACCGCCGGGTGCCGCTCATGGGGGTCCTGGGCGCCTTCGTCTTCGCCGCCCAGATGGTCAACTTCAGCGTCCCGGGGACGGGATCGAGCGGCCACCTGGCGGGCGGCGTGCTCCTCGCCATCCTGCTGGGGCCGCACGCTTCGTTCCTGGTGATGGCCTCGGTGCTCGCCATCCAGGCGCTCTTCTTCGCGGACGGTGGGCTGCTGGCGCTCGGCTGCAACGTCTTCAACATGAGCTTCTTCGCCTCCTTCCTCGCCTATCCGCTCGTCTACCGGCCCATCGCCGGACTGCAGCGCACGCGGGGCCGCGTGATGGCCGGCGTGATCGCGGCGAGCGTGGCGGCGCTGGCGCTGGGTTCGCTGGGCGTCGTGCTCGAGACCACGCTCTCGGGCATCTCCTCGCTCCCGTTCCGTCCCTTCGTGCTCCTCATGCTCCCGCTGCACATCGCCATCGGCCTCGTGGAAGGGCTCGTCACCGCGTCGGTGGTGGCGGTCCTCCAGCGCGAGCGGCCCGATCTCGTCGAGGCGGGTGGTGTGCGCTCCAGGCCCCTCCGGCCGATCCTCTTCGCGATCGCGGCCGCGGCGGCCCTCACGGGCGGGGCGCTGTCCTGGTTCGCCTCCGCGCATCCGGACGGGCTGGAGTGGGCGGTTGCGAGGACGGTGGGAGAGCACCCGGCAGCGGCGCCGTCCAGCGGCGCGCACGCGCTCCTGGGGCGCTTCCAGGGATGGACTGCCATCCTGCCGGACTACGGTTTCGCAGGAGAAAGTCAGGCCCGCCCGGTCGGCGCTTGGCCCCAGGTGAAGGCCGCCACCTCGGTCTCCGGTCTGGTCGGCTCCGCGCTGACCTTCGGGGTCGCCGTCCTCCTTGGCGCGTCGATCCGTCGCAGTCGGCGGCGCTGAGCAGCTCGGCGGCACCCTCCGAAGCTCCACGGCGATGGCGTCCTCCGTGGCGCGGAGACCCCTTGTCGAAAGGCGGCGCCGCCCGACGCATCCGGTGTGAACAGCGCCTTCGCGTGCTTCTCGGACGACGACCGTGGATCGCGCTGGTGGGGCGATGGTGCTCGATCGATCACCGACTGTGAACAGCATCCGCAGCTAGCGGTTCGGGCGCCCGCATCCCTGAGCGGGCCGCTGCCCCGCGGCTGGCGCGCACTCGTCGCCAGATCGGCATACGGAGTATGAATGGGTGCTATTATGCACTCTCCTCGTCTCGGCTGGCACGAGGGGAGGCACATCCGTGTCGGCCGTTTGTAGTCTTTCGGGGCCGCGCGGGCGCGCCGAACGGGCTGGAGGAACCATGATCGTTTCTGCACCCGATAACTGCCCAGGGGCATACCAGCCCCAGAAGCGTCGCTTGTGGCAGATCGATCCAGAGGTCATCGCCGCGGTGACGAGTTTCCTCCTCAGTTCCGACGATGTCGAGGTGCTGCTTGATGCATTCGGGCTGGTAGACGATCGGTGTTTACAAGCGAAGGAGAGCGCGCTCCGCGTCCGAGTGCTGCTCGCCTGCACGGCTCCGTGCGCGCTGGCCGAAGCTGTCGAGCGAATCCTGGATGACCGGACCGAAGTTCGTGGTGCCTCGGCAACCGGCAGCTCGCTGACGGAAGCGGCCGACTGGCCCATTCTCGCGTGGAGGATCGCGCTGGGGACTCACGACCCGGCCGGCATCCTGTGGCGGCTCTCTCGGGAGCGCGCGGGTGGTGACGGGCGCGGACGCTGAGCGTTACCCCTCTGGTCCCCGCCCCCTCGCCGTGCTGCCGTGGCGGACCCTGCCTCATATCCGTCCGAACAAGGTGCTCTCGTCGGCTGCTCAGGATCGGCGCTCCTTCACCGGAGCTGGAACACCACCGGAACCGTGACGAGCACGTTCACGCCGGGAGGATGGAACGGCGCGGCCCTGCGGACCGCGGCGAGGGCGGCCTCGTCGAGCAGAGAGTAGCCCGAGCCGTGGAACACGATGAGATCGCGGATCTCGCCACCTGCGAGCAGGATGAATCGCAGCAGGGTCCTTCCCTCGATTTGGTTGCGCCGGGCCGCGCGTGGGTACTCGAGCGTGCGAGCGATGCCGGCGCGGACCGCGGCGAGGTCCGCGGGCCGGGCCGGCATCGGCGTGGCGCCTCCCGCGCCGTCCCCAGCGCCGCCCATAACCCCGTCCTCGGTCCCACCCGCCCCATCGATTCCGTCTCCGGCTCCACCGACGCTGGCGACGGCATCACCCGCCGTATCGCGCGGCTCCGAGGGTACGTCGGCAGGCGGCGCCGAGACTGGCGGCGCCTGCGGCGGCCGGACGCGCGGAGCGGGCGAAGCAGGCGGCGGACCTGCGACGCGCCTTCTCTCCGGCCGCTCCGCGCGCGCCGGCGGGCCCTGCGGACCCGGGGCGGCGCGCGGAAAGAAGAGCACATCGAGGCGCTGCTCGTGCTCCGTGGAGCGTCCGCGGTGCGCGAGCACGAGCGCGACCGCGACCATCAGGTGGAGCACGATGGAGATCGCGACTGCAGGGGCGCGGCACCGCGCGGAGACGGGCGCGCTCACGGTGGCAAACAGAGCCCCGTCCTGCGAGGTCGCGCTGGCTGCTCGCCGCTCGGCGGGCTCCCCGGAAACGCGCTGCCGGGCGCGGGAGGGCGGGACAGGGCAAACACCGCCGTGAGCCAGGTCGCAGGCGACCTGCTCGTTCGATCGGGGAGTCACGGACAGGCAAGATACGATCAGGTTGACGAAAAAAAAAGACGTGCTACGGTGACGATCGTCGACTTCGTGCTACGGCGCGTACGGCGCCCCTTCTGGATCGTAGGCGCGGCGGAACCGGATGCTGCCACGACAAGGGAGCGCGCGCCGAACGTCGCGCGACGGGAGCCAAGAGATGTCCGGATATGGGCGAAGCGTAGCGCGCTGGATGGTGCTCGGGATCGCTCTCCTCGCGTTGGCCGCCAGCGCCAGAGCGGAAGAAACGGCCGCGAGCGCGGAAGCGGAGAAGGCGGCCACCGGCACCGGAACGGAGAAGGCCGCGAGCGCCGGAGCGGAGAAGGCGGTCGCGAGCGCTGATCCGGGCCGCCTGGAGGACGTGGTCGTGACGGCTGC
>Ga0335081_10004601_pt1 | contig 21766 bp, 21 predicted proteins | sample Lox_Sample_35_FD_206713 | JGI IMG/M metagenome (GOLD analysis project Ga0335081, IMG submission 206713) | Soil microbial communities from Loxahatchee National Wildlife Refuge, Florida, United States - Lox_Sample_3.5 | ecosystem: Environmental > Terrestrial > Soil > Wetlands | place: USA... | reverse complement strand
TTCGTGGCTGCCCTTCACCTTCACGTCTTCTCGTCCGTTCTCGACCTTCGCCTGTCCGTCGAAAACCCGAAGCTCGTCCTGCCTCATATTGAAGTCATAAAGCCCGGTCTTTAGCAGCCGCGTCGTTGTTCCGGCAGCGCTTACGCGAAGATCGTTTTCCGGATGGATTTCTGCTACCTCGATCATGGCGTTACCGCGCTCGACCTGAACTTCAGTATTCGTCAGGCTCGGCGAAACCATCTTGACTTCACTGTTGTCTCCGAGGCGCAGAAACACGCCCGGGGTAAGTAAAACCTCTGCTTTCCCTTGGGCCGTTGTCAGAGACTGTCCGGGCTGTAATTCGGCGGAGCCGATCGATTTTGAGTTCAGATCCTCGGACCCGATCGAGGCTTGGCCCTCCACGTAGTTCAATGTTCCGGGTACGGCGGAATTGGTGTTCGGAACGCTCGCCCACACAGCGCCAGAGAGCAATACGGCCAGGGAGAAGCCACCAAAAGCCCTAAACCATCGCATTCTCATACGTCCCCATCTCCTACTAGCCTACATTCCATTGGATGTTGCGAGGGTGGCGTGCGATGCCCAAAGAGACTCAGGTAAACATCGTAATACGATACAACTAGGGATGATGCGGTAGCCGAGCGGGAACTGGCATCAGTGGCGGGCCTCAGGCGGTGACGTGTCGAGAATTTCGTTGAAGGTGAGTCGCTATTTCATCTCGAAATCGTACGATCCCGATCCGACCTGCAGTAAATACTCGCCATTCTGCAGCCTGGCGTTCACCGATGTTCCACCCTCCGTGATTTGCGCTCCACTGATTGCAGGCAAGAAAACCTTCGCTGAAGTATTCGCCGGGATCGTGACTCGCAAGGAAAATGGTCCCGCTGGTGTGCCGTGCCAGTCGCTCACAATCCTGCCGTAAACGGAATCGTATTCTGCGCGAGCTGAAGTCATCCGCGAGTCGAGGTGCGGGTGGATAATGATTTCGTTGAATCCGGGAGAATCGACGGTCGTGTCGATTCCGGCGGCGTAGCGATAGACCCAAGCCATGACTGATCCGAAGGCGTAGTGGTTGTAGGAATTCATCGCCGGATCGCCGGTGTCGCCATTCCACCGCTCCCACCACGTTGTTGCCCCTTTGGATAGCATGTATCCCCAGGAAGGATAGGTGTCGTTCAGCAGCAGTCGATACGCGACATCGGTGCGGCCGTGATTGGAGAGAGTGAAGAGCAGAAATGGTGTGCCCAGAAATCCGGTCGTCAGGTGCCAGTTGTGGGCTTCGATGTTGCTGACCAGATTTTGCATCAGCTTCGGCTCGAGCGATTCTGGGGCCATCTTCGTGTAGAGAGCGACAACATAAGAAGTCTGCGTGCCCGTGCCCACCTGACCGTCGGCTTTGATGTAGGCCTTCTGGAATGCGGTGCGAATGTTTTGCAGGAGGTCCTGATATTTCGTTGCGTCCGCCTCGTCGTCGATCGTGTGCGCCATCTGCGACATCATGTTCGCGATCAGCGCCCAATAGGCGGTCGCGAGTAGATCCTTGTTCGTGTTCGGATCTGGCGCGAGCCAGTCGGCAAAGTTCGGCCCTACGCCATTCTTCCGAAGGAAGTCCGGATTGCGGCTCTGGATGAAATCCATCCAACGCTTCATCGCGTCCCAGTGCCGCTCGATGACCGCGGTGTCTCCATATTGAATCCATGTCGTCCAAGGCACGATCACGCCGGCATCGCCCCAGCCGGGAGCGCCGACCATGTCTAGCGTCCATACGCTCGGATCGAACATCGCGCCATTGCCACGGGGGAGCGTGTTCGGCGAGACGTTCGAAAACGCGCCGTCGATCTGAGCATCCTCGATGTCCTGCATAAATTTCTGCGAGAAAGCGGCGACGTCGAAGTTGTAAGTTCCAGTTCTCCAAAAGACGCCAGCGTCTCCCATCCAGCCCAAGCGCTCGTCGCGCTGCGGACAGTCGGTGGGAACGCTCAGGAAATTTCCACGCTGTCCCCAAATTCCGATCATCCACATCTTGTTAACCAGATCGCTGGATGTGTTCAGCTCAAGCACGGGTTTGCCGCGAACGCTGCTGACGACGTCTCCTTCAATCGAATCGAGCGACGGTGTGCCCGGATATCCCGTCATCTCGACATAACGGAAACCGTGAAACGTAAAGTGGGGAGTGAACATTTCTTCTCCGCCGCCGCGAAGAACGTATGTGTCGGTCGCTTCGGCATTGCGAAGGTTCGTGGTGTAGATGCTTCCGTCCGGGTTCAGAATTTCGGCGAAACGCAGCCGGACTCGGCTTCCCGCCGGACCATTCACTTTGAGGCGCGCCCATCCCACCATGTTTTGGCCCATGTCGAAGATGTAGGAGCCATCGGCGCGGCGGTCGATATGCGCCGGTTTGATGGTGTCGATGATCTCGGGCGATCCGTCCATCTGCGCGGAGAGCGCAATTGCTGGAGAGGGTGCAATGCTCGCGGGACTCCATCGGGCATCATCGAATCCGGGTTTCTGCCAGCCGGCCTGTTCCTGACGGGCATCGTAGGTTTCACCGTCGTAAATTGTGGACTCCACGATCGGAGATGCCGCTGCTTTCCACGAATCATCACTCACGAATGTCCGGTGAGTGCCATCGTCGAACTGCACTTCGAGTTGCGCTAGAAAACGCAGCGGCGGAGTGAAGAAGTGCATCCCGACCCAGGTCAGGGGACTTCCATACCAGCCGTCGCCGAGCAGGGCGCTTAATGTGTTGTCGCCTTTTCGCAGCAGATCGGTCACATCGTAGGTCTGATACTGAACCCGCTTGCTGTAATCGGTGAATCCCGGAGTCAGAATGTCTTTGCCAACGCGATTGCCATTCAGATAGAAGAGATAGCTTCCGAGAGCAGTGACATAGAGCCTTGCGCTTTGGATTCCTCTCGAAAGCGCAAGCTCCTTTCGCAGGTAGGCAGCCCGGTCCGGCATAGGCCCCGGATCGCCGATGCGGCTGTCGCTGAGATCGCCTACCACAGAAACGGGCTGGGGTTGCTGATTGTCGCCGGCGATTGCCTTCCAGCGATTTCCTGTTGGAACGCGCAACATGGATCCATTGCTCTGCCGGACTTTCACCAGCGCGGCCAGAGCCGCTCTGGTCGTTTTTGAATTCGGTGAATCGGGCTCACCCTGGGCGACCACCCTTATTTCGATCAGATTCTTTCCGGCTACGAGCTGATCTGTAATGTCACGCAGGTCAAACGCCCTCCAATTTCTTTTTGTGCCGACATCGTGTCCATTCACTGTGGCGACGAAACTGCCATGAACCGCGAGCAGCAAGGAACCGTCCAGCGGTTTCTCTTTGAGGTCCAGCCTCAATTGAAACGTTGCGGAGCTGTTCGGCGTGACTGCCAGCGCATCCTGTCCTTTAATCCATATCCAGCGCATCTCGTCACGATCCGCCCGAGCTTCGGGATCGTTCCAAGTGATCCACTTCGCTTTCCAATCCGAGGGCTGAAGCAAACCCATTTCCCACCAGGCCGACTCTTCTGACTCAGAGGCGTTCCCGGCCGCATCCCAGACGCGAACCTTCCAGTAATATCTCTCCCGCGACTGGAGAGCGGGACCGCGATACGGAATGTTGACGGAGTCGTCCGAATTCGTCTTGCCGCTATCCCAAACATCAGGGCCATTAGCAGCAAGTTTCTGCGCTGTGCTCGCGACCAGAATCTCGTAGGCGGACTGTTTCCAATTCCGCTCCCCACTGTCGCTTTGCCACGAGAGCCGCGGCGCAGTCTGATCAATGCCCAAGGGATTGGTTCGATATTCGCAGCGGAGATTTACCGGAGTAGCAGAAGCGATGGTGGACAGTACAGCCATTCCAATCAGGGCAAACGACGAACGCAGGATGGTCAACTCTTGTCTCCTCGGAAGAAACGTACGCCTCACGATGCCGCGCCCGCAACTGGCTGCCGCGCTGGACTCTCGCAACGAGAGTGATAGTCTATTCCACGGCAACGCGGATGTCTTTGCTTCTACCCGCGAACAGAGTTTTTGAGTTCCGAAGATGGCTGGCGCGCACCGCAGATTGAAATCATCAAAAGTCGTCAATATTGAAGATCTCCGCCGGATCGCGCAACGCCGCCTTCCGCGTGCCGTCTTTGATTATCTGGATGGCGGAGCCGAAGGCGAGATCACCCTGGCTGAAAATTGCCGCGCGTTTCGTGATGTTACGTTTCGCCCGCGCGGCGCGGTCGCGGTGCATGATTGCAGCCTGAAAACGACAGTTCTGGGCCACGAGATTTCGCTTCCGATGATGCTCGCGCCGGTTGGCTATAGCCGTATGATGCATCCCGAGGGAGAAGTCGCCGCCGCGCGCGCTGCCGGCAAAGCGGGCACAGGCTACATTCTCTCGACAATTTCTGCTCACAAGCTGGAAGACGTGAAGGCGGCCTCGGCGGGCCCAGTCTGGTATCAGCTTTATTTGCTTGGAGGTCGCGAAGCAGCGGAAGGCGCGCTGGAACGCGCGCGCCGTGCCGGTTTCTCGGCCTTGGTCATTACCGTCGACACGCCGGTGGCCGGGATGCGCGAGCGCGATCCGCGGAATGGAATGAAGGAATTGCTCGGCAGTTCCTTGTTCGCGCGCATTCCTTTCCTTCCAAATATTCTTGCCCATCCCTGGTGGGTGATGTCGTTTCTGCTCGATGGTGGAGTTCCGCAGCTTGAGAACATCGTGATTCCGGGCCAAGGCCCTATGAAATTGCTCGACGTTGGTGCGGCGCTCGCTGAGTCGACAGTAACCTGGGCGGACCTGAAGTGGATCCGTGAGTTATGGAAGGGGCCCATTATCGTCAAAGGCTTGTTGGTTGGAGACGACGCTCGGCGTGCGATCGACGAGGGTGCTGCTGCCGTCGTCGTTTCGAATCACGGGGGACGACAACTTGATTCCGTCTCGCCGACGTTACGCGCCCTGCCGGAAATCGTCGCAGCGGTGAACGGACAGGTCGAAGTGCTGATGGATGGCGGTGTTCGCAGGGGCAGCGATATCGCGAAGGCGCTCTGCCTCGGAGCGAGAGCAGTGCTCGTCGGGCGTGCCTATGCGTATGGACTGGGGGCCGCGGGGGAGCCCGGCGTGACTCGAGCCATCGAAATCCTGCGCGCCGATCTCGAACGAACGATTCGCCTGCTGGGCTGCCCATCGCTCGCGGCGCTCGACCATTCTTACGTCGATGTGCCCGCCGCGTGGCAACCTTCGTTCAGTCGATCTGCCGGGCACTAAGATCGCTTTACAGCAAATCCGTCTTTCCCCTTATAATGGCCGGAATTGAACTTAAGTTCGGCAAGGCAACTTGGGGGAGCCGAATTGCCTCTCAGGCCTCGAATAAGAACCATCGCGCATTGTTATGCCCGTTGATTTGACGAATCCAAAGCCCGGAATCGAAGCCGCGGGCCTGACCGACGTCGGCCTGCAACGTACCAACAACGAAGACTCCTATACCTATTGGGAGCCCGATTCCGACGTCGAATTTCGCCGTAAAGGGCGTCTCGCCGTTGTGGCCGACGGAATGGGCGGATACGAAGGCGGCCAGGAGGCCAGCCGTGTCGCTGTCGAGACTGTGCGTCACGTTTACGACAACGACTTCAACGGAGATCCGCAGCAGACGTTGATTTCAGCCTTCGAGTCTGCACACGACAACATCCTGCGTTATGCCATGGACCATCCCGAATTCCACGGCATGGGAACGACCTGCACCGCGATCGCGATCATCGACGACCGGCTGTTTTTCGCGCATGTCGGCGATAGCCGTCTGTATCTGATTCGCAACGATACCGTCGCTCGCCTCACGCGCGATCACTCTTATGTCGGGCGACTGGTTGAAAATGGAATCGTGCGTTCGGAGGATGCAGAGTCGCATCCGCAGCGCCATATTCTTACGGCCGCACTCGGATCCGGCCACGACGTAACTCCTCACACCCCCGAGCAGCCGATTCCCCTGGAAGAGGGCGACATCCTGGTTCTCTGTACCGACGGGCTGTGGAGTCTGCTCAGCGAGCATGAACTTTCGCGCGTTGCGCAAGCGAACTCCCCTGCAGATGCCTGCTCAAGGCTCATTCGGATTGCGCTCGAACGCGGCGGGCCCGACAACATCACCGTGCTGGTAATGCGAGTTTCCCCTCGCTGAATCCTGCTTCGTCGAATTCTCGATCGATCTCAGAGTGTGCAAGAACCTGCAAGCCTTCGTGTTTTTTCCACAAGTCACATGTGATTCTTTGTTGCACCAAACTGCAAGCCGGTGCACATGCGCCGCGTTTCCGCGTCTGTGCAAAAAGGCCAAGCTGCTGAGTTGAAAGGTCGTCATCGGCTGGTGAGCGTTTTGTCGAAATGGAAGCTCGCTTGCTAAGTCCTGTATGGTAATTATGTCTAGTATTGTAATAGAGTTTATGGAATACTGCCGCCGATGAAATTCGAAGCCGGGACCAGAGCGCTTGTTTTGTCCGTCGTCTTGCTCCTCGGAGGGATTCCTTCAGTTTTGGGACAGGGAAGCGTCACCACGATCCGCGTGGGTGCCTTCCCGAATATCACGCACGCGCAGGCTATGGTCGGAAAGGCGAACGGATGGTTCGAAAAGGCGATGGGCCCGAACGTGAAGATTCGATGGACCAGCTTCAACGCCGGGCCTGCGGCGATCGAAGCCTTGTTCGCAGGCGCGATCGACATGACTTACGTCGGTCCCAATCCCGCCATCAATGGCTACGTGCGCTCGAATGGCGCAGCCCTTCGAGTTGTTGCCGGAGCGGCGAGTGGAGGAGCCTCGCTGGTCGTCCGGAACGATGCCGGCATTAACAAACCTGAAGATTTTCACGGCAAGCGCGTTGCGTCGCCGCAATTCGGCAACACGCAAGATGTCGCGCTACGCAATTGGCTCCGCAGCCATGGCCTAAAGACGACGGATAAGGGCGGCGATGTGCAGGTCATTCCCATGGCGAATCCCGACCAATTGACGCTGTTCCTCAAGAAGCAACTCGATGCGGCGTGGGCTCCTGAACCCTGGGCGACGCGCCTGATACAGGAAGGAAATGCTCACCGGTTCATCGACGAGCGCACGCTCTGGCCCGACGGGCAGTTCGTGATCACGCTCTTCATCGTGAACACGAAATTTCTCCAGGCGCATCCGGATCTCGTTAAGAACTGGATTCGCGCCAACATCGATCTCACCAATTGGATCAACGCGCATCCCGTCGAAGCGAAGAAGCTTCTGAACGAACAGATTCAACGCGAAACTGGGAGGGCCCTCCCTTCGTCCGTTCTCGACGAAGCCTTCTCGAAGATGCAGGTGACTTACGATCCACTGCACGCCGCTCTGAATACAGCCGCACAACAAGCATTCGCTGACGGATTTCTTGGGCGTCAGATGCCTGATCTCTCTCGTCTTTACGACCTGACTCTCCTCAATCAGCTTCTCGCGGAGAAAAACCGAAAGGCGGTTCAATGAGCACGCAGAGCATTCCTCACCAGTTCCCGATTGTCGATCCGCGCATCTCGAGCCACTCAAACGGACGGTACAAATCTCTCGGGTTAGTAACACCGGGCCAGTCAAGTCCTGATGACTCTCTGGGAATTCCCAAGCTTTCGCTCAGTGAGATTTCTCTGAGTTATCGTGCGCAAACTGGAGAACGCCTGCTCGCTCTCGACAAAATCAACTTGCAGGTGCGGGCTGGCGAATTTGTTTGCATCGTCGGGCCATCCGGGTGCGGCAAGTCCACTCTGCTGCATCTGATCGCGGGGCTGCATTCACAAACCTCCGGGCAGATTCTCGTCGAGGGCAAACCGGTGCAAGGACCCGGCACCGACCGGATCATGATCTTTCAGGAGCACGGACTTTTCCCCTGGCTCACCGTCGGTGAGAACGTCGAATTCGGGATGAAGATGAAAAGCATCCCGAAGGCCGAGAGGGAAGAGAAGACCCGCTACTACCTCCGCCTCGTGCATCTCGCGAAATTTGAGAAGAGCTATATCCATCAGCTCTCCGGCGGAATGCGGCAGCGCGTCGCCATCGCCCGCGCGCTTGCCACCGAGCCCGACATTCTTTTGATGGACGAGCCCTTCGCCGCTCTCGATGCGCAGACCCGCGATCTTCTGCACGACGAACTGGAACGCATATGGAATGACACTGGCCGCACGATCATCTTCGTCACGCATAACGTGCGCGAAGCGGTTCGTCTGGGCGATCGCGTGGTGCTGCTGACGTTCCGGCCTGGTCGCGTCAAAACTGAATTTCGTGTCGAACTGCCCCGCCCGCGGCATCTCGAAGATCCCGACGTTGCCCGCGCTGCCGGCGAGGTTCTCGTCCAACTGCGGGAAGAGATCAACCAGTCCCTCGAAGCGGAATACGCGGAAGGCCTCCGGCCGCATATTCAACCAGGAGCTTCTCAATGAAACGTGCCGCTCGCTACATCGCTTTCTACGCCGGGCTCTTGGGACTTTGGACTCTGCTTGCCGAGTTGAAGATTTGGCCGCCATATCTGTTTCCCACGCCATGGGGAGTCGGCCAGGCGCTGTATGCCGGATTTGCGGACCACACGTATTGGATCGCCATACGAGTCAGCATGGAGCGTGTGCTGATCGGTTACGGCATCTCTGTGGTGCTGGGCATGATCCTCGGTCTTGGCGTTGCCAGCAATAAGTTCCTTGAAGAAACTCTGGGAGGCTTGCTCGTCAGCCTGCAGAGCCTACCCAGCATTTGCTGGTGGCCGCTGGCGCTGCTTTGGTTCGGGCTGAACCAGAATGCGATTCTCTTCGTCGTGGTCATGGGCTCCCTCTTATCCGTCACGCTTGCCATGGAAGATGGCCGGAAGCAGATGCCGAAGATTTTTGGCCAGGCCGGACGCAACCTCGGCGCCAAGGGACTCAAGCTTTTCTGGTATGTGCTGCTGCCGGCGAGTTTGCCCTTCATCGTCAGTGGCCTCAAGCAGGGCTGGGCATTCGCCTGGCGCTCGCTCATCAGCGCTGAAATGCTCTATCTGAGTCTTGGCCTAGGCCAAGTCTTGATGATGGGGCGCGACCTGAACGACATGAGCGCTGTCATCTCGGTCATGCTCGTGATCATCGCTCTTGGATTTCTCGTTGACGGAGTCGTCTTCCGCGGTGTCGAGCGTCATCTCCACAATAAGTGGGGGTTGACGTCCGCGGCATAAATTAAGACCGCTCCGATATTCACGGGGCGATCTCTGCGTGTTCTCGCTTCTCCTTTGGGAGCAGCTATTTTGCCAAATGCATTACAAGTAAACTAATAGACATAGTTGCACACCGTAATGGCCAGTATCTCAGAGTTCAAATAATTCAGAAAGGCGTTTAAAGAAATGACTCTTCGCCCAGGGATTTTGTTTTCCGCTCTTCTGGTTAGCGCGCTTGCACTTCTAACTCCATTGGCGACTCACGCGCAGACACTTGACGGATCGTCTTCTGACTCTAGCGCGAGTCGTAGTGTATCGCCGGATTCTGATCTGCGCTCCAAGGTTGAACAACTGGAAAAGCTCGTTCTCGAGCAGCAGAAGCGCATCGAGGCTCTGGAAGCAAGGCCCACAGCTGTCAGCCAAGCTGGCGCGCCACCCGCTGCGGCGGTATCGTCGAATATAGTTCCACCGACTTCAACCGCGGATGCTCCAGCCAACACCTTGCAAGCAGCGAATGTCTCTCCTTCGTCGACATCGCCGCAGGCACAACCTGTCGCGGCCCCAACCCGCAATTTTCAGGCAGGTAGTACCGATGAGAGGATCCGGAATCTCGAACGTCAGATCAAAGGTCTCGGTCCCGTCTCGTTCAGCGGCGACGTACGAGTCCGCGCTGAACCCTTCTTCGGCGGCCCCACGGATGAGTCGATGGACCGGGCCCGCGAGCGTGTGCGCGTCCGTTTCAATGCTCTGGCCGACCTCGGATCCCAGTTCCGCACCGGAATCACGCTGGCCAGCGGAGACGTGAACGATCCGACGTCAACCAATCAGACGCTCACCGGCTTCTATACTCGCAAGCCGATTGCGCTCGATCAGGCTTTCGTCGAGTTCACTCCGGATCAGTTCAAGCCGCTCACGCTCGTTGCCGGAAAATTCCGCTATCCGTGGTACAACACCGAACTCACGTGGGATAAAGACCTCAATCCCGACGGTGCCGCAGAGACTCTCGCCTTCAAGGTCGAGTCGCCGGTTCTGAAGCGAATCGCGTTCATCGGGTTTCAGTTGCCGTTCGCTGAGGTTGCCGGCACTGCGCCTACTGACAAGAGGATCACGCAGCAGATCACTTACGGCGGGCAAATTCAAACTCAATGGCAGATCTCGCCACGTGTCCTTCTGGGGGCATACTCCGCACTCTACGACTATCGCGGGACCGATTCCATCGCCTACGCGTTGGCGCGCGCCAGCAACAAGAATCCCCAGACGCCGTTTGTAGGCCTGCTGCCGCTGGGCTCTGGCAATGCGGTGCAGGATTCGATCTACACTACGACTGCTACCAGCATCGTGACGATCGGCGGCACCGCGTACCCGACCGGAGTCTCGACAATTACCAACGCACAGTTCGCGTCGAAGTTTCAGTTGTTCGATAACATCGCGCGTCTCGATATCGATACCGGCCACGCCAAATATCCGATCTCATTCATCGGCGACTACGTGCAGAACATGGGCGCCTGCGGCAATCTCGCGAACATCGTTGCGGCTCCGGCGAACACGGCGACACAATCCTTCAAGCAGACGCTCAACGCGCCTTGTGTTTCGAACCAGCGCCGCGGGTACTGGGCCGAAGGACGGATTGGACGCTTGCAGGAAAAGCACGACATCCAGTTCGGATACACGCGCATGTACATCGAACGCGAGGCCGTGCTGGGGAACTTCAACTACAGCGACATCCGGCAGGGCACGAACGTCACCCAGCACCGCTTCGACACGTTCTATCAGTTCGACAAGAGCGTGCAGCTCGGATTCACGGCGCTCATCGGACGACCGCTGGCGACGACAGAACCCTGGCTCACGCGATTGCAGTTCGACACGATCTACATCTTCTGAGGAGAGGTAACCGCAGAGGAAATGGCAAAGCGCTACCGACCCAATGTCCCCCAGCGACCGGACATTACGGTAGCGCTGCTAGATACGAGCCCAAAACTGATGTCAAGAGTATAGAAACAGCCATGCACTAGTAATAGTGCATGGGTAGGAACCTGGGAGTTAATAGCTGGGGTGTTATCTGTGGTCCTCGGTGGCTGATGCCGCATCATTTCTGACGGCTTTCGACGTCAGGACTGGAAGTCGTGCTTTAGCGAAACACCCGCTCTTGGTTATTTTTCCTCAGCGTCCTCCGCGTCCCCGGTGGTATTGGTTTTGTCCGGGCGCAGAAGCGGGAAAAGAATCACATCGCGAATCGTGTGCTGATCCGTCAGCAGCATGCACAGACGATCCATGCCGATTCCCACGCCTCCCGCTGGCGGCATTCCATACGACAACGCGCGAATGTAGTCTTCATCCATCTGGTGAGCTTCTTCGTCGCCGCGCTCGCGCTCTTTCAGTTGCGCTTCGAAGCGCCGCCGCTGATCTTCAGGATCGTTAAGCTCCGAGAATCCGTTGGAGAGTTCCATCTGTCCGGCAAAAATCTCGAAGCGCTCGGTCCAGTCGGGCTCGTCGGGCTTCTGCTTCGAAAGCGGAGAGACGGCCGTTGGAAATTCGTAAATGACCGTCGGCTGCATCAAGTGCTCTTCGGCGATCGACTCAAACAGCGTCGCAATCGTTTTTCCCAAGGGCTCATTCGGATCGTAGGCCATGTGCGCGTGATGCTGACTGAACCGATCGACAAGGTTCTTCACGCCATCAGCATTCGCGAAGTCGCCCATCTCCGGCTTCGCTCCGCAGACATCCGGCCAGAACTTGATGATCGCCTCTCGCATCGTGAGCCGCTGCCAATTCGACCAGTCGAGTTCTTCCACGACTTCCTTGCCATCGACGACGCGCGTCCACTTGGATTTCGGGCTGCCGTTCACCGCGATAGCCGCCTCGGTGATCGACTCCTGCGTGAGATTCATGATGCCCTGATAGTCGGTGTAGGCCTGATACGCCTCGAGCATCGTGAACTCCGGATTCCAGCGCCAGCCGAGACCTTCATTGCGGAAGTTGCGGTTGATCTCGTACACGCGATCGAGTCCTCCGACCACAAGCCGCTTGAGATAAAGCTCCGGCGCGATGCGAAGGTAAAGATCCATGTCGAGAGTGTTGTGATGCGTGACGAACGGGCGCGCCACTGCGCCGCCGGCGAGCGGTTGCATCATCGGGGTCTCGACCTCGATGAATCCGCGCGAATCGAAGGTGCGTCGGAACGACTGGATCATCTTCGTGCGCTTCAGGAAAACGTCGCGCACCTCGGGATTCATGAACAGGTCGACATAGCGCTGCCGGTAGCGCAGCTCCACGTCGGTCAGCCCATGCCATTTCTCCGGCAACGGCAAAAGATCTTTGCTGAGGAAGGTGATTTCTTCGACATGGACGCTCAGTTCGCCAGTGCGGGTGCGAAAAAGATATCCGCTGACGCCGATCTGGTCACCGAGATCGAGCAGTTTGTAGAGTTCGAATCCCTGCTCGCCCACCGCATCTTTCTTGACGTAAATCTGCAGCCGCTTACCCCCCTGCTGTATGTGAGCGAATCCGGCCTTGCCCATCAGGCGGATCGCCATGATGCGTCCGGCGACACGCACGTTCACCCGCGACTGCTCAAGTTCTTCGGCGGTTTTTGGCGAATACTCGGCCAGAATTTGTTCGAGCGTATGAGTGAATTCGAACTTCGTGCGGTAGGCGGGCTGGCCCAAGGCTTCGATCTTTTTGATCTTTTCGCGCCGCAGTTCGTAAATATTTTCGTCCAGTGCCAAAGAGCGTCCTTTTCGTCCTTGAGAGGAACGGAAATTATAAATGGGCTTCCGGCTTAGGGCATTGGGGTGAGTCGAAAATCTCGCGAAATGAGGGACTTACAATCGGCTAGAAAATCTGCCAAATTTTGCTTGCATTTAGTGTTATAGTTAACTATAACACTATACATCACCGAGCGGGCTGAGTCACCATAGATCGAATCCCGGGAACAAACGGCTCGGCTGCGACGGCAAAAAAGAGTTTGAGGAGAAAAAACATGAAGTCTCTGCGAATTGTGTTGGCTCTTGCTCTGGTATCGCTGGCAACTACGGCCATCGCGCAGTCGGACGCGCAAAAATCATTTGACCAACTGAAAACGCTCGCTGGCGTCTGGAAGGGAACAGTGACCGCGACTCCAGCGCAGGAAGACTGGAACAACAAGCAGCTGTGGGTCACCATTCGGGTGACCTCGCGGGGAAATGCCATCGTCCACGAGATCAAGGAACCGGGAACGCCGGACGACACCAAGAATGACGATCCCATCACGATGATTTACCTGGATGGCGATCACCTGACGCTGGTGCATTACTGCGATGCCGGCAATCGTCCACACATGGTGGCGAAAGATTCGGCCGACGCCAAACTGGTCGACTTCGATCTGCAGGATGTTTCCGGCAGCACGCAGTACGGGCACATGGATCATGCCGCCTTCAATGTGATCGACGCGAATCATCACACCGAAGACTGGATGTTCATGATGCCCGGAGACAAGATGGTCCACGCGCATCTGGACCTGCAACGTGTAAAGTGACGCTATCTCGCCAAAGGACGATTGGGAAACCAGGATGGACCGTGAGTGGAACGACAGTCAGCCGATATACCGCCAGCTTCGCGATCGCGTGGTCGCGATGATCCTCGACGGTGTACTCAAAGAGGGAGATCCGTTGCCCTCAGTGCGCACCGTTGCGGCGGAATACCGGGTGAATCCGCTTACGGTCCTGAAGGGTTATCAGGAACTGGTCGACGAGGGCTTGGTCGAGACCAGGCGAGGACGAGGAATGTTCATCAATGCTGGCGCGCGGAGACTTCTGCTGCAAGGCGAGCGGCAGAAGTTCCTGAATGAAGAATGGCCGCGCATTCAGGCGACCATCCAGCGGCTCGGCCTGAATACGGATGAACTGCTGAATAGCGGAAATGGCGGCCCATCGTCGGGCGAGAAAAAAACTCAGACCGTATCCGACGGCACAAATCCTCCAACAGGAGCACTGAAATCATGGCATGCATAGAAGCGCGCGGACTCCGAAAGACGTTTGGCGCGACGAAAGCGTTGGACGGCATCGATCTTCAGGTGGAGGAAGGACGCATCCTCGGGCTGATTGGTCCGAACGGAGCAGGGAAGACCACCGCGCTGAATGCGATTCTCGGGCTGGCTCCTTACGAGGGGAGTCTGAACGTGCTGGGCCGCGATCCATGGCAGGCGCGGGACGAACTCATGCGAGATGTTTCATTCATCGCCGATGTGGCCGTGTTGCCGCGCTGGATCCGGGTTTCGCAGGCCATCGATTACGTCGAGGGCGTGCATCCTCGATTCGAACGGGCGAAGGCCGAACAATTTCTGGCAAAGACGACGATTCGGCTCGACAGCAAAGTGTGCGAGCTCTCGAAGGGCATGGTGACGCAACTGCATCTGGCGCTGGTGATGGCAATTGACGCGCGTCTGCTGGTGCTCGACGAGCCGACCCTCGGCCTCGACATTTTGTATCGCAAGCAGTTCTACGATTCTCTGCTGAACGATTACTTCGACCGCAGCCGCACGATTGTCGTCACGACGCATCAGGTGGACGAAATTCAGGACGTGCTGACCGACGTGATGTTTATCGACCGCGGACGAATCGTCTTTTCCTGCAGCATGGAGGAATTCGAATCGCGCTATGTCGAGCTGGCGGTCAATCCGGAAAATGCCGCGGCGGCGCGGAGTTTGAAGCCAATCAATGAACGCCAGGCAATTGGCCGCAGCATCTTCCTCTTCGATGGCGCTGATCGGCAGAAGCTGGCCGCGCTAGGAGAAGTTCGGCGGCCGGGCATTGCCGATCTGTTTGTTGCCGTCATGGGCAATCAGCAGGCCATGAAAGGAGCCGCGCAATGAATACACAAGCCAACGCCATGCCGGAATCCGCGCTGCGAAAGCGTGCGGCTACGCCAGTGCTCATCACGCCCGCCCGGCGATTCTATTGGTCGGTGCGGCGCGAATTCTGGGAATATCGATTCATCTATTGGGCGCCGATTTTGATGGGCGCGGTGTTTCTGCTGGGTTTCATGATCAGCCTGGTGCGGCTGCCGCATCAGATGCGCGAAGTGTCGCAGTTCGGTTGGCTGCGCTATCGCGCGGCGATTGCCACTCACTACGACTTTGTTGCCGGGCTGATGATGCTCACCAGCATTATGATCAGCGTCTTCTACTGCAGTGACGCTCTGCACGGCGAGCGAAGCGATCGCAGCATTCTGTTCTGGAAATCGCTGCCGGTTTCCGATTGGACCACCGTGCTGGCGAAGGCAAGCATCCCGTTCGTGATTGTGCCGCTGATTGCCTGTATCGTCGCCATTGGCGCGCAGTGCCTGATGTTGCCCATGGCCAGCGGAGTTCTGCTGGCCAATGGCTTCAGCGTGGCCCGATATTGGTCGGAACTGTCGGTGCCGCAGATGTGGTGGTTGCTGGTCTATCACATATTCACCGCGCACGCGATCTGGCCCGCGCCTGTCTACGCATATCTGTTGCTGGTCTCCGGCTGGGCGAGGCGCGGAGTTTTGCTGTGGGCTGCATTGCCCGTCGTCGCGATCGGCGGGTTGGAGTTCGTCCTGTTTCGGACATCGCATTTCATGATGCTTGTGGCATCGCGCCTGATCGGTTCCGCTCCGGCCGCAGCAAATGGGCCGGAAATATTCCCGACCAATCCCATGACGCACATCGTGCCAGTCCATTTCATCCTCAGTCCTGGCTTTTGGATCGGGCTCGTGGTCACTGTGGCCTTCCTGGCTGGAGCCGTGCGTCTGCGGCGTTATCGCGGGCCGATGTAGGGGCGCGGTTCCTGAACTGTCGCTCTCGGGCTTTCGGAAGACGTCTGAAATGTGCACAATGTGTGGATGATTTCCTGCGCCCGCGCTCTCAGTTTTTTTGCCTGCCTCGGTTTAGTGTCGACGATTTTTGCCGCGCAACACCCAAAGTGGTCCGCGCCACCCACGCGCGATCCTCATACTGCCGGATACGTCAGCGCCAAAGAATTGCCGGACGCCGCAGTCCCCCCGGCGAATGCGGACGGAAACTTCATCCTCGGGCCAACGCACAATCCCGCTCCGGAGATTTCAGATGCCAATGCGCCCAAGGGATCTGTCACCGAGTTCACGATGAGTTCCGCTGACAGCAAGATTTATCCCGGCATTGCGCGCGACCCTGGCCCACTTGGCACGCCCGATCCGAAAGATCCCGCAAAGCTCATTGTGACGACGAGCCATCCGGCGCCATACACGCGCAAAGTCGCCGTGTATGTGCCGAAACAGTATGTCGCGGGAAGCGTCGCGGCCTTTATCGTCGGAGCCGACGGGCCCGATCATCTACTCTTTTCCGCGCTCGATGGCCTGATCGCCGAACACAAAGTTCCGGCGATGATCGCAATTTCAATCGGCAACGGCGGCGGCGATGCCCAGGGCAGCGAACGCGGGCTCGAGTACGACACGATGTCGGGCAAGTACGCCGAATTCGTCGAAACTGAAGTGCTGCCGCGCGTCGAGGCCCAAGCGCACGTGAAGCTCACAAAAGATCCCGACGGACGTGCCACCATGGGAGGCAGCTCCGGAGCCTCTTGCGCGCTGATCATGGCCTGGTATCACCCTGAGCTGTATCACCGCGTGCTCAGCTACTCCGGCACGTTTGTGAATCAGCAGTGGCCGCCGAATCCCGAGACTCCGCACGGCGCGTGGGAATTCCACGAGCACCTGATTCCCGACAGCCCGGCGAAACCCATCCGAATCTGGATGGAAGTGGGCGACCGCGATCTATTCAATCCCAACGTGATGCGCGACAACATGCGCGACTGGGTGCTTGCGAATGAGCGCATGGCGAAAGTGCTTGCCGCGAAGGGGTATCACTATCAATTCGTCTTCGCCCGCAATGCCGTTCATGTGGATCGTGCGGTCAAAGAGCAGACCTTGCCCGAAGCGCTTGAGTACGTGTGGCAGGGATATGGGGCAGGGAATCCGCGGAATTGATTTAGTTGCTCCCCGCCGGCTGATGCAGTTCCTGCTGCACCGATTGTGGAAGATTATCCATGTGATTGAGAAATGTGACGACCTGCCATATTTCGCTATCGGCCATGATATTTCCCCAGGCCGGCATGGCGGAGCGGCGCACGCCATACTTGATCAGATAAAACTCCTGGTTCTCGGGGAGGTGCAAACGTGCCTGCATGAACTGCGGCGCCCGCGGATTGAACGATGCCCCGTAATCGCTCCTGGGATTATCGGGACGTCCGTGGCAGTCGGCGCACTTGTCGCGATAGAGGCGGCCTCCATCGAGCAGATTAGCCTCCGTGGGCTGAATCGGGTTCGGTTGCGAAGGCGCGTGTCGTGCGGCCGAGGCGTTCACGGCACTCGTGGCGAGCTGAGATTCGAGCCACGATGGAGGAGCGCTCGCCCGCAGGTCGGGATATCCCAGCTTCAGACATAGCCAGCCGCCGACCGAAAAAGCAATCAGAGTTACAACAATCCCCAGCACAAAGTTTTTCATCTCGAGCCCCCGAAAATCTGTTCGCCGCATTATGCGCTTTTCCTGTATTGATTTCCCGCCGGTGCGAGCTGCCCGGCACCCGAGCTCCACATTTTTGTTTCTACTACCTAGGTAACATGGTACATTGGTACACATGATAGACGATCCGAGACTGGAAATCGAGCGCGTGCAGACCGGCGTTCGCATCGAGAAGCGAATCCTGAAGGTACTGAAAGGTTTCGCCGAATATCACGACATGACTCTGGGCGATGTTCTTGAGGGCATCGTTTTGCACGCCTTCGATGGCAAGACGCCCTTCAGCGCAGAGTCGATCGAGCGCATTCGCGAATTGAAAAAATTCTATGGCCTCGATCTCGATTCGAGCGCCAGCCACCGGTTGAAAGAGATCAAGGCGAAATCGCGAAGATTAAAAAGCTAAATCGTCACCACACAGCATGAGGAGAATCGCATGAGCAGCTCTCAGGCAAAACTCGGGTGGACCGTCCTGCAATGGGCGTTAGGGATCGTCATCCTGATCGAGGCGGTACTGTTTGTGTTGCCCAGCGCGGCACACGATTTCGCCCGCACACACATGCCGAATCTCGTGCGGATGATTGTTGGCTTCGGCGAAATCTTCGGTAGCATCCTTCTTCTGATCCCGAAGACGGCAATTCGAGGCGCATGGCTTCTGCTGGCCGTTTTCGTGATGGCGATCCTGATTCACTTGCTGCATGGGCTGTATGGCATCGGCAATCTCGTTATATACGCGGCCGCCGCGTTCGCGCTCGCGGTGGGTAGAAGTTAGAACTTCAAAGCCGCGTGGTTTTCTGCGGCGCGGAGCAACATGTCGGAGGACTTATGAACGCAGTAGAGATTTCTGCGCAAGTAGCGGTTCAGCAGGTAAAGCGTGAAGGCGGCTTCGAACTGCCTTGCAGTGCGGACACGGCGTTTCCGCTATTCAGTCCCGAGGGCGAGCGTCTCTGGATCAAAGATTGGAATCCCGCGCCGGTTTTTCCCGGTCCGATCGAATTTCGCCCCGACACGGTCTTCCGGCAGGGAACCGGTGATGGAGACGCCACCTGGATGATTGTCGATGCCGATTGGAAGTCGCATCGGGCGGAATACGTCCGGGTGGCGCCGGCATCGCATGCCGCGCGCATCGTGGTCAAAGTCGATCCGATCGGTCCCGAGCGCTGCTTCGTAAACGCCGCGTTCACTGTTACCGCCTTTGCCGAGCACGGGCATTCTCTGCTCGATTCATTTTCCGAAAATGCATACGGCGCGAAGATGAAGACGTGGGAGCGACAGATCGGTGAATATCTCGAATCCACGCGGACGCAATAGCCCTGTCTTGTCCGATGCCAAAGCGAAGCCACGCTCCGGTCACAGTGACCGATCTGATGGTTATCGTGATTTCGCACCGACAGCTTGCCAGCGCTGATAGCATGGCGCTGCATGGCAAGGACGCTCATTCTTTCTCCCCGATACACACCCGACTCAATCGCGCTCCGGAACGCCGCTATCGAACTGGGGTGGGTTGTGGAACGACTGCATTCGTGGCGCCCTCCCGATGAGTTTATCGGCCGAGACGTAGTTCCTTATGGAGAGCCGTTGTTTGCAGCAGTTATCGCCGACGCCCTGCAACTGGCGCTCATTGAGCCGCAGCTTTCATGGGTCGCCGATCTACCCTTCGATCTCAGGCGACGTGAGATTCAATTCACTGATCTGGGGGGAGCCAGAGTCATAGATCGACCTGCGTTCATAAAACCAGCGGATGACAAATGCTTTCAAGCAAGGGTATACGCGAGGGGAAGCGAGCTTCCAGATACGGCCTCGCTTGGCGCAAAGAGTCCGGTGCTTGTTTCAGACCCGGTGTCTTGGGAGAACGAGTTCCGCTGCTTCGTGCTTGAAAAACGGGTCGCTGCGATGTCGATCTACTCGCGGAATGGCGATCTTGTAGAAACAGAGGACGGAAATTGGCCCGCATCGCCTTCCGAGTCGAAAGACGCTCGTGATTTCGCGAACCTTGTGCTCCAAGATGCTCGGGTCACCTTTCCTCCTGCAGCAGCTTTGGACGTGGGCATGATTAGTGGTCGAGGATGGGCCGTTGTTGAAGCAAATGCGTGCTGGGGTGCTGGCATTTACGGATGTGATCCCCACTTGGTGCTACCGACACTCGCAAGAGCCTGCGTGAAGAAATGTGACGTTACCGAAACTGATCGCCAATGGGTCGTAACAAGATCAAATGCTACCGACATCTAACTGGGGCCAGCACGCCGGACCGTTTATGCACCATCCGTATCAGTCTTGCCGGATGCATTGTCGGCCGCATAGTTGAACAAGAGCTGATTGCCGTCGGGATCGTCGACCACCAGCAGCCGGTATCCCCATCTTCCGTCCTTGACCGCAACGCCCTTGGCCTCGAGTTCCGCGCGCAGCGCATCCAGCGCGATGGCCAAGGCCTCGGGCGTTGGCGGCTCGACGTTCAGAGAAATGAACATCACTGTTTTGCCAACCTTCTCCGGACACGTATCTGCCAGGATGAGCGCGCAGCTCTGCCGGTCCACCTGTGCAACGAAAACCTTGCCGCCCTCCTCGTAGCGCCATGGACTCGTGAAGCCGAGCCGCTCAATATAAAACCGCAGCGAAGCCTCAACGTCTTTCACGTGCAGGATTGGACGTGCAAACCAGTCTGTCATAGGTGCCGAATCCCCCAATGAAACTGAGCCTCGCATTCTACCCCGCCTCTCTAGTCGTTTATCATCCTCAAACGTCTAATTCTCGTTCCATTGAGGAAAACCACCGATGAGACACGTTCTGCTCTCTGCCCTGCTGCTCTTTGTGGCGATTGCCGCGAATGCTCAGAAGATCGCGAATGGCGAAGACCTCCTCCGGGCCATGCATGATCGCTATCAGTCCTCGTGGTACCAGACGGTTACGTTTACGCAGAAAAGCACAACCTACAAGCCCGACGGCACCAGCTCGGCCGAGAACTGGTACGAGGCCGCATCGGTTCCCGGAAAACTCCGCATCGACATCGGCCAGCCATCGGAAGGTAACGGCTACGTGCTGGTCAACGGCGACGTCAGCATTATCAAGGACAACAAAGTTACGGGTACGCGCCATTCTGTGAACATGCTGCTCGTCCTTGGATTCGATGTTTACCGGCAGGATCCCGCAACTACGATCGAGGTCGTCAAGGGCGAAGGCTACGATCTCTCAAAGATTCACGACGAAGATTGGGACGGCAAGCCCTCCTACGTCGTTGGCGCCGACAAGGGAGATCTGAAGTCGAAGCAGTTCTGGGTTGAAAAGAAAACGCTACTCTTCGTTCGCGACATCGAGCCTGCCCACAACGATCCCACAAAAACGAACGATATCCGGTTCATCCATTACCAGCGGCTTGCAGGAGCATGGATCGCCGCCGGAGTCGAAGTCTATTCTGACCGCAAGAAAGTATTTACGGAAGACTACTCCGAGATCGTGGCCAATCCGAAGCTAGATCCAGACACGTTCGATCCCGGAAAATTCGCAACCACCCACTGGGAAAAATGACGTTTTGTAATTGCGCAATTTGGTAATCGGGCAATCTAAAAGCCTCCCGAACGGAGGAGTTTTTCAATTACCAAATTACAAAATTACCCAATTACCAAATTCCCAAGCGGTAGAATAGCCTCAATATTTCCCAACGTCTCAACCCGGGAGTCTGTCATGGTGCGCTTCAAGGTCAACGGGCAATCCCAAAGTTTCGATGGCGATCCCGAGATGCCGCTGATGTGGTATCTGCGCGACATCCTCGGCCTCACAGGAACCAAATATGGATGTGGCATGGGGCTCTGCGGATCGTGCACCGTGCTCGAAAACGGCAAAGCCATCCGCTCCTGCACAGAGCAGATGGGCAAAATCGACGGCCGTGACATCACGACGATCGAAGGCATTTCGGCGCACGGTCCACATGCCGTGCAGAAAACCTGGGCAGAGGTGAACGTTCCGCAATGCGGATATTGCCAGCCCGGCCAGATCATGCAGGCCATCGCGCTGCTCTCATCAAAACCAAAGCCTACTGATGCCGACATCGACGACGAAATGTCGGGCAACATCTGCCGTTGCGGCACGTACCAGCGCATCCGCGCTGCCATCAAAGAAGCCGCGAAGGAGAGAGCA
>Ga0335081_10004600_pt1 | contig 21766 bp, 20 predicted proteins | sample Lox_Sample_35_FD_206713 | JGI IMG/M metagenome (GOLD analysis project Ga0335081, IMG submission 206713) | Soil microbial communities from Loxahatchee National Wildlife Refuge, Florida, United States - Lox_Sample_3.5 | ecosystem: Environmental > Terrestrial > Soil > Wetlands | place: USA... | reverse complement strand
GCGGCGTCCACGTCGGTTTCGCGCCGCAGATGTTGAGGGCGAAGTTGCGCAGAATGTCCGTTCCCAGAGGTGTGTGGTGGACCTCGGGATGGAACTGCACGGCCCACCATCCGCGCTCAGGATTTTCAATCGCCGCGACCGCGTTCGGAGTTTGCGCGGTCAGACGGAATCCGGGAGGCAGCGCTTCGGCGGAATCGCCATGCGACATCCAGACTGCCAGCACCTTGGGCAGGCCAGCAAACAGCGCCGAGTCGTTCGTCTGCAACTCGACCTTGGCATGCCCATACTCGCGCTTCGTCGCGGGACGCACCTTTCCGCCCAACGCGTAGACCATGAACTGTAGCCCATAGCATATGCCGAGCACCGGCACGCCAAGTTCGAAGACCTTCTTGTCGGCGTGCGGCGCGTCCGTGTCGTAAACGGACGACGGACCGCCCGACAGAATGATTCCGACCGGCGAGTAGCTGCGAATCTCCTCAAGGCTGGCGTTGAAGGGCAGAACGACAGAGAAAACTTTTTGTTCGCGGATGCGGCGCGCAATCAGTTGGGAATATTGCGCCCCGAAGTCGAGGACAACGATGGATTGGGTTTCCACGGATGAGTGTCTCAGATTTGTTCTGAGAGTGTAAAGGCAAGGGTGGCGAGGCCGCCACCCTTCAGGACACGATCCGGAACTTTACTGGACCTGGAAGTTACGGGCATCGACCGAGACATTGTTCAGCACGCGAGTGGTCTTGACGTCCCACTCGATCAACTTTGTGAACCCACTCTGCAGCTCTAGCTGGTACCGGAGATCGTAGTGAGAGGGCAAGGTCACGCCGTCAGCGGTCTTGAAATCGCTGAAACGTTCTTCGATACGATAGCGGCTCTGCTGCTGACGCGCAGACATTTGCTCTGAAGCGCTACCGGGAACCGGCCCGGACGGGTCGCCCGTAATGTCACGACCTTGCCCCAGGCCAGCGTGTTCCGTCACGGAGTAAACCGTCATGACGTGGTGGAAGGTCTCCGGTTCAAAGAACAAAGTAACCTCCATAATGTTACTCTTGCTGGGTTGATAGACAACAGCGTACAACTCCTTGCCCTCCACTTTCTTCAAGCCGTCATAGCGCAACTTGCCCTTATGAACGTTCAGGTCGAGCAATGGCCAGCCAGTCGTCAACACCCCACCTAGGAGTCCTTCGCGAAGAGGAAGACCGTTTCCGTCCAGAAAATATCCGAACTCCGACCTGGTCTTGTCCGCGTAATTCCTGGCGATATCGACCTTGTCGCCATCCCGGACGAAGCGCTCGCCAATGAACTGCGGCGCATTAATTTTAAGGCGCATCTGGAGTTTGTCGGTGTCGGAGACAAGGAAAGCCTTGCCTTGAATGCTACCGGATCCGCTGACAAGGATTCTGTAAGTCACGTCGCCCTCCACGACGCGGCTTTTCATGGCTGCGCGCGTGGCAGGATCAGCGATGGAATCCAGATGATGTTTCACAATGTCTTCTACTGTTACTTTATTCTCGGCACCGAGGGATTGGATCACAACCAACAGAAGAATCAACGGGATGAATTTAGAGCAATGCGACATCGCGTTCTCTCCTTGAGAGCTCCAGAAAGCGCAATGTACACCCTTGGGGGCACGTTGTAAATGGCGCGACAATACGACGAAGCCTCAGATGGATCGATGCACCCTCGGAGAGCGCTGAAAGAATCCGCCCGCAGAGAAGGGCGGGGAACGGAGCACGTAAGCTGTGTCGCGCGGGCTTCCAGCGTCAGTATTCTACAGCATTTGCCTTAGCGCCTCGAACCTATTTCGGTGCATCACACTAAGAGAGGGGAAGATTTTGGCTGAGATTGCGGCAGTGAGCCAGGCTGGAATGCGAAATTCTATGCGGGCAGCTTTTTCCGCGTCGCAGCTCCCGATTGAGGAGAACGAATATGAAGAAATGGATCGCCAATGTCACGTGTGTTGTTGCGCTCGCCTTCCTTCTATCCACAACGGCGTTCGCCAAGGACAAGGATTCCGGCAACTTTTACCTGGATCATGCAGCCAAGGTGGGCTCGGCCGAACTGCAGCCGGGGCACTACAAGGCCGATTGGAAGCCGATGGCGGGAAACAATGTCGAAGTGAACATTCTGCGCCATGGGAAGACCATCGCCACGACGCAAGCGGAAGTTAAGCAGTTACCCAAAGCTTCTAATCAGGATGCAGTAGTTACGAGGCCGTCTGCGAATAATAACAACAAAGTACTGGAGATCGATTTCAGCGGCAATCAAGAAGCGCTGATTTTCGGCTCGACCAGCTGAGCCCGGGCGGGCTGAGTGTGGGCGGACGTCAGCCGACGGCGCCCATATCTTTTTTGGGGTGAGCTACTTTACGACAATGTTGACAAGCTTCTTGGGTACGTAGACGATTTTCACGATCTGCTTACCCGCAGTCGCGGCCTTGACTTTTTCATCTGCCAGCGCCGCCTGCTTCACCTGATCTTCCGTGGAAGCAGCAAGCACGACTACTTTGCTGCGCAGCTTGCCGTTGATCTGCACCGGGATTTCAATCTCTTCTTCAGCAGCCAGCGCGGGATCGTATATTGGCCATGGCGCCTTGAGCAAATTATTTTTTTCGCCGATCATCTCCCACAACTCGTGTGAGAGATAGGGCGCCATGGGAGCCAGCAACCGGGCAATATTACGTTCCGCCTCGGCGAGCAACGAAGCTGGGACGCGTCCGGCGGCAATGGCCTCTTCTGCGCCGTAGAGTTCGTTGACCAGTTCCATGATGGCGGCGATGCAGGTGTTGAAATGCCATCGGCCCTGAAAATCGTGGCTCACGCGCTTAATCGTCTGATGCATCTTGCGCTGGATGGCGCGGGCTTCGGATTGCAGAGATATCGCGGCCTGAGACGCAGCAAGCTGCGTCTCTACCGGATTGCGCACGAAAAATCTGTACACCCGCCCGAGGAAGCGCTGAATGCCTTCAATACCGGTATCCTGCCAATCCAGATCGCGGTCCGGCGGCGAAGCGAACAGGCAATAGAGGCGGGCGGCATCGGCGCCGTAGCGCCCCACCATCTCGTCCGGGGCGACGACGTTGCCCAAGTTCTTCGACATCTTCGCGCCTTCTTTGATCACCATGCCCTGCGTGAACAGGCGCTGCACCGGCTCATCGTTACTGACCAGTCCCATATCGCGCATGAACTTGGTCCAGAAGCGCGAATAGATCAGATGGAGAATGGCGTGCTCAACTCCGCCGATGTACTGGTCAATACCGTCCTTGCCAAACCAGTAGGCAATAATCTTCGAGTCAAATGGGGCCTTGTCGTTGTGAGCATCGGCATATCGGTAGAAATACCACGACGAGTCGATGAAGGTGTCCATCGTGTCAGTCTCACGCCGCGCCGGACCACCGCATTTCGGACAAGTCGTGTTCAGGAACTCGGGGACATTCAGCAAGGGCGAGCCGCCGGTCAAGGTGACGTTCACGTTCTCCGGCAACACGACCGGAAGATCCTGTTCGCGAACCGGGACGATGCCGTCCTTTTCGCAATAGACCATGGGGATCGGCGTACCCCAATAGCGCTGCCGCGAGATACCCCAATCTTTCAGACGGAAGGTGACGGTGGCTTTGCCGAAGCCCTTTTGCTCGGCGTAGGCCGACATTTTCGCGATCGCATCCTCGCACATCAGCCCGGTAAACTCACCGGAGTTCACGACGATCCCGTCCATAGTAGTAAAGGGTAGCGGAGGTTCCACGATGGTTTCTTCCGGATCCGTACTCCGCGGCAAAATCACTACTCGAATCTCCAGCCCATATTTCCTGGCGAACTCGTAGTCGCGCTCGTCGTGGGCGGGAACGCTCATGATGGCGCCGGTGCCGTAATCCATAAGGATGTAGTTTGCCACCCAGATGGGAACGGCTTGCTGGGTAAATGGATTGCGGGCATAGCGACCGGTAAAAACTCCGTGTTTCTCGATCTCGCCGATGTCACCGGCTTCTTTGGCGCGACGCTGCTCGGCGATGAGCTGATCGACCTGCGCCTTCAGTTGCGGATCCTTGGCGGTGAAATCCGCAACCAGGGGATGTTCTGGCGCAAGCTGCACTGAGGTGGCGCCGTAGATCGTGTCGACGCGGGTGGTGAAGACGCTGATCCTGGAACCGGCGGGACCGACCGTACCGCCGAGTTCGAAGTCGACCAGCGCGCCTTCGCTACGGCCGATCCAGTTGCGCTGCATGATGCGGACTTTTTCCGGCCAGCCTTCGAGTTTGTCGAGATCGCGCAGCAATTCGTCCGCATAATTTGTGATCCGCAAGAACCACTGCTCGAGTTCGCGCTGCTCCACCCGCGTATTCTCGTGCCGCCAACAGAAGCCGCTGACCACCTGCTCATTGGCAAGCACGGTGCAGCATTCCGGACACCAGTTCACCTTGCTCTTTTTGCGATATGCCAATCCTCGCTCATAGAGCTTCAAGAAGAACCACTGGTTCCAGCGATAGTATTCGGGCAAGCAGGTGGTGACTTCGGTCGACCAGTCGTAGGCGAACCCAAGGCGCTTCATTTGCGTCTTCATGTTGGCAATGTTGGAAAGCGTCCACTGCCGGGGCGGCGTATTGTTCTTGATTGCCGCATTTTCCGCGGGCAATCCGAACGAATCCCACCCCATGGGATGAAGCACGTTATAGCCGTTCATCCACATGTAGCGCGCGAGGGCGTCGCCGATGGAGTAGTTGCGCACGTGTCCCATGTGCAGGGCGCCGGAAGGATAGGGAAGCATCTCCAGTACATAAAACTTGGGCTTGGTGGAATCGACCTCGGCCGCGTAGAGGGAGGGATCGCTCTGCCAGCGCTCCGCCCACTTCAACTCGACGCGCTGTGGCTCATAGCGCTCGTCGCGAGTAGCGATAGATTTTTCCTCTTGGGACATAGAGACAATATCAGTGTAGAGATAAACGTTTATTTTACAACGCAGGCATGGCGTGTTTCCGGTTCGACTACCGAGTTTCTGTTTTGTAGTCGTTCGGCGGCGCCAGGAAGGATCCCTGAAGTCCAGGGCCGGCTTGATAAAACTTCAGGCTCATTCGTAGCAAATAACTAGGGATAGATTTCTTTCCGGTGCCCGACGCTGAGCACCAACACCGAAATCTTCTCATCTTGAATGTCGCAGATCAGACGATAGTCTCCCACGCGGTAACGCCAGAGGCCGCGTTTCTCTCCACGCAGCGGCTTGCCGAGTTGACGCGGATTCTCGGCTGGCTGCACACGCTCGCGCAGGAACCGAGTGATCTGGTCCTGTGCTTTGCGATCAAGCTTCTGGATTTGCTTCTCCGCAGTGCGGGTGATTTCGATGCGCCAGGACTTACCTTCGGAAGCCAAGGCGACGCTCCAGCTCTTCGAGCGTAATGGTGGGTTCTCGCCGCTCGAGCACGGCGATGCCTTTCAAGTAGTCTTCGCGGTCTTCCAGGAACTGCCGGATGGCTTCCCGAGCGTAGTAGCTTTTGCTGCGGCCAGTTTCTTTGGCAAGCGACTCCAGCTTCTTTTCGAGTTCCGGTTCCAGCCTGATTCCGAGCATGTGTTTAACATGTTTAACATAACAGAAGAAGAACCGTGGAGGCAACCCTGGATGGCGTCGCTTACGGGTGAATTGCCTACTGGTTAGCGACCTTGTAGTCGCAGGCGGAGCGGCAGGGTTCGCAGTACATCAGGCCGTCGGTGCAGAGGCGCACGTCGATCTGCGACTGGCACAGGATGCAGAACTTCTCGCAGTAGCAGTGCGATTCCGATTGTTCGCACTGCGCGCAAACCACGACGTGCGATGGCGTGGACATGCTCAAAGTCTAGCCTGCGGTTCCTGGCAGGAGAATGTCACCGAGGTAATCTGGTACTCATAACCGAGATTGTCATCCCGAGCGCGCAGCGAGGGATGTGTAGGTCGCCGGGTAAATACAGATCCCTCGCTCGTCCTCGGCTTCGCCTGCGGACGGCTCGGGATGACAATTTTGAAAAGTTTGGGGATGTCAATATGGCCACACCGCTTCAAGTCTTCCTAGTCGCCGGTTCGTTCAAAGACGTAAAACTGCGCCTGATTGCCTCTCAGGTATTCGGTCTCTCCGGGATCGGTAACGGGCAATTGGTCGACGAGCCGGTAGCCGGAGTGGGCGAAATTCCAGGTCCAATCGAGGAACGCGCGGTTTTCCGCGAGTGTATATTTCCAGTTCCACGACCAGGAATCGTCCACATAGACGAGGAAGCGCGGCGGCGCACTCTCCAGCTCGCGCTCGAGTTCGCTCTGCATCTGCTTGGCGAACCTCTGGTTTTCCATGAGCGGGTACATGTAGATGTAGCTGGTGGCGCAGTGGAGATGGGTGTAGAAGCAAATTTCCGGCTCCGAACCGAGAACGCCGACCTGGTCGCCGGGGCGGGCGCGGGCTTTGATGAAATCGGCAATGGTTACGTCTGCGGGGAAGTCCTGCCCAGGATCATACATTTTCCGGCTCAGGGTTGCTGGATCGAGACGAAAAAATGTCTTCCATTGTGAGCGGAGCGCCCCCAGATAGAGCAACACGAAGCACAGCAGGGGCAAAAGCACCAAGGCCCGGGATCTGGTTGTTTGCAGTGATCGCACGGCCCACTCGACCGCGATTCCGATGCATAGAGCGCCCACTGGCAGCAGGACGATGAAGTAGTGAGGACGAAAATACATTCCGGGACAGGTCGCTAAGAACGACGTGATCAAGAAGCCCGTGACGAAGCCGGCATGAGCGCGGGCCCATCGGCTCCACAGTGGGGACAACACGCCGAGGAGCGCGAGTGCCCAGAGGGTGAAGGGTTTCACCGCCCAGGGAAAAAAGATTTTCAGGTTTCGCCATCCGTCGTGGAACTTGTTGAGCAGCGCATATTCGCGGGCGTAGGTCCAGGTCCAGAACCAGAAGTTGCCAAAGACCCCGGCCTTGAGCATGAGCAAGCAGATTGTGGCATAGGGCAGTAAAGCGCCAAGGATGAGCGCTGCGCCGCGGGTTGCGATATGTCTCCGCGGGATTGGGTGTTTCCATTCATGCCAGAGCCAATACAGTCCGGCGAAAACACCAAAGAAAATTCCCGGCTGCTTCATCAGGAATGACAGGCCAAAGCAGAGGCCGCTGGCGAAGAACAAAGCGGCAGGGAAGCTCACGTCCTTGCCGCCCTGGCGCGGCATGGTATACAGCAGGAGCAGAATCCCTGCCAGCGCCATGACGTTCACAAAATGGGTGGCCTGGCCGTCGATGCCCAACACGCCGGGTCGCGCCGCGAAAAATATGAAGCTCGCGCCTGCAACTGCTCCGGTAAGCGGCCCGTACAAGCGCTTTCCAATCAAGAAAAGAAAGACACCGGAGAGACTTGTAACCACGATGACGCCGAGATGGATGCCGCTGGGCGTTTGGCCGAAAATTGCCATGATCGCAGCGTATGCGACGTAGGTGCCGGGCATCTTCATATTTGCGGCGAGCCTATAGGGCGGAACTCCCTGCAACATGAGTTGGCCCATGTAAGCGTACTCGCCGGCATCGCGCTCCAACGGCAGATCCCGCAAATGGAAACGGATGGCCGCGAAGAGCGCGATTGCGGCTAGCAGGAGAGCGTAGGGCACGATCATCAATGCGGTCGGGGTACGGGCCAGACGAGTTCCGGTTGGAGCGTGGATACGCCGTTCCAGTTCGACAAGATTCGGCATCGTTCGTCCTATTTTGCACTCTGAAGAGAGTTGGTTCCCAGTTCTCAGTTCCCAGTTCTCAGTTAAGACCGGTTCACCACGGAGGCACGGAGACACGGAGAAAAGGCTGGCAAACGAATTTTCTCCATGGTTCCGCGTCTCCGTGGTGCATCCGTGCGACAGGATATTACGTGTGCATTCCTCAAAAAAAACTGTGATGCGGAGAGCTGCGTTTCTTAGAACCAGATTGCCCAGATCGTGTCCACGGTAGCATGAGTGATGGTGGAAGCGGGGACGCGGCGGCGCTGGCGCCAGGCGCGGCCGTAGAAAACTCCTGCAATCGTTGCCAGCAACACGTATCTCCAGTTGAAATGCGTCGACCGTTTGTTGAAATGCGAAAGCCCAAAAATGACGGAAGCGACGGCCAAAGCCGCCTTTCGTCCAAGGCGGCGCTCCAGAAGGTTTTGCACCCAGGCCCGGAAATACAACTCCTCCGGCAGGGCCACGAACAAGAAGACATGTATCCACGCGAGGATGCTGGTGAGGATCGTCATCGGCCGTGGGGAATCGGCATGGGGATGCAAGAAGTCGAGAGCCAGTCCCAATCCCAGCAGCAGCGGAGCCAGGAAAAGGAGCTCGCGCAATCCGGTTTTAAAGTCGCTGGCGCGCACATAAAGGTTAAAACCAGTTCCGGTCAACTGGCGTATGCCGGCAAAACCGTAAAGTCCGATGTCGAGCAACAGCACTTTCCCCAGGGAGGCCCATCCGCCGGGCCACGCAGCTTCAAACCAGCGCAGGTCAACCGCGAGCCCGAGGAAGAGCAGAATAGTTGCGTCTCGCCAATTTGCGCGCTGTTCGGGATCCGCCTCCGCCGCCTGCTGCAACAGCCAGGCGATGGCCAGCGGCAGTGCGGCATATAAAACCAGCCACCTCCACTGGAAAATGTGGGCCGAGATGGAAACCCACAGATAAGGCAGGGCCGCGATCACCGGGAAAGCGATGCGCAGTGCTCTGGGCCAGCGCTGGATGGAGCTTGTCGTCCACGCGGGGGCAAGTCCAAACAGCGCCGGAGGGATGAGCTCCAGCAGCAAAGCGGCAAGCGGAACGCTGGGGAGATGTTGCATGGAGATATCTTAAATTCGGAAACTCAGCAAGCGACGCAAGAGGCTGCCGCAAGAAATTCTTCTTGTGGAAAAGGAAGCATTACCTCAGCGCATTCAGTCGGGTTGAGGTCGCGAGGTTTAGGGCGCGGCTGAAGCCGAAAATTTTCAAAGCAAGAGCCCAAACGGGACTCTTCCCGCAGTCGATAAAGCGGAAGCCTGAGGCACTGCGCACAAGTTTGCACATCCGCAGGTCTTGTCACACGAAGAGGTGACGCAAATCACTGCGCAATTCGCAGCGCCGGTTCAAAGTGTGGAAGGTCGTGCCTCCCCTAATTGCTCGTGTATTCAGTTCTATCGCATTTGTGTAACTGAAGAACGCACTATCAAACAGCAATGTGTGATCCCGCCGGACCCGGCCCCCCCAAGGGTTATCGAAAGGGTCGCTTGAGTTCTGTGGAGGAAATCATGAGGCGAGTAGCAGTACTACTAGCGCTGTTAGCGCTGCTGTTGCCGTTGGCAGCGCGGGCAGACATTATCGTCATCAACAAGGGTGGGACCATTACCTTGCTTGACAGCGGTATCACTTCAACGGGATCCCGGCTCGTTCAATTCAACAAGGTGAAATCAGACCCTGGACATGCACTGGGCTCTGTGTACTTTGCCACGGGCGCCTTGACGAGCGGCTCTCTCCTAGCGGGAGGTACGTTCTCAAGCGTCGGATCGAGTTTCATCGTGACAGGCAACAATAAGCAGCTGCCGAAGGGAGTCTTGTTCAGCGGTACCTTCTTCGGGGATATCACTTGGAAGCTGATCAGTGGGCGCCCCAATAAACCCCAAATTTATGAGCTCGATGGGAACCTCACAGGCCAGCTGTATGATGGACGCACAGTCACGGGAAGTACCAGCCAGACCATCTACATTTACTATAACCAGGTGATCAAGGACCACAAGGGGTCGCTTCACCTTGGGCAGACTAATTTCAATGTTCCCGAGCCCGGTACTTTGAGCCTGATGGGTTTCGGTTTGCTTGCGATGGCCGGCACCATTCGCCACCGGTTTTCATCGTAAGTCAGGCTTCTGGCCTGTTCTGTAACTTTGCTGGCGGGGCAGGCCACTTTTTCTCCACGGTGGGCGATTCCTGCCCCTCGGTGCCGATGGTTTGGGGCGTGACTATCTGCTCCTGGCACCCGTCGAAACACCCAATTTTCGCAATCTTTCCCGGGCCTGCATGGCCTCATTGGTTCGCGGATAGCGTTGAATCACGTGCCTGAGCTCCTGCACGCCCGCGTCCTGCTGGCCCATTTCAATCAGCGCGAAAGCTTTCTTCAACTGCGCCGCCGCTGCCTTATTGCCACTGGGGAAGTTCTGCAGCACCAGGTCGTAATTGGCGATTGCCGTCTTGTAGTCGCCGGCCTTGAATGCCATCTCCGCGAGATAGAAGTAGGCGTTTCCGGCGAGGTCGGTATTGGGATAAAACTTGATGTAATCGTTGAATTCCTGGGTTGCCACCTGGGTGTTGCCGCCGTTGTAATCGCGTAGCGCGTTGTTGTAGAGCACGTCGGGCGGGGGCGCCTGTGCCATCGCCTGCTGCTGCTGCTGTTGCTGCGACTGTTGCGCCGCCAGGGATTGCTGTGCCGACTGCATATCCTCGAGCTGCTTGCTGAGTTTGGCCAGCCGGACTTTGAGCTCGTCCATGGTGTCGTTCAAAGCCTGGATTTGCCCGGAGATCTGATCGATCTGGCCGCCACGGTCCTGCTGCTGCTTGTTAAGCGAGTTCTGCAACTCGGTGATCGCGCTGGTTACCTTGTTGGCGGCATCGGTATTCTGCTCGATCAGGTTCTTCATGACTCCCATGCGCTCGTCGAATGACTGCTTCATTTGAGTCATCTGGTCCTGAAGCTGCTGGACCTGAGTTTGCAATTGAACAATGTCCTTGTTCGCGGCAAAGGCAGGAGCGACGCTCAGCCACAGCAGGAGCGCAATCGCTGAAACGACATTAAGTCGATTTGGTTTCATAACAGCTATATTGGATGACAAAAGTGCAAGCAGTGTCTAGCGGAAGTCAGAAGGCAGAAGTCAGAATGCAGAAGTAGGATCCGGCATCATGCGACCAGACCACTTCTGCATTCTTCCTCCCTACTTCTGACTTCTCCTATTTCTCGTAGACGAAGTGCCCGCGGCGGTTCTGCTGCCAGCACGATTCATTCGATTCGGTGCAAAACGGCTTTTCCTTCCCGTAGCTGATGGTCTTGATCCGATCACCGCTGACGCCCGCCTGCACCAGGGCATTCTTCACCGTATCCGCGCGATTGGTGCCCAGGGCGAGGTTGTACTCGGTGGAGCCGCGCTCGTCGCAATGGCCTTCAATCGTGATGTGGATGTTGGGGTGCTGCTGCAAAAACTGTGCGTCCGCTTGCAGTGCGCTCTGCTGGTCGGCGCGGACATCGTACTTGTCGTAATCGAAGAAGACATCCTTGACGTTCTGGGCGAACAATTCCTCCTCGGTGGCTGAAGGTGGCGGCGGGGGAGGCGGAGGCGGCTGATTGACCGTTACGCGCGCGGTTGCATCTTGCGTGCCGCCCGCGCCCTTAGCCGTCAAATGATAGGTGGTTGATTCAGCCGGCGTGACTTGTCGCGAGCCATTGGCCTCGACCGCGCCGATGCTGTCGATGCTGATGTCGGTTGCATTCGTGGTTTGCCAGGTGAGCGTCGCGGATTGGCCTTTGTCGATCGAGTTTGGACTGGCAGACAATGACGCGGTCGGCGCAGGTGGCGGCGGGGGTGGCGGTGGCGGTGGCGGTGCGACCTTCTTCTTACATGCCCCCAGCATCAGGACCGCCCCGAGAGCGAATACCAATACTGCCCACTTCTTTATCGGGTGCTTCAATTGACTGCCTCCAAGTCTTGCGCGCACGGGTTGTAGTGTGGATTTCAAAGATTCGCGGTGGCGCGCACCATCCGCAAAACCTCAACATCCCGGGAAAAATTGATCTTACTTCCAACTCCAGTTCGGCTGCGAGTTATTACCTGAGAACGTCAATTGCTTCACATTAGTGCCGTCGGCCAGCATACTCCAGATCTGATCGCTGCCGGTGCGGTGCGATTGGAACACGATATGGCGTCCGTCGGGCGACCAGCAGGGAAAGTCGTTAAATGCGGCATCATGAGTGAGCTGCACCCACTGTTTGCTGGCGATGTCCATCAAATAAATGTCATATGAGCCGGGTTCGCCGGGGCCGTACTTACGCCTCCAGGAAAAGGTCAGGAACTGTCCGTTCGGCGACCAGTTTGGGGAAATCGCGTAGCCCTGATCGGTGAGGCGCTGAATGTTGGTTCCGTCCGCTTCCATGGTGTAGATTTGCGGCAATCCGGTTCGTCCGCTGACAAGGGCGATCTGGCCTCCGGTCTTGCGGTTCCAGGTCGGCGAAACGTCAGGGCCCTTATCGTTGGTCAACCGCTTGGCATTACCACCCGAGGCATCCACGACGAGGATGTTCGGATAACCATAACGCGACGACGAGAGCGCCAGCTTGGCCCCGTCGGGCGACCAGGACGGCGACAGGTTCATTCCCCCATAGCGGGGGAAGCTCACCATGCGATTCAGGTCGAACGAGTACATGAGAATCTCCCAGCCTCCCTTGACGAGGGAACTAAAGGCCAGGCGCGAACCATCAGGCGCAATGCGGGGCGAGAGGGAGATTGTGCCAAGATGCGTCACCGGCTGCTGGTTGGCGCCGTCGTAATCCATCATCCAGATGTCCTTGTGGCCGGTGCGGGTGCTGACAAAGAAAATCTTGGTCTCGGCGATGCCGGGAATTCCCCCGCCCAGGCGGAAGATGATCTCGTCGGCGAATTTATGAGCGATGGTACGCGCCGCATCCGTAGTCGCATTATCGTTGTATTGCTTGCCCAGAACCTGCGGTGAGCCGGCGTTCTTGAGGTCGTAGAGCCAGCCTTGGACCGTTACTTTGTCGGCGGTGACCCCGAGATTGCCGAAGGCGAGCATAGCCGCATTCGGCGGGGGCGAGTTCCAGGCAGTGAAATTAATCTCGGAGGGCTGTCCGGGAACCTGTTCGGGATAGAAGCTCTTCGAGACCATATCGAAGATGCCTGCGTTGTCGAGGTCGTTGAAAAGCGTGTCATTGAAGGTCTTGAGCAGGTCGGCGTTCTTGGCATCTTGCGTGGAGGGTTTGAAATCGGAGGCGGCGAGCCGGACTTTTTCGACGCCGAGGCCAGTTCCGGTGCGAATCCAGTCCTGCGCGAAGCCAGTGGCCGCCAGGAAGAGTAGACACACGACAATGAAAATCAGGCGGCGAAACTGGGATTTAATATCGTGGCGCGAAATATCTCCCATGATTTGCGATCGAATTGTAATCTGCCCAGTATGACGCGGAATTGGGGAAACTGAGTTGCTCAAAATTCGCTCCAGAATACGCTGTTCGCTATTCGTCGTTCGCTATTCGCGTTTTGCGTTTGACTCGAAATTTGCGAACGACGAACAGCGAATAGCGAGCAGCTATCTTTTGTAATCAAACCAAAACTCCACCGAAACATGGCCACCAGAATAATCCTGGGGCAATGGTCCGAAGGTATCGATCCGTTGAACCGCGCGCATGGCGGAAATATCCAGCGACGGAATTCCACTCGACTGCTCAATTTGCACATTCGAGGGATGCCCATCGCGTTGAATATCGAAGGTTACATAGACGCGATTCGCTTCGGTGATCCGCGGATCGACTTCATATTTCAGCCAGTTCTCGGAAACTTTTCTTTGCACGGCCTGGACATACCAAGCGTAACGGCTGCCGAAATCGCCTCCACCGCCGGTGAATCCGAAGCCCCCTTTGGCACCGCCCGCGTTGAACATGGCATACGGGCCGCTCACCGGCCCGCCTTCGCCATAGGGAACCTGGTTAGTTTCTTCCGGTTCCGGCTGGGGTTTGCGGTTGGTAGCGGTGGTCGCCGGTTTGGGTTTCTTACGGGCATTCTTCTCGGGGATGGGAATCGCTTCCGGTTGTTGCTCCTCAATTTGCGGCTGCGATTTCGAGAGCCCCTTCGATTGGGTGGCCAGGACGTTCTGCGTCGGTGCGGGATTGGCGGGCAGCGGCACGGAACTTACCAGCGTGGCGCCCATGGCGTCGCCGCCGCCTCCAGCGCCCCAACCCGTGCCTCGCATGCCGTGAATGAACATCGTGTACAGCACTACGAACACGGTAAAGGCGAGATGCAGTCCGGCGGACCAGGCCAGAGGCCGCCGCAAATCCGAGTGCTCGGAATAGATGTCAGTGCTTGCCGCCATGGGAGTCGATGGGCTGCGTCACGATGCTCACGTTGCTGATCCCGGACTGCTTGATGGCATCCATGACCGTGGCAAATGCGCCAAAGGGAACGTCCTCGTCGGACCGCAGATAAATGGACTGATGCTGCGGATCGCGAATTCGTTTCTTCAACTGCGGTCCGATTTGATTGATGTTGATGGGGTCGTTGCCCAGAAAAACCCGTTGCGATTTATCGATACTGATGACCAGCCGCTCTTCAGTAATCTCTTTCACGGTGCGGGTGTGGGGCACATTGACTTCGATGCCGGATTGCAACACCGGCGCGGTCACCATGAAGATGATGAGCAGCACGAGCACGACATCGACCAGCGGCGTGACATTGATGTCCGCCAGCGAGGTCTGGGTGCGTCCATTGGCGGTGGTGAAAGCCATCAGCGGTGGGCCTCGACGGCCTGTGGAACCTGGCGCTCGACCAGGTTCAGCATTTCCAAAGCGAAATCGTCATTGCGGGCTGCGAACTCACGGATCGAGGCGTTGATTAAATTGTAGGCGATTACCGCCGGAATCGCGGCCGCCAAGCCAGCAGCCGTGGTGATCAGAGCTTCCGAAACTCCCGGAGCCACAGCACGCAGCGTGGCCGCACCCGCAGTCCCCAGACCATGGAAAGCATCGATGATCCCCCAGACCGTACCGAACAGACCGATGAACGGGGTAACCGCTCCGGTGATCGCCAACCAGGGGACGTTTCGCTCCAACCGCGTGATCTCTTCGGAAGATGCGATCTGCATGGCGCGCTGTATCGACGTCAGATTGCGAATCCCGCCGGTCAAGCCCATCTGCCGCTTGAATTCCTCGACCGCGCCCTGGAAAACTCCAACCAGTGGGCTGGGACGAAATTGGTTCGCGACCGAGGCCACATCCTGCATGCGCTGCGCCCGGCGGAAGGTGTGGACAAACCGGCCGCTCTGGAAGCGCGCTCGCCGTATCAGCAACCACTTCGAGAGAATCACGGCCCACGACAGCACGCTAAAGGCGAGCAGAATGAGGAGAGCAGTCTTGGCCACCGCCCCGGTTTGCAAAACGAGATCTACGATTTCGCCGCCGATGAACAGTGCAATGAGTAGAAAAGGGTGCATCACCATCCGGAGAGTGCCTTCACGCGATTATAGAACAACGGAGAGGTGCGATTGGGGAGAGTGCCGAAGACGACAACGGCGGAAGGTGCAGTTGGCATTCGGCACTTCGTCGTGAGCAAACTGCATGAATACGGGGTTTGGCCAAGTGCTAAGTGCATGGAGAGATTTTCGTGCTATGCTTCGCCTGAACTGCATCCACAACCGTGCTGGTCGAACTTCGGCTGGAAAATTACGCCGTCATAGATAACGTCGTGGTCGAGTTCACGCCTGGGCTGAACCTCCTCACCGGCGAGACCGGGGCCGGCAAATCCATCCTGATTGACGCGCTGGGATTGCTGCTGGGTGACAAAGCTTCTGCCGAAGTGATCCGCACGGGCGCCGAGCGCGCCGTCGTCTCGGCTGTATTCGAAAGCGAGGGATCGGCGCAACGCTCCATTGAAGAAATTCTCGAAACCAATGGCCTCGATTCGGAAGGCTCATCGCTCATAGTTCGCCGCGAGGTTGCGCCGGGCGGCAAGGGCCGCGTCTTCGTCAACAATCAACCCGCGACGGTCGCCGTGCTCAAGCAAATTGCGCCGCACCTGGCCGTGATCCATGCCCAGAACGAATCGATAGCGCATTTCGATGCGGCGGCGCGGCAGGGCTTGGTGGATACTTATGCGGGCAGTTCGCTGGAAGATGTCGGGGCTGCATTTGCTGGCTGGAAAGAGATTCGGGAGCGGATCACAGAACTTGAGCGGGACGAGCAGGACCGACTTCGGTTACTGGATCTTTGGACCTTTCAGAGCCGTGAAATCGAAGATGCTCACTTGCAGCCCGGCGAAGACGAGCAGTTGGAGATCGAAAAACGCGTGCTGGCAAATGCGGAGAAGATCCACAACTCGGCGGTGAGCGCGTTCGACCTGCTCTATGAAGGAGAGAGTTCGACTTCGTCCAGCCTGCGCGCCGCGCAGAAATTTCTGGAAGAACTGGCGCGCTATGAGCCGAAATTCCAGGAGGCGCTGGCGGCGCTAGAGTCGGCGCGTATCAATGTTGAGGACGTGGGGGCCACGCTGCGCGATTATGCAGGCGGGATACAGGCTTCGCCCGAGCAGCTTGCCGAAGTGGAAGATCGGCTGGCGCTTCTGGATCGTTTGAAGCGTAAGTACGGGCCGAGTCTGGCGGAGGTCATCTCGTTCGGCGAGAGCAGTCGACGCAAGCTCGATGAAATGGAGAACAAAGACGAAGTTCTCCGCGAGTTGCGCGCTAAGCTGGCCGATGCCGCAGCGAAGTATTTGAAAGCGGCGCGTGCTCTTTCCCGCAAGCGGACCGAGGCGGCGCGAAAACTGGAGAAACTGGTCGAAGCAGAGATCAACGATCTCGCCATGAAAGCCAGTTTCCGTATCGCAGTCGAGGAATCCGAAGCCGAGGAGCACTGGACGGCTGCAGGAATCAATCAGGTGACTTATCGCATTGCCACCAATTTGGGTGAGACGATGCGCCCGCTGGAGCAGATTGCCTCTGGAGGGGAGCTCTCGCGCGTTATGCTGGCGCTGAAGGCCAGCGTCGAATCGGGAGCGAATGCCGCCGTTCGAAAGAAAACTGCAGCCGCTCAACGCACGCTGGTTTTCGATGAAATTGACACCGGGATCGGCGGGAGCGCTGCCGAAGCCGTGGGCAAGAAGCTGAAAGCCCTGTCCCGCAATAATCAGGTACTCTGCGTCACCCACCTTCCTCAGATCGCCACGTTTGCCGATCAACATTACCTGATCGAAAAACGCGAGTCGGCAGGACGAACCAAAACCCGGGTCCGCCTGATCACCGGGGAGGAACGTACGGAAGAAGTTGCCCGAATGCTGTCTGGCGCCAAGCTGACCGACACCTCGCTCAAGCACGCCGAGCAGATGATCAAGGCAAACGCGTAAAAGGCATCTGCTTGACATAAGGGATTGCCTTAGCTAAGCTTGATTAGCTAACATGGAAACGGTCACTATCCACAAAGCTAAGACCGAGCTTTCGCGGCTCATTGAGAAGGCCTGCCGGGGGGAGGAGATCATCATCGCCCGGGGAAAGAAGCCGGTAGTTCGCCTGGTTGCGATAGAGGAAAACAAAGGCGAGCGCAAACCTGGGGCCCTTCGCGGAAAGCTGCACGTCGGCCCTGAATTCTTCGAGCCTCTCCCTGAAGACGAGCTTCAGTTTTGGGAGTAACTTCTTTGCGGCTCCTCCTGGATACTCACGCCTTACTGTGGTGGTTCAGCGACGATCCATCGCTGCCGAAGTCTTGCCGGGCCGCTATCGGCGAGACGGAAAATATGATTTTCGTGAGTGCCGTCTCCGCCTGGGAGGTCTCAACCAAGTTCCGACTAGGTAAACTGCCGAGCGCCTCGGACTTGGTGGATGATTTTCAAGCCTATTTGAGTCGTGATGGTTTTTACGAACTCCCCTTATCTGCGGAAGAAGGCATGCGAGCAGGTCTTCTACCGGGGCCGCTCAGGGACCCCTTCGACCGTATGCTGATCGCGCAGGCGCTGGTCGGGAGTATGCCGATCGTGAGCAACGAACGTATTTTTGATCGCTACGGCGTGAATCGCATCTGGTAGGCGGACGTGCAGAATCCGGCCAATGTCGCACTTTCCATTCACTGCTCACCCTTTCCCATCCGCTGCTAATCCTTGCACTGTCAACCTCTTACATTGACCTGCGCTGCCCTTTCCGGTACCCTTAAAGCAACCTTCCAGGGAATGTGTGAACCCTAGAGAGTGGGGAACTGACTTGTCCGATGGCAGGACACTATTGCTATTGAAACCGCGGGGCTTTTGCGCGGGAGTAGTGCGCGCCATTGACATCGTGCGCATCGCGCTGGAGGCTTTCGGACCGCCGATTTACGTTCGCAAGGAAATCGTCCATAACCGTTTCGTGGTTGAGGAACTGCAGCAGAAAGGGGCAATTTTCGTCGACAGCGTAGACGAAGTTCCGGAAGGCGAACGCGTCATTTATAGCGCCCACGGGGTTTCGCCCGAGGTCCGCTCGCGCAGTAAGGTTCGCAAGCTGCGCGTCATTGACGCGACCTGCCCGCTAGTCACAAAGGTCCATGTGGAGGCGGTCAAGTTCGCCAAGGAAGGCTATGCGCTGATCCTGATCGGCCACCGTGATCACGACGAGGTGATCGGTACACTTGGTGAGGCCCCGGCAGTCACACAAGTTGTGGGCTCTCCCGCAGAAGTGGCATCGGTGACCGTTCCCGATCCAAATCGCGTCGCCTATCTGACGCAGACCACCCTCAGCCTTGACGAAACTCGCGACATCATCGCGGCGTTACGGAAGAGATTTCCCAATATCAAAGGCCCGGCGGCACAAGACATTTGCTATGCCACGGAAAACCGGCAGGTCGCGGTGAAGCACGTGGCTTCCGATGCCGACCTGCTTTTAGTCGTCGGTTCGGACAACAGCTCGAATTCCAAGCGTCTGGTCGAAGTGGCGCGTAGTTTGGGCACCGAGGCGCATCTAATTGACAACGATCGCGACATCCGTCCGGAGTGGTTGAATGGAGTGAAGACGGTGGCCTTGACCGCCGGGGCTTCGGCGCCGGAGCATCTGGTCCAGGAAACCGTGGAATACCTGGCCCGGCAGGGATTTCAAAATGTGCAGGAACTGGAGATCATGCCGGAAAATGTCCGTTTTGGATTGCCGCCTGAGATCGTGGAAGCAATCGCGGCGGCGCCCAGCTAACGTGGAGCAGTATGGAAGAACACTCCCCCCCAGAGCCGGCCTCAGTGCCGCAAATGCGGTTCGGCAAGATTGACGACCTGGTGAGCCGGGTCGCAGTCGCCATTGACGCGGCGCGCAAATTCCTCTTCTCCCAGCAGCATGAAGATGGCTATTGGTGCGGCGAACTTGAAGCCGATACCACGCTGGAATCCGATTACATCCTTCTGCACGCACTCCTGGGTACCGGCAGCCGGCAGCGGTTTGAGAAGGCGGCGCGCTACATCCTGAAGCATCAGAACGAAGATGGTGGATGGAGTATCTACGCTGGCGGCCCTTCCAACGTCAGCGCCTCGGTGAAAGCTTACTTCGGTCTTAAACTAGCCGGATATAAGGCGGACCATCCGGCCCTGGAGCGCGCCCGCAAAAAGATCCTCGAACTGGGTGGCGTCACCGAAATCAATACATTTACCAAGATCTATCTCTGCTTTTTCGGCCAGTACGATTACGATGCTGTGCCGGCCATCCCGCCCGAGATTGTTCTGTTTCCGAACTGGTTCTGGTTCAACATCTACGAAATTTCATCGTGGTCGCGCGCCATTCTGGTGCCGCTGTCGATCTGCTACGCGAAGAAGCCGTTCAAGAAGATCCCCGACGAGATGGGAGTGGAAGAACTGTTCGTCGGCGGCCGCGATAAATCGCGCATGCATCTGCATTGGGCCAAGAAAAAGATCTCCTGGCGCAATTTCTTCCTGGTTCTGGATCGGCTGACGCACTGGGCCGAGCGCGTTCACATCCGGCCGCTGCGGTCGATCGCTCTGAAGAAAGCCGAGAAATGGATGCTCCAACATTTCGAAATGAGCGATGGTCTGGCTGGAATTTTCCCCTCGATCATGAACTCGGTGATCGCCCTGCGCTGCCTGGGATATTCAGTCGACGATCCGCAGGTGATTCGCGCGCTCGATGAATTCGAGAAGCTTGGCATCGAGGAAGGCGACACCTTCCGCATGCAACCCTGCATGTCTCCGGTGTGGGACACCGCGTATGCGCTGTTTGCGCTCGGCGAGGCGGGCGTTCCGGCCAACGATCCCCGCCTGGTAAAGTGCGCGGATTGGCTGTTGCAAAAACAGGTGCGCACCGTGGGGGACTGGAAGGTCAAGAATCCCCAGGGCCAGCCGGGCGGATGGTACTTCGAATTTAACAATGAGTATTATCCCGACGTGGACGACAGCGCGATGGTCTGTCTCGGCCTGAGCCGGGCCGAGCACTCCAACGGCCGTTACCAGCGCGAATCTGTACAACGCGCCATCGACTGGATGCTCTCCATGCAATGCCGCAATGGCGGCTGGGCTTCGTTCGACAAAAACAACGACCGCATGGTCTTTCAGTATGTCCCCTTCGCGGACCACAACGCCATGCTCGATCCGGCCACGGTGGACATTACCGGCCGCATCCTGGAGTCCCTGGCGACATTTGGATACGACAAGAATCATCCTGCGGTGAAACGGGCCATCAAGTTCATCCGTAACGAACAGGAGCCCGACGGCAGTTGGTTCGGGCGCTGGGGCGTGAACTATATCTACGGCACCATGCAGGTTCTGCGCGGTCTCGAAGCGATGGAGGTCGACAATCACGAGCCCATGATTCAACAGGCCGCAGAGTGGCTACGCTCGGTGCAGAACCCCGACAGCGGGTGGGGCGAGACGGTCGGTTCCTACGATGATTCGACGCTCAAAGGCCAGGGAGAAAGCACTGCTTCCCAGACCGCCTGGGCGATCATGGGACTTCTGGCGGCGGGCGACACTCGCAGCGACTGCGTGGCTCGCGGGATTGCCTACCTGCTCCGCACCCAGAAGAAGGACGGATCGTGGGAGGAGCGTTTCTACACGGGAACCGGCTTCCCGCGCGTGTTTTACCTGAAGTACCACTTGTATCGCCAGTACTTCCCGCTGATCGCGCTGACCACGTATGGGAAGGTGATGGCGGAGAAGAACAGCACTTAGCACTTGGCACTTAGCATTTAGCCACGCAGGTTCCTCTTAGTCCGCATCGGGTCAATCCAAGGGCTGGATGGCTAAATGCCAAGTGCCAAGTGCTAAATGCTGGTTTTCGTCACTGGCGCTACCGGCTTTCTCGGCAGCCATGTCGCCCGCGTCCTTGCCCAGCAGGGAGCGCGGCTGCGGCTGCTGGTCCGGCCGACGAGCGATCTGCGCAACATCGCGGACGTGAATGCCGACAGGGTCGTCGGAGATTTGCGCGATCCTGCCACGTTCGCGGCGGCGCTGGCCGGATGCGATGCTGTCTTCCACGTTGCGGCCGACTACCGGCTGTGGGTGCGCGATCCGAACGAGATGTATCGTTCGAATGTCGAAGGAACGCGTGCGCTGCTCGAAGCTGCTAAGAAGAACGGGGTTCGCCGGGTCGTGTATACCTCAAGTGTGGCGACGATGGGCTTTAGTTCGAACGGCACGCTGGCAGACGAAAATAGCCCGGTGTCGCTGGCCGAAATGATTGGTCCGTACAAGCGGTCGAAGTTCATGGCGGAACAGGCAGCCTTCGAGGCGGCACGGGCAGGGCTCGATGTGGTGGTGGTCAACCCGACGACTCCGATCGGAGAGCGTGATATCAAGCCCACGCCGACGGGCCGGATCGTCGTGGATTTTCTGAAGAGGAAGTTTCCGGCCTACGTGGACACGGGCTTGAACCTGGTGGACGCGACGGAATGCGCCCGCGGCCACGTTCAGGCGCTCGAAAAAGGCCGGCGCGGAGAGCGCTACATTCTTGGCGGAGAGAACTTGACGTTAAAACAAATTCTCGATCGGCTAGGAGAAATTACGGGACTGAAATCGCCAACCGTGAAGCTGCCCTATGTCTTCGCCCTTGCGACCGGTGTTGT
>Ga0335081_10004599_pt1 | contig 21767 bp, 17 predicted proteins | sample Lox_Sample_35_FD_206713 | JGI IMG/M metagenome (GOLD analysis project Ga0335081, IMG submission 206713) | Soil microbial communities from Loxahatchee National Wildlife Refuge, Florida, United States - Lox_Sample_3.5 | ecosystem: Environmental > Terrestrial > Soil > Wetlands | place: USA... | reverse complement strand
TGCCAGCAGTGCAGGACCGCGCGCGAGGATTTCCTGGAGGTCGGAAGCGCCGCCGGCGAGCAAATCGAGGCGGAAGGACGGCGCGTGGGCGCCCTGCGCGAGAAGCTTGGCCTGCTTTCGGGCGGACATAGTTTGAGTATAGAAGGCACGCGCCTCGGGCGGAGCGCGCCTCATTCGCAAATTTGGAACCATGCGTGCTAAAACGGTGTCCTTGACTCCAAGCCTCTGCAGGGTTGCCGTCTCCCTCCTAATCTTGTTCGCCGGCGTCGTGCCGTTGTGCGCGCAGGTCTCGCCAGGTCCGTTGTCCAAGGCGCATCAGTCCCTCGATAGTCCGCTTAAGTGCGCAAGCTGCCATGTGTTCGGCGCCGGATCTCCCAAGCTCAAGTGCCTGGATTGTCACGGCGAGATTCGCGCTCTGGTGCGGCAGCACGAGAGCTACCACGGGCGGGTGGTCAAGAAGGGCGACGCGGATTGCGCGCAATGCCATACCGAGCACTACGGCGAGAACTTCCGGATCTACAGATGGGAGACGTCCAAAGAGGAATTCGACCATCGCCAGACCGGCTATGCGCTCACCGGGCGCCACGCCGGTCTGCGCTGCGAGCAATGCCATAACGCCAGGCATGTTTCCGCGGAGGACCGCAAGCAGATCCGGGTTCACGACCTCAACCAGACCTTCGAGGGGCTGCACGCCGCGTGCCTCTCGTGTCACGAGGACCAGCACGCCGCACAGTTGGGAGCCGGCTGCGAAAAGTGCCATTCCGTTTCCGGCTGGAAACCGCTCACCTCCTTCAATCACGCAACCACGCGCTTTCCGCTGATCGGGAAGCACCAGGACGTCGAGTGCGCCAAGTGCCACAAGCCGTCGGCCGCCAACGCCAAGGTCATCCAATACACCGGCCTTTCGTTCGCGGCCTGCACCGGTTGCCATCAGGACCCCCACCACGGCGCGTTCGCGCAACGATGCGAAGCCTGTCACGACAACGAAGTGTGGAAGCGCGTGCGCATGTCGAACAGCTTCGACCATGGCGCCACTAAGTTCCCGCTCGCCGGCAAGCATCAAGACGTCCCCTGCCTGAAGTGCCACAAGGATTCGAACTTCAAGACTCCGGTGGCGCATGAGCGCTGCCTCGATTGCCACCAGGATCCGCACAAAGCCCAATTCCTTCACCGCGACGACCACGGCGATTGCGCTTCCTGCCACACCGTGGAGGGCTGGAAGCCCACCTCCTTCACCGAGGCCGCCCACAAGGCTACAGCCTACCCGCTGACCGGCAAACACCAGGGCCTGGCTTGCGCCAAGTGCCATGTGCCAGCCGCTCTCAACACCAACTATCACCCCGCATGCCAGGCCTGCACCGACTGCCATCGCGATCCGCACGGCGGACAGTTCGCGGGGCCGCCGCGGGAGAACCGCTGCGAAGACTGCCACACGGTGGATGGCTTCCACCCGGCCACGTTCGGCCTGGCGAATCACCGATCGTCGCGCTTTGCTCTCAAGGGAGCTCACGCCGCCGTGGCGTGCCAGGATTGCCACCGGAAAACCGGCGCGGATGGCGTCGCGCGCTACCACTTTGCCAACCTGGCTTGCCAAGCGTGCCACCAGGATCCGCACCGCGGCGAATTCCCGGCAGCGATGCTCGCGCAGTTCGTCACGGCCGGCAGCATATGCGAATCCTGCCACGGCCTGGTTTCCTGGCAGCAGTTGAAGCCCTTCGATCACGCCCTGGCCGACTTCACCCTCACTGGAGCGCACGCCGCTCTCGGCTGCCTCGCGTGTCACAAGGTCGGCGATCCGGAGGAGCGCGCGCGGCTCATTCCGTTCAAGACGGCCTCTCAGCAATGCGCAGGCTGCCACGAGGACATTCATGCCGGCCAGTTCCAGCGCGGCAGCGAGGCCGTCGATTGCGCGCGTTGTCACTCCACCATTCGCTGGCTCGTGGCTGCCTTCGACCACGAAACTGGAACCACGTTTTCGCTCAAAGGCGCGCATCGCGATGTGCCCTGCCGGCTGTGCCATATCGAACAGCGAACGCCTGGCGGCCGGACCATTGTCCAGTACAAAGGCACGCCTCGCGACTGCGTCTCCTGCCATCGGTAAGCCTAACAATAGTCATGGCTTGTATACTGATCCGGATGTTTTTGCCGGGACAGTTTTACACGGCTGTGCCATTTGGCACAGCGCGGCCCTGTAATCGCATCCCTGGCGCAGCCAATTGCGCTGGCCGCCAAATTGCCAATTGTCGGCAACACTTGGAAACGGGATGCGATTGGTATCTTCAGCCGGAGCGGCGCCTCTGAGACCGTATCGGTGGCTCCCGGCCCTGTCGATTGCGGCCCTATGCCTATGCCCCGCGGCAGCGCAAGAAGCCGTCCGTGGCCGTACCGCGAACCCGCATGGCGCGCTGAATACTCGCTGCGAGAACTGCCACACCACCACCGCCTGGAAACCCATCCGCAAGCAGGTGGAGTTCGATCACGACAGGCAAACCAGCTTTCCCCTGCTCGGTCTCCATCAGGCCGTCCCCTGCCAGAGCTGCCATGCCAGCCTGGTGTTCTCGAAGACGCCAACGCGCTGCGCGGATTGTCATGCCGATCTGCACCGGCGCCAGTTCGGGTCCGACTGCCAGAGCTGCCACACCGTTCGCGGCTGGAACGTGGCCGTGTCGGCCGTCCAGCAGCACAACAACCGGTTTCCGTTGATCGGCGCTCACGCCGCGGCAACCTGCGACGCCTGCCATCATGGCGCGGCAGCGGGAGTCTACACCGGCCTCAGCACGCAGTGCGTGTCGTGCCATCTGCAAGACTTTCAGCAGGGGGCGCCGCTCAATCACCTCGCCGCCAAGCTGCCCACCACCTGCGAGAACTGCCACGGGATGAATACGTGGACCACCGCGCGCTTTGATCACACCCAGTTCACGACCTTCGCCCTCACCGGCGCGCACGCCGCCGTGCCGTGCGCCCAGTGCCACGTGGGAGGCCGGTTCGCCGGCACGCCGGCCAACTGCGCCGGCTGCCACATGCCGGACTACATGCACACCACCAACCCCAATCATGCGGCGGCGAATTTCCCAACCGTCTGCGAGACCTGCCATGTCACGTCAAGCTGGCAGGACGCCAGGTTCGATCACAGCCTCAGCATCTTCCCCCTCACCGGCGCGCACGCCACCGTGCCCTGCGCCCAATGCCACGCCAACGGAGTGTTCACCACCGCGCCGACGCAGTGCGTGGGCTGCCATCTCGCCGATTTTCAGAAAACCTCCAGCCCGAACCACGTGACTGCGGGCATCTCCCAGGACTGTTCCAGTTGCCACAACACCACGCAGTGGACCGTCGCGGCTTTCAATCACGCCACCACCGGCTTCACCCTCACCGGCGCTCACACCAGCCTGCAATGCGCCCAATGCCACGTCAACAACAACTACAGTCTGACCAGCGGCGCCTGCATCAATTGCCACTTGAGCGATTTCAATACCGCCGCCAATCCGAATCACCAGTCCGGCGGATTCCCCCAGGACTGCACCATCTGCCACAACACCACCCAGTGGATGGGCGCCACGTTCAATCACTCGACCACCGGCTTTGCCCTCACCGGCGCGCACGCCAGCACGCAGTGCGCGCAGTGCCACACCAACAACAACTACGGCTTGACTAGCGGCGCCTGTATCAACTGCCATCTCACCGACTTCAACAACACCAACAACCCGCCGCACAAGGCCGCCGGCCTCTCGCAGGATTGCTCCACGTGCCACAACACCATGAATTGGGACGGCGCGACCTTCAATCACATGACCACCGGCTTCGCCCTGGTCGGGGTTCACGCCACCCAGCAGTGCGCGGCCTGCCACGTGAACAACAACTACAACTTGACCAGCGGGACATGCCTCAATTGCCACCTCACGGATTTCAGCACAGCCAACAGTCCGCCTCACCAATCGGCTGGCTTTCCCCAGGATTGCACTCTGTGCCACGGCTCCTCGGCGATCAACTGGACCAGCGCCACGTTCAACCACGTCACCACCGGCTTCACTCTCACGGGCGCGCACATCAACCTGCAATGCGCCCAGTGCCACACCAACAACAACTACAACCTGACCAGCGGCGCCTGCATCAACTGCCACCTCACCGACTTCAACAACACCAACAACCCCCCGCACAAGGCATCCGGCTTCGCGCAGGATTGCTCGGGCTGCCACACCACCACCAGTTGGGACGGCGCCACGTTCAATCACGCCACCACCGGCTACCCGCTGGTTGGTCTCCACGTCGTCCAACCGTGCGCGGCCTGCCATGTCAACAATAACTACAACCTCACCAGCACGGCCTGCTGGAGCTGCCACCAGGCCGATTACAACAGCGCCAACAGCCCGCCGCACAAGGGATTCTCGCAGGATTGCACCACCTGCCACGGCGCCGCGATCCTTAATTGGACTAACTCCACGTTCGACCACTCCACAACCGGCTTCGCGCTGGTCGGTGTGCACGCGACGCAGCAATGCGCAGCGTGCCACGTCGATAACAATTACACTCTGACAAGCACCGCGTGCATCGGTTGCCATCAGACCGATTTCAACGGCGCCAATAACCCGCCGCACCAGGGATTCCCGCAGGACTGCACGCTCTGCCACGGTACTTCGGCGCTTAACTGGACCAGCGCGACCTTCAACCACGCCAGCACCGGATTTGCGCTGGTGGGGACCCACGCCACACAGCAGTGCGTGGCCTGCCACGTCAACAACAACTACAGCCTGAGCAGCACGGCGTGCATCACGTGCCACCTCACCGACTACAACAACGCCAATAATCCGCCGCACAAGGCGGGCGGGTTCCCGCAGGATTGCACACCATGCCACGGCTCCTCGGCCGTGAATTGGACCAGCGCCACCTTCAACCACGCCAGCACCGGATTTGCGTTGACCGGCGCGCACACCAGCCTGCAATGCGCGCAGTGCCACGTCAACAACAACTACACCCTGACCAGCGGCGCCTGTATCAACTGCCACCTCACCGACTACAACAACACCAACAACCCCCCGCACAAGTCCGCCAATTTCCCGCAGGATTGCTCCGGTTGCCATACCACCACCAATTGGGACGGCGCCACGTTCAACCACGCCACCACCGGATTCGCCCTGGTAGGGACGCACGCCAGCCAACAGTGCGCAGCCTGTCATGTCAACAACAACTACACGCTGACCGGCACAGCCTGTTGGACCTGCCACCAGGCTGACTTCAACAGCGCCAACAACCCGCCACACCAATCAGCGGGGTTCCCGCAGGACTGCACCGTATGTCACGGCACGGCAATTACGAACTGGACCAGCGCGACGTTCAACCATAACACCACCGGTTTCACACTGACCGGCGCTCACACCAGCCTCCAGTGCGCGCAGTGCCATGTCAACAATAACTACAGCCTCACCAGCGGCGCCTGCATCAACTGCCACTTGACCGACTACAACAACACCAACAACCCGCCGCACAAGTCCGCCAATTTCCCCCAAGACTGTTTGGGGTGTCATACTACTACGAACTGGAACGGTGCGACATTCAACCACGCCTCCACCGGCTTCACGCTGGTAGGGACGCACGCCACCCAGCAGTGCGCGGCATGTCATGTCAACAACAACTACAGCCTCACCAGCACCGCGTGCTGGAGCTGCCACCAAGTCGATTACAACAACGCCAACAATCCGCCCCACCAGGCTGCGGGATTCCCCCAAGACTGCACTTTGTGTCACGGTTCGGCGATTACTAACTGGACCAGCGCGACTTTCAACCACACCACCACCGGCTTCACCCTGACCGGCGCGCACCTCAATCTCCAGTGCGCGCAATGTCACGTCAATAACAACTACAGCCTCACCAGCGGGGCTTGCTGGAGCTGCCATCAGACCGACTACAACAACACCAACAACCCGCCGCACAGATCCGCCGGTTTCCCGCAAGACTGCTCCGGATGCCACACCACCACCGATTGGACCGGCGCCACCTTCAATCACGCCACAACCGGCTTCACCCTGACCGGCGCGCACACCAGCCTGCAATGCGCCCAGTGCCACGTAAACAACAATTTCAGCCTCACCAGCGCCGCCTGCTGGAACTGTCACCAGACCGACTACAACGGAACCACTAATCCACCTCACCAGACAGCCGGATTCCCGCAGGATTGCTCCATGTGCCACTCCACTACCAACTGGTCCGGCGCCACCTTCAACCACCCCACCACGCCGCTCGCCCTGACAGGCTTTCACGCCACCATGCTGGCCAATAACCAGTGCGTCCAGTGCCACGTGGGCAACAACTACACCTCGACGCCCTCCGATTGCTACAGTTGCCACAAGCTCGACTATCAGAACACCACCAACCCCAACCACGCGTCCTCGGGATTCCCAACGACCTGCAATACCTGCCACACCTCCGTGGATTGGACCGGCGCGCAATTCACGGCCCATGATTCCTCGTACTTCCCCATCTATAGCGGAACCCACAACGGCAAATGGACTTCGTGTGCCGATTGCCATACGAATTCTTCGGACTTTTCGGTCTTCACCTGCATTGCCTGCCACCAGCACAGCAATCAGGCCCGGGTGACCTCGGACCATCAGGGTATTAAGGGCTTCGTCTATACTCCCACTAGCTGCTACACGTGCCATCCGAGAGGGAGCGGAGGGTGACCGTGGGCCGGCTCATCACCTGGTTGATGCTCCTGGTGCCTTGGTGTGTGCCTGCCATGTGGGCGCAGGTAACCTCCGTGCGAACCACTTACCACGTAAAGCAGGTCGCAGCCGGGGCGATTTACTTGGACGGTGGCAGCAACGACGGGCTCAAGGAAGGTATGCACCTCAAGGTATCTCGCCTGCCGCCCGGCCAGCCCGAGATGAGCCGCAAGGAAATCGGCGACCTCACCGTGGTGGCCGTCGCCACGATCTCCGCGGTCTGCGAAGTCAAGAATGCAATCGTGCCCATCGAGATAGGCGACGCGGCGGAACTTTTCGCCGAAGACGTACAGGTGGTCCAACAGGTGCGGTCCTCGAAATCGGTCCGCCATGTCGCGCAGACAGTCGCCTTCACGGAGGGAGATCCGATCGAAGAAGAGTTGCGGGACTACGTGCCCAGGCCGCCTTCTCCTGAAGTGAACCACATCCGCGGCCGGATCAGCTTCGAACAGAGCGCCATCCTCGATCATTCGACCGGCATGCGCACCTTGCAGGAAGGCTTTGTGCTCCGCGCGGACATGACGCGCATCGGCGGCGGCTACTGGAATTTCACGGGTTACTGGCGCGGCAGGATCAGCCGCGAAAGCGGAGTAACTGCTATTACTACGCTCGACGATCTTCTCAACCGGACTTACCAGCTCGGTCTCTATTACAACAATCCAAATTCGCATTTTGTGGCAGGCGTCGGCCGGTTCCTTCTGCCTTGGGCCCCCAGCCTGAGCACCATGGACGGCGGCTATTTCGGCCGCCGCTTGTCAAAGGATTTTCTCGCCGGCGTGTTCGCCGGTTCCACGCCCGATCCTACAGCCTGGAACTATGACCCGAACCGCCAGATGGCCGGCACGTTCGTCGCCTTCGAGCATGGTTCCTACGAATCGGTGCGGTACACCAGCACGGCTGGCGCCGCCGTCACTCGCAGTCATTGGCAACCGGAACGCCAGTTCCTTTTCTTCGAAAACAGCATCTCCGTGGGCTCCAGGATCTCGATCTACCACGACCTGGAAGTGGACCGCATCGCGAAACCGCTCACGTCGGATGGCCGCAATCCTCCGCGGCTGGCGCGCAGTTTTGTCACGTTGCGCGTGCAGTTGCTCAAAGCCCTGGCGCTCGATTTCAGCCACAACTACTTCCGCGACGTCCCTACTTTCGACACGCGCCTTCTGGGGACCGGCCTCCTCGATCAATTCCTGTTCCAGGGCTTCAGCGGTGGCCTGCGCTTGAATCTCACCTCGAGTGCCACCTTGTACGGCAACCTTGGCAGCAGCAAGCGCGACGGGGACACCCGGGCGGCGGTGAATTACATGGGCGGCCTCATCCTGAACCGCCTCCCGGTCCCGTTCCGCGTCGACCTGCGCTACTCGCGTTTCAACAGCTCGTTTGGAAGCGGCGCCTACCAGTCCGTAACCCTCACCAGGCAATTCAACGACAAGATTCGCTTGGATGTTCAGGGTGGGTTGCAGAGCCTTGTCTCGACCTTCACCAGTCAAACCCGTACGAAGTATGGAACCGCGAATCTCGACTATTTGATCGGGCGGCACTACATTCTTGGCGCCGGCTGGACGCTGTACCGGGGCGGAGTAATGAACTATGATCAGACCTTCCTCAATTTCGGCTACCGCTTCTAGTGTGGGGCGGGTTGGCAACCCGCCTCGAACGTCGCGAGTCAACCGGCGCCCAGCCAGGCAAGCCACCCCGCGGCTCTGCATAATAGCGGTAGCCCTTCTCACCGCTCTCCCTGCGAAGTCCGCCACCGATACGCAGCTCACCGGCCTGCTGGATCACATCGGCCAGCAAGTCGAGAAGTTCTGGAATTATTTCTCCTCCGTCACCTGCACCGAGAAAGTCACCCAAGCGAAGCTCGGGGACAAAGGGAAGGTGCTGTTCGAGCAGCGTGAGACCTTCGACTACCTGATTCTGCTGCAGTCCTTCGGCACGGACATTTCGGTGGACGAGTCACGCGTGGAAAAGGCCCGCTCCGGCTCGAAAGGAAACGCATCCCTGCTCGATACCAACGGCTTTTCGATTTTCGCCCTCGTCTTCCACCCTCTCTATCAGTCCCATTATCAGTTTCGCCAGCTCCTGGACGATTCCGTGGAGGGGCGCCACCTGTTATGTATCGCCTTTCAGCAGGTCACGAGGGACCACCCCCTGTCGGTTCTCAGAGTACGGGAACGAGAGTATCCTCTGGAGTGGAGGGGAAGAGCGTGGATCGATCCGGCTTCGTTTGCCGTTGTTCGCATTGAAGCCGGGCTGGGAGACTCCATGGTTGACATGGGATTGCTGCGGCTCGACGCGGACGTCACCTATTCCGATATCCATTTCAGCGGTTCAGCGGAATACTGGCTGCCGGTCCGAGCCGTGGTCGAGGCCGAAACCAAACGCCAGCACTGGCGAAACACGCACCAGTTTGCGGATTACAAGCGTTTCTCAGTCGACACCGACGTGAAGATCTCAACCCCGCACTAATTATGCCATTCACTGTGACCTCATCACCGGTAACCCCACGTATCCCTTCAAGGCGATTCCTCAGTGCCGCGACCGGGGGTACCCTCTGGGTCGAGCGGAGGGCGCTCCTGAAGAAGTGGAGTGCGACCGTCAATACTTGCCGAGTTGTTTTCCATCCATTTCTGACGGAATATTGTCGCGGCGGATCAAAATTGGCGCGGCTTGGCCTGCACTCTAGAAGCCGCCCCCAGTGCCATCGCTTCGACCGCCACAGCCATATTCCTCGGCCTCCGTGCCCTCAGGTTCTGACCTTCCTTATTTATTCCTCCGCGTCTCCGCGTCTCCGCGGTGAACAATTCTACGCGCCCTGTTTGCCTCCGGATGCCCCCTCGCATTCCCAACCAGCCGCACCAAGGATCAAGCGTGGCTGCTAAGCTGACTCATTACCTCTCCACGCCCGGCGGCCGCCACAAGCTGGCTGTCTTTCTAGTAGTTCTTCTATATCTTTCCATCGTCATCTGGATCGCCGCTTACGGATTTGATTACTACCGTCTCCCCTTGGAAGCGCGCGCGTTTCACCCGCTGAACCGCCGGCTCCGGCCCAGCGGCGCCGTCGGAATCCGCCTGGCGCTGATGGGAGTGGCGTCCTTCATAGGCATCTACCTTTATGCCATCCGCAAACGCTGGAAATGGCTGGGGAAGATCGGCAAGACGCGGAACTGGCTGGATGTTCACGTGGTCATGGGACTGGGAGCGCCGGTACTAATCACGTTTCACGCGGCATTTAAGATGCGAGGCTTGGCCGGCACCGCTTACTGGATCATGATGGCCGTGGTGGCGAGCGGCATCGTGGGCCGCTACCTGTACGCGCAAATTCCGCGCCGGATCAACGCCGCCGAACTCTCCTTGCAGGACATGCAAGCCATGACCGACGAGCTGACCGATCAATTGCAGGGCCAGAGCCTGGTCTCGGCGGAAGAGCTGAAACCCCTGCTCGCCGTGCCGGCCACCGAAGAGGTGGAGAGACTCCCGGTAATAGCGGCCCTTTTGTTGATGCTGATGTGCGACCTCAAGCGGCCCTTCCTCGTGGCGCGCGTGCGGCGGCGCGCGGTTTCCGGCTCCGAGAGAATCCATTCCGTATGGGGTCTGCTGCCCACGAACCAGCCGCGCCTGGAAAAAGTAATCTATCTGGCACGGAGCCGATCGTGGATGGCGACTAAGATCTCGTTTCTTTCCAAGACACACCAGGTGTTTCATTTGTGGCATGTTGTGCACCGGCCGTTCAGTTACTCGTTCGCTATTCTGGCCTGTGTGCATATTGGAATCGCACTCATGATGGGCTATTACTAGGGATTAACACCCATGGAAACGCTGCTGACATTCGGGGCCGCCCTGCTGCTCACTTACTTCTTTGTGCGCCGCTATCTCAAGACGCTGTCCGCTCCCAAGCGGCCGCAGCAGAAAACGCCTGCCGCGGCGGCGCCGCCGGCTTCTGCGGCCATCTCGTGCCCGCGCTGTCGCAAATCCATCGCGGCGGACTCTTCCTTCTGTCCCGCCTGCGGCGCTCCCATGGCGCTGTGGAACGTCCACCGGGCTGCGGTGAAGACTGTTTCAAGCAGTCCCGGCGGCGGCGAAAAAGGCAAACCGCGTCCGGTGATCAATGCCACTTTATGCATCGGGTGCGGGAGTTGCGTGGATTCCTGTCCCGAGACAGGCACGCTGGCTCTGGTGGGAGGCAAGGCGATCCTGGCCAATCCGGAGCGGTGCGTGGGCCACGCCAGGTGCGTCGACGTCTGTCCCACCTCCGCCATCAGCCTGGCTTTTGGCTCAACGCTCCAGACGTTGCGCGCCCCGTTCGTCAAAGAGACCTTCGAGACCAATATCGAGGCCATCTACATCGTTGGCGAGCTGTCGGGCATGGGCCTGATCAAAACGGCCATCAACGAAGGACGCCTGGCCATCGACAGCATCAAGCGCAAGCTTGAGGACAGCGGCGAATGGGCGCCGCCAAGCTTCGAACATGGGCTTGGGACAATCGTCTCGTCAACCGAAGCTGTGCAAGACAAGCCTTACGACGTAGCGATCGTTGGTGCCGGCCCGGCCGGGCTGAGTGCCTCGCTGGCAGCCCTGCAGCACGGCTTGCGGTACATCACTCTGGAACAGGGCGAGGTCGCGGCCACCATCCGAAACTACCCCCGCCACAAGTTCCTGATGGCGGAACCAGTGGAAATGCCCCTGTACGGAAGTCTCTACGTAGGCGATGGCACTAAGGAGTCCCTGTTGACAGTCTGGGAAACCATCCTTGCCAACACCGGCGTGCAGATACGAACCCAGGAACGCGTCGAATCCGTGGTGCGCGAGGGCCTCGTTTTCAAGGTGATCACCGGCAGAGCCGCCTATCGCGCCCGCAACATCGTCTTGGCCCTCGGGAAGCGCGGGTCTCCGCGAAAGCTGGGCATCCCTGGCGAGGACCTGGCCAAGGTCACCTACCGGCTGATTGAGGCCGACAGCTACCTCGAGAAGGATATCCTCGTGGTGGGCGGCGGTGACTCCGCCGTCGAGGCGGCCCTCGCGCTGAGCAAGGCCTCGCGCAACCGCGTCACGCTGTCCTACCGCGGTGAGACATTCGACCGCGCGCGGGACCGCAATCGAAAGATGCTGCTGGATGCGGAGCAGCAATCCAGAATTGCGATACTCCGGCAGTCTCATCTCACCGAAATACTGCGCCAGTCCGTCAGGCTGTCGGTGGACGACAGAACTGTCGAGCTGCCTAATCACTACGTCTTCATCTTGGTCGGCGGTGAGTCCCCGGAGGGCTTCCTCCGCAAGCTCGGGATTCAAATGGTGGAGAAGATCATCGGAGCTCCGGCTGAATATGAAACCGTGGCGCAATAAACGGGTTCTGCTCGGCCTCCTGCTGGCTTTGACCGGAGCGGGAGCTCTGTTTCTGCTGCGGGTGACCTCGCAAGCGGATGCGCCCGCGCCCGTGCGCCAGACCGCGGTCCAGGACAACCCCGATCACGAATTGAAAGAACTGGCTGTGCAGCTCCAAAGAAAGCCCGGCCACACGCCGGTATTGATGCGCATGGCTCAGATCGAACACGACCTGGGAAAGCTGGCCGAGGCGGCTGGCCATTTGCGAGAAGTGATCCGGAACCAACCGGCCAACGCCGACGCACATTTGGAGCTGGGGCGGATCCTGTACGAGAAAGGCGAGTGGAGCGAGGCGATCGCTGAAACCGAGAAGGCCCTCGCAGCCAACCCGAAACACGTGGATGCCCTGTACAATCTCGGGGCGATCTACGCCAACGCAGGCAACACCGAGCGGGCGCGGTCCTACTGGAAGACCGCCGTGGATGCCGACCCGCAATCGGATAGCGGCAAGAAGGCCAGGCAGAGCCTGGCCAGGTTGCTGGAGGCGAAAAGTTCGCGATAATGACAAACAAGCACGATATAGGAGTCCGCCAATGGACGGGCGCGAAGGGGAAACACGGGGGAACTGGGACGCAGGAGGCGGAACCGCCAGCCATGTCGCTGTGCATTGTCACATACCGGATGGTTGCGCCCTGCGACCGCTGCGGCCGGCAGGCAACTCCCGTGCACATGCCGCGGCAGGAGCACGGCCTCTATTGCAGCGATTGCTGCCCGGTCTGCTCGAAACGCAAGGATGACTCTCCTGCGTCCACTCTCCAGCGCGATGGCTGAGAATACCGTCCCAAGGGGCGGCTCATTCCCAAAACCGGGGGATGTGGAGCGGTGTTGACCGACGTGTTCTTCGAGACCATCGCCGATCCGGTGCTGCTTTGCGATCGCGCCTGGCTGGTGTCGGCCGCCAATCGGGCGGCGATGGAGCTGCTGGAAGAGTCGCTCGACCAGTTGATCAACAGAAGCGCCCTGGAGTTGTTGCCCCCGCCCGCCGACACCGCGCCCGCGTCGTTGATGAACGGTCACGTCGAGTGGCGCAGCGAATTCTCGCGGCAGCGGAAGCAGGTCGTGCTCGCCATTTCCGGGCAGCCCTTGGACGATGAGCGAACCGGCGCGCAAGGCTGGGCGCTTCGTCTGAAGCGCATCGAACGGAATCACGGGGCTCCCGACTTCATCGGCCGGTCCGCCGTGGTCCAGGAGCTTCGCGAGTTCGTCTCCCGCATTGCCGCCAGCGGAGCCTCATCGATCCTCCTGCTGGGAGAAAGCGGCACCGGCAAGGAACTGATCGCCAAGCGCCTGCACGCTCTCAGCAGCCGGGCCGCCGCTCCCTTCATCGCCATCAACTGCGCGACGCTTCCGGAGAATCTGCTCGAAAGCGAGTTGTTCGGCTTCGAAAAGGGCGCCTTCACCGGAGCGCGCCACACCAAGCAAGGGCTGATGGAAGTGGCCGACGGGGGCACGCTGTTTCTCGACGAGATCGCCGAGTTGCCGCCGCCGCTTCAGGCCAAACTGCTGCGTGTGCTCGAGGACCAGACCTTCCGGCGCGTAGGCAGCGCCCGCGATATGTCCGTCAACCTGCGGATCATCGGCGCGACCAACTCGGACCTGGAAAAAGCGATTGAAGAACGCCGCTTCCGCATCGACCTGTACTACCGTCTGAACGGAGTTCAGATCCGCCTGCCCGCGCTGCGCGAGCGTCCCGAAGACATCGCCGACCTTGCCATTCACTTCCTGAACCACTTCAACCGCCTTCACATCCGCGACCTGCGCGGCATTCACCCCTCCGCGCAGCGGCTGCTCGAGACCTACCGCTGGCCCGGCAACGTGAGGGAGCTGAGAAACGCCATCGAGCGCGCCGTGCTGGTGGAAGCATCGCCGCTGATCACGCCGGAGAGTCTGGTGCTCCCCGGACGCCGGGGAATCAGGGAAGCCGACAACACGGAGTTCCCAAGCGGGCCGGTGTCCGCGCGCTTCTCGCTGCGGACCGGCGAGCAGGAACTGATCGCCGCCGCGCTGGCCGAAAGCCGCGGCAATCAGACCCGCGCCGCCGAACTCCTCGGCATCGGCCGCTTCTCGCTCCGATACAAAATGAAGAGACTCGGAATGCTGTAGGGCAGGTTGTCAACCTGCGGACCGATTGCCAATCGGTCCAAGCACGCACAAGGCTGTGCTTGGCGAGCGCGGCTCGCCTGGGGTTTTCGACCCTGCTGCGCCCCGACTCCTCGGGGGCGTAGCGTTCCTTCATGCTCCGTCGTACGGCCGCCGCGCATGAGTAACTCGCCTACTGCGTCAGCGCGATCTCTCTTTCAGCCCGCAACCAATCCTCTTCCGGGGAACCGTGAGGACAACCGCGCTGCTGCCAAAACGAGTACGCCAGTTGGGCGATCCGCGCATGCAGTGTCGCATCGTCTCCATTCCTGGGCGTGGAAGGCGAAATCCAGTCGGCCCAGTTCATTTCCGCGGGAGCCACGCGGCGGACCCTAGCTGTCGCCGCGGCTCTGATTTTTCTCATCGATCTTGCCTCCTTGGTCAAACGGAAGTCCGGCAATTCAGTGCCGCGCCCGACTTCGCCAGATTCCTGGCGACCGCGAACCCCAATCGAATCCGTTCCGCCCGAATACTCAGCCTGTGAGCGGACGCATTCATTCGATTCGCGATTTCCGACACCCGGAAAAGCGCTTCCTCCCGGTCCCGCAGCCTGGTGAGAACAACCTCAGCCAACCGTGCCAGCGCCTCCGAAAGTTGTTCTCCGTGCCGTGGCAGCGCTGCGGCCAGCCCATCTTCGGGCGTCCGGGCAAGAGCCTCCAAATGCGGTATGGGCGCCGGGGGATCGAGCACGCTCAAAAACCCGCTCATGCCCGCCGCCGACAGCAGTTCGTCGACGTGGATCGGATCGATGTCCGCGCTAAGCCGAGATCGCTTCCTCGGCAGGTTCGGCATGCGCCTCCTCAATCACCAGCTCCATCAACTGCCGGGCCGCCGCAGCGTAATCCTGCGCGGCTTTTGATCGCGCGTCATAGTCCACCAGGAACTTCCGCGCTCGCTCGGCCCGCGGCGCTGTTCCGTCGATCCGTATGGGGTGCAGCAGCGGGACGCTATACCGCGCCGACAACTCCTCGAGCGCCTGCATGATGTAGGCGGTCAGGCTATATCTTTGATCCAGCATCACCGGCAGCAGCGCGGCCGCGCGGATCTCGGCGCCAAACGCGTTCGTGAGCAGGGAAGCGGTCTCGAGAGATGCCGCCGCCCCCTGCAGGCTGAGCATATCCATCCCTACCGGAATCAACATGCGTTGCGCGTACCGCAGCAGGCAGGTCTGCAGCAGGCTGATGGATGGCGCCACGTCGATCAACACCGCGTCGTAAGCGCCATCGGCCGCGCTGAGGTACCGGCTGAAAGCGAGTTCCCTCCCGATGGTTCCCAGCAGCGCGGCTTCCACCCGCGTGGTGTCGCGGTTGCTGCACAGCACGTCGAGGTTGGGAGCCGGCGAAACCACGCAGTCCGCCAGGGCGCAGTTGTAAATCAGAAAATCGTGCAGGTAGCGCGCCGGCTTGAGACCAAGCACCAGCCCAAGCGAGCCTTGCGGATCGGCATCGATCGCCAGAACCTTCAGTCCCCTATCGGCGAAGAAACGGGCCAGGGTTTGGGTGGTGGTCGTTTTGGACACGCCACCGCGTTGGTTGGTGATCACCAGGCGAAGCACAATTCTCTCCTGCAAAGCTCGCGGGCGTGCTGAAGCACAATCAGGGTGCCGCGGAGCCATCTATCCGGACTTCCCCCGATTGATCCGAATGTCACACTACAAATCGCGGCATTCTAGATTCCTATACTATATGGAGGATACTGCGTTCCCAGTACGTGGTCAAGAGGGTTCCTCGTTCGGCCCGGTGACAAACATTATTATTCTTAGCGGTGAGCTGGAGAGGATCTTGGCTGATGGCTGAATGATTTACTTGATCGCGAAGTCGAACACCTGAATATTGACTTTGCCTTCGGTGTACTCGACCACGGCGTACTCGCCAGGCTCCAGCGGGTCCTTGGGCCAAAGCTTGTAAAGGCCGTCGCCGAACTGGCGTTGGAGGATGCCCACCGTGTTGCGCTCCTCTTCCACCATGGTCTTGTCGATCGGGTGATAGGTAAGGTTCTCCACAATGCGGACGTTGCCCTTGATCGTCACCCTGACGATACCAAAGCTCTCGATGTCGGCAAGCTGAATGTAGAATTCCGGTTCCCGGTTCGTGAACACGGCCGCCGAGTGCGGGCCGGTCAGCTCCAGCGTCGCCTTGCCCGTCAGCGCGGGTATCGGCGAAAGCCTCTGGAGAATGGCGCGGCCTTTGTTTCCATGAACGGCGACTTCGCCTGGTTTGAGCACCTTGGTTTGGTTGCCCTCGAGCCAGTAAACACCGGGCTCCTGTGGAATGCGGGAGGTTTCCTTCCGTACCTCGCGTTCCGCGGCTTCCTCTTCCGCGACGGCTTTGGCCTCCTTTTCCGTGGCGGCTTGGCGCTCGGCTACCTCGCTCTCGGTCTTCTTCAGGTCCACCATTTCCAGGGGAATCTCTTCCCACTCGCTTCGCTCCACGCTGTAGTAGCGAACCCGGTCGGTCTGAACCTGGTATTCACGAACAATCTGGTAGCTGCCATCCTTCAGGTACAGCCTGATGTCCGCCGCCGCGCGCGGAGCTACCCAGCCAAAAGCCAGCAACAGCAACGCCAAACAGAGCTTGCGCATACTCCTATCGACTACTGTACCGCCCCGCTGAGTTTCATGAGATCAAAGGCTAAACCGCGCCTCCATCGGCCGTCCTTATATAGATAGCTCCACATTTTGCGAACCGGCGGCCCGGTTTCCGCGTATGACCGTTTGCAGCCATAATAGTCTGTTGAGGTTCGATGCGCTTATGAAATCCATTCTCGCGATTCTGCTTTCTTGTGTAGTGACCGTTCCGGCCTTCGCGCAGGCTCAGAATGTGACCGCGGATTCCGGCCACGGTTTCATCTACGGCCTGACTCGCAACTACCGTGTCCGGGACGTGGCGCATGTCAACTTCGAGGACTCGTCCCGTCTCGACAAGCTGATGCGCGCGGGCAACATCTATCTCTCGCTGCGCGATGCCATCGCGCTGGCGCTGGAGAACAACCTGGACATCGAGAACTCGCGCTATTTCCCGAGACTGGCCCTGGCCGATCTGCAACGCGCCAGCGCCGGCCAGTTGCTGCGCAACGTCTCGACGAACATCTCCTCGGGGCCGAATTCGGCTTCGCTCAACGTGCTTGCCGGCGCCACAGCCGTCAACGGCGGACAGGGCGGCGGCGGCACCAGCACTAACACCGGAGTGTTGAGCGGATTGAGCGTGCAGTTGGCCGGTTCCGCGATTCCCAACCTGGAGCCGTTGGGCTACGTGGCGGGCGGGTTCACGCACCAGACCCAGATTCTGACGTCGACCCAATTCACCGGCACGTCCGCGCTCGTCGATAACTACAAGAACCTCGTCTACGGCGTGCAGCAGTCCTACTGGACCGGCACGCAGGTTCAGGTGGGCTTGAGCAGCGTCTTCGGCTACAATCAAAACGCCACCACGGCCCTGTTCAACCCGTACGACAGTGGCAGCCTGTCGCTCAATATCCAACAGAACCTGCTGAACGGGTTCGGGCTGGCGGTCAACAAGCGCGCCTACCACAAGGCGCAGAACAACCTGAAGGCCAACGATCTTTCGTTCAAGAGCCAGGTGATTGCAGCAGTCGGCAGCGTAGTGAGCCTCTACTACGACTTGGTGACATTCGACGAAGATCTCAAAATCAAGCAGCAGACGCTGGGTCTCGATACCAAGCTGTACGAGGACAACAAGCGGCGCGCCGAGTTGGGAGCGATCGCGCCCATCGACATCATCCAGGCCGAAGCCGACATGAAAGCCGCCCAGCAGGACGTGATCGCCCAGGAATCCCAGGTGTTGCAGCAGGAAATGATCCTGAAGAACTACCTGACCCGCAGAGGACTGGACACTCCCGCCGTCGCCGCGGCCAGGATCGTCCCGACGGACCACATCGAGGTGCCGGCGCAGGAGGCGGTGATCCCGATCCAGGACCTGGTGGCGCAGGCTCTGGCCAACCGGCCGGAAGTCGAGCAGAACAAGATCAGCCTCGAGAACGCGCGCCTCGACCTTTTGGGAACCAAGAACAACCTGCGTCCGACTCTCACGGCGACAGCCAGCTTTTCGAACGCTGGTCAGGGAGGGCAGATCAGCACCACTCCGCAGCCGTACCTGGACAAGAACGGCAACCTGGCTTACCGGCAGCTCACACCCGGGGATGTGAACCAATTCCTGATCGGTGGCTACGGAACCGTCCTGAGCCAGATCTTCTCGCGCAATTTTCCCAACTACAGCGTAGGATTTCAGTTCACCGTGCCGTTGCGCAACCGGGCCAACCAGGCCGACCTCATCACCAACGAACTGAGCTACCGGCAGGCGGAGATTCAGGACAAGCAGTTGCACAACAACATCAAGCTGAACGTCATGAACGCCTGGACGGCGCTGCGGAACGCGCGCGCGGCCTGGGAGACCAGCCAGGTCGCGCGAAAACTATATGACCAGACGCTGGCCGGCGTGCGCCGCAAATACGAATTGGGCACAGCCACCATTCTGGACGTGGTAATCGCCCAGCGCGACGACACCGCGCGGCAACTGGCGGAACAGGACGCGCTCAACCAGTATCAGCGGGCCCGCACCAACCTGCAGCAGACGATCGGCACCATCCTCGACGAGTACAGCGTGAACCTCGATGAAGCCAAGCGCGGTGTGGTCGGGAGAGAGCCTGACCTGATACCGCTGGGCGCGGGTGATAAGGCCCCGCAGCGTTAGTCGCAGTTCCTATCGGCGATCCCTGCCGCGGTGCTCTTCGATGCGCGGGTGGCCGTTCCGCGCGGCTTCGCGCTCGTGCTCGGTGCGCTCGTGGAGTTCGTGGCCCTCCGTGCGGCGCGCCGCTTCGTAGCGTTCAACCTTGTAGGGGTGGACGTACGTCGTGCGATTGACCCAGGTGCGGTCCCAGTGCGTGTTGTTGATGATCACCGTGTGGGTGTTCCACTCGAAACGGTTGTAGCCCCAACCCCAGGGCCGAAACGCGGCTCCGATCGTCACTCCGAACCCGAAACGGATGGCGCCTCCGATGACGAAACCCGGCCTGGGCGCCGCAAAAACAACCAGCGGATCGTAGTACGGCACCACCACAAAAGCCGGGTTGGAAGGGACGATTTCGATGAAGGGGCCGTTGCGCACGATCACCTGCCCGCCGCTCCGCAGATATCCGTAATCCCAGGCGCGATGCCGATTCCGCTGAACCGCGTCCATGACGGCCTCGCGCTGCGCCATGAACGCGTTTCCCAAATCGGCCGTCCAGGTCATGTCGGACGCCATCATGTCGAGGACGGACGGGAACGGAAGAAGCGCCTGCACGCTCGGGTCCCACGGCAGGCGGTCTTCCGATATGGCCCGCGCTAGGGCATCGCCCGAAAGATAGTGGTGCTGGTCGGCCCACCGCGCGGCCTCCGGAATCTGGTCCGAGAACGTGGCCGCTGCGAGAGTCTGCGACAACAGCGGATCGGGATACAGCGCAATTCTGGCAACCAGCCGGTCGAGCTCGACGGGACCGTACGACGGCTGCGCCAGCGCCGGCGCAGGCAGAATGCCGGCAATCGTAAGAGTGACGGCCAGGATCGCGCCGGCCGCTGTTCTTTGACCGAACACGGATAATCGTCTCATGGACTTTCCCTCCTCACACGAACATGACGGTTCGCAAGATGCCGTCGTTTCCGGTGCAACCGGTTCATCATATTAAAATTGCGTAAGCCGAGACCGGGTCCGAACGGCCCAGAGCGTGCCGTCCCGCCTTTGCTACGCTGGAACGTGGCTCGGATCTTTCCGTTTCAACCCTATCGTTATACCGAAAAAGCCGGCCCCCTGGGAAACCTTGTCACGCAGCCGTACGACAAGATTTCGCCGGCTATGCGGGCGCGCTACCTGCAGCTCAGCCCATACAACCTGGTGCGCGTGATCCTGGGCGAAACCAAGGCCTCGGATTCGGACACGGACAACGTCTATACGCGCGCGGCGCGGCACCTCCAGGAGTGGATCGCCAGCGGAGTGCTGGCGCGCGAACGTGACGGCGCTGTGTTCCCCTATTTCCAGGAATTCACCGTGCCCGACACCGGAGAGCGGCTGGTCCGCAAGGGGTTCATCGCACTGGGCGCAGTCGAGGAATACTCGGCCGGTGTGGTGTACCGGCACGAGCAGACCCTTTCCGGTCCGAAGAAAGACCGGCTGGAGTTGCTCCGGCATACGCACGCCCACTTCGGCCAGCTCTTCATGCTGTATCCGGATCCGGAGGGCGCGGTGGATCAAGCGCTCGACGAAGCGTCGGCCGCGCCGCCGCTCGCTGAAGTCACGGATGAGTACGGAGCGGCCCACCGGATGTGGAAGATCAGCGGCGCCGACGAGCTGAAGCATGTCGCCACGCTGATGGCGGACAAGAAGCTGCTGATTGCCGACGGGCACCACCGCTACGAGACGGCGCTGGCTTTTCGCAATGAGAATCCGAACCTGGCTGGAGCCGATCGCGTGATGATGACGTTCGTGAACATGCATTCGCCCGGATTGAAGATTCTGGCGACGCACCGCCTGGTGAATGGGCTGGCGGCAAGCGCGTTGCCGGAGCTACCGGAATTCCAGGTGACACAGATCGATTCGGTGGAGCAACTGAAGCGCGCATGGGAACAAAGCGGCGGGCGGACCATCATCGGCGCCGCGGCAGGGGAACGCCTGTACCTGCTGGAATACCGTCAGGCTCGCGGCGAACTGGATGTGCGCGTTCTGCACGAACGGTTGTTGGGCTCGGCGTTGGGCATCGGTGAACAGGCGGTGCGCGACGAAAAACACCTGCGCTACATCCGAGGTCTCGACGCCGCCATGGAGGAAGCCCGCCGGGGCACGGCGCAGATCGCGTTCCTGTTGAAACCGACCTCCATTCAGCAGGTGGCTGACACGTCCTTTGGCGGCGGGGTGATGCCGCAGAAGTCCACCGATTTCTACCCGAAGCTGCTTTCGGGTCTCACGATCTACAAACTGAATTAGAGCGCCGCCCGGTTAACAGTCGCGGATCTCTGCGCGTCTATCCCTCAGATTGATCTCAAGGAGGGACGATCGATGCGAAGAATAACTCGACTGGCAACGCCCGTAGCCGCCGCCCTGGCGCTCGCGGGGCAATTGTTCGCGGGCGGTTTCTACCTGGTGCTGGGAAACCCGGACGCCAGCCCGGAAGCGCGCAAGCTCAACGCGGTACTCACCATCAAGGCCGACGGGTGTCATGACCCTACTGGGGCGAAGCTCACCGCCACGGCGTTCGGAATCGTCAACGGCGAACGCCGCGAGATCCCCTTGAAGCTGGACGCGCTGACGTCGCCCGGCATGTTCGCCCTGGCGCAGCAGTGGCCGGCCGAGGGCCGCTGGGTGATCCGGCTGGTGGCGCGCAATGGCGAGCAGTTCACGAATTCGTTGGTGACCGCCGGCCCGAACGGGGTAGACCGCTTTCACGACAAAGCCGACCACCGCGAATTCACGGCGGCCGACGTGGATGCGATGCTGAGGTAGACGTGGCCACAAGCTCGGGCTTGTGCCTGACCCGCTAAGA
>Ga0335081_10004598_pt1 | contig 21770 bp, 17 predicted proteins | sample Lox_Sample_35_FD_206713 | JGI IMG/M metagenome (GOLD analysis project Ga0335081, IMG submission 206713) | Soil microbial communities from Loxahatchee National Wildlife Refuge, Florida, United States - Lox_Sample_3.5 | ecosystem: Environmental > Terrestrial > Soil > Wetlands | place: USA... | reverse complement strand
CCTGCCTTCGCCGGCCGAACTATTCTGCGATCAGGGAAACTTCGCTTCCAATTCCTGTTTGACAGTTTGGGCTACTTCCTCGGCGGTGCCGGCGCGCTCCTGTTCGTCGCTCCATTTCCATTGCGCCAGAAAATCATCCGTGCTGGTCAATCCTTTTGTCTGGGCCAGCGAATCAATCCGGACGGTGAACCGCTGCGGCAGTTCGATTTTGATTTCATTGAAATCGTCCCACGCTTTGATTTGCGACGGCACATCCTGCCAATAAAGAATTTGAAATTTCGACCGGGCGTTCGCCGGGCGCGCGGCTGCCTGTGATCCGGTGCGTTCGGCTTTGACCGATTCGATGGTTTCCAGTTTGGACTTCGCTTTGGGCGCGGCACCCTTGCCGACAAAATACAAAAACAAATCCACCGCGTTCGATGCGTCCGCGCCGTAACCGTCCGCACCGATTTCATCCGCATACACCTGGCTGATGGGCGCGCCGCCGATGGCGAACTTGATGTCGGTCCGTCCGCGCTGCTTGTAACCGTCAATCACCGTTTTCATGTAGGTCATCGTCGTGGTCAGCAACGCGCTCATGCCGATGATGCCTGGTTTGAATTGATCGGTAGCGGCCAGGAATTTATCGATGTTCTGGTCCACGCCAATGTCGTGTACCTCGAAGCCCGCGCCTTCAGCCATCATGCAGACGAGATTTTTTCCGATGTCGTGCAAATCGCCGCGGACGGTGCCCATTAAAAGAATTCCGGCGGGCTGGATGCTGGAATCTTTCGCGGTCAGCAACGGTTTCAACACCGCCATGCCGGCCTTCATGGCGCGCGCGGCGATGAGCACTTCCGGCACGTAAAGAATGTTGTATTTGAAATCCTCGCCCACGACGCTCATCCCGGCGATGAGGCCTTCGCTGAGGATTTCCTGCACCGGCCGGCCTTCCGCCAGCGCGGCTTTGGTCATCTCCTCGACCTCCTTGGCCTTGCCTTCGTAAAGGCACTGGTTCATCAAAGCGTAATCAGGCATGGGAAAAAGGGAGAAACATCCAACTTCGAACATCCAATGCGAGGCGCACGGTGAACCATCATTGAATGTTGGTTGTTCGATGTTGGACGTTCGATGTTTTTCATTTCAAATAGTGACTATATTCAATCACAACATTCGGCAAATCCCTCTCAAGAAATTTTAACGAACGTTCAGTGACAAGTGTGTGTTTCAAAGACATTCTTTTCAGGCCGCGAAGCAAATCTTTCAGATTCGGAACGCCTCTCAACAAATCAATCGTAGCGTCTGTAGTATCTGCCCCGTCAAAATCCACTTCAGTGATTACACCATCCTCAATTTCAAAACGGCTTTTGCCGACATAGCTGTGAGTATGCCGACACAAACGAGCCAAAATTTGTGCATCTGAAACTGGTGCTGGCGGCGCAGGAATTCGTGGCCCGGAAATGTGGAAGGTGTTGACCTCCCACCAAGTTTCGGTATCGCTCTCAATTCCAAATATGGTCAGCGATGATTCGAATGCCGCACAAGCATCCTGAAGAACTGCAATCCTTGTTTGTTTGTGCTGTTCCGAGGCCAAAATAGATTCCGCCTTGTCTTCAAGCGAAGAAAAAATTTCATGTTGCTCAACGAATTCTGGGATTTTCTTCCAAGGTGATTTCCATTTTTGAGGAAAATCAAAATGGTCCGGGCTGCGTTTGTCTAAATCGTCAACGGTTGCTGGGTAGTGAAACGGTAGCAAAAGACGACATGGAGATGCAGAAATTTCTCCCAAATCGCCAACTCCGACAAGAATTGTTGGCCATTCACCGTGGGAAAGATGTTTGCCTATTCGCTGAATTTCGTTTGCAAGAAAATCGTGAACTTCTTTGACTGATTCAGGTTTGGCCGTTGAAGCGCTCATGCGAGGCACAAAAATTGCCGGATTCATTTTTGATTCACTTCTTCCCGTTAAATTCCGCAAGCGCCCGTTGCATCGCTTCAATGTTCTGCTTCGGCATGCCCGGACTGGTGCCGCCGCCGACGGACAGGATGATGCCTTCGCCGCCGCTCTTTTCGAGCACGTCCAGCGTGGCCTCGCGCACTTCTTCCGGTGTGCCGCGCACGCCGACCTCCAGCGGGTTCACGTTGCCCATCAGGCACATCCGTTTCCCGACGCGCGCCTTCACTTCGGCGATGTCCGTTTGTTTGCCCCAGTTCAATACCTGGAATCCACAGTCCGGCAGGTACTCCAGGCAGGCGTTGATGTCGGCGTCGTTGTGATAAATCTTCACCCATTCTTTCGGGAACGCGTCACAAATGCGTTTCAAATACGGATGCGCGAATTCCTTGTAATGCTCTTCATTTACGAAACCGACGATATCGTCCAGGATGAAAATGCCTTCGACGGTGTCACCCATCGCCTTGTGCTGGGCCTTGAGCCAGTCAATGATCAGGCGCGTGCACAGGTCGAGCAGCTTGTGCGCCCATTCCGGCTTTTCCACCAGGTCAATCATGAAATCGGTCGTGCTGCGCACGAAACCCGCCGTGCACATCGGCCCGCGCGACGTGACCAATGGCAGGATTTCGCCCGTGTCCAGAATGCGCTGACGGTGCATCCGCATGCGATGCAGCGTCATGCCCATGAACGCGTCGGCTTCGACTTCGTAATCCGGGAATTTTTCGACGTCCTCGATGTGATAGAGCGTGTGGTATTCGCTAGGCGTGTTGTCCTGCCAGAATTTGATTTTCGCGCCGAGCGCCGACGGTTCGGCGGCCATGCCATATTCCATCCACCAGGACGGGACAAAGATGATGTCGGGAAATTCCTTGTGAATTTTCAGGTTGGATTGGAACCACAACTCCGGGTCGAGAAAATAATCCATGTGGTTCAAGCCCAGGTAGCCGGGTATCCACGGGCTGTCAATGATCATGGCCATCGGCACCTGGTCCAGTTTTTCGCGCCGTGCGGCCTTTTTGAAAATTTCCCATTGCGCGGGTCTCATATTAGACAATTTTTCCATTCAAATACGTTCCACTTCAAGCCGGAAAACCGGGTTTGGAGTATTATCCATGCAATTTCAGCCTGAGCCGGGATAGTCTCTCCTTTGTGGGGCGGGAACAGTCGTGGTTAGCGCACTGCAGTTTACTCGCCGAGGTTTTCGGAGTCCAAACGCTCCGCGAAATTCGGGGCTGTTCATCAATCGTGCCCGTGGCGGAGCTCGGAGATTTCAGTCCCGCGTTTTCACACGTATTCGCTCTGCCGCTCCTTTGCTGCGGTCGGATATTTTCCGCTGGTCCAGGCGACGGGATTTATCTTGCCGAAGGGATGCGCAGCGGTATAGGCATACAGCCATGTCACGGAATTGGCATCTCTCCCTCCTGGTGGCAGCCATCTCAGGTCACTCGCTCGCGGCTCCGGTCGAGCCATTGCTCCTGCATTCACCCACCTTAAGCCAGACCCAAATCGCTTTTGCCTATGGCGGCGAGATTTGGATCGTGGGCCGCGACGGCGGCGATGCGCATCGCCTGGTCACGGGCAGCGACCGGCTCGACGGCCCGGTCTTTTCGCCTGACGGAGCCATGATTGCCTACACCGGCAATTATCACGGGAACAGCGACGTCTATGTGGTGCCCGCGGCGGGCGGCGAACCCCGCCGGCTCACCTATCACCCCGGGTCCGACGTCGCCATCGGCTGGACTCCAGACGGCAAGAATGTCCTCTTTACGTCGCAGCGGGCCAGTTACTCGGATCCCAGACAACTCTTTACCGTGCCGGTCAACGGCGGATTTCCGACGGCCCTCCCACTGCCCATGGGTTCCGCCGGTTCATACTCGCCCGACGGCACGCATCTGGCCTACATGCCGGGTTTTCAATGGCAACCGGACTGGAAGCAATATCACGGCGGCCAGACTACGCCCATCTGGATTGCGGACCTGGCCGATTCGAGCGTTACGAAGATTCCGCGGGACAATTCGAATGACAAAAATCCCATGTGGATCGGCCACACCATCTATTTCCTCTCCGACCGTAACGGGCCGGTGACACTCTTTGCTTATGGAGTGAACACGAAAAAGGTGAAGGAGGTTGTGCGCAACACCGGTTTTGACGTCAAGTCCGCCGGCGCCGGCCCCGACGGCATTGTCTATGAACAATTCGGTTCACTTCACCTGTACGATTTTACCGCCCATGCCGAGCATGAAGTCCACGTGCGGATTGCCGCTGACATGCCGCAAGTGCGCCCGCACTTCGAGAAAATCAAGGCTGACGACATCCGGGACCTTGGTATCTCGCCGACCGGGAAGCGCGCCGTGTTCGAGGCGCACGGAGAGATTCTGACCGTCCCGGCCGAGAAAGGCGACATCCGCAATCTGACCCGCTCACCCGCCGTCGCTGACCGCGACCCGGCCTGGTCGCCGGATGGCAAATCCATTGCCTGGTTCTCGGATGAATCAGGCGAATACGCATTGCATATCCGGGATCAGAATGGATTGGGCGAAGTCCGCAAGATCACCCTCGACCAGCCGCCGTCGTTTTACTACAACCCCACCTGGTCACCCGACAGCAAGAAAATCGCCTATTCCGACGTGCGGCTCAATCTCTGGTACGTTGATCTCACCAACGGCACTCCGATCAAGGTGGAAACGGATTACTACGATGAAGGACCGGCGCCGTTTAATGTTGTCTGGTCGCCCGACAGCCGTTGGCTGGCCTACAATCGCATCCTGCCCAGTCATCTGCATGCGGTGTTCGTCTATTCGCTGGAGACAAATAAATGCACGCAGATCACCGATGGCCGGAGCGATGCGCTCTATCCGGTCTTCGATAATAGCGGCAAGTATCTTTACTTCGTTGCCAGCACCGATTTTGGCCTTACGGTCGGCGATGGCGATATGACCGGCCTTTCACGCCCGGTGACTTACAGCGTTTATGCCGCCGTGCTGCGCACGAACCTGCCTTCGCCCGTTGCCCCCGAAAGCGACGACGAAAAGGTGGAGGACAACTCGAAGTCCGGCGCTGATTCTGCAACTTCGACCAACGCCGACAATTCCGGGTTGGTTGCCGACCAGACTTCCGCTTCGACCAACAACGAGACGGCGGTGTCGACTGACGACGACAAGAAAGGTAAAAAGAAGCCGGAAAAGGAAAAGCCAGCCTCCGTCACGATTGACTTCGAGAACATCGGACAGCGCATCGTCGCCCTCCCGATTCCGGCCCGTAATTACACACGTTTACGGGCGGGAACGAACGGCATCCTTTATCTGTCGGAAGGGCCGGCGGTCGTCAATGCCGGCGAGCCTGAATCCTACAACCTCCACCGCTTTGACCTCGAAAAGCGGAAGACGGAAAAAATTCTGGACGACGTCAAGGCTTTTGCGCTGTCCGCCGACGGCGAGAAGATGCTTTATCGCAAAGGCGATACGTTTTACATCGCCGATTCCGCCAAAGCGCCCGAAGGCGGGAAGGGCGCGTTGAAAATGGACGACATGGAAGTCTATGTTGACCCGCGGGCTGAATGGCGGCAGATGTATCACGAAGTCTGGCGCATCGAACGTGATTTCTTCTACGACCCGCATTTTCACGGGTTGAAACTGGCGGAAGCCGAACGCGTTTACGCGCCGTTTCTCGACCGGGTTGCCAGCCGGGATGACCTGAACGATCTGTTCCGTGAGATGACCGGCAATATGGTCGTCGGGCACATGTTCGTCCGCGGTGGCACGGAACCGGAGGTCCGGAAAGTCAACGTGGGGTTGCTGGGCGCCGATTACGAGATTGCAGGTGGCCGTTACCGGTTTAAACGGATTTACAACGGTGAAAATTGGAACCCGGACCTGCAGGCGCCGCTCACCCAGCCGGGCGTCAATGTCGTGGAAGGCGAGTATCTCCTGGCTGTGAACGGGCGCGAACTCACCGCCGCCAACAACCTGTACAGCTTCTTCCAGGAAACGGCGGGCAAACAAACCGTGCTCGAAGTCGGCACCAACACGGACCGTTCCGGGTCGCGCGAGGTGACCGTGGTGCCCGTGGACAGTGAGTTTGCGTTGCGGAATCTGGCATGGATTGAAGAAAACCGGCGCAAAGTGGACGCGCTGACCGGCGGGCGGGTGGCTTATGTGTATCTGCCCGACACGATGTACGGTGGTTACAAGAACTTCAATCGTTATTTCTTTTCACAGACCGACAAACAGGCCGCCATTATTGATGAACGCTTCAATCATGGCGGTTACCTGGCAGATTACATCGTGGACTACCTCCGCCGCCCCATTCTGAACCGGGTCGCGACGCGGGAAGGCCACGACGTATCCGAACCCCTCGGCATTTACGGGCCCAAGGTGATGCTCATCAATGAGTTTGCCGGCTCCGGCGGCGACGCGTTGCCGTGGTACTTCCGCAAGTTGAATATCGGTCCGCTCGTTGGCACGACAACCTGGGGCGGTCTGGTCGGCATAGGTGGATATCCTGATTTGATGGATGGCGGCACAGTCATGGCGCCGCGTTGGGCCATATACGGTCTCGAAGGAAAGTGGGAAGTTGAGAACCACGGCATTCCGCCGGACTACGAAGTTGGCATGAACCCCAAACTGGTACGGGAAGGGCATGATCCGCAGCTCGAAGAGGCAGTCAACGTGATTCTGGAACTTCTCAAGAAAAATCCGCCAAAGGAATATCCCCGTCCGCCCTATCCGGACTATCATCAGAAGCTGCCGCTGCCGTGAGTTCGTTTGGAGGAATCGCCGCGGCGCCGGCGTGCGTCTTTGGTCGGATTGGCTGAGGAGCGATGTCCGCCGGGTCGTGGCTTGAACAGGAGGAAGCGGGGCCAGGTCTGCTTTTTCCGTAAATTCGATTGAGCCAAACTGATACAGGTGTGGTATGATGCAGTTGAACCCGGAAGACGCCACGCGCTGGTGGCGCGGTCGCGTGGCAATTGGAAGGAGGCCATATGATGAAAGCAAGAATGGCGAAAGAAGCAATCATACGGATTCGCAACCGGATGGGTGTGCTGGCGCAGGTTACCAGGACCATTGCCGACAAGGGCATCAATGTCGAGGCCGTGATTGGCACCGTGGAAGGCGGCGACGCGGTCATCCGACTGGTGACGGGCGACCATCAACGGACGCTTGACGTGCTGCGCGAGCTGCGACCGGACGTGCAGGAATCGAAAGTGGTGCTGGCCGAGGTGGAGCACAGGCCGGGCCTGTTGCGGAGCATTACGGAAAAACTGGCCCAGGAAAACATTGATCTGTATTACCTCTACGGCACCGCGACGGATGCAGACACGTGCTTGATCGTTTTTGCGTCCGCGAACAACGACCGGGCGGTGATGGCGCTGAACGATTGAATCGCTGCCGGTAGTAGCCGACGCAAGGAAGCGGAACATATTGAATGTTTCCGCGTTTCTCCGCCTCGTTACCTCGGCGGCTACAACACAATGTTACCTCGGCTCTTCCAGCCCCGTACCCGAGACGTTGGTTTGCGTAAGGAACGGTCCGTTGTAGCCGGTCACGTGGATATCGCGGAGCACGGCGTTGGTCAGGTTGGCCAGCGTGATGGCCTTTTTGCACGTACCGCTGATGTCCGCCAGCGAAAATCCGTTGATGGGTTTCACCGGCGAAATCGCGGCGGCGTCCACCAGCGTGCCGCAGTCCAGCTTGACGTTGCTGAAGCTGAAATTTTTCGCCAAGGGAATTCCCTCGACCCCCGGCACCGGTTCAGGATCTTTGATGCCGCTGCTGATGAGGTTGACGCGCAGGAAACCGCCCGGCGCCGTGTTGACTTCCAAATCGCGCGCCGAAATGTCTTCGATGAATGCGCCACGGCCGATGTTACTTTTGATGTAAATGGCGAAGGTCCGCGCCTGCACGAATTTGCAATGCTCAATTTGCACGTCCCGGACGCCGCCGGAAGTTTCACTCCCGATGCCGATGTCGGCAAAAATGCTGTCCGCGAGCGTGCAATTGGTAATCACCACGTCCTCGGTCGGTTTGGCGAGGCGGTAGCCTTCCATGCCCCGGCCGGATTTGATGGCAATGCAGTCGTCGCCGGTGGCAATGTCGCAGCCTTCAATGCGGACGCGCCGGCACGAATCCACGTCAATGCCGTCGCCGTTGCCGCCAGTGCTGCGGATGATGAGATTTTTGGCGACGACATTTTCGCAATAAGTCGGATGGATTGACCACATGCTGTGATGTTCGGTGGAAAAACCTTCAAACTGAACGTTGGTGCAATTGATCGGCTCGATGATGACCGGTCGCCGCGGCATCTGTCGTCCGCCCAGCGCCGGATTGCCGGAAATTTTTCCCGGCCCGACAATTCCGATGTCATTTGCCCCCTGTGCCGCAATGAGCGCACGATGCCCGTCAATCCATTTCCCTTCCCAGCGGACTTTCATCAGCGGGTAATCATCCAGGTCCGGACTGCCGAGCAGGTGTGCGTCCGGTTCCAGCTGCAAAGTCGTGTGGGATTTTAATTCGATACTGCCGATGAGATAATTTCCGGCGGGCACAATGACTTCGCCGCCGCCATCCGCCGCGCGAGCATCGATCGCTTTTTGGAAGGCGACGGTGTCCTTGTTCGTCCCATCGCCGGTGGCGCCGTAAGCACGAACGTTGAACACGGCGGGCGACAGGCTGGCGCATCCGGCCTGCGCCAGCAGGGCGAGACAAATTGCTACGAGAAAAATCCATTTCATGGTGTAACCGTCCTGTTCGTTTTGGTTGTGTCGGGCGCTTGCGAAGCCATTTCGGGAGGGAATTGGTCAAACCGCCGCTCCACTTTCATGCCGCGCAGATTTTTGTCGGCGAAGTCCATCAGCGCCGTCCAATCCTCCGGCGTGAACGCGTGGCCGTGATGCGAATAATGCACGCCGAGCTGGTCCTCTGCGCCGAACAACGCATACGCCGGCTTCGCGCCTGCCAATGAGTGCTTCACCGCATCGGGCAGGGAGATCGTGTCGCTGTCGCCTTCCAGCGCGATGAACGGACGCGGCGCGCATAATGCCAGGAACCAGTGTTCGTCGAACGGCAACTTCTCGCGCTGTCCCCGGAATTCATGCAGATGCGGCGAAAACCAGTTCGGATATTTCTTCATCATGATGTCCAGCGTCTCGCTGTGATTCGGGCCGGCGAAACGATACGCGCCGATGCCGCCGCCGCCTGTCACCACAGGCGCGCCCATCAGCCGCTCGTCGAACGCCGCGGCGATCATTGCGGATTTTCCATTGCGCGACGCGCCGGTGACGATGAGTTTGTGGCTGTCCATCGCCGGATCGGTTTCCAGATAATCGGCGACGCGCGATACGCCCCACGCCCACGCGGCGAGAATTCCCCAATCATAGCCGGGATACGCCGGGAAGAACCGCGTGTTGCGAAACGCCCAACTGCCATCGGGATTGCGCAACGTGGTGTCCTCCGCACAATCGTTCGGGTTGAACATCACCAGGGCATAGCCGCGGCGGAAAACTTCTGCGTTGCGTTGCGCGACGGATTCCGCCGTGACCGGCCCGAAAACAAATCCGCCGCGACTGCCGCGGGCAACGGGCACGTTCGTCGTCGCCGTTTCCTGGCCGGGCACAACCGGAGCCGGATGGGTAGCATTCGCAATTGAATTGGTGTCTGGCACCGGCCCGACGAGCAGGAGAACATCCTGCCCGCGGCCCTGGTTGGGGCCTTGCGGCAGGCGCGGCAAGGGCGTCGCGCCGGGCGGGGTGCCGCTTTGCGAAATGATGGCCGGGAACGGGCCTTTCTGGTCAGTCGGGGTGAAGATGCCGATGTTCAATTCCAGATTCCGTTCCGGCCCGAACGTCAGATGCACGAGCCGGTAATTTACTTTCCCGTCGAGCGCGGACTCCGATTTGATTTCCTGCCCCTTCACGTTTTCAGGCGGCGGCGGCATCTGGCCGACCGCGTAATATTCGAGGATGCGTTTCATTTCCTCGCGGCGCTTCGGCCATTGCTTCGGCGTCGTGATCTTCGTGCCGTCGTTCATCGTCAGCACGTCCGGCATTTCCTTGCGCAGCGGCAATTCATTAACGCCCGGCAACGGCGGCATCGCCGTCTTGATTGGCGGAATGGGAATCTCCTTCGGGTCAGACCCGCTGACGGCATTGGCGGATTGCGCCCGCGCGGAAACGACCGTCATCAGCACGGCAAAGGACAAAACAATTGTGCGCCAAAATCTCATGCGATTTGATGGTCGCGACGGAGGCGCAGAGTCGCGGCTGAGAAGATCAAAGTAAAGTGAATTTGAGGTATCAGGCGGATTTGCGCCACTTGTCTTCCGCCAGGATGGCCCAACACCCATGGTCTTCCGTCATGGCCTTCGGCAATCGCGATTCGTCATTTCTGGCAAGGGCAAATGGAAGGCAAAGAAAATTTCAATCCGCGAATATTGCAAATGGCCGCAAATACTGCGCCCGGGATAAGAATTTTTCTGAAACTTTTTTTCGGCTGCCGGGTGTTTCTATCACCGGGCGCAGTAGACGCCCGGATAGAAAGACACGAACTATGAAACATCTTTTGAATATTCTGTTGGTCGGACTGTTTGCGGTGGCGTTGGCGCAGTCGTACCGCGCCTACATGGAACTGAAATACAATTACGAAACATTGGTATGGCAAGAGAAGGGCCAAACCGATCAGTTCGGCAAGATCCTCGCGACGAGTGTCCAACGGACGCACTTGGACGGGCAGAAAATCGCCGCGTTGGAGGCGCAAATCAGGACCTTGACCGGCGAGAACGGCCGGGCCAATTGACGTCCAGCTGGCGGCCCTCACTGACCAACCGCAACATGAATCGTATGACAAACCCGGGGCGATGGCGGGATTCTGCAAGGGAAACAGGCATTGGCGAAGCATCCGTTGCTGAGGGTCGCTCCGGAACATTTTTGAAACTTATTACCGGCTGCCGGGTGTTTTAATCAGCGGGAGTTGCTGGCTCCCGCGGAGACCGAATAAACCAACAACTGATAAGCTTATGAACACAATGATCCGTTACCCCCTGGCCGCCGCCGTCCTTGCTGTCGGCGTCGGCTTCAACGTTCTCGCCGGTCCGCTTCCGGGCCAGGTGGATTTTGGCAAATTCACGCCGCCCGGTGATGGCGGCCAATTCGTGGAAGTCCAGGTTAACAGCAACCTGCTGTCGCTCGCGGCCCAGGTGGTCGAGAAGCAGCAACCCGATGCGGCCAAACTCTTGCGCAGCGTGCAACTCGTTCACGTGAATGTCGTCGGGCTCACCGACGGGAACCGCGCCGAGCTGGAGAAACGGGTCCGGCAAATCCGCCATGACCTCGACGCTCAAGGCTGGGATCACAACGTCTCGGTGCAGGAGAAGGATGGCCAGGACGTGGGCATTTACACCAAAACCCGCGGCGGCGAGGCGTTGGCAGGGCTTGCCATCACAGTAATCCAGCCGAGGGAGCAAGTCGTGCTGATCAATATCGTCGGCGATATCCGCCCCGAGCAGGTTGCGGCCCTGGGTGACAAGCTGGACATTAAACCGCTCAAAGACGTTGGCGCGGCCTTGAAAAAAGCGGCTCCGAAAGCGCCAGATTCGAAAGAAACGGTCCCGGAGAATTAACCGGCGAGATTACAGGTCGCGCCGGCCGGCAACGAGTCGGCGCACCCATCCAAAATCCCAACCCTTCGCGTCCATGAATCCATCTGCCCTCCCGCCGGTCACGCATCGGCCCACGCGGCGCCTCTGGCTCTGGGCCTTGCTCCTTACGCCATTGCTGTTGCTGGTCGCGCTGGGTGCGGGCGTGGCCAGTTGTTTCCATTTGGGTTCCGACGCCCGGGCCTTGCGCAACGGATTGATGAAGTCCAGCAGCGCTGAGTGGCGGCATAAAATCACATTGAATGCGAACTATTTTACGCTGGGCGCCGTTCGCGCCGGTTTGTCCTGCGTCAAGCTCGACCCCGGGGCGCGCGCTGCGCTTCAGTCGGTCCAGAGCGCCGGGGTGGGTGTTTATCAATTGCCATCAGGAACACCGCAGCCGGATCGCGCGACCATGCTCGACGCCGCCGACTCCGCGATGACCGGCTGCGGTTGGGAACGCGTGGTCGGGGTGATGGACGGCAAGGATTTGGTCGCGATCTATGTGCCGGGGAAAAATGTTTCCGTGCATAGCCTGAAATGCTGCGTGATGGTGTTTAACGGCAAGGAAATGGTGCTGGTGTCCGCGCGCGGCAATCCGGAACCGCTCGTCACTTGCGCGCTCAAGCAACCCGGTTTTCGCGATCAAGCCAGGTGGCTGGCGCAACGTTGAACTGGACGATAGAAATTCATTGGGGCTTAGCCCGAATAATTTCACACTGGCTGCGCGAAAACCGCGCCAACCCCTGACGTAGCGCAGACTGATAGTCTGCCGTTTCGCCGACTGGCAGTCGGCAGGCTGTTCGACCCCGGTGGTCGCGGATTACCAATCCGCGATACAGCAGACTGCCAGTCTGCGCTACGGTGCCACTCGGTGTGAAATATCCGGGTTAGAGCGCCGCAGTTGCGACATAGTTGTAGAACATTGCGCACAAAAATAACGAAGCTCCGTCAGGAGCGGCATATTCTGATGATTTCGCTCCCGACGGAGCTTGAATATTTTTTCGATTGGATTCTACAAAGATACCGCGCCTGCGGCGCTGGAGATTCAGTCGTGCGCGCACCATTTCAGATTTTCCGCGAGGATGGCCCAGCGCTCATGATCCCGCCAGCGCCCGTTCACTTTCATATAACGGCGGGAAAAACCTTCCCGCACAAAGCCGCAACTCCGTGCCAACCGGATGGAAGCCCGGTTCTCCGGCTGGATGTTGGCTTCCAAACGATGGAGCCGGAGTTTTTGAAAGGCGTGTTTAAGGACGAGCTGCATTCCCTCGCGCATCAGTCCTTTCCCGGCATGGGGGGCAAAAGCGTAATAGCCAACGTAGGCCCCTTGCAACGGCCCGCGAATGATATTGCCCAGGTTGACGACCCCGACGATTTCGCCGGAGTGCCGGAGCAGAACCAGAAATCCGCGGTGCGAATCCGAAGTCGTGTGTCGCACATAAGCCTCGAACTTCTTGCGCGTGTTTGGCGGGGAAACCCACGGACGATGAAGCTTGCGGCTGCGCCGGACCGCCGCCTGAAATGCCGCCCAGTCTCGGCGCGTCGGTGGCCTGATGATGACGCGCGTTTTCAAAAATGTTCCGTCGGCGCCGTGATGCCGATTCGGTGGATGAGCGAAGTGGGCATATTAAATAATTCTGACATTATCCTTGCCGGAGACCACCTCTGGAATTGCAAAAAATGGCTTTCGCCATTCATTTCGATACTTGATGGGGAAGTTATCTGGCATGCAATGAGGCTATGCTGATTAACTTTTTTTGCACCTTCGACGCGACTTTCAGCCGCAGGCTCAACGCTATAGCGCCTCTCTGGTTGAAATGATAAACGCTCACGGCAAGGCGATGTTTTCGACCTGGAATGAATACGTTTTCAGGGATTCAGGCGTGGCCAGTTGAATTTTCAGTTGGGTGTCTTGAGGCGGCAGCGTTTCAAAACTCGTGCTCTTGAAATCGTCGGTGCTCCAGCTTTGGTTGCTCTTCAATTCCTTGCCCTGGCCGTCCGCAAACTTCAGGTCAATGATGCGTTTGTCCGGGTCTTTGATGTAAAGCTGGATTGAGTTTTTGGAATCGGACATCATCCCGCCGAACATGCCCTTGAACAATTCGCCGAACGCCGCGCCCAACTTCTCGTCGCCCTTTTGCCGGGATTCGATTTCCTTTTTCTTCGCGTCGTAGGCTTCCTTGGTCAAATACATCAACTGGATGTTATATTTCGCCAGCGCCGGATCTTGGACCGGTTCGGCGGGATGTTGCAGAATGCCTTTGACGGCGAGCAGTCCGCCATTCGCTTCCGTGGGATTGAACAATTCAACCTTGCCCTTGAGCATTTTGATGGCCGTGGCATTGCGGGAAGGATTGCGCAGTTTTGCTTCGGTCTTCAACGCACCGGTGGATTGGCCAAAATTCATAAAGTGCGAACCCATTTCGTCATCCTTTTTCGGAATGAGATCGCGCCCCGTCGAATCCGTGGCTTCGGTCAGTTGAACGCGGCGCACGCTTTGGGCATCCGCCGCGGCATCGCCGGTAAATTTCAGCTCAACTTTGCATTCAGAACTAAAACCGCCGGTCGAGCGCGTGTCCGTAACGTCGCCGACGCTGACCTGGATTGGCGGCGGAGACTGCTCCTGCGCCGTTGCCGCGATGGGTAACGCCAGAAAAATTGCCAGACAGGTTTGATTGAGTAGTTTGGGTTGCATGATGGCAATCATAGCGGCGCGGGAGTGGAGTTCACTCTTTTTTCTTCTCTTCGGATTTCTTTTCCGGCTCGACTTGGAAACCAATCCGCTTTCGGGGCGGTTCCGGCAACGGCGGCGGGTCGAGTATATCCATCACACGCCGGAGCACCTCGACGATGGCGACTTCGTGTTCGTCCAACCGCGAGGTGAGTTTTTTCTCCAGTTTAGCCAGTTGCTTGGCCAGTTCCTTGTTGCTGCCGAGCAGGTCACGCATCTGGACGAACGCCCGGACTATGAACACGCTCATCCGCACCGCCTGCGGGCTGTTGAGCACATTCGCCGCCATGATGGAGCCGTTTTCGGTGAAGGCGTAGGGAAGGTATTTGATATTCATGCCTCGTTTCAAGATCGCAAATTGCGATCTTGAACGGAGCTCAGCTTCGGCTTCTTCTTTGGTGAGCTGGAACAAGAAATCCGGTGGAAAGCGTTCGCGATTTCGTTTGACTGCTTCGTTAAACCGGAATGTCGGCACACCGAAAATCCGGGCCAAATCGGAGTCCAATATCACTTTCTGCCCGCGAATTGTGCGAATCAGCGAACCGATGTTCTCCACGGTTGACGGAACCAATTCGTGCATATCGTTCTGATGCGGCCGCATTTTGCGACCGCATCCGGTTTTGTTATCGCCAATTGCGATATCAAGTTGGCTTATCGAATTTCGTTCAAGATCGCAATTCGCGATCTTAAAGATTCATGTCTCACAACCTGAGGTTCCAATTTTTGTACTTCAAGATTGTTAATCCAAACGCAACGATTTCTCAGTCAGCTTGAAGTCACAAATTGTGACCTCAAGTTGCCGGTTCACTTCCTTCTCCCGCGCAGCCTCGCGGGTATTTTTTGATTTCGCATTTGTTTGACCTTCGATTCCAACGCATCCACGCACGCATTCAGGAAGGTGCGCAAACAACTCGTGGAGCAGAAGTACAACGCGAACTGTCCACCGCGACAATCTTCCGCTATCGGAACGCTGGTGAAGATATCCTTGTTTCTGCCCCTACCGCCATCGTGCGCACCATGCCACACGAAATCCAGGAACCCATCCATCGTTCCGTCGGGGCGACCACTCGTTTTCGTACGGTTCATCAGCAGCGCTCCGCCTGAAAGATTGGCCATGCTGTGGGGCTCAAGAACCTTGCGCCGTCCACACTGCGGGCACCTGGCGACAGTCGGAAAAACTGTTCGCGTACCTTTGAGAACAGGAAATCTCATGCTTTAACTCTTCCGGCTCACCTTCGCCGCCACTTTCAACCTCAACGCGTTCAGCCGGATGAAACCAGTTGCGTCGTCCTGGTTGTAGGCTTTGGTCGGATCGGCTTCCATCGTGGCGATGTGCGGATTGTAGAGGCTGACCGGAGATTTGCGGCCGGCGACCATGATGTTGCCCTTGTAGAGTTTAACACGCACGGTGCCGGTCACATTCTTCTGGCTTTCGGTCACGAACGCCTGCAACGCCAGTCGTTCCGGCGAAAACCAGTAGCCATAGTACACCAGCTCCGCGTACCGCGGAATCAGCGAGTCGCGCAGGTGCATCACTTCCCGGTCCATCGTAAGACTTTCCATCTGCCGATGCGCGAAGTGCAGGATGGCACCGCCGGGTGTTTCGTACACACCCCGAGATTTCATGCCCACGTAGCGGTTCTCCACCATGTCCACCCGCCCGACACCGTGTTTGCCGCCGATTTTATTCAGCGCTTGCATCGCGCCGAGCGGTGACAGTCTTTTGCCGTTCACCGCGACGCAATTGCCTTTCACAAAATCGAGCGTGACGAATTCAGGTTTGTTCGGCGCGTCTTCGGGAAACACCGAAAGCGTGGTGAACGAGCCGCGAAATTTCTTGTCGCTCGCGTCCATCCACGGGTCTTCGAGGATGCCGGCCTCGTAGGAAATGTGCAGAAGGTTCCGGTCCATCGAGAACGGCTTTCGGGCGCTGGCCTGGACGGGTATTTTTCTCCGCTGGCAATACGCAATCATCTCCTGCCGTCCGGGAAACTGGCTGCGATACCGCGCGTCACGCCAGGGGGCGATGACCTGCAACTCCGGCGCGAGCGTGGCGGCGGTCAGCTCGAACCGCACCTGATCGTTGCCCTTGCCCGTGGCGCCGTGGGCGATGGCATCGGCCCTTTCCCGGCGGGCGACTTCGATCATGCCCTTGGCGATAAGCGGCCGGGCGATGCTGGTGCCGAGGTAATATTGGCCTTCGTAAACCGCGCCCGCTTGCATCATCGGGTAGATGAAGTCGCGAGCAAATTCCTCCTGCAAATCGCCGATATAGATTTTCGACGCGCCGGTTTTCTTGGCTTTGGCTTCGAGGCCGCGCAATTCCTCCTCCTGCCCGATGTTCGCGCAGAACGCGATCATTTCGGCGTCGTAGGTTTCTTTGAGCCACGAAAGCAGCACCGAGGTATCGAGGCCGCCCGAATAAGCCAATACAATTTTCATGCGCGCATATTAAACCGCCAAGACGCCGAGTGTGCAAAGCGGAAATAAACAATCTCTGCCGAGCGGCCGAAGTCCAGATGACGGCTTTCCCCGGCCCGGTTTTTACCTCAATCCTTGACCCGTCTGCTGTTCTGATGAAACGGGAGTTTTACCAAGTAGAGCCTCAGTTGGCCATCCAGCTGCTCTACGAGGTTTGACTGACCCGCCGCCTGCGCCAAGGTCAGCGCCTTTTGGGCGCTGCGCACGGCGTCGTCGAATCGCCCCGCCTCGGCATAGGCGGCGGCAAGCGTGCAGAGAATGCCCGGGTTCTCTCCGCCGGCACTTTGATTCGCCCGTTGGGCCAGATCCACCGCCTGGTGACCGTCGCGCAACGCCGCTTGTGGAGCGGTCGCCAACATCCAAGACAAGTTGTTTTGGACCTCCGGGGAATCGGGATTGATTTGAAGCGCTCTTCGGTAATGAACAATCGCTTCGTCGTCCCTCCCCATCTGGAGTAGTGCATTGCCGATGCTGATTTGGGCGTCGGCGTTCTCCGGATTGATTTGGAGCGATATTTGGAAATGAATGATAGCCTCATCGAGACGACCGCTTGAGAGCAATGCACAGCCGAGATTGTAGTGGGCGTCTGCGTTGCGCGGATCGATTTGCAGCGCTTGCTCGAATTGAACGATCGCGTCATCCACCCGGCCCTTTGAGAACAGTTCACTGCCGAGATTGTCATGGGCTTCCGCGTAGCGCGGATTGATTTGCAGCGCTTCCTGGAAATGAACCATCGCTTCGTCGTCCTTTCCCATACGGTGGAAAAGGTTGCCGAGATTGTAGTGGGCTCGCGCATAGCGCGAATCGATTTGCAGCGCTTCCTGGAAATGAACAAGCGCTTCGTCGTCGCGCCCCATCCGGAGGAGGGCCTCGCCGAGATTATTCTGAGCCAGAACGTTGCCAGAAGTGCAGGCGAGCGTATGAGTCCAGAGCGATTCACTGTTTTGCCAGTGAGAAGTCTGCGTTCGCGCACAGAAAATCATGGCAATCAAGATCATCCCTGAGACGCCCGCCGGCACCGCGCGGTGAAGACGCCAGCGGGCGCACCCATCAGCCGTTGCCCAGATCAGCAACAAATACAGGCCAATTTGCGGAAGGTACGTGAAACGATCGGCGTGCGCCTGCCTGCCCGCGTCAAGCAGACCAATCACCGGCACCAGCATTCCCAGATACCAGAGCCAGCCCGTCAAAAGATAAGGTCGCTTTCGTCTCCCAAGAAAAACACCAAGTGAGATGACCGCCAGCAGTATGAAGGCCGAAATAATGTCCCAAAGCGGCCAGCCATTTGTTGGATAAGGATAAAAGACCGCGAGTTTCAAGGGACAAAGCATCAGCCATATATACGCGACGTAAGAGACCAGAGCGTTGCTCATTCGCATCGGAAACGGATATGCCTCTGAAGACCAGATGTTGTCACTCAGAGCCATGAAGGTCAAAATGCATGATGCCACGGAGAGCATCAGGAGGGGAATCTTTTCGGCCACCAGGCGCGCGGGGATGGAGAAATTCGTCAGCCACGGAACCGGCTCAACTCCAGAGCCGGGCGACAATGGCGGGAAACGGTTCAGAGGCCAGTAATCCAGCAGCAGCAGGACAAAGGGCAAGGTCACTAGCATCGGCTTGGACATCAGACCAAGCGCAAACAGGAACATCACTGTCAGATAACGAATGAAGGACCGGGGTTTACGAACATACTCGACATACGCCCAAAGCGTCAGCATAAAGAATACTCCGCTCAACACGTCCTTGCGCTCCGTCACCCACGCCACCGATTCCACCCGCAGCGGGTGGACGGCAAACACCGCCGCCACAAAAGCGCTACGCCAGATGGCGCCCGTCATTTTTCGCAGTACCAGAAACAGGAGAATCGCGCCCGCGGTATGGAGCAGGACGTTTGTCAAATGATGTCCACCAGCGTTCAGCCCGAACAACTGGGCATCCACCATGTGCGAAATCGTCGTCAGCGGGACCCAGTCCCACGTGTTCGGGCCGCCGGAATGCAGTGCCGAGACGACGCCCTGAAGCGTCAGGCCAGCGGTGACGTCAGGATTTTCGAATACATATGCATTATCGTCGAGATTGACGAACGCGTAATGAACCGTCTGGCCAAAGACCAACCAGACAATGGCTGCCAGAAAAGCGCAAATCCCGAAAACCAGCCCACGGTTGCCCGAACTGGCCGGACGGTTGACTGACCCCAACGTGGAAGAACTTGCGGCAAAAATCGGATCGACCGGCGGCGAAACAAGATTAGGCTTGCCCCAAGACACTGCGGTTCTTCGCGTCCTCTTTTTTTTGCCCGGTTCTGGCATCCTCTGCCTTTCCAACGCAATAAATGTCTTGCCCGATAAATTTTCAACCCCTGTTCACGAGTAGCACCAAGGTGTCGAGGCCGCCGGAATAGGCCAATGCAATTTTCATCGGCGTAATTAAACCGCGAAACGGCGACGAACGCAAAATGGAAATGAAATCAATGGTTATGCCCGTAATTCAGGTCGCCGCCGTCGGGGGTGTTGGGGTAACACCACAACCGGTTTTTGTTGGAATCCGCCACGTCGTTCTGCCAATCCGGCAGGCGGACGTAGCTCGCCGACCCGTCAACGGAGGCCAGCGTCGCGCCGTCCGAGTGCCGCACGGTAATGCCCTCATTCGGCCAGCTTGAACCGTCGTTGAAATTGAACGGATCTCGCTCATCTGCCTCAAAGAGCACGCAGTCGCCCGGGAGCATTTGGGTAATTTTCACGGGCAGCGAGTTGGAATGAAAACCGGTGCGGAAACCGATGACAGCGCCGTTCATGATGTAGCTGGAAAGTTGCTGCGCGCGTTTCTCCGTCTCGCCCGTTTTGGTCGTGTAAATTTGATCCGGTCGGTCCATCGGGCACAAAAAGACCGTGCCGCCGTGCAACGTGTCCCACAAGAGGCCGGCCTGGCCGTTGAAAACATTTGTGCCGGTGGCCGGAAGGTCCGGTTGGTAAAGCCAGCCGGGACGGGTGGTTCCATCTGGCATGGCGCCGCCATAATCCCAATTGGGCCACGTCAACGAGTCCTTGTTGTCACCGGTGTAGATATGCAGGGCGATCAGAACCTCGTGAAGATTGTTGAGGTCGGCGGCTTTGGCCGACTGATTTTTACCACCGCTTAGCCCGGAGAATAATAACGCCGCGAGAATTGCGATGATAGCGATAGCCACCAACAATTCAATCAAGGTGAATGCGCGGCGGGTTTCCATGTGGCGGGATTATCCAACCGCATCGCAGGGTGCGCAAAACGAAAATGGAAACTATGAACGTCGTACGCCGGGTAACGTACCACCAGTCAGCTTGCGGGCGGGACTAATTTCCACCGTTACGGAAGCGTAACGCGCCATTGTCGGTGATTCGCAGATATTGGTCGCCATACTGCAGGCTCGGCTCGATTTCCGAGCCTTCATGCCATTCGTTCCATGACGTAATGAGCACCCAATCCGGTTTCGCCAGAATGGCTTCGTCCCAAAGCACGCGATAGACCCGGCCATTCAGGCGGTCCGCCTTGAGGCCGGGCTTGCGGATCTTCGTGTCGTCGTAACCGGGGATGACTGTGACGCAGGCGATGCGGTGGTGTTCGCGCGCGAGTTTCACGGCCTCGCCATAATGCGTGGCCGCCCAGGCCCGGAGTTCGTCCGGCGTCTTGCCTTTGACCGACCCGCAGATGTTGTAGGTGTGCAAGCCGTCAAAAACAGCGGCGTTGCGCGCTGAATAACCATCCGCAATCAGCAGGAAATCGCCGGCTTTCGCGCGGGCGCGGCTGATAATTTCCGGCCATGCCGAAGACGGCACCTGTTCCAGAACTCGGCCGTAGACAAAAATCACAGGTTTGCCGTCTGTTCTGAGGAACGCGCGGTTTGTGCCGTATCGGGTGACCAGGTAAACCAGGTCGTTCACGGCATTGTCAATCTGTTCGGAGGCTTTGCCGGGCGCCGTCTCCCAATAAATTGTGACCTTAAAATCCTTTTGGCCCGCAGCCTCAAGCAGAAGAGGAACGGCCTGGTCCTCATAAGTGCCCTGTCCCCACCAACTGGCAATGAACCCGGTGATTCCGTGCTTTTGGGCGGCGCTGATTTGCCAGGCGATGATCCCCGGGTCATGCGAATCATAAGCGCCCTTGAGGGGATAATCGCGCGAGGCTTCGATGTCGTGCCGGGCGGGATCCACTTTGCCCCAATGCCGCGAAGGTCCATACCAGGGGTAGTAAAACGCCAGTACTTCATGCCCTGCGCGCGCAGTGGCCGGGGAATTGGTCTGATAGGTCTGTTCGGAGCCCCGCGACAAGGGCGCCGCCAACGATACAAACAGAATGGCCGCTGTCCATTTCAGGACCGGCCGGAAGGAACTTTTTGGGCGCATGTTGAAATCATTTGGCGCGGTCGCAAGAGGTCAATCTCCACCACTCCAAGGCAGGCCGGATTCAAACTTCTGGAACGAATTGCATCGCGGCGCGGTTTACTCCCATCCGTGGATGGAATCGTAGCGGAAGGTCATCTCGTTCGTGTCGTAGCTTTGATACCATTTCGTGTGGCCGTCGGCGAAAAGGATGTTCTGGCCTTTGCCATGCGCCTGCCATTCTTCCGACGGCGTGCCGTTTGCCGGTCCGCCGACGCAATTCTGGGAGTAGTCGTCCTTGTCGGCGTCAACCGCGAAAGTGTTGTTGTTCCAAAGGGTGTCGCCGGACAGCACATACGCGGTCGGGAAACGGATCAGCTTGCGGTCCACCGGCGCGTCATCGTTGACGAGGATATAGGCGGCGCGGGCGCCGTTAAAATAGTTGAACGGCGATTGTTCGGCGATGGGTTGAATCTGGTTGGCCGGACATTGATAGACGTTCGTGTTCCGGGTGTAGGAAAAAATCTGTTCCGTCCAACTGGCCGCATGGGTATGAGGATCGGTTTGTCCCCAGGGAATCACGCCGCCGGATTCCGGATAAAACCCGTCGGCGTCATCCGCATACATCGTCATCCCA
>Ga0335081_10004597_pt1 | contig 21775 bp, 18 predicted proteins | sample Lox_Sample_35_FD_206713 | JGI IMG/M metagenome (GOLD analysis project Ga0335081, IMG submission 206713) | Soil microbial communities from Loxahatchee National Wildlife Refuge, Florida, United States - Lox_Sample_3.5 | ecosystem: Environmental > Terrestrial > Soil > Wetlands | place: USA... | reverse complement strand
TGCGCCCGGCACCATCGACCCCGGATACCGCGGCGAGATTCGCGTGATCCTGCTGAACCTGGGCCGTGAGCCCTACACCGTTCACGCCGGCGACCGCATCGCCCAGATGATCGTGGCGCGCTACGAGACCGTGCAGTGGATGGAAGCCGAGCTGGCGGAGTCGGAACGAGGCGCGGGAGGATTCGGGTCGTCGGGCCGATAACGGCGCCTACCGCAATCGGATCAGCTTGCGATTCTCGAAGGTGAAAACCTGGTCCCTGCGGGCGAGTTCCTCCGGGGTCAACGGTCCATCGCGCATCACGTGGACATCGACGCTGCGGTCGTGAATCCAGAGTTCCGCGATGTTGTGCATATCGAAACTGTGGAACGGATCGTCCAGGAAGGCCACGCGGCTGCCGGGCCGCGCGTGCGGATCGAGCGCGCGGAGCTGTTGGATGATGTCCCAACTGTCCTCGCCTAGTGACGCCATCGAGTTTCTCACGATGTGAGTTTGCAGATGACGGTTCTCGTGGGCCCAGTAGTAGACCACCCACGCAATCAGCAAGCCGGCGAGTACGCGCGATCCCAAGAGCCGGAACAATGGTTCGCCGCACAGCAGCCGGGCGATGGCATTGGCCAGGTCCACCAGGACAATGGCCACGTAGACTGCCAGGCCGATCATTAGCAGGGCTAGGCACGCTTGCGATTTGCCCACCAGGAACTCGATGGGCAGCGGCGCCACCACCAGGAACCAGAACAGGAATCGCAGCGCGGGCCGGTCCGCGCGGCGCCACGCCAGGTAAGCCATCAGGACCCACGCAGCGAGAAGTCCGCCCCAACCCGGGGCCGAATCCCAATTCATGAACAGGTCCTGGTAAGACAGCCGCTGAAACGCCCGCACGCGCCCGATTGCGAACACCGGACGATAGCCCTCGCCCGCCGTCAACGGATCCGGCCCGAACAGCTTGCCGTAGATGTCGATCAGGTTGAGCCCCGCGGCGAAAAGAGCCACGCGCGCCGGACCGCGCAACCAAGCCAGAAGCTCGGCGCGGTTCCATCCCTTGGGCCGGTGATAGATCCATTCATAGACGGCCAGCATCACGGGAATGGTGACGGCCATCTCCTTGGAATTGAGCGCACACAGAAACAGCGCCATAAAGATGAGCGTTTGCCGAGTTCCCAGCAGCCGGCCGGAGTTCCGAATACGCATGTAATACACGAACGCAGCGAGGTAAAAGAAGCAGCACAGCACGTCGTACACGAAGGCGGCGTTGTAATAGAGGTTGGCCAGCCCGGCGTGGTAGCATACGGCCAACGCAGCTAGTGCTGCCGCTAGTTCTCCAGCGCCGAGCAACCGCGCGAAGCGGTAGACCCAGTAGACATTCGCCAGCAGGAGCACCAGAAGCACCGCTTGGTATGGCACTGGGTTCAAGCCGGCGAAGTGGAAGATCGGCACGTAGAACAGGCCGCCCATCGGCCGATAGTCGCCATGCCAAATGCGGAACTGGGAGATCAGCAGCAGGCGCCAGCCGCCCCGATAGTAGTGGGCCATGTTGCCCAAGTCGTCAATGGCGAAATGGACGTTCAGGCTGCCCCAGTTGAAATAAATGAAGTAGGCCAGCAGGAAAGCAGCGCCGGCGCCGTAACGAAAAGGATGGGTGCGGGACGGCCGGTCCGGGGGTGTCAAGCGAATATGTTACCAGAGGGGGTGGTCCAAAATTGGGATTCGCGGTCGCACCATTCAACTGCGTTGACTTTCTGAACGCCGTTATGTAACATAACAATCAACTATGGGAGTAACGGAGCGCCGTGCGCGAGAGAAGGAGGCTTTGCGGACCAAGATCCTTGAAGCCGCCAGCCAACTGTTTCTGGAGGAGGGCTTTGAAAACGTTTCGATCCGCCGGATTGCCGAAAAGATCGAATACTCTCCTGCCACTATCTACTTGTATTTCAAGGATAAAGCCGAGCTGATCGAGGCCATATGCGAGGACTTCTTCGAGGATCTGCTGGCCGCCATCACTTCTGCCGCGGAGCACGAAACAGACCCAATCCAGGCGCTAAAGACCGGTTTGCGTGCGTACATCGAGTTCAGCACCGCACACCCCAGTCACTACATGGTTCTGTTTGGGATGCCCGCCAAGCCTGCTGAAGAGATATCGCCTCATGACGAGGGACTGCAAGCATTTGATTTGCTGAGGGATAGGATTCGTGCATGCCTTGCGGCGGGCGTGATCGCGCCACAACACGTCGAGACCGCCGCTCAGACCACCTGGATGTTCGTACATGGTGTGACATCGCTGCTCATTACGTCCCACCCCCAGCCCGGATTCCCTTGGTTAGGCAGAGACCATCTTATTGATTCGGCACTAGATCTTTTGATTGCCGGCCTGCAGAACCGCAGCCTGACCAGCCCCTCCTGATCGTACTCCAAGAATTCTTCAAATTTCTCTTGACAGCACTGATCTTCGTCCGTATACTGAACAGTGTTTAGTAATCATCGTTTAGTTTAGGACTTGTGTTATGACAATGCTCGCCGTTAAGAATCTGTTACACGATAAGGTCAGGCTGGTCGTGACTCTGACGGGCGTCATTTTCGCCCTGGTGCTGATCGCCGTCCAGTTCGGTTTGTTCCTCGGATTTCTGGAGACCAGCTCGAACATCGTGGAGCGCAGCGGGGTTGATCTCTGGGTCACGGCGCCCGGCCTCCCGCACGTCAACGGCGGCAGCGCACAACCGGAGCGGCGACGTTACAAGGTCCTCGAGGTTCCCGGCGTGGCAAAGGCCGAGCCTTACACCCTAGGCTTCGGCAACTGGAAGCTGCCGTCGGGCGCCAAGGAGTCGGTCCAGGTGGTGGGCTACGATCTGGAGTCCGGAATGGGTGGACCGGCGGAGCTCGTGGCGGGATCGGGGAACGCGCTGCTCGCAGACGATTCCGTCATCGTCGACGAGCACTACCGGAACAAACTGGGCGTGACCGCCCTGGGACAAACGGCCGAGATCAACAACGTTCGCGCTCGCGTGGTCGGCTACACGCGCGGCATGCTCTCCTTCACCACCGCTCCTTACGTGTTCACTTCGTTCAAGCACTCGCAGCGGTACATGAACCTGGATCGGGATCAAACCATTTTCGTGGTCGTAAAGCTGGCGGCGGGCGCGGACGCGCAATCCGTGAAGCGCGCGCTGAAGGCGGCGCTGCCCGACAGCGAAATCTTCACCAACTCGGAAATGGCCTGGAAGACGAAATCGTACTGGGTGTTTTCCACGGGCGCAGGCATTACCACGCTAATGGGCGCGGCGCTGGGCCTGCTCGTCGGGATCGTAGTCGTGGCGCAAACCATCTACGCAGCGACCATGGACCACCTGCGCGAATTCGGCACACTCAAAGCCATCGGCGCCACTAACCGGTACCTGTACCGGGTGATCGTGGAGCAGGCGGTGCTCAGCGCGGCTCTGGGATATGGCGTCGCTATCGTTGTCGCCATGGCGGTCGTGAACGCGGCCCGGAACGGCGACGCGTTGATCCTGCTGCCGCCGCGCGTGGCGGCGGGGCTGTTCGGACTGGCGGTGCTGATGTGCATCGCGGCGTCGGTGATTTCAATTCGGAAAGCCACGCGCATCGACCCGGCGATCGTATTTCGGGCTTGAGGAGGAGAAGCATGAAGACCGTGATCGAGATTCGCAATCTGGAGAAACGCTACGGCAGCGGCGCCGGGCAGGTTCGCGCGCTGGAAGACGTGAATCTGGACGTCCAGGCCGGCGAGGTGCTGGCCCTGATGGGCCCATCGGGCAGCGGCAAGACGACGCTGCTCTCTATCATGGGCTGCATCCTGCAGGCCAGCGGCGGCAGCGTCAAGGTGAACGGGCGGGAGGTGGTCGGGCTGCGGGAATCCGAGCTGCCGCGCATCCGCCTCACCCACTTCGGTTTCATTTTTCAGAGCTTCAACCTGTTTCCCGCGCTCACCGTTCGGGAGAATGTCGCGATTGCGCTCGAGCTGAGAGGGACGCCGCGCCGCGAGGCTAGGCGCGTTGCAGACCGGCTGCTCGCCGACGTGGGCCTGGCGGACAAAGCCTCGCGGCAGCCGGCGGATCTGAGCGGTGGCCAGAAGCAGCGAACCGCCATCGCGCGGGCGCTGGCAGGCGACCCGCAAATCGTGCTCGCGGACGAACCAACGGCGGCGCTGGATTCGGTCAGCGGCAAAACCGTGATGGAAATTCTTTCCTCGCTCGCGCACGATCGCGGGCGGGCCGTGGTAATCGTCACCCACGATCCGCGCGTACTCGGGTTCGCCGATCGCGTGGTGCGGATCGCGGACGGGCGGATCGCGGACGAGGCCACGGAAGCAGCAGCTTAGTTGATGCATCGGAGAGGAGCAGGCAAATGCAAAGCAAATACGTCATCATTTTTGGCACGGCATTAATGGCGGTGACCGCGGGAGTTCTGCGGTCGCGGCACACGCTGGAGACGGCGCCGGCAACGGTGGCGGCCGCGCCGGTCGAGTCGCGGACCACCATCGTGGCGCCCGGGCTGGTCGAGCCTTCTTCGGAAGAAGTGAGGATCGGTTCTGAGTTGGATGGCAAGCTCCGTGTCGTGAACGTCGATGAGGGCGACCGCGTCGCCCGCGGCCAGGTGATCGCGGTCCTGGAGAACGCCGACTACGCCGCGCGAGTGGAGCTGGCGAAGGCCAACCTTGCCGAGCGGCAGGCGGCGCTCGAGCGGCTCCTCAATGGCTCGCGCACGGAAGAACGGCGCGAGGCCGCGGCTTCGGTGCGAGAAGCAGCAGCCGTGCTGGACTCGGCCACTGCCGAATGGGATCGCCGCAAGACGCTGCTCACTCAGGGCGCCATCAGCAAGACGGAGTTCGACAGCGCGGAGCGCGAGTATCGCGTGGCGCAGGCGCGCCTGGAAGCCGCCAACGAACACTTCCGGCTGGTCGATGCCGCCGCGCGCCAGGATGACCGGATGCGGGCCGAAGCCGAAGTCGAAGCCGCGCAAGCCGAGCGCTCCAATGCCGAGGCCCTGCTGGAGAAGACCATCGTCCGTTCGCCCATCGACGGCGTGGTTCTGCGGCGCTATCGTAAGACCGGAGAGAGTGTGATCGCCAAGGATGAGACGCCGATCGTCTCGCTGGGAGCGACCGGGCGGCTGCGTGTGCGCGTGGATGTCGACGAGACCGACGTGGACCATTTGCGGGTGGGCCAGGCGGCCTGGGTGCGCGCCGACGCCTATGGCGACCGCCGCTTCACCGGCCGGGTGGTGCGCATCGGACAGGAATTGGGCCCGAAAAACGTGCAGACCGACCGCGCCACGGAAAAGAAGGACACCAAGATCCTGGAGACGCTGCTGGAGCTCGACCCCGGCCAGAAGCTGCCTGTAGGGCTCCGCGTGGACTGCTACATCCAGAGGGATTCGCGCCCGTAAGCCGGGCGAATCCCACAATTCAAACGAGAGGCAATTATGAAGAACGCGATTGGTGTGTCTTTGTGCGCCATGGTGACGCTGACGGCTATGGGCCAGCAGGTTGCGCCGAAGCTGACGCTGCGGCAAACGCTGGAACTGGCCGAAAAGCGGAGCCCGGACGTGGAATTGGCGGCCCTCCGCGCGGTGGAAGCCGAAGCGCAGCGCCTTGTAACGATATCCGGCTACCAGCCGCAGATCGGAATCGCGCTGAGCAACAGCTACCAGACCTCCAACCTGCAAGGGCTGGGTGTGATTCTGCCCGGCGCGCCCTCCCGCGTAGGGCCGTACCGCGTATTCAATGCGCGCCCGCAGTTGACAGCACCGGTGTTCGACTTGTCCCTGCTTTCCACCATCCGCGCCGCCCGCGAGCGCGTGGCCGAATCGCGATACGACGCCGAGACCGTCCGGCAGACAACCTTGCTCGCCGTGCTCGATTTGTCCTTGAACCTGTTTCAGGCGGAATCGCGCATGGCCGCGGCATCGGCCCGTCTTCATACCGCGGAAGCAGTCGAGCGACAGGCCCAACAAGCCGCGGCTGCAGGCACGGCCAGCCAGCTTGACCTGGAGCGCACGCGGCAGCAGTTCTTCGCCGAGCAGGCTTCGTTGACAGAGGCCACACGGGACCGCGGCGTGGTCAAGGCCATGCTGAGCAGGACCATCGGCCTCGAACCGGACGCCGAATTCGAAATCGAGGCGCCGGAGCTGCTCGATTTCACCGAACGCGGCACGCGGCTCGACAGCATTCTGCACAGTGCGGCGGAAGAGCGGTCCGAGCTGAGTGCGCTCCAGGCGCGCATTCGCGCCGCCGAACTGGACCGGCAGAGCGCGCAACGGGAGCGCCTGCCCAAGCTCGGCCTCGCCGGCGACTACGGAGTGCTCGGGGCGGGCCCGGATCAAAGCCTGTCGACATACACCGTGGGTGCGTCGTTGACCATTCCCGTTTTCACCGGCGGCCGGATTCGGGCAAAAGTGCAAGAGGCGCAAGCCCAGGTGGCGCAGGCGCAGGCGGAGCTGAGAAAGACCAGGCTGGCGGTGGCGGAAGAGGTCCGGCAGGCCGCGATCGAGTCCGATGCCTCGCATGAAATGCTTCAAGCCGCCGCGAACGCCACGCAAGCGGCGCGGCATGCGCTCGAGCTCTCCCGATTGCGTTTCCAGGCGGGCATCACCTCCAGCGTGGATGTGGCAACTGCGGAAGGAGCGCTGGCGCAAGCCGAGGATTTCGAAATACGCACGAGGTACGACTGGTATGCGGCCGAGGCGCGGCTGGCGCGCGCCGAGGGAAATGTGTATTGGTTCTTCGAGCGCGGGAGGCGGTGATGGAGTGAACCAAATCGGCATAGCGCCCCGACGGGATTCGTAGCGCCCCGGTTATGGCAACGGTTCCGCCACCAGCAAACCTACGCAGCGTTCCACAATCGGCCGCATGCCGCCCGGCAGGCGCCGTCCGATGTGAAATAACCGTTCGCGGTCCGTCTCGTTGAGTGCGCCCGTGATCCGCAGCGCAGTCAGCCACGCCAGCGCCCCCGCAACAATCGAGAGGGTCAACAGCACGACGCCCGAAAATGGAGCCAGGCATTGAACCAACAGCACCACGGCGGCCATCAGCGCGCCCGAAAGAGCGATCCGGGCAAATTCTCCCAGGCGCAGGTCCACGTCGAAATCCCGGTAGACCCGCCGCCAGATCAGGATGGCGGCGAGCGTTTGCGCCAGGCCGTTGGCCAGCGCCGCACCCGCCGCTCCCTGCGAAGGAGTCAGCAGGAAATCCAGGCCGATATCGACGGCGCCGCAAATGCACCCTGTCCAGATCAGGAAGCCCTGTCTTTCGACGGTCTGTAGCAAAGCGGTAGGCGCCGCGGTGAGGGCCTTGGGGATCGCTAGCAGCGTCGAAATGGCCAGCACCGGGATCATGGGCTCGTAGAGCTGCTGGTAGGCCACCAGAATGAAGGACCGGCTGATGCAAGCCACGCCCGCCAGCAATGGCAGCGCCAGCAGAAGCGCGTACTTTGCTCCGGTGACCGTGATCTGCCGGATGCGCTCCTCCGCCCGGCCGAACTGCGCCATCATGGTGGCGCCGAGCGCGGCGGAGAATGCGCTGGGAAGCATCAGCAGCCGGTCGGTGAGGCCAAAACTGGTGGCGAAGAACGTGACTTGCCGTATGTCCCGATTCATCCATTTGAGGATCACCAGGTCGGACCGGTCCCACACCACAATGCTCAATATCACCAGCACCAGCCCCTGGCCCGAATAGGAGAACATGCGTTTGTGCAGGTCGGGAGAAATCGTTCCGCGGGGAATCGGCGCCAGCCACGAATGCGCGGCGCGAAGCTTCGCCACGGCTTCCACAGTGGAGCCGAGCGCGAGGCCTATGGCCATTCCGTAAAGGTCCCACCCAACCCGCAGGCCATACAAGGTGATGACCATTCCGATCGCGCCACCCAGCAGCGCGGGGCCGGTGTTGCGCTTCATCATCTCCCCGGCCGCGTTGGCCTGGGAGGGGATGTAGGCGATCATGCGAGGCCCCATGTTCAGCACCAGGAACGCGGACACAATACGCTGCGCCGGGTCTCCCGCCCAAAACACCAGAGCCAGCCCGGCCACCGTCACGCCGACGCACATGAGGGCCTGCAGCCGGAGAGCATAGAGATACACCGCTCGCGCGACTCCGCCCTCGCCGCGGTTGAGGTATTCCGCCATGTATTTCCGCGTGGTGATTGCCAGTCCGTTGCCTCCCACGCTGGCGGTGACATTGGTCAGCAGCATGATGTAGTTGTAGTAACCCAGCCGGGTTGGGCCGATGACGCGCGCCACCACAATCGAAACGAACAGCGAGACCACGATGCTCAGCGCCAATTCCAGCCCGTACCAGAAGGAATTGCGGGCGATGGTCTGGGTGTCGTTGATGGGGCCGGGCGGTGGAGCGCTCATCAAGCCATTAGGACTCTCTCCATCATACGGTCGCGCAACATCAATGGGGAAGAGTTGCAGGATGCTGCTCCGCGCCGCGACCGCCGCCCCAGCCGCGGCCGCGCCCGGAGGCCGGTATCGGATAATTGTCAGAGATGGCAGCCACGGACGCGCGCCGCGTTGCGATTCACCAGCCGAACTATTGGCCTTGGCTGGGCTACTTCCACAAGATGGCCAGTTGCGACGTCTTCGTGCTGCTCGACGACGTGCAACTGTCGCGCGGAAAAAGCTTCACCACGCGCGTCAAGATCAAGACGCAAGGTGAGCCCGCGTGGCTGTCGCTGCCCGTGCAGGGCAAGAGCGAGTGTCTGACCATTGCTCAGGCTTCTCTCGCCCCCGAAACGCGCTGGCGGAAGAAGCACTGGCGGACCATCGAAGCCAGCTACCGCAAGGCGCCGCACTTTGATGAGATTGCGCCGCGAGTGCAAGCTCTCTATGAAGGCGAAGGCGAGAGCCTCTTCGACGTAAACCGATGCTCCATTGAGATCGCCAGGAGCTTGCTGGGGATCCCAACCGAGCTCGTGAGGTCTTCCGAATTGCATGTAGCGGCAGGCGGAGCGGAAAAGCTGGTCGAGATCGTCGCCGCGCTGGGCGGCACGACCTATGTCACCGGAGAGGGCGCGGGCTCGGCCCGCTACGTCGATGAGTCCGCCTACGCGGCCAGGGGAATCCAGGTGCGCGCGCAGGGGTTCCGGCATCCGGTCTATTCACAGCTCTGGGGCGACTTCGTGCCTTACCTGTCGATCCTGGATCTGTTGTTCAATTGCGGACCGGCAAGCCTTGCCGTACTGATGGGCTGATCACCCGCCGGCTTCCTCGAACGCCGCCAGCAGAACAGGCGGGTCGACGGTCATTTCCACCAGTTGCTCCTTCAACTCAGCGGTGACGCGAAAACCGAGCTTCTCATAGAGAGCGACGGCGCGAGTGTTGTTGCGGTAAGCCTTCAGCGTCAAGATCGATATTCCAAGCTGCCTGGCCTGATTGGCCGCGGACCACAGCAGCTTGCGGCCGATGCCGTGGCTGCGCCATTCCGGCGCGACCACCAGGTGATGCATGTGAACCCCGTATTCCCGCCGGGAAGAGATCGCATAGCCGATCGGCGCACCGTCACTGAGGGCGACCCAGCTCAAGCGCCACTTGTCGGGCCGCTCGCTCAACAAGTGGTCGGCGGTCCAGTAGTCCCACGCGTTGTCGCGGTTCAGAGCAATCAGCGCTTCAGCGTGCGCCGCGGCGTATTCGCGCGTGAGCGCCTGGATCTCGAAGCTCTTTGCTTGAGTCACTGTCCGGATCCCATGCCGGTCAAACCAACCAGGCGGGCTACCAGATTGGGCCACTCGTACTGGCGGATCGCCTCCTGATCGGGGTTCCAGTCTGTGGCGGCGTGTTCCAGGCGGTCAAAGGAGGAAATCAACAATTGCCGTATGGCGGCGAGATCGTCGGGGTTCACGCACCAACCCGTGCGGGTCTCACGAATGATCTGCGCCATCTCGCCGTCCACCGGACACAGGGCCAGGATCGGCTTCCCTGTCCCCAGATAGTCGAACAGCTTGCCGCCGTGGGTTGTGGGGTTTCCAGATACGATCAGATTGTAGCTGGTCTCTTCCAGATACGGCCGCGCGGCCTCCTTGCTCATGAACCCGAATTGGCGCACCGAATGACGGCGCGATTCCACGAATGCCGCCGCCTCGCGAGACACGCGGCCGATGAGCCACGTTTCCACCCTGGACCGGATCTGATCGGGTAAGCCATCCACGGCGTCCAAATAGTTGACGATTGGCCGCGCCGTGGCATTCGCGTAGACCGTGCCGAAGTGCGTGACCACCATTTTCCCGCCGGGAGCCGCGCGCGATTGGAGATTCGCATAGACCGTGGGATCGTATCCATTCGGCGCGTAGAGGAACTTGCGGTCGGGCTGCTCAGGGTAGCGTCTACGGATTTGGGCGAGTTGGGCTCGCGTCACGGCGTTCACAAAATCAGCGCACTCGACTGAGTCGCGCTCCAGTTTCCGGGCCAGCGCGAGTTTGTAATCGGTCGCCGCAGTGTCGTACTGAGCGAAGTAGTTCTCGATCCACTCGTCCCGGAACTCCAGGATGAGCTTGACCCCGGGAAAACGTCTTTTCACGGCCACCGCGATCTTCAAACAGGAAAATGGAGGCAGGTTGACCAGGACCGTCGTGATCTTATGGCGTTCGACGATGCGGCGCGCCGCGCGAATCGCGAATGGCGTCCAAACCACCTGCACGTCCGGGCAGAAAGCCCGTTGGATGGTGCGCTTGACGATGGACTTCACGCCGCCGCCGGAGGCCGCCCGCGCGCGGTCCGGCTCCTGCTCGCCGGCAATCACTCGTTTCCAAAAACGGTCCCGTATGCCGTACGGGATCTCGGGATTGAACGCCCGGATTACCTTCGTTTCCGGCGGCACCGTCTTCAGGAGGTCGTAATCGTAGAGCGGTGTGGCCGGATATCGCGCCGTCAGAACAAAAACCTCGCAATGGTGCAAGGGCAGATAACGGGCATAACTGACGGCCCGTGGAACGCCGACTCCGCCGCTGGGCGGGAACAGGTACGAGATAAGGAGCACCCGGTCACGCGGCATGGGGCGGCAGGACGACCCCTGGCAGGGTCGCGGCAAGATCGGCATCAAACCGTCGGCGAGCTTCGCCGTCGAGTCCCGCCACGCGCTCGGTTCGGAATTCGCTCAGGCGTTCGAGGGCCGGAAGGTGATGTTCGCCCCACCAGATCGGATGGACCAACACCTGCAACACCGGGACATCGGTCGCTCCGGCAATCACCGCCAGCGGTTCGCCCTCCCGCCACGAGCCTTTCGAGTCGGACAGGTAGCGGTGCATCAATTCCGCCGCGGATGCATTCACTCGGCCCCCGAGCATCAGCGGGCCGCGCATGGCCGCGGGCGTAGGGCGATGCACCGCGAAGGAAGCCACAGGAGCGCCGAGCACATCCTCGAGCTCGACGCTGGCCGCCCGAATCCGGCGCTCCAGAATCTCCACCGGCAACTTTTCGGTGGGATGGTAGGGGTCGGGGTGTTCCAGGTGCACGCCGATCTCGTGCCCCATCGCGGAGATCTGCTTCAGAATGCGGTGCGATCCCGACCAGTGCAGGCTGTAGAGCAGCCCTCGATTCATCACCATGTAAGTCGTCGCAAAACCGATTTCGTGCTCGGCCGCGGCAATGTGCAAAGCCCGCTCGAGGCTCACGTCCACATCATGGCGAAGGAAAAACGCACGTTCCCCCCGCGCCAGCGCTTCTCCTGCGTCGCGAAACAGGTGCGGCGTCCAGTGTTGGCGAACGGCGGTCAACAGGCGGCGGTAATACGCAAAGCTGAAGTCTGCCGCCCACGGCCCTTCAGCCACGGCTCAGCCCCGAAACCCGAACCACCGCCCTCATGAATTCGCTCCGATTCAAGGATCACCCGCGCGTACCTGCCAGTCTATCATGGGGCCGTTTACTAAGGATGTGATGGCGGCCAGCACGGCAACTCTGTCACAATAGGTCCAGTGTGAGTGCTCGGGTGAATCCACTTGCTCATCTGAAGGTCAAGCTCTTTGCCGACGGCGCAGAGAAAAAGAGCATGCTCGCACTCTATGCGAATCCGCTGATTCGCGGCTTCACCACAAACCCCAGTCTGATGCGCAAAGCCGGCATCACCGGCTACGAGGCTTTCGCGCGGGACATCCTGGCGGTAATCACCGACCGCCCCATTTCGTTCGAGGTCTTCGCGGACGAGTTCCCGGAAATGGAACGGCAGGCCCGCATCATCGGCGGGTGGGGACCGAACGTATTTGTGAAGATTCCGGTCACCAACACCAGGCGCGAAGCCGCGTCCGCTCTGATTCACAGACTCTCTCACGACGGCTTAAAAGTGAATGTCACCGCGATTCTCACACTGGACCAAGTGCGCGAAGTAGCCGGCGCTTTATCCGGCGGCGCGCCTTCCAACGTGAGTGTGTTCGCCGGCCGGATTGCAGACACCGGCGTGGACCCCGTGCCCATCATGCGGGAGGCGGTCACCCTGTTGCGTCCTCACCAGCAAATCGAGCTGATCTGGGCCAGCCCGCGGGAACTGTTGAACGTGTTTCAAGCCGACTCCATAGGCTGCCATATCATCACGGCCACAACCGACATACTCAACAAGCTACCGATAGCCGGTAAGGACCTCGCCCAATACTCACTCGAGACCGTGCAAATGTTCGCCGCCGACGCCGCCCACTCCGGCTTCACCATTTAGCTGACAAGCCGCTTACATGCACCATGGGCCGATGGTAGGCTTGGTGCTACAGGAAAATCCGATGACTCGAACCCAGACTGCAGTTGCGCCCGATTCCGGTCAAGCGCTGGCGGAGAGCTACGCCGTAAACGACCGGATGAACCAGGTTGTGATCGAGCATCTCGATCCGCGGGCGTGGCGCGCCAAACCGCCCGGGGAGCGGATGCGTACGATCGCTGCAATCTTCACGCATGTCCATAACATCCGCCGCAAATGGCTCAGGCTTTCAGCCCCGCATCTAAAGCTGCCAACCCCGCTCGACCGCACGCGCTCGACGCCAGAGCAGGCCCGGACCGCCCTGGCTGAAAGCGCGGCGCGCTGTTGCGAAATGCTCCTAGAAGCCCTGGCCCGGCCCGATGGCCGAGTTCCGACGTTTCGCCGGGACGGTTGGGCGCGCCCGTGGCCGGCGGGCGCAGCCATGGCGGCATACATGATTGCGCACGACGCCCATCATCGTGGGCAGGTCTGCATGCTGGCACATCAACTCGGCTTCCCGCTGCGCGGCGAGGGCGCATACGGAATCTGGGCTTGGGAAAGGCTATGGAAGGAGTGCGGATTCACGCACCCGCGCTGAAGAGTGCGGCCGCGCTCCGCTCTCATGGGTTGAGCGAACGGACGAAGCAGCCGGCCTGATCAGCAGTGCGGGCGGGACGCGCGCAGTTTAGCGGCCGGCAAGGACCGCATCGATGCGGGCCAGTTCGTCCGCGGAGAGCGCCAGATTGTCGATCGCCGCCACGTTTTGTTCGACGTGCTCCACACGGCTCGCGCCGATCAGGGCGCTGGTGAGCACGCCGTCGCGCAGCACCCATGCCAGCGCCATCTGCGCCAGCGTTTGGCCGCGGCGGCGCGCCAGGTCCTGCAGGGCGCGGGCTTGAGCGATGTGGGTCGCGTCTACCTCGTGGCGTTTGAGGAAACCGTGCGGCTTGGCGGCGCGCGAGTCGGGCGGGATGCCGTCGAGGTACCGGTCGGTCAACAGGCCCTGGGCCAACGGGCAGAACGCGATTCCACCGATCCCTTCGGCGCGGAGCCTGTCAAGCAGGCCGGCTTCGCTTCCGCGGTCGAACATGGAGTAACGGAATTGATGAATGAGGCAGGGCGTTCCCAGGCGGCGGAGAATCGCCGCGGCCGCGGCGGCCTGTTCGGGATTGTAGTTGGAGATGCCGGCGTACAGGGCCTTTCCCGAACGCACGGCCTGGTCGAGCGCGCCCATGGTCTCTTCCACCGGGGTTTCCGGGTCGGGCCGGTGCGAGTAGAAGATGTCCACGTAGTCCAGGCCCATGCGGCGGAGACTCTGGTCCAGGCTGGCCAGCAGGTACTTGCGCGAGCCCCAGTTGCCGTACGGGCCGGGCCACATGTCGTAGCCGGCCTTGGTGGAGATGATCAGCTCGTCGCGGTAAGCGGCGAAGTCCAACTGGAAGGCCCGGCCGAAATTGGTTTCGGCGGAGCCATAGGGCGGGCCGTAATTGTTGGCCAGATCGAAGTGGGTGATGCCGAGGTCGAAGGCGCGCCGCAGCATGGCGCGGCCGTTCTCGAAGGTATCGACTCCGCCGAAGTTGTGCCAGAGGCCGAGGGAAATGGCCGGCAATTTGAGGCCGCTCTTGCCGCAGCGGCGGTAGGGCATAGCGTCGTAGCGTTCGTTTCCTGCTGTATACAAGACAGTTCTCCGTAAGAAGTAATCCTACATCCGCCGTGGGCTACAATATTTTAGGATATTCGGAGTCTCTATACCTGCGGGAGATTTTCATGGAGCGAACCATTGCATTCACGCTCAACGGCAAGGCCACCAGCGTGAAGACGGATGACGGGCGCATGCTGCTGTGGGTGCTGCGCTCGGATCTCGGCCTTACGGGCACGAAGTTCGGCTGCGGCGAGGCGCTGTGCGGCGCCTGCACCGTGATTGTGGACAAGCAGGCCGTCCGGTCCTGCTCGACGCCGGTCGCGGATGTTGCCGGCAAAAACGTGATGACCATCGAGGGCCTCGGCCAGAATGGGCTGCACGCCATTCAGCGGGCGTTTGCGGAGCACCATGCGTTCCAGTGCGGTTACTGCACGTCGGGGATGATCCTGAACGCGTATGCGCTGCTGCTCAAGACCCCTAAACCGACGCGAGCGCAGATCGCCGCCCACATGGAAGACAATCTGTGCCGCTGCGGCGCGCATGTGCGGATCCTGGATGCCGTGGAGCAGGCCGCGGGCGCGGCCAGGGGAGGTGTGTAATGAAACCGGTTGACACAGTCGAATCCCATCCGCTGGATCTGAGCCGCCGCGGTTTCCTGGCCCTGGCCGGCCCAGGATTATTCATCTTCTTCGGCGTCGAGCGCGTCAGCGCCTACCAGGAGCCTGCGCGGCTGCCGCAGAGGCAGATGTATCCGAGCGACTTCAACGCCTACCTGCGCATCGGCGCGGATGGGCGGGTGGCGTGCTTCGCCGGCAAAGTGGAATTGGGGCAAGGGCCGGCGACCGCGCTGGCGCAACTGCTGGCGGAGGAGCTGGATGTCGCCTACGATTCCGTGGACATGGTGCTGGGCGATACCGACCTGTGCCCGTACGACATGGGCACGTTCGGCTCGATGTGCATCCCGCTGTTCAGCCCGGCTCTGCGCGGCGCCGCGGCCGAAGCGCGCGCGGTCCTGCTCGAAATGGCCGGCGAAAAACTCCAGGCGCCGGCCGGCCGTCTGGAGGTGAAAAAAGGCGTGGTGACCGATCCATCGACCGGCAACCGGGTCACCTACGCGCAACTGGTGGAAGGCAAGCGAATCGAGCGCCACCTCGAGAAGGTCCCGCTGAAGCCGGTGAAGGATTTCACGATTGCGGCTCACCCTGCCAGGCGCAAGGACGCATTGGACAAGGTCACGGGAAAAGCTAAGTATGCGGGCGATTTCCAGTTGCCCGGAATGCTGCACGCGCGGCTGGTGAGGCCACCGGCCCATGGAGCGAAATTGAAGAGCGCCGACACCAGCGCCGCTGAGAAGATAGGTGCGCGCGTGGTTCGGGAAGGCGACTTCATTGCCGTGCTGCACGAGCGGCCGGACCTGGCGGATCGGGCATTGGGTCTGGTCAAGGCAGAGTTCGACCGGCCAGCGCCCGGCGCGGACGATAAGACCATCTTCGATCACCTGCTGAAGACCGCGCCGCCGTTCCAGCCCGCCGGGCGCCCCACGGGCGATGTAGCGGAAGGCGAAAAGGCGTCCGCGGCCATCGTGGAGCGGACGTATCTCAACAGCTACGTTTCGCACGCACCGATGGAGACGCATACGGCCACCGCGAACATCGAAAACGGCAAGGTCACGGTGTGGGCCAGCACGCAGGCGCCGTTCTCGGTGAAGCCGGCTGTGGCCCAGGCCATCGGTTTCGCGCCGGAAAACGTGCGCATCATTGCGCCCTATGTGGGCGGCGGTTTCGGCGGCAAGAGCGGCGCTCCCCAGGCGGTGGAAGCCGCGCGGCTGGCCAAGGCCACGGGCAAGGCGGTCCAGGTGATGTGGAACCGCGCCGAGGAATTCTTTTACGACACGTTCCGCCCGGCGGCCGTGGCGAAGATTCGCTCGGGCCTGAGCAGCGCCGGCAAGATCGTGTTCTGGGACGGCATGGTAGTGGGCGCCGGCGAACGCGAGGCGTATCCGTTCTACGACATTCCGAACAAGCGTACCGTGTCGGCCGGCGGATGGCAGGGCGGCAATCCTCCGGGGATGCATCCATTCGCCGTGGGGCCGTGGCGCGCGCCATCGGTCAACACCAATACTTTCGCGCGCGAATCGCATATCGACACGCTGGCGGCGAAAGTGGGCGCCGACCCGCTGGAGTTCCGCCTGAATCATCTGTCCGACGCCCGCCTGCGGCGCGTGCTGGAAGCAGCAGCCAAGCAGTTCGGCTGGAAAGCCGGCAAAGCGCCCAGTGGAAGGGGCGTCGGCGTGGCCTGCGGCGTTTATTCCAACGCGTGCGTGGCCACCATGGCGGAGGTGGCTGTCAACAAGTCTTCCGGCCACGTCCAGGTGAAGCGGATCGTGAGCGCCTTGGACGTCGGCTGGACCGTCAATCCGGATGGAATGCGCCAGCAGATGGAAGGCGCCATCACCATGGGACTGGGCTATGCCCTGGCCGAAGAGGTGCACTTCAACGGCGGCGAAGTGCTGGATCGCAATTTCGACAGCTACCAACTCCCCCGCTTTTCCTGGCTGCCCAAGATCGAGACCGTCCTGATCGACAATCCGGAGGTTGCGCCGTTAGGTGGAGGCGAGCCGCCCATCATTGCCATGGGGGCAGTGCTGGCGAACGCGATTTATGACGCAACGGGCGCCCGCGTGCTGCAGCTACCGATGACTCCGGAACGGATTGTAGCGGCCCTGTAGGGCGGGTTGTCAACCCGCGGCCGATTGTCAATCGGCCCTGGTACGCACAAGCTTGAGCTTGTGCCCGCTTGTGCACAAGCTTGAGCTTGTGCAAAGCGAGCGCAGTTCGCCTCTCATCCTTTGTTAATCGGCCTTCACCCGCGGCTCAAATGACGATTTTTCGCGCCCGCTCAGTTCTCGTTCCGGCGCCGCCGGACCAACCACGGCTCGATGGCGCCCGGGTTCTCGAGGATTTCCCGCTCGAGATCCTGGAACTGGCTCTGGATAATGACGCTTTCGATGGCTTCGCCCAGCGATTCATCGTGCGTCTCCGCGCGCTTCTTCTCGATGAGGGCCAGGATTGCCTCAGCGAGTTCCAAGCGGTCCTTCGTGGTGCTCATATCCTGACCTCCTGCCAAATAAGACGCAAAACTTCGGCAAAAGTTTCGGAATGAAGGAAATACGGTACGTACCGGGGCCCCGGTACCGGGACCGGTACCTGACCCGCGGAGGTAAGGAGGCTTATTGTCATGCGCCATTGTGCATCTTTATGATTTGTCTGGTCTCTCTCTTGACAGGATAAAAGGGACTCCTTATTATGAATCCACTTGCTAGACCGGGTGAGTTAGCAAGGTGGGTGAGGTTTGCTTGGTGACGGGGTCTCGTGCCCCAAACAACCTCGGGTGGTTTCACGTCTCTCTAACCGGCTGATCCAGCCAATCGACAATCTGCTTCGTTTCCGCGGCCCCTGCTTCTTTGGAGCGAGCCGCCGGAACAACAAGGGGGTCCAATGAAGTTCAGGCTTGCAGCATTTCTACTGGTCCTGCTCCTGGCCGTGTCCCTTGCCAGCGCGCAGGAACAGAGAGGCGCCATCGTCGGAACCGTCTACGACCAGCAGGGCGCCGTGGTTCCCAACGCTACCGTAACCGTGACCGACAGCGCCACGGGTGCGACCTTCACCGGAAAGACAGCCGGCGAAGGCAATTTTACCGTTCCAGGGTTGCCCTTCGGAACCTATTCGATCACGATCACGGCGCCGGGGTTCACCAAGTGGACCACGTCGGACGTGCGGGTGGTCACCGCGCAGGACACCACCATCAAAGCCACCCTGCAGCTCGGCGCGGCAACCGAAACCGTAACCGTTGAAGCCGCCCAGATCCTGGTCGACACCACCTCGGCGGAGCTGAGCACGCACGTGGAACGGAGCCAGATCGTGGACTTGCCTTCCACTACGCGTAACCCGCTGGACTTTGCCACACAGATGACCGGCGTGACCGGCACAAGCGGGGCTTACGACTCCAACTCGGTGATGAACGGCCTGCGCGGGTCGAGCAACAATCTAACCCAGGATGGCATCGATATCCGGGACAGCTTCATCAAGACCAGCGGTTTTGCGAACAACTCCGGCTATGACGTGAACCTGGAGAGCGTCGGCGAGTTCAGCATTACCGGCCAGAACGTCGGGGCGGACGCCGGCGACGGCGTCGTGCAGGTCCGCATGGTGACGGCGCGCGGCGGCAACCCGCTTCACGGCGGCCTGTTCTATTTCGGCCGCAACGACGCCTTCAACGCCAATACCTGGTTCAACAACAAGAACAGCACGCCCCGCAGCCGGCTGCACCAGCATCGGTTCGGCGGCAACATTTCGGGGCCGGTGTATTTGCCGAAGCTCTACAACGGCAAGAACCGCACCTTCTTCTACTTCGATTACTCCGGCTTCCGCGAGCATTTTCAGGACACGCCCACGCAAACCGTGTACACCGCGGCTGCGAAGACCGGGTCATACAGCTACATGGGCTCCAACGGAGCTGTCCAGACCGTCAACCTGTTGACCGCCAGCACTCGCGGCCTGGGTCTCAATTCCCTCACCCAGAGCCTGCTCGGCGCCGAGCCGCTCCCCGTGACCAGTTCGGCTTACAGCATCGTGCCTTCGACAGGGGATGGATACAACACGCTGGGTGTGCGATTCAAGGTCCCGGGTGCGGACCCCAGCAACAACTATGACCTGCGGACCGACCACAAGATCAAGGAAAGCGCCAAGTGGGGCACGCACTGGTTCGATGGAGAGTGGCACTGGGAGCATTCCAGTTACGCGCCCTACGACGACCCGCCCTTCACCGCGGGAGTCTCGCCGAGTTGTTTCGGCAATGTCTGCAACTCCGCCGCCACGGAAACCAGCAAGAGCGGGTTGTTCTCCGCGGCCATCAACTCTACCCTGACTCCCAACACATTCAATGAACTGCGGGGGGGCTTCAGCCGGCCCGCGATCAAGTTCTTTCCGCCACAGGCGTTTCCCCGCAGTTTCAAGATCGGGTTTACGGGCAACGTGGCCGCCCCCGAGGACAACTTCGACCCGCAGGGCCGCATGTCGCCCTTCTACCAGATCATGGACAACTTCACCAAGCTCAAGGGCGCCCACACATTCAAAGCGGGGTTCCTGATCAGCTCGGCATCGGTGCACCGGTACAATGACTGGTCCGGCCCGGGAGCGACTTTTGGGCTGATTCCCGGAGTTCAATTGGGCAGCACCCCTGCCAACGATGCCGGCCTGGGCACGTGTACCAACTTCCCGTACCTGCCCAGCGGCAGCACCGGCACCAACATCTGCAGCAGGGCTATCAATCAGTACGTGGACCTGACGGGGCTGGTGAGCAACGTCTCCGAGAGCTTCAACGGCGTTCCCGGACAGGGTTTCGTGCCGGGGCTTTCCGACGAAATCTTTCTCCGCGAGCGTTCCTACAACTTCTATTTCACGGATTCCTGGAGGCTGCTCCACAACCTGACCGTGAACTATGGCCTGCGGTGGGAGATCGTGCCGGCGGTGGACGTGGTCAACAAGCGCAATCTGGTGCCGACCAATGAAGGCAAGGACCTGACTCCATACGGGCCGGTTTTCAGTATGGGGTCGGTCACCTTCAATCAACTGCTGGCCAACCTCAACTCCACCACGCAACTGGTGGGCGGGGGCACCAGCAACGCCAATCCGTTCTGGAGCACCAACTACCACAGCTTCGCGCCATCGCTGAGTATTGCCTGGCAGCCCGTGACCAATACCGTCATTCGCGCCGGCTACTCCATCAGCTATGTGCGCGACACCTTGACTATCATTACCAATGTCGGCAGCACCAATGCCGGTCTGCACAGCGGCGTAACGGTCAACGCGGTGAAAGGCGATGCCAATTCGGTGCTGAGCGCCAACGGCAACTACACCCTGCCCGCTCCACCGCTGGCTGTGCCCCTGCCCATCTACCAGAACTTCCTGGGGGCCTTCAGTTCCACGGGCGCTTCACCGGGAATCGAGGCTTTCGATACCAACATGCGGGTGCCCTACGTGCAGCAATGGACTCTCGGGGTCCAGCGCGAACTCACCAACTCCACCGCGCTGGAAGTTCGTTACGTGGGCAATCACGCCACCGGCCTGTACCGCGCCAACGACCTGGATCAGCCGAATCTCACTCCGGCGTTGCTCTCGGAATTCAACACGATCGCCGATAACGTTCTGAACGGCCACAATAACCCAACCCCGGTGCTGACCGGTATCGGCTTCACTTCGAGCTTTAACTTGAATTCCTCCACCTTCAAGACCCCGCTCTCGCAGGGAGCAGCCGGTACCTTCTGGTACCTCGTGCAATCCAACTGCATGCAGCAGTTTCTCCTGAAGACGGGGTGCGCCGGGCTGGGCAACTACCCGGCCAATTTCTTCATTGCTAATCCGCTGACTGGCGTCGACCGGATCCTCAGCAACGGAATGATGTCCAGCTATGACGCTCTGCAGGTGGAAGTGAGGCGCCGCATGGCTCACGGCGTGCAACTGCAGGGCGGCTATGTGTGGGGCAAAGTGCTGAGCAATTCCGGCATCTCCAGCTCGCAGAGCGAGCTCGACCCGGACCTGGATTTGCGCCAGCCGCGGTACGACCGTTCCAGGGCGGCCTATGATGTCCACCACACCGTTCATGTGAACGCCGTTTGGGAGATGCCGTTCGGCACCGGCCGGCGGTTTGTCTCTCACGGCATTCTTGGCAAGGCTTTACAAGGATGGCAGATGGGCGGGCTGTGGACCACACGATCCGGCCCTCCAATCACCATCGTCTCGGCCCGCGGCACCGTCAGCCGCAACGCCGGAACGGCTCCAGCCGTGGCAGTTGGTGTCAGTGACCGCCAGGTGTGCTCTGACGTCGGCGTCTATAAACTCGGTGGCGGCGCTTACTACCTGCCGCAGAGCTACCTGCTGGCGGGCTCCACTATCGGCTCGACGATCGGGGCCAACACCTCGATGCTGGCCAATCCAGGCCCGGGCGTGCTGGGCGACAACCCGCTGCACGCCGCCTGCAGCGGCGCAGATTTCACCAACGTCGACATAAACTTCCTGAAGAAAACTAAGATCCGCGAAAAGGTGACGTTCGAATTTCGCGCGGAGTTCTTCAATATCTTCAACCACCCGAACTTCAGCGTGCCGAGCGGCAACATCAACAGCACCGGGTTTGGCGTGTTGTCGGGAACCCTGGGCAACCCGCGTCAGATCCAGTTCAACGGCCGCCTGAGTTTCTAACTGTCAGTACGCACAAGCTTGAGCTTGTGCCACGCGACTCTTCAGATTTGCTCCCGCTCACGGGCCGGTGGTTCCGGCCCGTGAGCGGGAAATACCATGATTCTTCACCCGACAAAATATTTTTATTTCCCATCTTCCCAACGACATACAGCCAAAGTCCCACCGCCGCCCCACCGCCCTTTTCCACCCCTGCCTGCTACCTTGAAATCGAAGGC
>Ga0335081_10004596_pt1 | contig 21776 bp, 20 predicted proteins | sample Lox_Sample_35_FD_206713 | JGI IMG/M metagenome (GOLD analysis project Ga0335081, IMG submission 206713) | Soil microbial communities from Loxahatchee National Wildlife Refuge, Florida, United States - Lox_Sample_3.5 | ecosystem: Environmental > Terrestrial > Soil > Wetlands | place: USA... | reverse complement strand
ACGTGACCCGGCGTATCGATGATGTTGATGCGAATGTCGCGCCAGGTGCAGGTGGTGGCGGCGGAGGTAATCGTGATGCCGCGCTCCTGCTCCTGCTCCATCCAGTCCATGGTCGCAGTGCCTTCGTGCACCTCTCCGAGCCGATGCGTGCGACCTGTATAAAACAGGATGCGTTCGGTCGTAGTGGTCTTGCCGGCATCGATGTGGGCCATGATGCCGATGTTCCTGCACCGTTCTAATGGAACTGTTCTGGGCACTGCTTTCTGCTCTTTCCGGGGCTCCGATAAATCAGCTGTCAGCCAAACCTCTTGTCATCCCGAGCGGCAGCCTTTGCCGCCAAGGATCCATGCAACTCACCATCTGTAATGCGCAAACGCCTTATTGGCCTCCGCCATGCGGTGCACGTCTTCTTTCTTCTTGATCGCCGCGCCCTTGCTGTTGGCGGCATCGAGTAACTCGTTCGACAGCTTGTCAATCATGCCCTTTTCGCCGCGGCCGCGGGCGTAGGTAATCAGCCAACGGATCGCCAGCGAGGTGCGGCGGTCGGCGTTTACCTCCACCGGAACCTGATAGTTCGCGCCACCTACGCGGCGAGTCTTCACTTCGAGCAGCGGCTTCGTATTCTCCACGGCCTTAGTGAACAACTTAATCGCTGTATCGCCGCCCTTGGATTCCAGCTTGGTCAGAGCTTCATAAAAGATGCCCTCGGCGGTCGAGCGCTTGCCCTGCCACATCATGGAGTTGATGAATTTGGTTACCAGATCCGAACCGTAGACGGCATCGGGCGGAACAGTCCGCTTGGCGATATGTCCTTTTCTTGGCATCTGGTTCTACGCTCTCCTGCTGCCCGCATGTTTCAGAGTTTCAAGGGCATCCTGCTCTCAAGTACTTTGCAACCTTGAATTTTGCAGTCTTGAAACTGCTTTTCTTCACCTTGTCCGGCGAGACGCCGACGCTACCCTTAACCCTTCTTGGCTCTTTTCGCGCCGTACTTCGAACGGCCCTGCTGGCGATTGGCCACGCCGACCGCATCGAGCGTGCCACGAATCACGTGATAGCGCACGCCGGGCAGATCCTTCACCCGGCCGCCACGAATCAGCACGATCGAGTGCTCCTGCAGATTGTGGCCGACTCCCGGAATATAGGTCGTAACCTCGATTCCATTGGTCAGTCGTACTCGCGCCACTTTGCGCAGAGCCGAATTCGGCTTTTTTGGAGTCTGCGTGTACACGCGGGTGCAGACTCCGCGCTTCTGCGGGCACCCTTGCAGAGCCGGACTGGCCGTCTTAAATCGTGGCCGCTTGCGGCCCTTCGCCACCAACTGATTGAAAGTAGGCACTCTTTGCCGCTCCCTGCGCGCACCATTCTGGCAAGGCTCATGTGCAGCGCAAACTCAATATCCCGGTACTGCCGCACAACCGGGCTGACTGGTCTCCCAGCCATACTTCTCACAGCACACCAATGCCGGAGAGATTCTCGGATCCCGATCTAGATTTGCGCTGGCGACGGTGACGCCCGGCCCATTCCGGGGGCGCTCCGTTTCGTCAGCCTGTCCTGCATATCCTTCTGCGGGCCGCCGCACGCCTCGTTCGAGGCGCTCAGCAAGCCTCTGCGATAGGGCAGAAGGCCGCGCAGGAACGTTTCAGCGAGGAAAGTTCCCGGAAAAACCTTCTCATCCGGAAACGTATTTCACAACAGCTCTGTCGCAAGCCGCGCATATTTCGCGAGACTCACGTCTACAGCAAGCCTGAATTAACTCGCGGAACCAATCAACTATAGCAAGTGTGCGGAAACATCGTCAACTTATGTTTTTGCATCCCAGTGACGAAGCACACGGGCCTCCTTTGCGAACCCACTTGCAACACACCGAATGGTTCCTGCAGGCGGCTTGCTGAATGAGTCCCAAGCCTCTACACTACAGGTTTTCCAATCAGGTGAACGGCTCGTCTCCCGGCTGCGGCCTGTGAGATGAGAATGAGGATGCATGAGAAGGTTGCGTTCCAGTCAGGTTCTGTGCTCGGTCATCGGCGCAATACTGTTTCTGGGAAGCTGCGGCGGGAACAAGCCTCCGGCGCCGTCGCCGTTTCCCGCAAAAATCACGCTGACGCCGGCGACCAGCGCTTCCCTGCAGGAGGGAAGCGCGCTCCGGTTTATCGCCTCAGCGCTGAACGGCGCAGGCACCGCGATTACCCCTGATTTTGTCTTTACCTCCGACAATCCTTCGGTGCTCACGCTCTCACCCGCTGGCGTGGCCTGTGGCGGCACCTGGAACGCTCCGGCCTACAGCGTATGCACACCCGGCCGGGATGGAGTTGCCAATGTTACCGCTTCGGCCTTGGGAGCGACCAGCCCGCCTACCGTGGTTTTCGTTCACCGGCCTATCGACAACATTCAGATCAGCGTGGTCCCGCCCGTCAATCCCCCGCCTCCGGCATGCCCGACACAGGTGGCATTGCCGCAGGCGTGCCTGATCGCTTTTAATGCGAATCCGTACTGTCTTTCGCAGAATCAGGCTGAGACGTTGCAGGCCACTGCCTTGAGTCAGGGAACCGATATCACCTCCACGGTGGGACCGTTCACCTGGACAGAGGAAGCCACGAGCGTGGTGACGGTCAAACCCACAATTGACCTCACCACCGATCTTGCAACCAATCAGGCGACAGCCACCCCGGATACTCCCGGCGAGACGCAGGTGTTTGCCTCTGCCTCCGGCGTTTCCAGCCAACCCTTTGCCTTCGAGACCTGCCCGATCCAATGCATCGCGCTGCAGGTGGGGCAGACTCTTACGGAGCCTCCGCCCACCAGTTTCGCCGTGAGCAAGGGGACGGCACAAACGATCACCGCGACCGCCGTCGATGTGCAGGGCTGTGCTGTGACAAAGCCGCCGCTGACATGGACCTCTTCGCAGCCAGCCTCCGTCGCGCCCGGTAGTTCGACCACCGGGTGCGCGGCTGGCTCGACCTGTTCGGCTACGACGCCCGAGGCGGGCGGCGCTTCCATTACCGCTTCCTGCACTCCTCCGAGTTGCAACGTCGGTTTTCCGTTGAATCCGCTCGGCCTCCCCGCTCCATTTGCGCCGCAACCTGTTTATCCCGTCACCGCCATCTCGGGCCTGGTAAGTTTGGCAAGCAGCACGCCTGCAACCTTCAATGTATTGGCCACCAGCTTCGACTGCGCCACCAATGCAAACTGCTCGGTGAGCATGTACGACATTTCCACGACCAAGAACGTTTCCGGAGACGCCATCCCGACTCCCACTCCTCCCAACTCGCTGATTTTCGCCCCCGGGGGCACCAAGGCGTATATGGGAGGTCAGTATGGGGCGATGCTGGTTACGCCTGCTAGCTTCGGAAGCGCCAACAGCCCCTTTAAAGCCCTTCCGGCATCCGCCACTCCAACCGGTGAAGTGACGGGAAAGGCTCTGGCTGTGTCACCCAACGGAGATATGGCAATTTTCTCTGACACCGTGTCCAGTCTCAATCAGGTTTATGTGGTGAACACGACTTCCTCAACCCCGGTCGCCACTGCCTTGAACATCTCGGGAGCAACGGCGGCGGCTTTTTCGCCCGATGGAATGAAAGCCTTTATCATCGCGTGTCCCTGCAGTACGAGCACGAGCACGCTCTACATTTATTCCACCTTGCAGGCGCTGCAGTCGATTCCGCTGTCATTCGCTGCCGACAATATTGCGTTTTCCTCCAGCGGTACATTTGCGCTGCTGACTGGCGGCAGTTCCAGTTCCGCCAGCGCAATCGGCATCAACACGTGCGATAACTCCGTGAGTGCTCCAAGCCCCGGCAATCCAGCCCTGAGCCTGAGCAGTCTGCCGGCTGAGCCGATCTTCCTGAAAATGGTGCCTTCCGCCAACGTTCCCACAGGCAGCCTGATTCCAAATCTCAATCCGGATGGTCTGGATTTCTTTTTTGGCATTGACTCGACCGGCCTGGACATCATTGCAACCAATTCGGCCTTGCCCGGCTCACCAAATAACTTGTTCAAGACTCTTTGCCCGCAGACCGTGGGGCTTGTGCCCACCTTCGCTCCGATTCACATCCCGTTCGGGCAAGGCTCTTTCGACCCTATTGCTTTTTTTCTTTCTCCCGACAATACGCAGGTCTACGTTGTAGCCAGTGACCGCAGCGCGATTCTGGTCTACAGCTTCAATACGGGCTCGGTCAGCGCTATCCCACTGACCAATTCCATCACTGGAGAAACCGTGTTTCCGGTCGCCGCCGACATCACCGCAGACGGCACTCTCATCTACGTGGCGGCCAGCGACGGTACTCTGCACCAGATCAGCACGGCTTCCGGAGCCTCCGCCGACCTTTCGCAGATCGGCTTTTCGCCCGTCCGCAATGGCACCAATGGGTTTTGCGTAAGCAGCGTCTCGCCCATCAATTGCTCAGTCGACTTGGTAGCAATAAAGCCCTAGAACCGTCGCTGTTAAGAGATCGCCGCTGGCGGGTTCTTTAGCTATACGGAGTCCCGGGCGGGATTTTCGGCTAAGTTCTTTCCAGGTTTTTGCGATCCCACTTGGCAAGGTCGGCCCCTGCCTCATAGGTGCTCTGCAGAAAATCGAGGAGAACCCTGTGGGGCGAGGGAGAAAGTCGCACGTCGTCGTACATCAACAGAAACTCCCGCAGTTGTGGATGATAGAACGCCTCCGCCGGACGCACACGCCGCTGGGCAAAGCCAGGAGGCTCGGGTGCGGCATAGGCATAAAACGCCGGACCTTTAACCTCACCACCTCCGGGCCAGAAACCTGCACTGATCACCTCATGGGAATAGGCCTCGCGCGTGACGGAATCGGCCCCGGTCCGCTCGGGAGCGCGCCGCCCTGAAAAGCGCGAGACCGCGAGATCAAAACTGCCCCAGAAAAAATGGACCGGACTGTTCTTGCCAATAAAGCCGGCGCGGAATTCCTGGAAGACCAGCTCGCATAAAACCAGAACCCGCCAGAAGCGGTGCGCGTAGTCCGGATCATAGGAGTGATGTTGGGTATCGTTTACGAAACGGATGGGATCGGGTATCTCAACCGGCATGGTCCAGATGTGCACCTCAACCCCCAGCGAGCGCAACGCCGCCGTAAATTCGGCATAGAAATCGGCGACCGCCTGCGGCCTCAGGGCCAGGCTTTTTGACGCACCCCAGCTGCTCTGGATCGTCAGCCGGTGTTCGAGGAAATCGAATTGAACTTCGAAGACTTCCCCGCCGTAAGGGATGGCCGACGTAGTAAGACCACGCGAATTGACGTACAGCGGAACTTCCCACCAATGATTCACCCGCGGACTCAAGGCCAGGCGCACCTTGCCCACAATCTGCGTCCACATATGGAGAGTGGCGTAGGTGTCCTGCCAGGCGTCGAGCGGCAATTCCGGCCATGAATCCAACGCCGAGCTGTGGGGATTGGCAGCCATCACGAGCCTTTAGCCTCCGAGTTTACTCTTGCCGACCGGCCCGACTATGCCGGTTTCACCTTAGAAGCCGATTCCAGTTCCTTTCCCACGCTGTCGAGCACTCCGTTGACGAACTGCACCGACTCGGGGCTGGAAAATTTTCTGGCGATCTCCAGCGCTTCGTTGATGACAACCGCGCGCGGAGTCTCAGGATAATTCAAGAACTCGGCCACAGCGACGCGCAGCAGGTTGCGGTCCACAGCGGCCATCCTCTCCATGCGCCAGTGTTCGGCATGGCGCTCGATGAGGCTGTCGATTTCCGCGAGGCGATTCACCGCTACGCGGAACAGATCATCGGCGAAACCGCGCACTTCTCCGCTGGCGGTATCGTGCTCGTTCCAGAAGGTACGGCGTACCTGCTCCGCCGTTTGCTTGCCCATGTCGGATTGAAACAGCATCTGCAGCGCAAATTCGCGCGATTTACGGCGAGTACCCATAGGAGACAGTTGCTAGTTGTCAGTTTACTAGCAGGCGTGCTATTTCCGTTTTGATTTCAATCGAACAGGCCGGCTCGCCTTCACAGGTTTGTCATTCCGACCGGAAGTCGGGATCTGCTCCCTGCCTTTTGCAGAAGCACGCGTTTGAATCGCCTTTTTCAGGGATGCCATTTCGATCGCTGCGAGCGCAGCTTCGAAACCTTTGTTACCCATCTTCAGGCCGGCGCGGTCGATTGCTTGTTCGAGGGTGTCGCAGGTGAGTACGCCAAAGGCGTGCGGGACGCCGGTTTCCTGCGCCGACTGGCCAATGCCGCGCGTGACCTCGTTGACAATTACATCGTAATGCGCCGTATCTCCGCGCAGGAGACAACCGAGGCAGATGATGGCGTCATATTTTCTGGTCTCGGCTAGAGTTCTCGCCGCGGAAGGAATTTCGAACGACCCGGGAACTCGTACAACGTCGATGCCATCGCGCTTAGCGCCGGATCGTAACAACCCGTCGCAGGCGCTCACAAGAAGTCTTTCCGTGATGAACGCATTGAAACGCGAAACCACGATGGCAAAACGAAAACCGGAGGCGTTGAGTCTGCCTTCAACGGCTGCCACGGCAGGTACCGGCGGAGCCTCGATTTTTATTCTGCTTTTCTTCTCCGTGGGTCCGTGCCTCCGTGGTGAGATTGGCTTAGAGTTCACTTGCCCTTGAACACCGCCGCCCGTTTTTCCAGAAACGCCGTCGTTCCTTCTTTTTTGTCTTCTGTGGCGCAGCAGACACCGAACAGCGTCGCTTCCAGGTAGAGCCCTTCGGCCAGCGGCATCTCCATCCCTTTATTGACCGCTTCCATGGCGTACTGCACGGCCAGCGGAGCGTTCGCAATGATCTTTGCCGCAATCGCCTCCGCGCGGGGAATCAGCTCGGCGGCTGCCGTTACCTCATTCACCAGTCCGATGCGATGCGCTGCCTGCGCCGTGATCATCTCACCGGCCAACACCATTTGCATTGCGATACCTTTGCCTACCAAGCGCGGCAACCGCTGAGTGCCGCCGTATCCCGGAATAATTCCCAGCTTCACCTCAGGCTGTCCCAGCTTCGCGTTCTCGCTCGCCAGCCGCATCGTGCAAGCCAAGGCGAGCTCGCATCCGCCGCCGAGAGCGAAGCCGTTGATGCAGGCAATCACCGGCTTGCCGAGATTTTCGATGAGATTGAGCACACTCTGTCCACGGTGCGTGTACTGTTTGCCGCTGACGGCATCATGCTTGGCAAGTTCGCCAATATCCGCGCCCGCGATGAATGCCTTTTCCCCGGAGCCGGTAATGATCACGACCCGTGTGGCCGCATCGTTCTTGATGTCGTGAAACGCCGCGCGCAGCTCTTCCATGGTGGCCAGATTGAGCGCGTTCAAAACCTTGGGCCGATTAATGGTGACGTACGCGATGCCATTTTTCTTTTCGAGAAGAACATTTTCAAAGGTCATAATTGCTCTGCAGTCTACATCCCTATTTTTCCGCCAGGCGGCCATGGGCGACGGCCGAGATCTCATCCTTGCTCAGGTCGCAGCTGATGCAACGTTGTGTCCAGAGGCGGTTGCCGAAAACCTTGCCGCAGCGCGGACATTTCCACTCCGTGAGCCACCACGCACCCGCCAGGTACACCGCCACCCAGCCCAGCAGGATGGCGAAGTCAGCCGGCTCGCCCACCTTCAACTTTGCGATGGCAAAGCCTAAAAACAGAAAGCTAAGAAACAACACCACAACCAGATTTCTCCGGGCGACATAGCTCTGCCAGGCGCGGCGATAGATCTCCACATCCTGAGGTCCGCCTTCGCCCGGCGGACGGTCGGTTTTTCTCCGCTTCTCCATCCCTTCTCGCTCTAGCTTGTTATAGCTTGTTGGGCCGCGGTTTCTCCGGATCAGAATAATCGTAGAATCCTTTGCCCGTTTTGCGCCCATACCATCCCGCCATCACCAGCCGTTTCAGCAGAGGAGGCGAAGCAAAGCGGCGCTCTTTGAACTCGTCATACATTACATGCGTAATGTAATAGGTCGTATCGAGGCCGACGAAATCCAGCAGTGTGAACGGCCCCATGGGATACCCGCAGCCAAGCTTCATCGCGTTGTCGATGTCTTCGATCGATCCGACACCTTCTTCGTACGCTCGAATGGCATCGAGCAAATACGGCACCAGCAGCCGGTTCACGATAAAGCCGGTCTTGTCGCTGGTGCGAACCGGAACTTTGCCCAGTTTCTTGCCGAACTCATAAACGGTTTCGTATACGTCGTCGGCCGTGGCAATGGTGCGCACAACTTCCACCAGCTTCATCAGCGGCACGGGATTGAAAAAGTGAATCCCGATAAACCGCTCTGGGCGTTTCACGGAAGTCAAAAGCTCGGTCACGGAAATCGACGATGTGTTCGAAGCAAAGATCGCATCTTTCTTCACAATGCCGTCGAGCGAGGCATACATCTTCTTCTTCTCGTCCACGTTCTCGATGATGGCTTCGATGACAATGTCGCAGTCGGCGAGGTCTTCTTTGCGCGTCGTGCCTTTCAGCCGCGCGCGGATCGCATCTTTCTCCTGCGCCGTGATGCCGCCTTTTTCCGGCGGCCGCTCGGCGAACTTGGCCAGCGATTTCTCGATACCCGAGAAGCCTTTGTCCAGAAATTTCTGTTCCACTTCAAGCACGGTAACGTCGAATCCAACCATCGCCGCCACCTGAGCAATACCAGAACCCATCAAGCCGCAACCCAGAACGCCTACCTTTTTAATTTCCATTATCCTTCTCGCTCAGTTTATTCGCGCCTCGGCGCACCCAACGCCGCTACAGGCTCGTGCGCGGCAAAATGATGATCATACTTGTCAACCACGACAGCAGTTCCATATTTATGGCATTCATGAAATAATGCATTCATGAAGCGGGACTCCATTCGCACCACGGTCGATATCCCCGCGCCCTTGTATCGCAGGCTCAAAGCGCAAGCGGCCGCCAACGGGCGCTCGGTGCGCGAACTGGTCCTCATGGGCGTGCACACCGTCCTTCTTCAGGCTCGCCGGCCACGCCCGCAACGAGTGCAATTCCCACTGATCGTCTCGCAGGGCCCCAAGGTCGATCTCACTAACGAACAAATCTATGAACACGTTGAATTTCCTTGATTCGAACGTGTGGCTGGCCCTGATCTGGAGCCGGCATGTGCATTCCGAAATAGCCCGCGCCTGGTTCGCGGGAGCCGCTGAGGAACAGTTCTTTTTCGGCCGTTTCACCCAACTCACCGTTCTCCGCCTGCTCACCACCGAATCGGTCATGGCGAAAGAAACCAAAACCATGGCCGAAGCCTGGGAACTGTGGGACCGCGTGTGGGCGGACCCGCGCATCGCCTTCTTGCCCGAACCCGATCATCTCGAAAAGGAATTTCGAGCGCGTTCGAAATCCTCCAGCCGATTCCCTAAGCTCTGGGCCGACGCCTACCTTCTCGCGTTCGCAGCCGCCTCAGGATTGAAGTTCGTCACCTTCGACCGGGCCCTTCAGGGCCGAGGTGACGACGTACTTGTTTTATAGGCTTCGTGAACCATTTGAGCGAACCTAAAAAGGGGCCGTCGCCACGACTCGCGTGATGCCTGAACCGATGAAACCAAAACCGAGAATCCGACCTTCCTCCATGAACGGATTCTCCGGTTCATTTAAGCCAGTCAAATAACAGGAAATTCAGACACGATTAAATACCCAAGAACGACAAGCCAGCACAGGGCGCCGATAAGCTCCGCTAGTTTTAAACCCCGTCCGGTCGACTCGCTAACCAGCCGAATTCCAACCCAGATGGGAAGTCCGATTCCTGAAGCGATGCCGATCCCGACTGCCACCTTCAGGCCAACAAGAAAGAGCGCATTATGAATCGTCCACAAGGGGTATCTTCCCGCAGGTGCGGCCACGAGAAAATCAAAAACCAGTATGGAGCATACAGCTATGTCTTTCTTCCACAACGCCAACATAAGACTAATGGCTCTGCTAATTCATGCTCTCCACCACCATCGCAATTCCCTGCCCGCCGCCGATGCACGCCGTAGCCAGGCCATATTTTTTCTTCCGCCGCCGCAATTCATAGAGCAACGTAATCACCAGCCGCGTCCCGGTCGCCCCCAGCGGATGCCCCAACGCAATCGCTCCGCCGTTCACATTCACCTTCTCCCGGTCCAGCCCCAACTCTTTTTCCACCGCCAGATATTGCGCGGCAAAGGCTTCGTTCACCTCGATCAGGTCGATATATTCCAGCGACAGCCCGGCTTTTTGCAGGGCAATTCTGGTGGCCGGCACCGGACCGCTGCCCATGACCCTCGGCTCGACCCCCGCCACTCCCCAGCTCACGATTCGTCCCAGTGGTTCCATGTTGCGCTTGCGTGCATTCTCTAGCGACATCACTACCACCGCCGCGCCGCCATCCACAATTCCGCTTGCGTTTCCCGCGGTCACCGTGCCGTTGCGGCCAAACGCCGGCTTCAACTTGGCCAATCCTTCCATCGTAGTCTGGGGACGGCGATGGTCGTCTTCCGCCAGAACTTCTCCGGTTTCTTCGCCCTTTAAATTCCGGAGCCGCACGGGAACCAATTCTTCCTGCAAGCGTCCTGCCTTGTAGGCTGCGTCCGCGTTCTGCTGCGAGCGCAGCGCCAGCTCATCCTGCGCCTGCCGGGTAATGCCCTGCTGTTCTCCGTAAAGTTCGGCCGTGTTGGCCATGTACAAGCCGCAATAGGAATCCAGCAGCGCAACCATCAGCGAGTCCTCGAGCTTGCCGCCGGGCGCCAGAGTAAATCCGTCCCGGCCGCGAATGGCAAACGGAGCCTGCGACATGGCTTCCATTCCCCCGGCCAGCACAACTTTCGCTTCTTCGGTCTGAATCATTTGTGCCGCGCTGATGATCGCCTGCATGCCGCTGCCGCACAACCGGTTCACCGTCAGAGCCGGAGTTTCAATGGGCAGGCCCGCCCGCAATCCCACGTGGCGAGCGCCATAAAGAGCGTCTCCCGAAGTCTGCTGGGCGTTGCCGAACACGACATGATCGAATTCTTTAGCATCGATCCCGGCGCGCTGCATCGCGCCTTTGGCGGCAACCACACCCAATTCCTGCGCCGTGAAGTCTTTCAACTTGCCGCAATAGCGGCCAAAGGGCGTGCGCGCCCCGCTGACGATGGCGATATCACCTGGTTTCAACATGAGTTTGGCAACGACCGGTGCTCAGATTCGCTTAAATTGTGATGGTTAAACTGGTTAGTGTAGCAGTGGGCAGGGAGATTTGACCACCGGCGCCGCGGCCCGGTAGTGACTCAGATTGATTAAAGATGCGGGGAACGTCCGCGACTCATTCTTCGCAACTTTATGCCACGGCGCTGGCGGCGAGATGTGCCGCCAGCGCGGTTACTTTCCCCGGTCCTTGCCCGACCGCGGTGGCCAGCGCGTGTTCGGCGCGGTTAATCACTTCTGTAACGATGTCTACCGGATCGTAATTTTCGCGCACCACGGCCTCGGCCAGACCGGCGGAGAACTGCAGCGCATGACCATCCTGCGACCCCTCTTTGGCGGGCAAGCGCACGTCAGCGATGATCTTGCGCAGCTTCTCAACCGCCATCATGCCTTCCTTTTCCCCCGTGTCCCCGAGGATGATGGCGATGGTTGTCGTGTCGTAGCGGAAGGCCAGGTCGTTGGAACGGATGTTGGCGCCAAAGAGCTGTCCAATTTTTTCCATGGCTGCGTCGACGGACTGTTCGCCGTACTCTTTCACCAGAGAGGCCCGGCGGCCAAACTGCAGAAGCAGCACGGAGAGTGGCGCAGCGTTTTGCAGGGCGCGCTTGCTTTCGGCCAGCAGCAGATCGATATAGGAAGCGCGCTTGAGCAGCCCGGATTTTTCGTCCGTGACCGAAAGATTCTTCACCAATCGGCGCAAGCCGACGTTGTTCAGCGCAATCACCATTTGCTCAGCCAGAGTTTTCAGCACTACGACATCGGATTGCGGCCAGGTGCGCGGATTGTCTTGCAGCAAGGCCAAAATGCCAACCGAATCCTCTCCGTTGCTGAGGGGAAATGCGAGGGCCGAGGCGATTCCCAACTCCTTTGCGGCTTTTTGCGCGGATTGCAACTCCTCCGCGGTCCGGACGTCGGCCAGCACAATCGGCTCGTGGCTCGAGGCATCCTGCAAAGCGGCGATCACCTCGCTCAGCGCCGACGGATTCCCCGCCTTGACACCTCGGGCGCAGAATTCCTGCAAATCCGTTGGAGGCATGCCCGGAGTGCGCGTCGCAGCCACGCAACGGGAAGCTTCCCATTGCTTGCCAATCTCGTTGACCGCCGTGGTGAGCAGCGCCGTTGCCGTCGCCTGGTGATAAAGCTTGCGCGTGATCTCGGCCACCTTGGTAAAACTGCGCACTTCGGCGGCAGGATCGGCAGCAGCAGAAGACGCCGGCGCTGGAACCGGAGCCGGAGCCGCTGCCGGCGGCAGGGGCGCTGTGCCGGCGTAGCGCGGGGTCATGCCCGCAGCCAGGTATAGCCGCTGCAGATCCTCGTTGCGTTCCTCTTCCCGCGGAAACAGTTCCTGGATTCTCTGCAACCGCTCCACCGCTTTGTTGCGCATTCCGTATTGCACCAGAATCTCCGCCTGCAGCATCAAATCCTGCAACGTGGAAGCACCCAGCGTTGGTTCCTCGGCGTGGACGGGCTCGGTGGGAGCTTTGCTGATCGGCGTGAAGCGTGACGAGATGACCTTGAAACGATTCTCATCGATTCTGCCTTTGAGCATCTCGAGCCGCTTCAAATGGCCGGACTCGTAGGGATCCACTTCCGCGGCGCGGTCGAGGCATTCGGCAGCCTTAGTGAAGTCGCCCGTGCTGCAATAGAGGTCAAACAGTTTTAAAAGAGTCTGTGAGTAGTCGTTCTCGCGGTTCGAGGCGTTGAAAAGCTCGCTCAGCAACTCCAACATGAGCGGCGAAGCGCGATGGGCCCCGATGATATCCTGCAGAACCGCAATGAATTGCCGACGCTCGCCACGCCGTCGCTGGAATTGTTCCAGTTTGCGGGCCAGCGCAACCGCAGCTTCTTCCTGTTCGGCATCGAGCAACTGCCCGATCAGCGCCGTCACCTGCTGCATCCGGTTAGGATTCTGTTCGAAAAGGTCCCAAACCAGCGGCTCGGCATCGGCAACACGGCCTGCGGCCAGGAGTGCCTCGGCGTAGGTGTCGCGAAATTCCAAACTGGCCTTGCCGGCGTTTACCTGCGGCTCCAGAATAAAAATCGCCGCCCCGATCTGCCCTTGCCCCAGCAGGCTCTTGCCGTAAGCCAGAGCAATTTCCTGATCTGAAGAATCTTCCTGGTAGGCTCTCTCGTACCACTGGGCAGAATCGCCCCCGCTGGCGCCCATCAATTGAGCCACGCGCTTGAAGGCTCCAGCTGCCGCTTTGCTCTCCCCCACTTCCGAAGACAACTCAGCGAAACGAAGCAGATTCTCTTGCGTGGGTTCCAGGGCGACAATGCGCTCGAGAACCGTTAGCGCCTCCTTCTTCTTGTCCATCTTCGCCAGGTCGCCGAGTGCCGCTTCGTAAGTGCCGACGGCCAGTTTCTTGTTGGATCCCTCCAGTAGCTGGCCAAAGCGAAACTTTTGCTCCCAGTTAGGACTGCCATGGCGAGCCAGTTTCTTGTAGGTCAGGCTGGCTTTTGTGGCATCGCCAGCATTCACCTGCCGCTCGAACAACTCGCCCAACAGGGAAACCGCGTCGCGATTCCGGTTCAACGACAGGCAAAGGTCGGCGGAAAGCTGGCGGACCACGTCGTTTTCCGGGTCTTCGCGCAAGGCCTGGAGGTACTCTTCCAGCGCCTCGGCAGTTTTCCCTTTTTGCAGGAGCTTTTCGGCGCGCTCGATGCGTCGGCCTTGCTCGACTCGATCCACGCGTCTGGTGATTTCGGGCATGGCTTGGGTAATAGAGGGAGTTACGCTTCTTCGATTCTAGGAGGCGCTATGACGCCCAGCAATGCAGGGCAGGCGCAATGCGGTTACGAAGGTCACTCTTCAACAGCCCTTCAGCGCCGTCGGTTCGTTTTTGATATCGTGCGGCATGCCCTCTGCTCAGACCTCTGACGAACTTATCCACGAACAAGGCCTCCACCATCAGCTTACCGCCGGACAAATGACGATGGTGGCCGTCGGCGGATCAATCGGCACAGGACTCTTGCTTGGATCGGCCGCTGCCCTGGAAGTCGCCGGGCCGGGCGTGATCCTGAGCTATCTGGTCGCAGCCTTCATGGCCTGGACCGTGACGATGGCATTGGGGGAACTGGCCTGCATGCACCCGGCAGCCGGATCGTTCGGAGTTTACGGAGAACTTTACCTGAATGAGTACCTGGGATTTCTCTGCCGCGCCGGATACTGGGCTGCGATCGCATTCTCCATCGGAGCCGAATTGGTTGCCTCTGCCACCTACATGGCTTATTGGTTTCCGGCCCCACCCGGAGAATTTTGGGTGGTTCTGTTTTCCATCGTGCTCCTGCTGGTTAACCTGCGCAGCGTTCACACTTTTGGTCTTTTCGAGTTCTGGTTCGCCATGATCAAGTTCGCGGTTATCATTGCGTTCATCCTGGCGGGCGCGGTGTTGTTGTTGAACGGTCATGTGGCGCCGCAGTATACGGCCCACGGCGGTTTTCTTCCCAAAGGTCCAGTGGCCCCGCTGATGGCCGTTTTTCTGGCCATTTATGCTTTCGGCGGGGTGGAAATGCTGGCCGTGACCACCGGGGAATCGCAATCGCCAAAAAACATTTCCCGCGCCGCCCGCCTCACTTTCTTTCTCCTGGCCGGTCTCTACCTCGGCGCCATCATTGTGCTGGCGGGCGTGATGCCCTGGAACCATGCCGGGGTCACCGAAAGCCCCTTTGTCAGCGTCTTCCGTCTGGCCCGCGTTCCGGCCGCGGCCTTCATTATGAACTTTGTGGTGCTTACGGCAGCGCTTTCCGGGGCAAACGCCAAGCTTTACGTGGCATCACGCCTGCTCTTTTCCATGGGACGCACCGGCTGGGCGCCAGCGTGGCTGGGTAAACTGAACGCCGCCGGATCGCCGCGCCTAGCACTGCTGGTCTCATCCTATGGCGTGGTGAGCGCACTTATCATTGAAGACTGGGCGCCGAAGCGAGCCTTCCTCTACATCATGGGCGCGGCCTTCTCCGGCTTGATGCTCTCCTGGGTAATCTCTCTGGCGGCCCATGTGAGTTTTCGTCGCCGGCTGACCGCGGATGAGGCGGCTGCTCTGCCCATGCGAGCGCCGTTGGGTATATGGGGATCGATTTTAGGTTTCGTGCTGGTCACGGCCGCGGTTCTGCAGACGCTGTTTTCTTCGCACGTCAACGAACTCGGAGGTCTGATCTTCCTGGTTGGCTTAACGCTCGCTTATCTCCTGATAAAACGGCGGAGAATCTCGCAAGGCTACAAATAGAACCGGCCGACTTTAATCTGCAGACCGCAGCCCCTCGTTACCAACGTAAGTTGCCGCGCAGCTTTCCTGCTGCGGGTGATTCGCCCCCGTCGGTAGGCTGATAACTGGCGCCGTGTGTTCCCATAGAGTCCGGCGGACTAATCACCCGTGACGCTCTGCTCCACATTCCTGCTTCGCTCGTCGGACCGGTCGCAGCTTCTGCTGTGGGCCGTAGTCGGGTTTTGCGCCGGAGTTTATCTCTTCATTCGCGGCTTTGTCTTGCTGCGACGCCGTCGCCTGATTCTCGACACGCCCTCTTCCAAAATTCGCAGCGCATCCATGGGAATGGTGGAAGTCAATGGCTTGGCCGTGGGCCCCTACACCATGACGGCCCCCATCACCCTGCGGTCCTGCTACTACTACCGGACGCTGGTCTGGGAGTGGAAACGCCGGGGTCGGAGCAGCCAATGGGTCAAGGTGGCCTCCGAGTGCCTCCACGTGCCATTCTTTCTCGACGACAACACCGGCCGCGTGCTCGTGGACCCGCGCGGCGCAGAACTCGACTTGCACCGCGATTTTGAGCAGGAGTTCTGCGATTCATTCTTCACCACAAAAGATCCTGCGCCTGATAACGTGCGCAGTTTTCTGGCTCGCCACGGCGTCGCGACCAGCAACAAGATCAAAGTCCAAGAATTCTGCATCAAGCCCAAGAATGCGCTGTTCATTCTCGGGACTCTTACCGATAATCCCGGGCAGCAACTAACTCAAGTTCCGATTCATGATCCGGACAACGCCACTTCGATTCTGGGCGGCGGCTTCTCGTTTTCTCTGATCGGGAGTTCGCTGGCCTTCAGCGGCAGCGGCAACGACTTCGACGACTCGGCCTTAGCGGCGGCGACTGCGGCCGACCCATCTCCACTTTCCGCCAACGTTGTTCGGCTTTCTCCAAACAATAGTCCGGCGCGGTCCGCCGATATGACGCAGCAGCAGAAGATCGCGGCCGCGCTCACCAAGGCTGGCATTACGAACCCAGCGGCATGGGCGGCGGCAGGGGTTACGAATCCGGCGCCGGTGGTCACTGCCGCCACGGAGGTGATGAGCGGCAATGCCTCGGCCAACGGCGTTGGCCCTGGCGCAGCGCGAAATGACGCGCCTGACGGCTTTGACCCTCGTCCGCCAGTGGTCCTGATGAAAGGGACCAACGACAAAACATTTCTCATTTCGTGGCGCAGCCAGCAGGATGTGGCGCGTTCTCTGGGGTGGAAATGTGCGCTGATGATCTGGGGAGGACCTGTGCTGGCGCTCCTCAGCCTATATTTGCTGCTCGACATCACTGACGTGCTATGAAGTGCACCTCTCTTCTAACCGGAGCCGCCCAGCGGTGTCGCATCCGTCTAGTACAATGAGCGCGTGAGTGACGCCGTTCGCATCGGAATCCTGGGAGACTTCAACCCTGAATTCCGCTCCCACCACGCCACCAACGACTCGCTGCAGCACGCGGCCCATAAACTGGAAATCAAGCTCGAATCCGAGTGGGTTCCCACGCCTTCCCTGGCCAGCGGCAATGTGGACAAGATTCTCGATCGCTTCGACGGCCTGTTAGCTTCGCCCGGCAGCCCCTACAAAAGCTTCGACGGCATGTTGAAAGGGATCGAGTTCGCCCGCCGGCGAAACTGGCCGTTTCTGGGTACGTGTGGCGGCTTCCAGTACGCGCTGATCGAGTTCTGCCGCAATGTGCTGGGCATCGCGGATGCCGATAGCGCCGAAAACAATTCTGGTTCGAAGAACGTCGTCATTTATCCCGTGGCCTGCGCCGTGCCCGATCGGAAAGGCGATGCCCCCAAGCTGGCCGGAGCCGTCTCGGAAATTCGCTTGCGTCCCGGTTCCTACCTGCAATCGTTTTACGGCAAGAACGCAGAGACGGTGACCGAGGAATTTTTCTGCAACTTCGAAGTGAATCCCGAATTCGAGTGGTCCACGATGGAGGCGGGATTCCCCGTGGTCGCGCGCGGGCCTGCCGGCGAGATTCGCGCCATTGAATCGCCTACGCTCCTTTTCTTTGTCGCGACTTTGTTTCAACCGCAGCTGTCGTCCACCGTAAAGAAGCCGCATCCCCTGATCCTGGCCTTTGTGCAGGCAGCGGCCGACTGGGGGAAGAAGAAACTCGACGACAGCGTGCTGGAGTAGAAAACGCATTGTCGTTTTACGGGCCCCACTAATTTGCCCAAATAACGCACTCACGGGCCAGTGCATCGGAAGCGTACCCTCGAAACGGGTCCAGATGCCAAATTCTCATCCACGTGACCATTGACTCCAAGTCGTTGACCGTCTTCTTCCGCGACCAGGGCATTTACCTCTTCATTGCTTTTGTTGTAGGGGCGGTTTTCTGGGCCATCGGCCAGCCCATAAACCCTTTCACGGTCATCTTGTATTCGCTCTGCATCGGCAATTTCCTTTCCCCTCCGGTCCGATGGCTGCACTTCCTGTACGAAAAACCCTTTCCCTACGACTGGTTGATCTTCCTGGCCGTGTTGTTCGTCTTGATGTTCCCCGTCTATCTGCTGAGCAGCGCGATTGTCTGGTGGTTGGCTCCGCCCACTCCACAATCGCTTAGGCACCTGCTGACCACCGGCTGGAAGATGCCCTACCTGATCATCTTCGTCTACGGCGTGACCAATTTTCTCTACGGCAAAACCAGGGCGCGACTCGAGCGCCGCAACGTCGAGCTGCAGCGCCTGGTGCAGTCGGGTGCTGCGCGGCTCGAAATCCAGGAGCAGGAGTTGCAACGCGCCCGCGAAATCCAGCAGTCGCTCCTACCCAAAGAAATCCCCCAGCTTCCCGGAATCGCCGTAGCCACTGCCTGGCATCCGGCACGGGCGGTCGGCGGGGATTACTTCGATGCGGTGCGGCTCGACAGCAACCGCCTGGCCATCTGCATCGCCGATGTCTCCGGTAAGGGAGTTCCTGCTGCTTTGCTTATGGCCAATGTCCAAGCCAGCTTGCGCGCATCGGTGCGCGATCTGGATAGTCCGGCGCATGTTTGCGCGATTGTGAACGGCATGCTATGTGCGAGTATCGCTCCGAACAAGTTCGTCACCTTTTTCTGCGGCGTGCTCGACGGCAATACCCGCACCTTTCTCTATTGCAACGCAGGCCATCCTTATCCGATTCTCGTCCGGGCTGGCGGGTCGCGCCCTCTGGATCAAGGAGGCGCGGTGCTTGGCGTTTTCCCTTCATGGAATTACCAGGATTCCAGCATCAACCTGCAATCCGGAGACCGACTGCTCTTGTTTACCGACGGCATCACTGAAGCCGAGAACCCACAAGGCGAAGAGTTCGGAGTGGGGAGGATCGCTGCGTTCGCCAAGGAACATGCGGCGTATTCCGCCGCTGAGCTGAATGAATGGCTGTTTACGCGAGTATCGGATTTTTGCGGCGCGCAATTCCAGGACGACGCCACCTTGCTGGTTCTGGCCGTGAACTGACGGCTCGGGGACATGGCCGTCCCAGCCAAGACTGACCTTTCGATCCTCCATCCTATTCCAGCTTAAGCCGCTGTCTCCGCCTGCCATGGGGCGACAACTCTTGCCCAGCCGGCCTCGGCACAATTTGCCTCCTCGCCTCTCGACGGGGTAACCGGGCTCGACAACGCCAGAGCTAACTCAGACTGGCCGCAACAGTTACACGCTATCACCGCACGTAAAACGTTTGGTCCGACAGGTGCTCGAACAAACAATGTTCCACAAGGAGATTTCACATGGGCGCCGCTTCCCTCATTTCCGGCAGTTTGTTCAATCTTGAGAGTGTGGCAAATCAGCAACCGCAGGTCTTCCAGGAGTTCCAGCAACTCGGCCAGGACCTGCAGTCCGGCAATCTCTCGGCCGCGCAGAGCGACTTCGCCACGCTGCAGCAGAGCGTGTCGCCCAGCGGAACCGGGTCGGCCACGCAAAGCACCAATCCGATCACGCAGGCTTTCGGCCAGTTGGGTCAGGATCTGCAGTCCGGCGACCTCACCGCCGCACAACAGGATTACTCCAACCTTACCCAGGACCTTCAGAATCAATCGGGCCAGATTCACCACCACCATCATCACCACGGAGGCGGAGGGCAGAACAACACGCTGGAGCAGGATTTTGATCAGTTAGGTCAGGATCTGCAATCCGGCAACCTCTCCGCCGCACAGCAGGCTTACGGTTCATTGCAGCAAGGCTTGCAACAGTTAGGCTTGGCCGACGCGACATTGTCAACTCAGACTAATCCCTTGCCGACCGCGAACCTGTCGGTGAGCGTATAACAGCACTTATTCGCTTCCATCGTCGGATGTCGCGAATTCTGATTCGACAAGGTGCTCTCGCAGTTGCGAAAAGATAGCATGGCGATCCGCCCTTCCGTCGCCGGGCAGCAGCCACTGGCCTCCCCCTTCGGCCTCCAGTTACCAAAGTCCTTGCACTTCGCGGTCTCCGCGCGCAGCACCATGCGTATCTGGAGCCGCGCTGGTGCTCTCGTTAGACTCTGCCGGATGCTGGACACAGATTGACGAACAAGCAACACCTTTGCTAATTCCTCCCCATGTTTGACCGCCGCGCGTCAGCGCTACGAGGAACTTAGTCTATGCATGTGCAATGGTGGATCGATCCGCGCAGCATGTCGGTGACTACTCTGCTTGCCTATATTCCTGTAATTGCCACGGTCGTCACTTGCTTTTTCAGCATCATCCTGACCCGGGCCACGCTGCGCTATGTGGAAGCTACGGACAAAGGTCTGGCTTTGGCTCGCGAGGAGTTCGAACGCGAATGGTCGCCGGAACTGCACATCCGGCTGGACCGGATCTCGGCGACTGAAGCTACGGTGGTGGTCACGAATCTGGCGAAAACCTCGGTGCTGTTGCAACTCCTGCAGTTGCGAAAAATTTCCTTTGCGGTGCCCTTCGAGCGCTGGACGCTGAACGACCCGCTGGTGGGCGGCATGACCTGGACGCAGGATGTCGGCAAGCGCCTGCTGACCTGCACCGGCCCGGAATTCGGAGGCCAGATCGCGGCCTCAGTAACATTTTTTGCCTCCGGCCGCATGTTTCGCACCGACTGGTTTCGCTTTTACATCCAGGTCAGCGATGGCCGCGTCGTCAAGCTTCTTCCTACCAATATGCCGGCGCGGCGCGTACGCGTACTCGAAAATCGTAAGGGACCCGAGCGGCGGCGCGAGTTTGTGCAGGACGTCACTGCCGGTGTTGTCCCCAAGAAAAAAGAGGAGCGAAAGTTCTTTGTCACGGGAGCCTGAACATCGGCCACGATGTGAGCACGATGGTTTGTTCTAATGAGAATGGACTGAGGCTCTGGTAACGGGTAACCAAGGTTTGGGGCGAAGATCCGTATTTCCCTAAAGCTTCTCGACTTCTTTGCCGATCCCGCTCATATGCTGAGTCCAACAAGCGGCAGTCACAGCAGCAACACAACGCAAGCAGCTCAGGCCGCGCAAACCACGGCTCGCCAGACGCAACAGCAATCCCAAACGCAACATATCACCGCGCTACCCCAGGACACGGTTACCCTGAGCCGTGCTGCACGGCAAGGTGCGGCTGCCCAGCAAGGTGTTGCTCCCAAGAGCACTGGCGACATCGATCACGACGGCGATAACCACTAGACCTCCCGAGTTGCAACCGATGGAGGCGCGGGCAACGGCCCAGTGCCTCCATTTTTTCCGTCAATTTTGCCTTGAAGGTTACGCCGCTTTCACGAAGCGCAGCGATGCCGAGTTCATGCAATAGCGCAACCCTGTCGGCGGAGGGCCGTCGTCAAAAACGTGGCCGAGATGTGCGTCACACTCGGTGCAGGAAACCGCAATACGTTCCATGCCCAAAGAATCATCCCGTATTTCGGTGATGTTTTCCTTGGCTATCGGAGCCCAGAAACTCGGCCAGCCCGTGCCCGAATCAAACTTCGTATCCGAACTGAACAGCGCGTTCCCGCAACAGATGCAGCGGAAGATTCCTTTTTCATGCAGGTTCCAATACTTTCCGGTGAAAGCCATCTCGGTGTCGGCGTGGCGGGTGATATCGAACGCGTTCCCCGAAAGCTCTTTCCGCCATTCCGCATCGCTTTTGACGACTTTTGTGATCCGTACGGTTTGCAGCCGCTGCCCCGAGTCGGAGAATTCGACAATCGTCACCGGCCCCTGGGGCTTCGAACGATCGGCCGCGGCCAGTACGTGTACGCCGCGCCCGCGCAACGACCACAGGATCGAACCGCCCGCCACTGCTGCCACTGCGCCCAAAAATGCGCGCCGTGTCTGGCCGGGCGCGCCTTTGCGACCAAGGTCCGACTCGAACATCTTTCCCTCCACTGGATTGGGATCAGACATATGGCATTCTCACTTTCCTGTATAAAGCTCCGGAAATTCCTGCCGCAAATGCTCTACCTTGGGAGCGTCGTTATAAGCGATGTAGGGATCGTAAGG
>Ga0335081_10004595_pt1 | contig 21777 bp, 9 predicted proteins | sample Lox_Sample_35_FD_206713 | JGI IMG/M metagenome (GOLD analysis project Ga0335081, IMG submission 206713) | Soil microbial communities from Loxahatchee National Wildlife Refuge, Florida, United States - Lox_Sample_3.5 | ecosystem: Environmental > Terrestrial > Soil > Wetlands | place: USA: Florida... | reverse complement strand
CGGCGTCCAGCGATGCTCTGGTGCAGAAACTGCTGCCTCTGATCCCGCTGCCCAACTCGGGCACCAATCAGTTCGTGGCATCGGCAGTAGCGCCGGTGAACATCGAGCAGGGCACCGCGAATTTCCGGCAGGTGTTTTCCGAGAAGCAGCAGGTGAACGTCTACTACGCGATTCAGCGCGATGAGCGTAACGAACCGCCTTCGACCGACGGCAACAGCTTCCCCGGCGGCGGCGACCAACGGAATGGGAGCCGCCAACTGCTCACCATCAACGACACCTGGGCGATCAATCCGACGATGGTGAACGAAGCGCGCCTCGGGTACAATCGCATCCACATCACGTTCGTGGGGGACAACACCGACAGCGCCGCGGCTTTCGGGATTAACAGCGGCGTGACTGCGGCCATCGGGCTGCCGCAGATTACGGTGTCGGGTGCGTTCACGTTCGGCGGAATCGGCGGCTTTCCGCAGGGCCGCGGCGACAACGTCGGAGTGCTGTCCGATACCTTGAGCTGGATCCACGGGAACCACTCGATCAAGATTGGCGGCGAATTCCGGCGGCAGAATTCAGACAACTTCTCCTTCACGCCTGGCACCTTTACGTTTCCCAGCATTACCGCCTTCCTGGCCGATCAGGCCACCGGCTTTTCGGTGAACACGTCGAATCTGTCGAATCGCACGTATGGGAACTCGGTGGGAGCTTTCTTTACCGATACGTGGAAGGTGTTGCCACGCCTGACGCTTTCGCTCGGGCTGCGTTACGACTGGTACGGTACGCCAACGGAGGCGCAGAACCGTTTCGTCGTGTTCGACCCCACGACGGACAGCCTGGTGCACGTTGGTCAAGGTGGCGGCCCGTCTCTGGCCTATAACCAGAGCAGCCTGAACTTCGAACCCCGCGTGGGAATCGCCTGGGATCCGTTCGGCAAAGGACGCACCGTAGTCCGCGCGGCGTATGCCATCATGACCGATCAGCCGACTCTGGGATTAGTCACCGGCCTGGTCTCCAACCCGCCGTTGGCGTTTCCGATTTCGTTCTCGCCGAGCGCGGCCACGCCGTTCGTGACGCTGGCCAACGCCTATTCCTTTGCGGGCGGTACGGTCGCGCCTTTTTCGGTGGCGCACGGCTACAAAGACGCCTATGTGTCGGAATGGAATTTCAATATCGAACAGAGATTCGGCGAGACCTACGGACTGACCGTCGGGTACATGGGCAATAAAGGCAGCGACCTGAATATTGAGCGCAATTACAACCAGCCGATCAACGGCGTTCGGCCCTTCCCGACTCTGTCCGCGAGCAGCCCCATCGATCCGGGTCTGCCACTATCGAACATCGCCGTATACGAGAGTGTAGGCAACTCCATCTACAACGCGGGTTGGATCGAGCTGAAAAAAGTGGCGAGCAAGGGCCTCACGTTGGATGCCAGTTACACTTTTTCGAGATCCATCGACGACAACTCCCGCGTGCAGCAGGGATTGACGGTTCAGGACAGTTACAACATTCATGGCGACCGGGGACTTTCGGACTTCGATGTCCGGCATCACTTCGTGTTGAGTTCCGTGTATCAACTGCCGTTCAAGGGCAACCGTCTGAAGGAAGGCTGGGAGCTTTCGATTATCGAGACTGCCCAGACCGGCAATCCGATCAATTTTCACATCAGCAATGCGTCATTTGCCGGGGCGGCGGTGCTGCGGCCCGACGTGACCGGGCCGGCCATGACCGGATTCACACCGGGCACGAACGGAAGCGCCACAACCGTGACGTACGTCCAGAACCCGTCGGTATTCCTGAATCAGGGCACCACGCCTGGCACGGTGTTGGGCTTCGGCAATTTGGGACGCAATGTCGTGATCGGGCCGGGGTTCCTGAACACGGACTTCGCGTTGACCAAGTTCACGCACCTGCACAGTTCGCAGGATCGCAACATCGATCTCGTAGTTCGCGCGGATGTCTTTGATATCTTCAACCAGAAGGACTTCACGCAGCCGAATTCGGTGGTGGGCTCGTCGGTGTTCGGCCTGATCACCGGCGGGACGCGGTTCCCGGCCGGGGACTTCGGGACGTCGCGGCAGATCCAGCTTTCCATGAAGCTGCAATTCTGACGCAAGGCTTCACTGCGGATTGTGGATCTCCTGCAGGCTCCACACGCGGATGGGGTCGCGCAGACGGGCGGCTACGGCGTCGGCAGCCGCTCGCGCGCCGCTCATGGTGGTAATGCAAGGAACGCGATAGGTCACGGCACTGCGGCGGATGGCCTTCTCGTCATGGAAGGCGGGGGCGCCGGTGGTGGTGTAGATGGCCAGTTGGATAGAGCCGGCCTTTAGCAGGTCGACCGCATTGGGCCGGCCTTCGTTCACCTTCAAGATGGTCTTGCATGGCAAGCCGGCGTTGCGCAGCGCCATGGCAGTGCCGCGGGTCGCAACCAGTTGAAAGCCCAGTTTCACAAAACGGCAGGCCACCTCGACAGCCTCGGACTTGTGGTGGTCGTTCACGCTGATGAAGACCGTGCCTTTCTCCGGTAGCGGGCTGCCGGCGCTGATCTGCGCCTTGAGAAAGGCTTCGCCGAAATTGATCCCGACCCCCATCACTTCGCCCGTGGAGCGCATTTCGGGACCGAGCGCGGGATCCACGCCGTGAAACTTGTTGAACGGAAACACGGGCGACTTCACGAAATTTTGCCGCACGGATAGAGTGCCCGACGCGCGGCCAGCGGTGAGGTGTGCGTATTCCTTCAACTTGCGGCCCCACATCAGGCCCACGGCAATCTTGGGCAACGGGACGCCTGTCGCCTTGCTCACGTATGGAACGGTGCGGGAGGCTCGCGGATTGACCTCCAGTACGTACACGACTCCGCTCTGAATGGCGTACTGCACGTTCATCAGCCCGATCACATGCAGGGCCTTCGCGAGCCGCACGGTGTAGTCTTCGATGGTGCGGAGAGTCTTCTCAGGCAGCGATTGCGGCGGCAGCACGCAGGAACTGTCGCCCGAGTGCACGCCCGCCTCCTCGATATGCTCCATGATGCCGGCGATCAGCACGTCGTCGCCATCCGCCAGCGCGTCCACGTCCACCTCGGTGGCGTCTTCCAGGAAGCGATCCACCAGCACAGGCCGCTCTTGCGAGAAGGTCACGGCCTCACGCATGTACTGGCGGACCATCTCCTCGTCGTAGGCGATCACCATGGCGCGGCCGCCCAGTACGTAGCTGGGACGCACCAAGACCGGGTACCCGATCCGCCGCGCCACCGCGCAGGCCTCTTCGATACTGGTGGCGGTGCCGTTGGCGGGGCACGGGATTCCCAACTCGTCGAGCAGCTTGCCGAACAGCTTGCGGTCTTCCGCCAGATCGATGTTCTCGGGGTCGGTACCGATGATGGGCACTCCGGCTCGCTTCAGCGGCAGCGCGAGGTTCAGCGGCGTCTGTCCGCCGAACTGCACGATCACTCCGTTGGGCTTTTCGGTGTCGCAGATGTTGAGCACGTGCTCCAGGGTAAGGGGCTCGAAGTACAGGCGGTCGCTGGTGTCGTAGTCGGTCGAAACGGTCTCGGGGTTGCAGTTGACCATGATCGACTCCACGTTCATCTCCTGTAGCGCGAAGGAGGCGTGGCAACAACAATAGTCGAACTCGATGCCCTGGCCGATGCGATTCGGCCCGCTGCCCAGGATCATTACCTTGGAGCGGTCGGCGGGGTCGGCTTCGCTGGCGCTCTCGTAACAGGAATAGAGATACGGGGTGAAGCTTTCGAATTCCGCGGCACAAGTGTCTACACGGCTGAACACCGCCGCCACACCGAGTTCCTTGCGGCGGTTGCGGACGGCGAGTTGCTCGGAGTTCCACATCCGGGCGAGTTGCACGTCGGAGATGCCGTAACGCTTGGCCTGGCGGATGGTCTCCGCAGAGATGTCCGACAGTTGGGCCGGGCTGGAGACTTGAGCCGCTTCGAAGTCCGCCACCTCTTTGATTTGCCTCAGAAACCACGGGTCGATGGCGGTGAGTTCCTGAATCTCGTCGACGCTCATGCCCGTCGAGAGCGCGAAGAGGATGTAATTGAGACGATCGGGCGTGGGCGTGAGGAGCTTGTGGACGATCAGGCTGCGGTCGAACTTCTCCGACCCGAAGGCCTTTCCGGTTTCGAGGCTGCGCATCCCTTTCCACAGCGCCTCCTTGAAGGTGCGGCCGATGGCCATCACCTCGCCGACAGACTTCATTTGGGTGCCCAGCGTGGGGTCGGCGCCGGGGAACTTTTCGAAGGCCCACTTCGGAATCTTCGCCACGACATAGTCGATGGTAGGCTCGAAGCAGGCCGGCGTCTTCAGCGTGATGTCGTTGCGGATCTCGTCGAGCCGGTAGCCGACCGCGAGCTTGGCGGCGATCTTGGCAATCGGAAACCCGGTGGCTTTGGAGGCCAGCGCGGAACTGCGGGAGACGCGCGGATTCATCTCGATGATGACCATCCGGCCGTCCGTGGGGTTGATGGCGAACTGCACGTTCGATCCGCCGGTATCGACGCCGATCTCGCGGAGGCAGCGGATTGCGCCGTCGCGCATCATCTGATATTCACGGTCGGTGAGCGTCTGGGCGGGAGCCACGGTGATGGAATCGCCGGTGTGTACGCCCATCGGATCGAAGTTCTCGATGGAGCAGACGATGATGCAGTTGTCGGCGAGGTCGCGCATCACCTCCAGTTCGAATTCCTTCCATCCGAGCGCGCTCTCTTCGATGAGGACTTCGTGCACCGGCGAAAGCGCGATGCCGCGCTCCAGGATCTCAACCAACTCCTCCTGGTTGTAAGCAATGCCGCCGCCTGTGCCGCCCAATGTGAAGCTCGGCCGGAGGATGCAGGGGTACCCGATGCGCCCCGCGAACTCCAGGCCGCCCTTGACGCTGTTCACCAGCTGCGATTGCGGCGTCGCCAGCCCGATCTTGCGCATGGCGTCTTTGAACAGCAGGCGGTCTTCGGCCTTCTTGATGGCATCGATGCGGGCGCCGATTAGTTCCACGCCGTACTTGTCGAGGATGCCGGCTTCGGCCAACTCCACGGATAGATTCAGGCCGGTCTGGCCTCCGACCGTGGACAGCAAGGCATCGGGCCGCTCGCGGCGGATGATCTCTTCGAGGTAAGGCCGGGTGAGCGGCTCGACGTAGGTCTTGTCGGCCAGGTTCGGGTCGGTCATGATGGTGGCCGGATTGGAATTCACCAGCATCACCTCGAAGCCGTCGGCGCGAAGGGCCTTGGCCGCCTGCGTCCCGGAGTAGTCGAACTCGCAGGCCTGGCCGATGATGATGGGACCGGAACCGATGATCAGGATGCGATGGAGGTCGTTGCGTCGGGGCATCGGCTACTTCTCACTCCGTTGCTGTTGCATCAGGGAGACGAAATCGTCGAAGAGGTAATGCGAATCATGCGGGCCGGGGGCCGCTTCCGGATGGTATTGCACGCAGAAGACCGGGTGACTGCGGTGGCGGAAGCCTTCCAGGGTCTGGTCGTTGAGGTTGACGTGCGTGATCTCGACGTCGTTGAGATTCAGCGAGTCGGGGTCGACGGCGAACCCGTGATTGTGGGAGGTGATCTCTACCCTCTTGGTGACTTCGTTGCGGACCGGATGGTTGATGCCGCGGTGGCCGAACTTCAGCTTGTAGGTCGTGCCGCCCACGGCCAAGCCCAGCAACTGATGGCCGAGGCAGATGCCGAAAATCGGCTTCTTGCCGATGAGCGCTCGGATGTTGCGCACCTGGGTCTCGAGCGGCTCGGGATCGCCGGGGCCATTCGAAAGGAAGATACCGTCGGGGTGGAGTGCCAGCACATCTTCCGCGGAGGTCAACGCCGGAACCACCGTGACGCGGCATCCCACCTGCACAAGGCGGCGCAGGATGTTGCGCTTGATGCCGAAATCGTACGCCACCACGTGGAATTCGGGCGCGGGGGCGTGGCCCACTTGTTCCGATGGCGAGCAGGCATCCACAGGATGGCTCCACTCGTAGGACTGCCGGGTCGAGACGCGGCTGGCAAGGTCGAGCCCAGCCATGGTGGGAATCGAGCGGGCCTTCTCGACGAGCGCTTGTGGATCGGTGCGGGCTGCGGAATCGCCCGACGTAGCAGAGAGGACGCCGCGCATCACACCCTTCGTCCGCAGGTGGCGGACCAGGGCGCGCGTATCGAGGCCCGAGACGACCGGGATGCCCGCGTCGAGGAGAAATCGGTTGGCGGCTTCGTCCGAGCGCCAGTTGCTGGCGACCGGTGAAAACTCGCGAACTACCAGGCCTTCGATGTAGGGGCGGCCGGCCTCGTTGTCTTCGCGGTTGGTGCCGTAATTGCCGATCTGCGGGTTCGTAAGGATGACGATCTGCCCGGCATATGACGGGTCGGTGAAAACTTCCTGGTAACCAGTGATGGCTGTATTGAAGACCACTTCGCCCGCCCGTTCTACAGGCGCACCAAAACTGCTGCCCTCGAAGACCATCCCGTCTTCCAGGGCGAGGATTGCAGAGTTCAAGTTAGGCTTTCCTTCCGAGGGTGTGGGTAACTCTCATTCTATCGCAGGAGGCGGTAGTGCTCGGAGCGCGAAAAGTTACTTAGCCGGCTCGCCCTTGCGGATGATCGAAAGGTCGAGGTTTCCGTTGGGATCCACGATCAGCTTGCGAATCTTCGGCAGAACCTGTTCGAGCGCCTCCACGTACAGCCGCTCGCTGGTGACGTCCGGGGCCTTGCCGTACTCCGCCGCTACTGCCGAGAAACGCGCGGCATCGCCTGCTGCCTCATTCACTTTGGAACTGCGATAGGCCTCGGCCGATTCGATCATCTGGCGCGCTTCTCCGCGAGCGCGCGGCAGCAGATCGTTGGCATAGCTCTGCGCCTCGCTGACGATGCGGGCGGTGTCGGCGCGCGCGCTGGCGACATCGCGGAAGGCATCCGCGGCCTCCGGCGGAGCGGTCACGCTTTCGATGTTCACGGTGGAGAGTTTCACCCCGGCGCGGTAGTCGTTCAGGCGCTTCTGCGAGGCGGCGAGCACCGCGTCCTGGATCGCGAGCTTTTCGGTGGTGAGGATGGCGTCTACTTCACTGCGGGCGATCTGCCGCGCCAGTTCTGCCTCCACGGCGGCTCGAGTGGTCTGCGCGACATCCGCGGCGCGAAACAGATAGTCCGCAGGCAAGCCTACCGAATACTGCACCACCACGCGAAGTTGGATGATGTTCTGGTCACCTGTAAGGAACTGCGAGACGAGCGGCTCGGTCCTGCCAAGCACCATGTCGGCTGCTTCACCACCGATCACGAGTCGCTGGAGTTGCTGTACCTTCAGCCGCGACACACTGTCGATTGGCCACGGGAGCGCGTAGTGGACGCCCGGTAGAACGCGCGGCTCCACGACCGCGCCGAAGCGCGTGACCACAGCCTGCTGGTCGGTAGGCACCAGGTAGACGCCCGACAAGATCCACAGAAGCAGCGCTGCCGACACCAGGTTCCGGGGACGCGGCGTCCACGAGGCGGGTGGTTCGACGCGGGCTTGGGAACTCCGGGGATCCGGTTCAGCGCCCGCCGGCGACTGCGCTGTGATGGTGGTGCTCACTTCGCCCCTGCCTCACCTCTGGTCAGAATCTTGAAAAGCTCGGAGTCCGAACTGAGAATCGCGGTGGTCTTGTCGTCGAGCACCTTCTTATAGGCTTCGAGTGTTCGCAGAAGCTTATAGAAGCGCGGATTCTTGGAATAGGCCTGGCCGTAGATGCGAGTGGACTCGGCATCGCCCTGCCCGCGAATGGTCTCGGCCTCCTTGTAGGCCACCGACAGGATCTCGGCCTTCTGGCGGTCGGCATCGGCGCGAATGCTGAGGGCCTGCTCTTCGCCTTCGGCGCGATACTGGCGAGCGATGCGCTCACGCTCGGCGCGCATACGGGCATAGACGCTCTGCTTGTTCTGCTCGGGCAGGTTCAGGCGCTTGATTCGCACATCCACCACGCTGATGCCGTACTCCGACAGGGCAGCACGATCGGTCAACTCCGACAGGGCGTCCATCAAATCGGCGGTTTGCACTTTCGCACCGGCCGAGACCAGCGATTCCAGGTCGTGCGCGCCGAGCGCGGCGGAGAGTCCCGACCATACGATGTCGTGCAAGCGCATCTCGGCGGCCACGGGATCTCCCACGCTCTGCAGGAATCGATTGGGATCCTGAATCCGCCACGCGACGTAGCTGTCCACCACGATGTTCTTCTTGTCGCGCGTGAGAAACTCCGAAGGGCGCGGATTGTAGACTCGCAGGCGGCGATCGAAATAGGTGGCGCTCTGAAAGGCCCACTTCATATGCAGGCCGGCCAGGGAGGCGGCGTAGAGCGGGCGGCCGAATTGCGTGACCAGCACGAACTCCGTCTCTTTCACCGGGTAGAAGGTACGGTAACCGAGGATGAGAACTGCCAGCACGGTGGTGTAAGGAAGATATTTCCGGTAAGAGGGCATGCTTATGGGACCTCCGGCCTGCGCGGAACTCCGTTCCCGGAAGTCCGCGGCTCGTTGGCTTGGGTGTCGGAGAACATCGGATTCAACGCGTTGCCGCCAATCTCCACGCCGTCCTCGAGCAGGTACAACTGGCGGCGCGCCTTGGTGCTGTCCACGATCAGTTTGCGCTTGCCCGGAAGCACCTGCTCGATGGTCTCCAGGTAGAGGCGCGTCTCGGTGGGACCGGGTGCGGCGCGAAATGCGGCTTCGCGCTGGTCGAAGCGGCTGGCGTCACCCTCCGAGCGGCGGACGCGTCCCACGGTGTAGCCGTTGGCGTCGGCGAGGCTGGCCTGCGCGTTCCCGCGCGCCAAGGCCACCTGCTCGTTGCGATAACCCTCGGCCTCATTGATCAGGCGGCTCTTCTCTTCGAAGGCGCCGGACACATCCCGGAACGCATCCACCACTTCGAGGGAAGGATGAACGTCCTCCAGCCGGACGCTCAGGACGCGAACTCCCGCGCGGCAACGATCCAGGCGCTGTTGCAGTTCGGTCTGGATGCGCTGTTCGATGGCGTGGCGGCCGCTGGTCAGCACATCGTCCAGTGCGGACGCGGTGACGACGGCCTGCACCGCGGATTCGGCGCCGGCACGGACCGTGGACTCGCCATCTACCTGGCCGAAGACAAACTCATCGGGACGAGCCAGATTGTAGTGGACGGTGGCATTCAGTTCGATCATGTTCTGATCGCCGGTCAGCATGAGCGCTTCTTCCGGCCGTCGCTCGTATCGGCCCGAGCGGTGCTGCGCATTCCACTCGTAAGCGGCGGGCTCGGCAGCGGGGGTGGTGGCGCTGGTGCGGAATCCGATCTCCACCACACGTACCCGCCTGGCCTGCACGCGCGTAAGCTGGTCGATGGGCCACGGCAGCTTGTAGTGAATTCCGGGGCCATCGTAGGGCTGCAGTTTTCGCCCGAAGCGCTGCACGATTCCGATCTCGTCAGGAGAGATGATGTAGATCCCGTTCAGGACGACCAGCGCGGCCGCCACCACCACTGCCGGCTTCACAAGGCGCGGGCGGTTTTCCGCGAACCACGCCAGACCGGCTTCGGGATCCACGAGGCTGGCGGCATGCCGGAGTCTGTCCCATGCGTCAGGAAGATTCGCACGTCCCGCCAGCGAGCCCAGCATTCGCGCGGCTAGCGCCCGCCCTCCACCGCCCACCCGTAGCAGCCGGAGCGAGTTCATCATCACGAAGAACGAGGAAAGCTGATGCGTGAGCGCAGCGCCGATCGGCCCCACCTGCCCCGTCGCCGCCATCACTACCGCAGTCAGATTGAGGAGGCCCGCGAACAGAATGATGTTCTGCCAAGCCGTCGCCACGGCGCGGCGGCTGGTGCGAAAGAACTCCGGAAGTCCTTCGAGCGAGTGAGGGAGGTAGACAACGGCAGCCGCTTCGGCGGTGATTGCGCTGGCGCCCGCGACCGCGACGCCTACCGCGGCCTGTGCCAGCGCCGGAGCGTCGTTGATGCCGTCTCCCACCATGGCGACCGTGCGGCCCTCGGAGCTAAGCTGGCGGACACGGTCGAGCTTCTGCTCGGGCAGCAGTTCGGCTTCCACCTCGGGGATCCCTGCCTCGCGCGCAATGGCATCGGCGGCGCGGCGGCGATCTCCTGTGAGCATCAACAGGCGGCCGATCTCCATATCGCGAAGCCGACCGGTACAGGCTTCGACTCCATCGCGAACACGATCGCGTAGGAACACCGCACCGGCGATGTGGCCCTCCACGGCAAGCCAGACGGCGGTTGCACCGAGGGAGTCCGCGTCGTCGAGCAGGCGCGTAGGAATCTGCGCGCCGGTCTCGCCGATAAAATTGGCGTTACCTGCACGCACGGTGCGGCCCAGAAGACTCGCCTCAATTCCGCGCCCCGGCAGCACCTGGGCGTTTTCGACCGCGGGCGGCGTCAGATGACGCCGGTCCGCTTCATCTACGATCACGCGCGCCAGAGGGTGGTCCGATGCGCGCTCGGCGGCCGCGGCCAGTGCCAGCAACTGGTCTTCGGGCCGATCCAAGCCTATGATACGGACGATCTCGAAGCGTCCCTCGGTGATGGTGCCGGTCTTGTCGAACACCACGGTATCGACTTTGGCTGCCAGTTGCAGGACGGACGCACCGCGCACCAGGATGCCGCGCCGCGCCAGCCCCCCGATGGCCGCGACCATGGCGGTCGGAGTCGCCAGGATCAAAGCGCACGGACACGCGACGATCAGCACGGCGACGGTGCGCATCCAATCGCGCGTGAAGAAGAAGGTCAGGGCGGCGGCCAGGAGCAGCGCGGGTAGGAACCAGACGGCCACGCGGTCGGCCAGCCGCTCAACGGGCGCGCGCCGCTCCTCCGCCTCTTTGACGAGTTGGACGACGCGCGCGAGCGTGGTATCTTCTCCGGCGCGGGTGACGCGGATTTCGAGCATGCCCCGCCCGTTGAGAGAGCCCGAGAAGACCTCCTCGCCCGGCGCCTTTTCGCGCGGCAGCGGCTCGCCGGTGATGGAACTTTCGTCTATGGCCGAATGGCCGGAAGTGATTTCCCCATCCGCCGGGATGCGTTCGCCGGCGGGGACCAGGATGCGATCGCCGGTAAGGAGCGACGCGGCGTCCACGTCGATTTCCTGGCCGTCGCGAAGCAGGCGGGCGCGCCGCGGCATCTGCTCCACGAAGCGCTGGATGGCCGCGGCAGTGCGCCCGGCGGCGTAAGACTCGAGTCCCTCGCCGACCAGCACGATAAACATCGCCTCCGCCGCTGCCAGGTATTGGCCCACCGAGAGCGCCGCGATGACCGCGATGCACAGAGCGATATCGGCCGAGATGCGCCGCTCCATGAGCGCAGAGATGGAGTTGTAGAAAGTCTTGTACCCCGCCAGGACCGTGACCAGGATGGCGGTATCGAATCCGAAGATTGTTTTGAAGATGCCCAGCCAGTTCAGGAGCAGGAGCAGGCCCACGAACGTGGCGAAGGTGTAATAGCGGATTCGCTCCTTGCGGTCCTCATCCATGATGGCACCGGTTCATGTGTCGCAGGCACTCCTGCCGGCCGCGTCCCCACTCATGGGGACGCTTGTCGGGCGTGTGCAGTCCCGCTGGCGGCGAATGGGTTCTCGAGGCTGCCTCGTCGGCACTCATCCCGACGCTTTTGGACACTGGGCCGCGCGCCGGCAAAAACCGTCCCGATGAGTCGGGACGATGCAGGCGGGAGTGCCTGCTCCATATCCTATTTGAAGTTGATGGACACCACATTGGCAGCCTGCCCGTCGACCGTCAGTGCTACGTTGACGTTGCCGGCTCCCGCGAAGGTCTTGGGCAGGAGAATGTTCACCTGGTCTTCCCCCACGGAACCGGGCGCCAGACCCGCGTACTGCACGGGCACCGTAGTCGACCCGATCTTACATATTACGTTGGCCAGGGAACTTCTGCCACGAATACCTGTGCCGTACAACTCCAGAACTACCTGGTCCGTGGACGCGCCGAGGTCGATCGGCACCGCCGTGCAACTGGTTGCCGTTGCGCATTGGAACGTATAAACGAAGTTTTGGCTGCCGTCGGCGTGCACGGTCACTACGATTGCAGACGGGATGCCCTTGCCGTCCTGCGTCGCGGTGTACAGTCCCGGCGCGACAGCGGCGATCTGCACCATGCCGGTCCCCACCGGATTGCCGTTAATTGCAATAGTCACCTTTGCCGCTCCGACCGCCACTCCGGGCGGCACTTGATACGCCACCTGGCCCGGCGTGACGTAGTAAAGCTCGGCTTGGCGAACAATGCCGTCTGCATCGGTAACCGTGACAGTTGTGCCTCCAAGGCTGACGGGCAACGGACCGGGTGGCGGCAATACCGTCGCGGCCGCAAGGCCCGTCCCGAAGACCACGGCGATGGCTTCCGGCGCCAGTGTCGGCAGGTAGCTCGCCGAAGATGCGTTGGTCAGCGCGCCCGGCACGTTACCGGCGATCGACAGGTAGGCCTGGGCCACCTTCGTGCCGGTGGCCGTCAGTTTCGAAGAGCTGATCAGGTACGTGTTGTCGAAGTAGATTAACGGCAATTCATGTGCCTGCGCGTAGGATGTGATGTTGGTGTGATAGGGCTCGGGGTCGTTGCAGCCGCCCCACTCGGTGATCGCCACAGCGTGGCCGCGCTGCTGGGCATAGGTGACCAGCGGGTCGAAATTCTGCGGCCAGTTATTGTACCGCGGCGACGCCGGCTCGGCGCACGTCCCGGTGGATGCCGTGTAAAGATGGAAATTCCACACCAGGTTCGACCACGCCAGGTCCGGCAGGCTGCCTTGCAGGATCGATTCAAATGCCGTGCCGGTATCCTCCATGAAGATCAGCGCCTGCGGGTTATTGGTGCGGATCGCGGCGATCAACTGGTTCTGTGCGTCCGCCCAAGTGGGGCCGTCGATGCCGTGCATGTCCTCCCAGGTGTCGTAGAGCACTGCCGGGTCGGTGGCGTACTGCTTGGAGAACGCCGCCCAGAACGTGAATGCCGTACCGCACGCGGGGCAAGAGGACGAGGGCGCGAGGCCGGCGTACACTCCGCTGGTGTCCTGCGCCATGCAGACGGCGGAGGTCATCGAGCCGCTGGCGGCGCAATTCAAATCGCCCTGGTTGGGAGCCGGGCAGTTCTTGCCGTCGGCGCCGCACGGTGCATCGGGAAACTGGCCGGCCTTGATTATCAGCACGTAGTTGCCGTACTTCTCCGCGCGCTGGATGAGTTGTCCGATGTACGTCTGATAGTCCATGTTGGCGATAGGCACCTGCACCTTGTTGTTCCACCACGCCGCGTTCACGAAGATCCGAATTACGTTGATGGACAGCAACAGGCTCTGTGTCTGGTAATCCGCATCGGTGGCGGTGGCATCGGCATTACCCGAACCCGTGCCGCTGCGGTTGATCCCGCGGAGAGCGACAGGGTTTCCGTTGTTGTCGAGGATCTCGCCGCTCGGCGACACATGCAGCGGTGGGAGCTTCGATTGGGCACTCAGGGTAGCTGCCAGCAGAAGTAAAGTCGCGATCTTCATGGTACGGTCACCCCTATGGCTCTGCCGCGCTCCGTCGGCATCGGAGCATCATTGTCCCGTGACATACATGGGGCTGACCCACACCACGTTGTTTTGTGCATCGGCCTGCACGCCTCGCACATAATAATAGCTGGTCTTCCCCTTCTGCAAGGTCGAATCCTGGTAGCTGAAGGACAAAACACGATCGCCGCTCGTCGAGTATATGACGTTGTTGTCCTTAATGAGCGATACGTTCTGGAACGGCGCGGTGCCAAACAGCCGAACTGTAAACACCGGCGCGGTACTGGTAGCGAACGAATCGCCCATGAAGTGCGTGCCACTGCGGAAGTCTGCGAGGATGTTGTCGGTGGATCCATACAGATGGCGCTTGGACATGGCGTCCAGGATGCCCGCCCGCGTAGGCGCGGCGGCCCAGATGTTGGTGTAGGAAATATGCGTGGAGATGTGATCGCTCGAAGCTTCGAATCCTAACTGAATCCCCTTCCCCAGCGCCGTCGAAACGTAGCCGGCCGGTTCGAATCCCGAGATCGAATCGGCGGAGGTGTTGGCCCTGGGCGCGCCGGGCATCTCGTAGTCCTGGCGATCCCCCTGGTAGATTTCGACGAAAGTCTCCACCTGCGGATTGCTGTTGCGCCAGTCGGTTCCCTGATCGGTGGCGCTGGTGTGCGGCGCCGACATGCCGCCAAAGAACTGCAGGTATTGGTACAGCATGTTGGTGTCGGGGGCGCCGCCCGCAGGTACCGGAGTCACCGCCGAAAGTGGCAGTCGTGGCAGGGTGCGGATTCCGCGCTTCGCAAAAACCACGTTGCGATGCCCCTCCGGGTAACTGACGCTGCGCTCGTAGTAGTACATCGGGATGAATCTGGTGCCAAGCAGGTATGCATCCGAGAATTTCTGAATCAGCCACCAGGTGTATTCGCGCGCTTCGCCGTTGTCGTGATCGCAGCAACCGGCCCACCCCAGGGTCGCCGCATCGATGTAGTAGCGATAAGCATCCTCCAGGGGTCCGTCGCCGCGGCCATCAAAGGAAATCTCGGTGTGGCGATGGAAGTCGCCGCGGATCAACTGCAGCTTCTGGCCATTCACCGTAGGCTGGTAGCTCTGGCTCAACGCCGCTGCCGACGCCTCTGACGCAGCGGACGGATCGGGCGGGTCGGGCGTCACCTGGCCGATCTTTTGCAACATCGGAGACTGCTGCGTGCGGACGACGGTAAGCTCGGACTGGAAAATGTCGGAGCTGACGCCATCCTGCGACGGCGAACCGGCCCCCAACGGACTGAGCCGGTGATCCGACGAGTGCGCGATGAACAGTCGCCCTGGGGCCAAGGCAACCATAGACGGGCGGTTGTCGCTGACGGCATCGGTAAAGCCCAGAACTCCGGGCCCGTGCCACTGAGCGCCATCGAAATACACCACCGCACCCGTCCAGATTGATCCGACGGACAGGCCACCCGTGGAGTGGCTCGACGAAAGCCCGGTTCCCACGAACTCGCGGAATGCCAGGTACACCGTACCCTCCGAGTCAGTCACTAGGCGGGGAAACGAGTTTCGAGGGCCGGTGGGTGGGCCGATGTTGTTGTTGGCCCCGCGGTTCTGAGACAACGTCGCATTTGGCTGCGTCGAGTAATTTCCCTGAATGGAGGGAAGAAAGAGGTGGCTCGCGGGCGCCGCCGGCAGGACCGTGGAAACATCGTTGACGGTAGTGTAGAGGTCGTTGCCGATCAGGCACCGGACTTGGACCGTGTGGTAGGCGTAAAGCGGGTTGCCGGTGGTATCGTATGCTCCGAAGTCTTTGCCCCATCGTGCGCCGGCGACCTCGTAGGCGATCCAAAGCCGGTTCTGGCCATCGTATGCCAGGGAACTCCGCCCTTCGAAGTTCGACGTGGCTGCCACCGTGATCGGATCGTCCATTCCGATCTGGTCGGTGTACCGCACGCGCCGCAGGTACACGTCGTAATCGCCCTTGGCGTAGGTGTCCCACGAGATGGCGACTTCGCCGTCAGGGGCCGCCGCGATAGCTGGTTCCCAGTCGCTGGCCGTCGAAACCGAAACGATGGCTTCCGGCGTGAACGTATTTCCGTTCTGCGCGCTGGTCAGGATCTCCAGGTTGTTATTGCGAAAGCCTTGCCAGGCAACCCAGACGCGGCCCGCGGCGTCCGTGGTTGCCACCGGAAAAATGTCGGTCCCTGGATCGGTGGTAAGGCGGATCTCCGTGGACAATGTTCCATTCGCGGTGGCATTCTTCGCGTAGATATCGAAGTTGCCGGAGCGCTGGGTGGAGTAGAAGACCCACGCGAGCCCCTGTCCGTCGATCGCCACCGCCGAACGCATGACGTCCTCGCCGGGGTTGGTCACCGAAAAAGGGCCGGTCCACACCCGCTGCGAAATCGAATAGTGCATCAGGAAAACCTGGTCGCCGCCGGCCGGTCGGGCCAGGAAGGAGAAGTCGGTGAGCGGCTGGCTGGTGCTTTGGCCGGTGGCCACCGAACGGTCGCCGTGCACGAACTCTGTATAAGTAAGGTAGATGTCATCGCCTGATTGGGCGATTGCCGGGAAATCTTCGTCCTCTTCCGAACTGGACAACTGGAACTGGGTGCCCGTGCGGGCTGCCAAGGCACGGCCATTTAGAAAGGTCTTGCTGACACCAAAGGGAAGATCCTGCGTGGAGAAGCTGAAATTACCCTGCTGCGTGGTGATGTTGAACGTCGCCGGAGTGGCCTGATCGGTGATCTTAATGATCAGCCCGTTTTCCTGGACTGGTCCAGGGGGCGTCAGTGAGGGCGTCTCGCGGGTGCTTAGCTTCCAGCTACTGGTTTCCGAGATGGCGTCGGTACCGGAGAATCGCCAGCCCCGAATGATCTGGATGGTGGCGCCGGTCAACGTGACGGAGCCATCCCAGACGGTCGCAGCCGTGTCTCCCACCCCCAGGATCACCAGGTACGATTGTCCCGGCGCCACCGTGGTAGTTGCGGCTTGGATGGCGACGGAAGGAAAGAAGGCACGCCTGCCGGCATAAACCCCGAGGCCGACAAGCGCCAAGCACATCACCACGAGCGATCGCGAACGCATGGTTGACCAACACCTCAACGCGCAACGAGTTGCGCTTTGCTCAAATAGGGGGTGCAATTGCCCCCGGACTTGCGAAGAGCCCGGGCCGGGCACGCCGGCCGGTCAGCCAAACGGGTATCACTAGCAGTTTCATCAGGCGCTCTCCACCACAAAATCAGGCACGTTGGCCAGACCCGGTGCGAAGCCGGGGATACTGTCTTTACCTGGGCCTCTTTGATTTCGAAGTAATACTGCAGCGGATAACGAGAATGCGTGTACTCCGCGTCGATCGATGTGCGATACGCGCAGTTCATGCTGCTGCGCGTAGGACGTGATGTTGGTGTGACACGGCTCGGGGTCGTTGCATCCTCCCCACTCGGTGACCTACCTCTCCTCATGCTGAATAGTAGGACAGGGCGCTTCCGAGGGAAGGGCATGCCCCATAACATAATTGCCTCCAAATGTACAGGTATTTAGAGAACGATTATCTAGGCTTTGTCCCGGCACCGCTTCGAAGCGTACCTGGACAAAGGTATTTGACATCTCTCGTCTGGTAGCCGACCTCCCAGAGGGGCGGCAGTGGCCGCTGCACCTGCGGAAGAAGGTCTTTGATGCCATCTTGCTAGAATAACCGCGTTGGGCATCGGCCTTCCGCGCGCGTGCCCATCTACCCGCGAGCATGCGGTTGGTTTGAGTATGTCGCGGACGGCAACGTGGCCAGCATCGCTTCGCAGGCGTGGTCCGGTCCACCGACGTTGTCAGCCACCAAATCACTGGGTTCGGCCACCTATGGCGTCAACGGGCAAGTAGACAGCGAGAGCGACGCCGGCGCAGTGTCCCTGGCCGGGTACGGTATCTGCAGCGGTGGTTGCGCCCGTATGGCGCCGGAAACCAGTTGGCCAGCCAGCGCCAGCATCTTCGCCAAACGGCTCCTCCGCGCTCCGGCGGAGCCCAAATCGAATTTTCCTCCTGCGGACTACTCTACACCTTTCGCGCAAGCGGGACGATGCGGGGGCGATTGGCGATCGAACGGCCCGCGATCGATATCCAATGGTGCAGGTCCGCCGCGGCGGTGGAATGATCGTGGCGTGGACGGAGGGGACGGCCAAGGGTTGGGCGCAGGTGTTCCTACCGGCATGGTTCCCTGGGTTGGGCGGCTGGTTACCGCCCTCCGCTGTGAGGGGGCCGGGAATCCCAGGCCCGAACGCCAGCGCTGGATAGCGACAGCAACCGGCTCCCATCCAGGCTGAATGCCAGAGCCTCGACTGGCCCGCCGGCGGGCATATTGAGCAGCGGTTCGTCATTCTCTCCGTCCCATATCTGAATCATGCCCCGTGATGAACCGATCACAATGCGGGTGCCGTCAGGGCTTATAGTGAACGAACTGAGTCCGGGACTGGATTGCAGAGTGAGGAGGATACGGCCCGAGTTGGCAGACAAAACCCGAATCTGCTGATACATACCGAAAGCAGCCAGAACGCGCCGGCCGTCAGGGCTGAACCCGACAGGGATCAAGGGAGACGGCCAGTCCTTGAGCAGAGCCGGGGTACGCCGGCCCTCAAACTGAAAGCTCGCGTCGAACCTGATCAGCGGGGTAGCAGAAGCAGCGCTCCACGACTGCACGGTTGGGTCTTTGACATCGAATTCCGCCGGGACACCCGAGCCCGTGAGAATGATCCCGCCGTCAGGGGAGAAGGTGACCGCGCTCACCGGCTCGCCAAGCGTCAAACGGGCCACTTCATTGGCGGGTGTGGTCCGCCAGATTCTCGCGGTTCCATCTTCGGATCCGGTAGCGATCCGCATTCCATCGGGACTGAAGGCAACCGCTAAGACCGGTCCCTGGTGGCCTTCGAAGGTAGTGAGCAGCGTACCCGATACCGCGTCCCACAAGCGCGCGGTTCGGTCTTCTGATCCGGAGAGGATTCGTCTTTCATCGGGGCTGAGTGCGACAGCGTGGACCCCGGCCTTGTGTCCCCGCCACCTCGCCTTTGTCTCGCCGGACACAGGGTCCCAGGTTTCCAGTGTGCCGTCTCGAAATCCGGCCGCCATCCGCGCGCCACGGGCGCCGACGGCCACGGAAGCGATGCGTTTTTCAGAGGGCTTCCAGATATTCCCTTCATGGTGGACGATATCCCACACCTGTACGGATCCGGTTTCCGAGCCGGCGAGAATGCGGTTGCCGTCCGGCGCAAATGCAACCGAGTTGCCGTAGGGAATCGGCAGCATGGCGACCGGTCTGCCGGTTGCCGCCTCCCAAATCCGAACCCCCGTCTCCGCACCCAATGTCGCAATCCGCTTTCCGTCGGGGCTGAACGCCGCATCCCGGATTTCCTCTTGATGAGTCAGGATCGACACCGGCAAGCCCGTCCGGGTATTCCAAACCCGGGCCGTTCCATCAGCAGAGGCCGAAACCACGCGGCTGCCGTCACGGTTGAATGCGGCAGAGTAAATCAACCCGGCGTGTCCCTTGAGCGATGCCAGCCGGGCACCGTTGGCGTCTTTCAACTCCAGGCCCCGATCACCCGAGCCGGCGAGGATCCGCGTGCCTTCGGAGGTAAAAGCCAAGGGACAATTTCCGCGCATGGCGGCTGTAATCGAGCCCGAGCCTGCATCCCAAACCAACAATGCGCCGTCTTGGGATATCGATGCGATTCGCCGGCCGTCGTAGCTGAAGGCAGCGCACTGCACGTCGCTCCCGTGAGCTCGAAATTCGCGGACGAGGCTGCCGGTTGCGAGATCGAATACCCGGAGCACGCTTGGATCTGAGTCCCGCCCCGCGACTATTCTGGCGGCATTCCCGCTCATCGCCAGGATTTCGCCGAAACCGCTGCGTGCGGTGACCGCCGAGTAGGTAGAAGCCGACCAGACTTCGACGGTCTCGGTTGTGTTCCAACAGAGGCTGGCGCCATCGCCGGCGAAAGCGAAAGTGGGAGGGTACGGATGCCTGTAGGGACGTCTCTGAAACCTGCCTTGTGCCCGGAGTGTGGCCAGGGTTGGATTCGATTTATACCACAAGTGCCGCCACTCCCAGCCACGCAAACCCGGCGGGCACAGCAGCAAACATTGACGGGCGGCCGTGGGGGCTTCCATCCGCAGATGCAGTTCGGCGGCCGCGAGGTTTGCCGCATAGCTCTGGCGTTCGGCAAGCATGCGCTGGTGCTCGGTTGCGACGACTTGGCGCTCAACCCTGAGGTAGAGACTCGTGCTGACGGACAGGCCGGCCACCAGGCACAGCAGGACGGCAAGAGCCGCACCCACCTTGATGCGATTCTTCCTGACAAACTTTCGAAGCCGGTAGAGACCGGTCACAGGTCCGGCGATCACCGGCTCGTCCCGGAGGTGCCGCCCGATGTCCGCCGCAAGCTCCGAGGCGGACGCATAGCGGCGCGCCGGGTCCTTTTCGAGCGCCTTCATCGTGATGCAATCCAAGCCACCGCGAAGCTGCCGGGCTAAGGTCGGGTTGCCGAGTGAGCATGCGCGGGTAGAGGGCGTTGGCGGATCGGCTTCCCGGATGGTCCGTAGAATCTCGCCAAAGCGGGTCTCGCGCAACTCCGCGGAGTCGAACGGCCGAACACCTACCAGCAGTTCATAGAGCAGCACGCCCAGCGAGTAAATATCCGTGCGGATATCCACCGGCTCGCCACTCATCGCCGCCTGTTCGGGACTCATGTATCCCGGCGTGCCTACGAGAATGCCCGGCTCCGTGAAGAACGTTTCCCCGGCCAAATGTTTCTGGATTGCCTTTGCCAGACCGAAGTCGATGATCTTTGAGAGCGTTCGTCCATCCTGAGTACTCACGAGAATGTTGGACGGCTTGAGGTCGCGGTGAATAATCCCTTTCTGGTGCGCGTGCTGCACTCCGCTGGCCACCTGAAGAAAAAGCTCCAACCGCGCCCGTATATCGAGTCCGTGCTTCTGGCAAAACGCGATGATCGGAACTCCTGGGACATACTCCATGATGAAATACGGCCGGCCCCGCCGTGTAGCCCCAGCGTCGTAGATCTGAGCAATGTTGGGATGATCCATCATTGCCAATGCCTGGCGCTCCGAATCGAAGCGGGCGATTACCGCGGGAGTGTCCATGCCCAGCTTGATGAGTTTGAGCGCCACGTTCCTGTGGATCGGTTCCGTCTGTTCGGCCAGGTAAACCAGCCCCATCCCACCTTCTCCCAGGAGTTTCAGAAGCCGGTAAGGCCCCGCGCAGGGCTCATCGCCTGGAATGTGTTCCTCATTCTCCGGGGCGATTGCGGCACCCAGCCCTAAATCCAAAAGGCATCGTGGGCAGAGGCCTCCCACAGGCCCACCCGCGGCGATGGCCGCACCGCATTGCGGACACAGACCTTGCGTAACCACGATCAGGCTCTTCCGGCCACCGCCGCGATCAGGAATTGAATCTCATCTTCAATTTCCGCGGCGTCAGCCACGGTCTCGGCGACCTCGGCCTGAAGCGCCTCACGAAAACGGCGGCGCAAGCGGTGCACTGCCAACCGTATTGCGCCCTCACTGGTCTCCAGTTCGGCTGCGACCTGGCGGTACGAAAAATCGCGCGGCTCAGCAGTCAAAAAACATCGCAGGCGGTCAAACCAGGCACGCTTGCCGGCGGAGTACTCCCCACGCACCCGGTCGAGAGCGCGATCCAGAACCGTCAAGGCCCAGCGCCGCTCGAAGATTTGCTGCGGGGTGTGAGGATCGAGCGGTTCCTGGCCGTAACGGTCTTCCGCATTCTCAAATTCAAGAGAGAGGGCCTTGCAGCATCCGCCGCGTCTCTGGGCGTGTGCTCGATGGTACTCGTTTGCGGCATAATGCCGGAAGGCAGCCAGCAGAAAGGTGCGAAACCTGCCCCGCTGCCGTTCGAACTCTCGCAGGTAATTCTTTTCCAGCAGCCGGACAAAGAACCCTTGCGTGAGATCCTTGGCATCTTCGACCTGGTAGCCCAGACGGCGCGCAAAGGCATATAACGCATACCAATAGCTGGCGCACAGGCTGGCAAGCGCATCCTCGCACTCGGTGGTGGGCTCCTGCTTTCCCGCGAGGACAATCAGGTTCCAGCGGGTGGTCGGAAAGCGTGCGACGCGGCGGCCTTCCGCTACCGGATGGCTATCCCGCATACTTACCCTCCCCTATTCTAAAGCAGAAATCAGAATTCTTTCAACTGGTTTTACTCTATCGCCTTGCTTTCTTTTGCTTGTCGAATCCCATTGCGTGACCCGGGGAGTCGGTGTATATACTTTCCGGAGAA